>Ga0265293_10000406_pt1 | contig 103259 bp, 89 predicted proteins | sample Munlanlewell138R_FD_192505 | JGI IMG/M metagenome (GOLD analysis project Ga0265293, IMG submission 192505) | Leachate microbial communities from a municipal landfill in Southern Ontario, Canada - Leachate well 138R | ecosystem: Engineered > Solid waste > Landfill > Unclassified | place... | reverse complement strand
GGTTCCAAAAAAATGTGTACTTTTATCCATGTAGTTTATTTTTTGTGGTGAAAAACAAAACTACAAAAAGAGCAAGGAAGATATTACTATCTTCCTGCTCTTAATTTTTTATCGGACAACAGTGATTTGAAATAGGCAAGGAGTATTTTACCTAACGGTTTTAGGCGTTGAGTTTTGGGCTACGTACTACAGGCAGAATAAAGAGGGCAAAAGAATCCCACTAACCGCCATTGATACAAGCTCAATGTGGTAGTCTAGCCACGAGTTTGCCCTGAATTAAATATAGATATTGCCCACTAGCAGGTTTAGGGGTTGTACATATCGGGATTTCTGAAACCCATAATTTGATTCGCCATTTCAAGCATAACCTTTGCCTGATTGTGCATTGGGTTGATAGATAGTGTTTTGTGAAAATCGCTCATGGCAGCTGTATGTTTGGCGCTTTGCCAGTGTACTTTGCCTCTGTAAAAGTATGCATCGGCATTCTGTGGATCGGTCTTAATTGCTTTGTTAAGTTGCTCTTCGGCTAAGGCTAAGTCTCCTTCGTAAAGAGCTTTTAGACCTCTATCGTAATTACTGTCCATTTATTTTATTTATATAGTTTGTGTTTATCTAAATATTCAAAAGCCTTTAGGGGCATAAAATAATCGGCCCGTTTACTATTTGCAATTAGCTTGCGAATGTAGGTTGAACTAATTTCAATAATTGGTGCATCGATAAGTTTCGTGTTTTGAGGTAGGTTATTTTTATCGGTTTCGTAACCTAACCGTGGATACACTATTATATTATTGTTAATGAGATTTTTATAATCTTTCCATTTGGCAATTGTATTTATCGAATCGGCACCCATTATAATAACAAAATCTCTATCCGAATGTTCCGCCTTTAGCGCATTAATAGTATCAATGGTGTACGATGGCCGAGGCATTCTCATTTCAATATCGCAAACCGATAGTTGAGGACTATATGCTTCAATAGCAAGGGTTACCATTTTTAGTCGATGCTTATCTTCGGCTAGATTGGCTATCTTTTTTAACGGGTTATGCGGACTAACCACAAACCAAATTTCATCAACCTGGTTAGCGTTTAGTATATGTCCGGCTAAAGCTATATGGCCATTGTGAATTGGGTTAAAGGAGCCGAAGAACAGACCTGTTTTCATACGATGCGGTTTTAACCTATTTGCAAATATTGCTTTTCCCTATTTAATAAATTCTTCTACAACTCTTTTTGCCTCAGTAATTGCCTCGTTGAGTTTGTCGTTAACAATAATTTTATCGAATTGTTTGGCATACGTCATTTCTTCCGTGGCTCTTCCTATGCGTTTTGTAAGGCTCTCAGGGGTTTCCGTGTTACGTTTCTCTAGCCGTTGTTGCAACTCGTTAATGGATGGGGGCATAATGAATACCGAAAGCGCCCTGTTGCCAAATTGTTTTTTAAGGTTCACGCCGCCCTTAACATCAACATCAAAAACTACATGATTTCCCTTTGCCCAAATGCGCTCAAGCTCCGATTTTAGCGTACCGTAGTAGGAGCCAGGGTAAACTTCTTCCCACTCAACAAACTCGTTGCCATCAATTTTTGCCTTAAACTCATCTGGCGATAAAAAGTAGTAGTCGTGCCCATGAACTTCGCATTCTCGCTTGCCTCGACTACAAGCCGAAATAGAGAACTCTAGTTTATTCAAATTTTTTAAAAGACTACGCACTATGGTTGTTTTACCCGAACCCGATGGAGCTGAAAAAATTAGTAGTTTGCCCTTCATTTTGTTTGAAGAATTTAATAGTTAAAAGTGGAGGCTATTTCATATAGCAAGGCCTATTTCCTAAATTTAAAGTACATTAAGAAGTTGCTCTTTTATTTTCTCGAGCTCGTCTTTCATTTGCACCACAATTTTTTGAATTTGCAAATGGTTTGCTTTTGAACCGAGCGTATTAATCTCTCTGCCCATTTCCTGCGTAATAAACCCTAATTTTCGGCCAACTGGCTCACTTTCGTTAAGGGTATCAATAAAGTATTTACAGTGATTTGTTAATCGAACTTTCTCCTCGTTAATATCGAATTTCTCCATATAGTAAATCAGTTCCTGTTCAAACCTGTTCATATCCTTACTTACATCGTTGCCAAGTTTATTCAGGTTCTCTGTAATTCTGGTCCGAGTGGTCTCTATACGTTCGGCTTCATAGGGCGACACCTGTATTAGTAACTCTTTTATCTTTTCAACTTTACTAAGCAGGTCGTTCTCCGTAATTTTGCCTTCCTGATTTCTGAAGTCGTCTAAACTGCTTATGGCTAAATCAACGCAATTGCTTAGGGCATCTAACTCCTCGTCGTTTATGCTTTGCACTTGCGATGTGAAAATCTCGGGCAGTTTTACAATGGTTCGAATTAGTGGTTCGTTTTCAATGGGTATGTTAAGCTCGGCGGATATGCTTTTTATTTGTTCGTAGTACGATTTAAAAACATCCCTATTAATGGTTGGTGCGGAGGCGGTATCTGCTTCTTTTTCAATGTTAATATAAAAGTCAACCTTCCCCCTCTGAATATTTTGCGATAGCTTATTGCGTATGTCCTGCTCTTTTTCTTTGTACGCCATTGGTATTTTTAGGGTAGAAATATCAAGCTGCTTGCTGTTGAGCGACCTAATTTCCACTATAATTTTGATCCCGTTTACCAATACTTCGGCTTTACCGAAGCCTGTCATTGATTTTATCATTTTGCTTTTATTACTGTTAATTTAGTTCTTTTCGGGTTTCTATCGACTTTATTCTAACCTCTTTAATAGCTCAGGACGAAGGAGTTTAGTTCGTTCAAGGGCTTGGTTAAGCTGCCATTCTTCAATTTTTTTAAAATTCCCTGAGGTTAATACTTCAGGAACTTTCCACCCATTAAACTCGGCTGGGCGTGTGTACACAGGAGGCGCCAATAGGCTGTCCTGAAAAGAATCGGTTAGGGCAGAGGTTTCGTCCGACAGAACACCTGGGATAAGCCTAATTACGCTGTCAACAATTATGGCTGCAGCCAGCTCGCCACCCGATAGAACATAGTCGCCAATCGATATTTCTCTGGTAATTAAATGCTCTCTCACCCTATGGTCAATGCCCTTGTAGTGGCCGCAAAGTATTATTAAGTTGTTTTTTATGCTTAGCTCGTTGGCAATGGGTTGGGTTAGTTTCTGCCCATCGGGCGATGTGTAAATTACCTCGTCGTACTCTCTTTCGGCTTTTAGCTTGTTTATTACTTTAAAAATTGGTTCAATTTTCATAACCATACCTGCATCGGGACCAAAGGCGTAATCGTCCACCGTACGGTGTTTATCGGTTGTGTAATCTCGTAAATTATGTATATGAATTTCCACCAACCCTTTGTTCTGCGCTCGCTTTACAATGGAGTGGCCCAGAGGGCTTTCGAAAATTTCGGGTAGTACGGTTATTATATCAATTCGCATATTTTCTGTAATTGAGCCACAAAGTTATGAAATGTTGGGGAGTAGTTGCAATTTTCTCTATACAATAACTCTACCATATCTAATATATACAATGGTAGTGGATTAAAGTGTGTTGTCAATTTCAATATCGTACCTGCTAAGTAACCCTGCAATTCCTTGAATAGAAAATTTAGCTTTCTTAATTCGGTTATGCTCTGGGTCGATGGTGTAGTTGAACGAGGTACGAAAATCTACTTTTTCAATTATTGTATTGTCGAAAGTTGCCCTTGTCAGGTCACAATTATCAAAATTTGAACCCGTTAGGTCGCACTGTGTGAAATCGGTATCCTGCAATTGAGTGCTTGCAAACGATGTTTTTTTTAACTTTGTTTTGAAGAACGAAGAGTGATTTAAAATACAATTTTCAAAGCTAAAGGCTAAGCCAAATTCGTTACAATTGTCAAATCGCAACCCCAACATTTTGCAGTCAGTAAATATTATGTCTACAAACCCTGTTCCTTCAAGCTTTGCCATACTCAAATTACATTCTATAAACTCACAGTCGATGAATTTATAGCCAGACAGTCCACCGTTTGAAAAGTCGCAATTAATGAAGCGACAATTTTCATATTCTCCTTTTACCAGAGTTTTGTCTTGAAAGTCAATCTTATCAAATGTTTGGTCTTCTATGTATGCTTGCTCCATATTTAGTTATTCTTTATTAGTTATTTTATTCACTGCTTACCCTTTGATACCTAGTATACCACTTTTTTGTAGCATCGTGCATATTTATTTTTTTACCAAAAATGTATCCTCGGATGGTATGTTTTTTATTGAAAATAAAGCGAGAGAACAAACTTTTGCCTCTGTTTTTGCCTCTTTTCAATAAAGAAAGACAGCAACGAGGAGTTTGCTGTCTTCGGTTTGCTACGAAATTGTGAGGGCGTTGTTCCTTTCTTTATTGTACGAAACCGGCCCTTGTTTGTATATTGGTTTTGTGTAACTGCTTGATTTACTATTTTTAACAAAAAAGAGTATACTGCTTACAACTTTAAAAAGCTGTTAATCAGTGTGCTTACATGTGCTTTTCTATCGTTAATAAATTTCACGTACTCTTTTGTGTTAAACGAATTCTTATCCATTATTAAATCCTTAATTGCCAAAGGAAATAATATTAATGATATAAGGCTAATAAAAAGTTGCTCTGGATCAACTGGTCTTATACGTCCTGCTTCGGATTCGGCTTTTAGCTGTGCACAAAACTTTTCGGAGTTGTATAGCCCCATTAACGCTCCCATTGTTTTTACCTTCTCTGGATTTCGATGTATTACTGATAGTACGAACGAAACGAGAATAGGCCTTTCTATTATCAAATCGATATAAGCGAAGGTGTAATCTTTAATTTTTTGCTCAAGAGGTGCATCGGTTTCCAAAATTTCTCGGGTTTTAAGTGCCTTTTCTTTAACCAGCATTTCAAAAATTGTATCGAATAAGTTTTCTTTCGACTGAAAGTAGTAGTTCATTAGTGACAAGTTTACACCCGCTTTTGTCGCTATCTCTCTAACTCCAACTCTATCAACCCCTTTTTCTAAGAATAAATCGGTAGCTGTTGCTAAGATCTTTTGTTTCGTTTTCATACTATATCAATTTAGAATTATTTTAGTCAATTTTTGTAAATATACGAATAATGCCAATACATATGTTTAAAACGAAGTTTGGGATTAAAAGTTTTATCCTTCTTAGTATTTTATATCATCATTTTAAACAAGGTCTTATTTTTTTACTCCTGTTTTGTATCTGATGTATGAAGGTTTGATTCGTTTAATTCATTAATTTGTTGGTTTTAACTGTATTTGTCAGAATGTTTTCTTATTTTAGTAGGTTATCGATTTTTTGTCACCTTACAAGTTTCAGTAAACCTTTTTTACGTAGTATAATGTTCAATTGAAATATTTAATTTTCAAACTATTTCTTTTATAATCGTATATTTTTTGGTCTAACTTATTCTATTTTATTTGGCATTTCAGTGTTTAAAATAAATATATTTGCACCGCTGAATCTAAAGATTATAATAATTCATTATATGCTTTAACAGAGTTACTTAACAATAAAAATTTTCGTAAATGGTACATTTTGGCGATATTCCCGATGAGTTTTGCAACGAGGAAACTAGTAAAATAGTAGTTTTACCAATTCCATACGATGGAACTAGCACTTGGGTTAAAGGTTCCGACAAAGGTCCTGAGGCTCTGTTAGAAGCTTCGGCAAATATGGAACTATTTGATATTGAGACTAATACAGAGGTTTATTTGCAAGGTATATATACTGCGCCAGCTATACTCGAGGATTCATCACCAGAGGCAATGGTTAAAGTGGCCGAGCAGCAAACATTGGCATATTTAAAAAAAGGAAAGTTTGTGGTTACCGTTGGAGGCGAACACTCTGTAAGTATAGGGCCAATTCAGGCTTACGCAAAACAGTTTCAAAATTTAACCGTCCTGCAAATCGATGCGCATGCCGACCTTCGCGATTCCTATGAAGGGTCTAAAAATAATCATGCTTGCGTTATGGCCAGAGCTCAGGATGTTTGCCCGATTGTGCAGGTTGGCATTCGTAGTATGGATGTGGGAGAGAATGACCGGCTTGACCCAAATCGAGTTTTTTGGGCACATAAAATTATGGATAACGACGATTGGATGGACCAAGCCATTGATTTGCTAACTGAAGATGTGTACCTAACCATTGACTTAGATGGCCTCGATCCTTCAATTTTGCCCTCAACCGGCACTCCCGAGCCTGGTGGGCTTATGTGGTACCAAACTTTACGGTTTTTGCGTAAAATGATTGAGCGTAAAAATCTTGTTGGACTTGACATTGTGGAACTATGTCCAAACCCATTGGAGAAATCATCAGACTTTGCTGCATCAAAGTTGCTTTACAAAATACTTTCGTATAAATTTGCAAAATAGTGGTAAGCCACAAAATAATTCAAGTTGAAAACTATTTAAACTAAAAATAATGAAGAAAAAAGATTTACTAAAGGATGTGATTAAGCACATCGATATAAAATCATTCGATTCTACTCCTATTATCGATGCTATGCGCGATATGTCTTTCACATCGCGTGATACTGCTGCTGCAACCGACATTCTTGAGATGATGGTGGCCGATAAGGAATGCAGCAACTGGCTTATTATTGCTGGTAGCACAAGTGCCGGAGGATGTATGCAGGCCTACGTTGATATGGTGAAAAATAAGATGGTTGATGTTGTTGTGGCAACGGGTGCATCAATTGTTGATATGGATTTTTTCGAGGCTCTTGGTTTCAAACACTATAAGGGAACTCAATTTATCGATGATAATCACTTAAGAAATAACTACATAGATAGGATATACGACACCTTTATTGATGAACAAGAGCTTCAGGTATGCGATAGTAGCGTTCAGAAAATTGCTGATGGAATGAAGCCTGGCGCTTATAGCTCTCGTGAATTTATTAAGGAAATGGGTAAGTACCTGACTAAACATTCTGTTAAAAAGGACAGCCTAATTCAGGTTTGTTACGAGAATAATGTGCCTATTTTTGTTCCTGCCTTTAGCGATTGTAGCGCTGGTTTCGGTCTTGTTAAACATCAAATTGATAACCCCGATGCGCACATAACAATTGACTCGGTTAAAGATTTTAAGGAGCTAACTGACATTAAGATTGCAGCAAAAATAACTGGACTGTTTATGATTGGTGGCGGTGTGCCTAAAAACTTTGCACAGGATACTGTTGTTTGTGCTGAAATACTTGGCCACGAGGTACCAATGCACAAGTATGCAGTGCAAATAACTGTTGCTGACCCGCGCGATGGCGCTTGCTCTAGCTCAACTCTAAAAGAGGCGGCATCATGGGGTAAGGTTGATACTACTTACGAGCAAATGGTTTATGCTGAAGCAACTAGCGTTGTTCCAATTATTTTAAGCTATGTATACCACAAAGGATCATGGAAAAACCGTAAGAAGTACGAATGGTCAAAACTTTTTGATAAATAGATATCTATCGTATGGTGTTTAGAGTAAGTTATATGACATTAATTTGATGTTGTTTTGTTTGTTGTAATAAAAAAGGGACGCGTATGCGTCCCTTTTTTTGTGATATCATTTCTCAGTTACTATGCACTTATGGCTTCTCTTACTTTAGTATACACCTTAATTTCGGGTGGATTTTGCAGGTGTTTTTTTACTGCACACTGGTTAGCAACCTTAATCAACGCATCATAATACTTCATAGGGAATGAATCGGGGACATTAATTTGTAAATCAATACCCTCAATCATATGATTGACAGGATTAAAGCTGTGTTTTTGCGATATTGAAACATCCTCGGTAGGTATTCCGCGCTGGTCGCAAAATGATTTAACATAGATGCCAGCACAGGTTCCAATTGACGCTAAAAAAAGAGTGAAAGGAGCAGGGGCCACGTTATCGCCTCCGCCTTGCTTCGGCTGGTCAGTTACAATTCTGTGATCGCTTGTATGTGCAATAACTTGTTTGTTGCCTTCAAATGTAATTTCAAGTTCCATAGCTAAGTTTTATTAGTAGTAAATCAACATATATACATATTTGCATAATAACACTAATAGTATAGAAATGTTCACTATAAAACTTTGCTTAAAAAAGGGCAGGGGTAGAGTTTAGATAAGTTCCTCAAACTCGTCTTTTGATACTCTACAAACAGGGCAATGCCAATTGGGGGGTAAACTTTCAAAATTTGTCTCAGGCTCAACGCCTTGCGATGGGTCTCCCATAACGGGATCATACACGTATCCGCATACCTTACATTTATGCATATTGGTACTTATTCTGTTATTGTTATTAGCGATATTGGTACTTTAAAAAGGGCTTTAAAATCGAGACCCAGATTCTGGATCGTGTCGTCATCCTCTTCGTAGTACCATGAAATGGTAACCTCGTTTCCGTCTAAAAAACATTTCTCTAAAATTTTAATAATGTTATACAAAAATCTGTTTGACCCGCTGTTAATGTATTCAATTAATATGGATACATTGGTTAATTTCTCGGGTTGAGTAATGTAATTTTCTAGCCATTTAATAACTGGCTGATAGAAACTGAGTGCATCTTCGGGTATTGAACGACCCGATATTTTCAGAACTCCTTTTTTAAAATCAATTTCGGGAGTTTTGCTGTTCCCTTTAACATATAAGTTATTCATATAATATATGTATTGGTTTTTATTAATCTTTCATTCGTAAAATTACAAAAAAAATGGATTGAAAACGATAATTATACATGAGCAATAGCTGTATTTTGATGACAAGTCTTAAAATGATGGCTAAATAGTATCCTGGTCGCCTAAATCTTTAAAAATTCTTTGCCAATATTTGCCAGTAGTCTCCCATCCAAATTTTCTTTCTGGTTTTGATCTCGAAACCTCAAAGTTATCTTTATTTCCACTAATTAAAAACGTAAAAACGTACCAATCTTCACTATCGAACGCCATACTTCCGAAACGTAAATCGTGGAAACGAATCTCGTTCTCATTGTTTTGTTGTACTGTATAGTAATTATCTGTAAAAAACATTAGTTTTTTCACCTCATCCGTTTCTATTAAATCGCCTAGTAAATTCGCATTCCGTTTTATATACTTTAAATGTATGGGTTTTGTATCAAGGTTGCTAATATAGCCATAATGGTATCCAGTAGAATCTTCGGCCAGTGCTAACCATAATAGGTTTGTAAATGGTAGAGGGGCTGTTTTAAGGCTCGTGTAACTTACGTTTTGCTCACTAAGTTGTTTTTTTACCCTATTGGTAATTATAAACTTATTGCCAATGGTAAATATTGTAAATACTAGGGTATAACCAAGTATTATGGTTGCTAATTTAGTTCTCGCGGCTGATCTCTTCGGCTTAAACATCATTACAATAAGTAAAGTTAGAATTGGTAGAAGTAGCGTGAAATCTATAATTCCAATCGAGTCGAAGGCAAGCCTGGCGTTACTAAAAGGGAATAAAAGTTCCGTACCATAGGTGTTGAAAACATCTATAACCGAATGCATAAGAATTGCAACAAGCCCCATCATTGTCCATTTCCTAAAGTTATTATCCTTATGTATAGCGCTTATAATATAACCCAAAATTGGAGCAATAATTAGGGCAAATAGTATTGAATGGGTTGGACCTCGGTGAAACAGAACCGAGCTAGCAGGCGACAGTAGAGGCGTAACAAACGTGTCAAAATCAGGTATAGAACCAGCAATGGCTCCCCAAAAAACGGCTCTACTTCCAACTTTACTGCCTAAAAATACTTGCCCCGTGGCGGCTCCTAAAACGATGTGCGTAACTGAGTCCATTATATTATTTTGTTAACTTTGCGGCCATATTATAAACTGTTTAAACAGACGAGAATTTTTTTCGTTCAATCAAATATAAGAAAAAGTGAGAAAACGCAAAACAAACCCATTGCTTGAGAATATTCGGATAATCGACCTTGCCGCCGAGGGTAAAGCCATTGCAAAGGTTGATGGTAAGGTTGTGTTTGTGCCTTTTGCCGTTCCGGGCGATTTAGTAGACATTCAGGTGTCAAAACAGCGGAAGGGTTATATGGAGGGCTATGTAACGCAATACCACGAACTATCAACAAGTAGGGTAGATCCATTTTGCTCGCATTTTGGTACTTGCGGTGGTTGTAAATGGCAAAACTTGCCCTACAGTATGCAGCTTGAACTAAAGGAAAAACAGGTGATTGATCAGCTTGTGCGCATTGGAAAACTTACGTTGCCCAGCGTTAGCCCAATTTTAGGCTCAGAAAAAACTAGATACTATCGAAATAAGTTGGAGTTTACCTTTAACAGCTCGCGTTGGTTAACTCGTGAAGAGGTGTTAAGTGATTCTGAAGTTGAGCAGCATCCAGTGCTAGGGTTTCACGTGCCTGGAAAATTTGATAAGATTTTTGGTGTTCATGAGTGTTTTTTACAACCTGAACCATCCAATTCCATTCGTCTTTCAGTTGAGAAGTTTGCAATGGAACAGGGCTTCTCTTTCTACAATATAAGGGGAGGCGAGGGGCTACTTCGTAACCTAATTATCAGGACCTCTTCTACGGGTGATGTTATGGTCATTCTTTCGGTTTTTGAAGACGATTTACCCAAAACAACGGCTGTACTCGACCATATAAAATCAATTTTCCCAGAGGTCACATCGCTAATGTATGTTATTAATGCTAAGGCCAATGATACCATTAACGACCTAGATATTGTTTGCTACCACGGCAATGATTTTATTATGGAGGAGATGGAGGGTATTCGCTTTAGGATTGGCCCTAAAAGTTTTTACCAAACTAACTCGCAGCAAGCTTACGAACTGTATAAAGTTGCCCGTGAATTTGCATCGCTTTCGGGCAATGAAATGGTGTACGATTTATATACAGGAACGGGTACAATTGCAAACTTTATAGCTGGCAGTTGCGCAAAAGTTGTTGGTGTTGAGTATGTGCCTGAGGCTATTGCCGATGCCAAGGTTAATTCGGAGCTCAATGGTATTACTAACACTCATTTTATTGCAGGCGATATGAAGGATGTTTTTACCGAATCGCTTTTTGCAGAGCAGGGTTTTCCAGAAGTGGTAATTGTTGATCCCCCTCGTGCGGGAATGCATAAAGATGTTGTTGAGGGTATTCGGCTGGTACGCCCAAAGCGTATTGTATATGTTTCGTGCAACCCAGCAACACAAGCCCGCGATATTGCGCTGCTTGGTTCAGAGTATCGCGTAACAAAGGTACAACCTGTTGATATGTTCCCGCACACGCATCACGTTGAGAATGTTGTTTTGATAGAGTATGTGGGGTAGTTGTTGCGCGCCGCGTTTCTAGTCGGGCATAATTACAAAAATTTCCTCATTGGGTTTCTTCATAAGGTACTGCTCACGCGCAAATTTCTCTAGGTTTTCGTTGTTCGTTTGCAGCTCCTTTAACCTTTGTTGGTCTACCTTTATTTTTTCAATATAGTACTCTTGCTCTTTGGTAAGTTTACTAATCCTACTGTATTCTCTATATACATCAATCCAGTTGCTGCTATCGAAAATAAGCATCCAGAGCAAGAATATTGCGGTAGTTAAGATATATTTATTTTTTAACCACGGAAAAATTTTATTCCAAATATCTGCTCCAGTCATTTTGATAAAAAATATTAGCGTTAGGCGGGTAAAACTCTTTGCTCCTTCAGAAGAATTATTGCTAGCAAAATTAGTTAAAATTATACCTTAGGCAAAAGAATATTGTGTTTTATATTATCGATTTTTATCGATTTTTAGGGATTTCGAATACTCTAAAATTTTGCTAAAACCTTCACATTTATTCTTCGCGATGTTAGGTTGTTTGGCACCGCATACTGCCCCGATTCATTGTTCTGGTTTGCAACCGTTTTAACCCACATATAGGAAATGGTATTTGTGAAGTCGAAAATATTGAATACTTCAACGCCTATCCACAGCTCGTTTAGCCATTTTACTTTGCTTAGCCCATTACTATTTTCACCCTTTATGGTTTTAGTGAAGCCTATATCAATCCGTTTATAAGCGGGCATACGAGCAAGGATATCCCATCTATCCGAGTCGGGAATGCCAACAGGATAACCTGTACCAAAATAACCTGTTAGGTGAACTCTGTATGAAGGGCTATTCGGAATATAGTCTTGGAAAAATAGCCCGAAGTTAATACGTTGGTCGGTTGGTCGTGGGTAGTATCCGGGGTAAACTGTTTTTCCGCCGCTATCAATGTATGAGTCATTTTCTACATCCTCAAAAGCTCTCATTATTGATAGGCTAGCCCATGATTCTGCCCCATCTACAAATTCACCATTTATTTTAAAGTCAATACCCTGCGCAAAACCGTTGGCAATATTCTCGCCTGTGTACATTATTCGCACATTATCAACTTTATAGGGAATTAGGTTGTGCAGTGCTTTGTGAAATAGTTCCACTTGCAAACGGAACGGTCTATTCCACGACTCGAAAAGATACTCAGCGCCTAAAACAGCATGTATCGACTTTTGCGAGGATATGTTTCGATTTAAGTCCCCGTTTGCTAGCCTAAATTCCTTATAAATAGGAGGTTGAAAATAGTACCCTCCCGACAGGTGAAAAGAAACATCGCTTTGCCAGTGTGGCCTTACTGTTATTGATGCCCTGGGACTTACGTTAATGTTTTCATTAAAACTCCAGTAAGTAACTCGAATTCCGGCTGTTGCCGAGAAATCAATTTTGTTGAAGGAGGTACGGTACGTATTTTGAGCATAGGCGTTAAACCTGTTAGATGGTATGCTATTTATTGAGTACAAGCGTTTTGATAGAATCAGCTCCTCGCCGTTGTAGGGCATTGCATAGCCCGATGAGTCGATTAGTTCCCATTCGTTTAACCTGTCGTTAATCAGTTCATGCTGAGCCGAAATACCCCATTTTATAGTATGGCTATTAATGGTGGCTATGCCCAGATGTTCTGCCTTTAGAATGTTGGCACTTAAAAAATTTCGAGCATGATTCATAAACCCTCCCACGCCAACGTTAATAAGACTATCACTGTATGTTGTTGAACCGAGAGAATTATCCAACTCATTAAGCAAGTACTGTCCAATTATGTCGAAGGTTTCCGATTCGTTGGCTAGGTAACCGCTACCAATAAACTTCAGAATAACCTTATCGTTAGGGTTATACTCGCCAGCAAACGCACCCTGAAATGTTTCAAACTTACTAATTTCTTGCCCTTGGTAGTACACTTTTAGCTGAAGGGCGTTGGTAAATGCGCCAAATCGGGTTTCGCGCTCTTCGGGAGCAAATTTATAGCTGTTGCTTGATATGTTTCCTAAGAAATTGAATTTTAGCTTAGGCGTAACTCGCCATGATAGGCTTGTTTGTAGGTCGAAGAACGAAGGCTTGTATTCGCCTTCTGTGTCGAGGCTGTTGAGCAAATATTGCGATGTTTTGTATCTTACTCCGGTTATATGACTGAAACGCTGACTCTTGTTTACCCCTTCAATTGTGCCGCTTGCTCCTAGTAGGCTAGCTTCTACCTTGGCTTTGTTTTCGTTTGGAGTTTTGTACTTAATGTTTAGCACCGACGACATTTTATCGCCATATTCGGCATTAAAACCACCTGCCGAAAATTCCACGCCGTCAACCATATCCGAGTTTATAAAACTTAAACCCTCCTGTTGCCCAGATCTTATAAGAAACGGACGATATACTTCAACATTGTTAACGTACACCAAGTTTTCATCGAAATTTCCCCCTCTAACCGAGTACTGAGAACTCAATTCGTTTGATGATGAAACACCGGGTAGCGATTTTAGAATCGTTTCAAAACTGCCCGATGCGCTAGGGAGATGCTCTATGGTTTTATGGTTAATTCGTTCAATGTTGCCAAACCTTCTGTTTGATATTGTGATGGTAACTTCGTCAATTTCGCTTGTCGATTCGTTAAGCGTTACGTTCACTGTTTTTCGTTCGCCCTTGCTAACTTGGGTTTTTACTGTTTTGGAGGAGTAGCCCACAGCCGAAAAACTAATTGTTATGGAGTCGGTACTATGGAGATGCAAAGCGTAAAACCCTATGCTATCAGTGGCAATACCCGTTTTATTATTGTCGTTCACAACGTTTACGTAAGCAATTGGTAACCCTTTTACATTGCTAACAATACCTTCAATCACGCCGATTGACTGCCCGTAAATATTGGGCGCAACTGCAATAGCGAGGACAAAAATAAGGAATATGTGTTTTCTTGTTATCAAGTATTACGAGTTATTACAGAAGTAATTTAGACGCACTTACTATTAAAAACGCAAAGCTAAAACAAAATTGTGCAAATCGGCATATTAATTTTACAAAAACAATACTTTTTTGCGACAATATGGCATTGTGTTTCTATGAATCACGACAATGTGTCGTCTTTTTACGATTGGTACATTTTTTATATAGTGTTAAGCAGATTAGAATACTAACAATTAAATTTTACTAATATGACACTACTAAACATTTCGCGTCCAAGGTCGGCATATGAGTCTGCCAGACGTAACGAGTACAACGAGTTTTTAAACCGTTTTTCTAATGTGCAAAATCAGTATGCTCGCAATTGCCAAAAGTTTCCAGCCGTAAATATTGTTGAGGAATCTAAAACGTATCTACTGCAAATGGCAGCGCCAGGATACAATAAGAACGACTTTAAGGTTAACATTGAAAAGGACACACTCCTAGTAACGGCTACTGTTAATGATGAGAATCAGGAGAACTACATTTTGAACGAATTCTCTAAATGCTCATTCGAGCGTTCTTTTTCGCTAGGAAAATCCATTGATACATCAAAAGTAGAGGCAACATACAAGGATGGAGTTTTAACCATTACTTTATCGAAACGGGAAGAGGCGATTGAAAAGCCGCCACGCATAATTAGCGTTAACTAATATATATTATTAAGGTGTTTGTGGCCCGGGTGAGATATTCTCTCCCGGGCTCATCATTTTATATGGTTCGATGTGCTAAACGCTTAAAATTTCGATTTCTTTTAAAATACTTTGAGTATTAGCACATATTGCGTATTTTCGTAAGCTGAAATTTAATGTATTCTTAATTTGACTCAACGATAGTAAATACGCTTATCATGGAAACTGCTAACCAGAAGGATCAGATCAGTAATGATCAGTTCGGCGATGCCGAAAATACGATGAACACTCCCTCTAACGAAACTGTTAACGCAACAGAGAGTAAAACTCAACCCCAAACCGCCGATGAGGTACCTGCTCAACCCGATAAGGTTGAAACCGAGGTAGCTGATGATTCAACCCCAACAACTTTAAAAAAGGATGATGAACCCTCTGCGAAAGTTGAGAGTGATCAACCTGCTGAGGAGGTAAAGCCGGAAATGGAAACCGACGATAGTCTCAGTCACGAAGAAGATGAGAATTCTGACAAAGATGATGATGCGGTTGATGTTACCCAAGGAAGTAATTCTTTTGAACCTGTTGATTACTCTATTTTATCGCGTGAGGAGCTTGCCGATAAGCTAAAGCAATTAATTGACAATAAGTCTGTTCAGTACATCAGGACCGATGTTGAGAGTATAAAACTTAATTTTTATAAAAAGCATAAGGCCGACCTTGAGTTAAAGCGAAAGGAATGGGTTGATGCAGGCGGAAACATCGAGGAGTTTGAAGCCCCTCAGGATCCAATGGAACCACAAATAAAGGAGTTGCTAAAGCAGTATCGTAGTAAAAAAGCAGCGTATAATCGTGAGTTTGAAAATAAAAAACAAAATAATCTAGAACAGAAACAAGCAATTATTGATGAGATAAAGGAGCTGGTTAACAGGAACGAATCGGTTAATCAAACTTTTCAAGATTTCCGTGAGTTACAGCAGCGTTGGCGCGAAATTGGCCCTGTACCCCAAGCGAACCTGAACGATTTATGGGAAACCTACCATCATCATGTGCAAAATTTTTACGATTACGTAAAAATTAATAAGGAACTGAAAGACTTAGACCTCAAACGTAATCTAGAGGAAAAAACGGTGCTTTGCGAAAAGGCCGAAGAGTTACTTCTAGAACCTTCAATTATTGCAGCTTTCAGAAAGTTACAGAAATATCACGGACAGTGGCGCGAAATTGGCCCTGTGCCAAACGAAAATAGAACCGAAATATGGGATCGTTTTAAAGAGGTTACATCAACCATAAATAAAAAGCATCAGGAGTATTTTGAAGGGTTACGCGAGGAACAAAAATCTAATCTTGAGGCTAAAAAAGCACTTTGTGAAAGTGCTGAAGAGATATCATCTAGGGTAGTTACCACGGCCAAAGAGTGGAATAAAAGCTCCAAAGAGATGATAGAACTTCAAAAGGTGTGGAAAACCATTGGCTTTGCTCCTAAAAAAGATAATAATAAAATTTACGAGCGTTTTCGAGCAGCATGCGACGTGTTTTTTAGTAGCAAGCGCGAGTACTATCAGGAGGCACGCGAAGATCAGCAGAATAACCTCCAGTTTAAAGTTGATTTATGCATCCAAGCCGAAGCTCTAAAAGACAGTCCCGAATGGAAAAAAGCAACCGAAGAGCTAATTAATTTACAGAAACGTTGGAAAGAGGTTGGCCCGGTACCCCGAAAGCAGAGCGATGAGGTTTGGAAGCGTTTCCGCGCGGCTTGCGATCATTTCTTTAAGCGTAAATCAGAGCATTTTGCCAGTGTTGATAGTAAATATGAAGACAACCTAGTAGCTAAAGAGAAACTTGTAGCCGATATCGTTGATTTTAAGGCAACCGAAAACGTAGAGGAAAACCTTAAAATGATAAAGGATTTCCAGCGCCGTTGGGCCGAAATAGGCTTTGTTCCACTTAAAAAGAAAGATGAACTTCAAAAGAATTATAGAGAAGCCCTTAACAGGCACTTTGAAGACCTTAAAATTGATAACTCCAAAAAGAATATCCTAAAGTTTAAAACCAAGATTGATACAAGTCAGGGAAATCCTCGAATGGAGAATAAGCTGCGATTTGAGCGTGATAAACTTTTCAATCAAATGAAGCAGCTCGAGAATGACATCACTCTTTGGGAAAATAACATTGGATTTTTTGCCAAATCGAAAAACGCTGAGCAACTTATTAAGGATGTTGAGCGAAAAATAGAGAAGGCTAGAACTGACCTAAAGGTTTTCGAAGAAAAGATTCGTATGATTGACAATATGGACCAAGCGTAATCTTTTTTTACATTAATTTATTTATTCTTATACAATGCCGCACAATACCAAATATGTTTTTGTAACTGGTGGGGTCACATCCTCATTGGGTAAAGGAATTATCTCAGCATCGCTAGCTAAGCTACTACAGAGTAGGGGCTACTCAGTTACTATTCAGAAACTTGACCCATATATTAATGTTGACCCAGGTACCCTAAACCCATATGAGCATGGGGAGTGTTATGTAACTGAAGATGGAGCCGAAACCGACCTGGATTTAGGACATTACGAGCGTTTTTTGAATGTACACACAACCCAAGCCAATAATGTTACAACTGGTCGTATTTACCAGTCGGTTATTAATAAGGAACGACGTGGCGAGTATCTAGGAAAAACAGTGCAGGTAATTCCACATATTACCGATGAGATTAAGCATAGAATTAAACTTGTTGGTACTAGAAATAAATTTGACGTTGTAATAACCGAGATAGGTGGAACCGTTGGCGATATTGAGTCATTACCTTATGTTGAGGCTGTGCGGCAGCTAAAGTATGAGTTGGGCCCAACAAACGCAGCCTTCGTTCACCTTACTTTGGTTCCTTACTTAGCCGCCTCGGGCGAGCTTAAAACTAAGCCTACCCAGCATTCTGTTAAGGTGATGCTCGAAAATGGGATACAGCCCGATGTGCTTGTTTTGCGTACCGAACATGAATTAACCATTGATGTTCGCAAAAAAGTTTCACTCTTTTGTAACGTGAACCTTGAGTCGGTTATTGAATCTATCGATGTTTCAACAATATACGAGGTTCCTCTTTTAATGCTAAAGGAGAAACTCGATATAATTGTTATGCAAAAGCTAAATTTACCCATAGGTAAAGAGCCCGAACTTAAAACCTGGAGACAGTTTATTGACAAGCTAAAGGACCCAAAGTCGGTTGTAAAAATTGGCCTAGTTGGCAAGTATGTTGAACTTCCCGATGCATACAAATCGATTATGGAGTCGCTTATTCATGCAGGTGCTTCAAATCATTGTAAGGTTGATATTATCCCAATACATTCCGAAACGATTAATCGTGAGAATGCGGCCGAAATATTGAGCGAAATGAACGGAATTATAGTTGCCCCTGGCTTCGGACATAGAGGCATTGAGGGTAAAATTGAAGCCGTTAAGTACGCTCGTGAAAGTAATACCCCGTTTTTAGGTATCTGTTTGGGTATGCAGTGCGCTGTTATTGAGTTTTCTCGAAATGTGCTAAACTATCCCGATGCTAATTCAACCGAAATGACTCGGAGCACCAAGCATCCAGTAATCGACTTAATGGGCGACCAAAAAGGGATAAGCGACAAGGGCGGAACCATGCGGCTGGGAGCCTATCCATGCGTGATAAAAGAAGGAACAAAAGCCTTTGAAGCATACAAAACCACAAATATTCAGGAGCGTCATCGCCATAGATACGAGCTAAATAACGAGTATTTAAATGACTTGCAAACAAAAGGAATGATAGCATCTGGTTTAAATCCTGATACGAATTTGGTTGAAATTATTGAAATTCCTAGTCACCCTTGGTTTATTGGGGTACAATTTCACCCTGAGTATAAAAGTACAGTGGTTAACCCGCACCCACTTTTTGTTGACTTTGTTAAGGCTACTAAAAAGAATACGAAGTAGTGAATACGTCCTACAAGGTTAGCTTATCATAAATAATCATCTTTCATGGCACTATTTAAGATTTATGGGTTAATTTCGCAGGTTCAAAATCTAAAATCTACACAATAAATAAAGATACAATGGATAGAAATACAATAATTGGCCTAGTTACAATATTCGTAATTTTAATAGGATTTAGCTATATTAATCGCCCTTCGCAAGAACAATTGGAGGCTACACAGCGTCGTTCCGATTCAATAGCGCTTGTGCAAGCTAGGCAAAGAGCCTTGCAAGAGCAAGAGATTGCTTTAACCGAAAAAGAAACCTCTGCAAACACCAAAGTTGAGGATGCATTGCTTGCTAATACAAATTTTGAAGGGGTAACAAAAGGCGAGGAGCAGTTTATTACGCTTGAGAACGAGCTTATTAAACTTAAGATATCAACCAAAGGGGGTGCAGTATATTCGGCTGAGGTTAAGCAGTTTAAAACATATACTCAAGAGCCACTTGAAATGCTGGCTGATGAGAAGAACACTTTCGGATTACAGTTTTGGGCTAACAATCAAAATGTTGAAACGCAAAACCTGTTCTTTAGCCCCAACACTGCCGACTCAACCATTTATACTCAGGAGGGCTCTTCATCAAAAAGCCTAACCATGCGTTTGGCGGCTGGCGAGTCATCTTTTATTGACTATATCTACACCATTCACCCCAACTCATATTTAATAGATTTTGATGTACAGCTAGTTAATATGGATAGGGTATTTCCCAATAATACTACTTCTATCGATTTGGTTTGGGATGTATTTGCAAAGCAGTTCGAAAAAAATGCCAAGAAGGAATCAGAGTACACATCTCTTGTTTATAGCCTACCAAATGGCGATTTTGAGGAGCTTAGCCCTCGAAACCAAGAGAACTCTAAAAGTGAGTCAACTAAAATTAGATGGGTAGGATATAAGCAACAGTTCTTTTCCTCATTTTTAGTGTCCGATGATAATTTTCTAAATGCTAACTTTTCCACTTCCACCATTGTTGATGGAACATATATTAAGAGATTTACCTCGCGTATAGGTATTCCGATTGATGACGCCGCGAACGATAAGCATAGTATGAAAATGTATTATGGGCCTAACCACTTCAATACCCTTAAGGAGTACGAGTATGGTTTTGAGGAGGTTGTTCCACTTGGTGGCTGGGGTATTAAATGGATTAACCGTTATGTTATTATTTTCTTGTTCAATGTGCTCAACAATAAAATAGCAAGTTATGGTTTAATTATCTTCTTAATGACCATAATTATTAAGGTTGTGCTCTTGCCGCTTACCTACAAATCCTATTTGAGCCAGGCAAAAATGCGGGTGCTAAAGCCTCAGGTCGATGAGATTAACAAGAAGTATCCTAAGAAAGAGGATGCAATGAAGAAGCAGCAGACCACAATGGCTCTTTACAAAAAGGTTGGGGTAAGCCCAATGGGAGGTTGCTTGCCCATGCTTATCCAGTTTCCGTTCCTTATTGCAATGTTCCGATTTTTTCCAGCATCATTTGAACTTAGGCAAAAGAGTTTTCTGTGGGCAGAGGATTTATCTACCTATGATTCAATAATTGACCTACCGTTTAACATACCAATGTATGGTGACCATATTAGCTTATTCACACTGCTTATGGCTGGGGCACTCTTCTTAACTTCAAAAATGAACTCGGCGCAAATGGGCGATGCCAATGCTCAAATGCCTGGTATGAAATTTATGACTTTGTATATGATGCCTGTGATGATGCTTGTGTTTTTTAACAACCACTCCGCTGGCCTTAGTTACTACTATTTCCTTTCCAATATAATAACTTTTGGTCAAACGCTACTAATTAGAACAACTGTTAACGATGAGGCTATTTTGAAGAAGCTGAACGAGAATGCTAAAAAGCCGCAAACTAAAAAGAAGTCGAAGTTTCAGGCTAAACTTGAGGAGATGGCAAAACAGCAACAGCAGATGCAAAAAAAGAAGTAACTAATTCAAGTTTTCATATACAAAAAAGGGTCTCAATTTTCGAGACCCTTTTTTATTGGTGTAATTCGAACGTGTAAAATAGGACGTAGTTTAACAACCGAGCGTGCTTTGCGAGCTCAACGAAGTAAAAGTTGTTTTGTTTACAAGCCTATGGTAGTGTTAGAAATGTTATTCTTCAACTTCGCTCAAAATGAAACTATTATACTTTGCTCGGAATGCCATTCTTCTACTTCGCTCAAAATGAAACTATTATACTTCGCTCGGAATTACATTCTTCGACTTCGCTCAGAATGACACTCTTACACTTCGCTTAGAATGATACTCTTTTACTTCGCTTAGAATGACACTTCTACATATCGCTCAGAATGCCCCATACCTTGTCAGGCTGAGCGGAGTCGAAGCCTGACTAGACTAATATTTTCACTTAAAAATATACCTAAAGACTAATCATTAACTTAATTCTGATGCATAGTGTGGATTCGTTTTATTAATACGTATTTCATCAAAACAATTTTGCTTTAAAAGGTGTTTATTAAGATAAATGTAATTTGTTAAAGTTTTTGAGTGAATGTTTATGAAATATCTTAAAATATTAAGGTTTAGCGTTGGTTTACTTCGCCCTAGAAGGCTTATAAAAACGCTGCTATTTAGTTCAGTCTTCCTAATTTTTTCAATTTCATCATATGCTTTAAATGATAAAAATAAATTTATTATGAACGAAACAAAAATTGAAACAGCAACCCTAGGTGCGGGATGTTTTTGGTGTGTTGAAGCCATTTTTCAACGTGTTAATGGTGTTGAAACTGTTGTTTCTGGATACTCGGGAGGAAAAATATCGAACCCAACTTACAGGGAGGTGTGTTCAGGATTAACTGGTCATGCCGAGGTTATACAAGTAAAGTTTAACCCCGATGTGGTTAGCTACGCACAAATACTCGAAATATTTTTTAAAACGCATAACCCTACTATGCTCAATAGGCAAGGGGCTGATATAGGAACGCAGTACCGTTCTGCCATATTTTACCACTCCGATGAGCAAAAACGGGTAGCCGAGGATATAATGGCAATGTTAACTAAGGAGCGCGTTTGGAACGACCCCATTGTTACTGAGATAACCGAATTTTCTGCATTCTATGTTGCAGAGGATTACCATAAAGACTACTTTTTAAATAACAAACGGCAGCCATATTGCCAAATGGTTATTATTCCTAAACTTGAAAAATTAGAGAAGGTTTTTGGCAAGTTTCTGAAGAACTAGCTAGCAAGTGCAACTAATCGTTTTGCTTCCATTTGGCAGCAATGCATTTTATTTTACCTTTGTCATCCTAACAAAACGATAGCAAGGATGCAATTTAAAAAGAGTCTACTTTATTCGGTACTTATCATTTTAACCGTTTCGGCATGTTCCGTATCTAAACAGTTTAGCAAATTAAACAACCAGGCAACCGAAGCCTTCAATGCCAGTAACTACGGGTTGGCATATACACTGTACGATAGTATAATATCGCTAAACTCGTCAAAAAAGAGCAACCTTGATGGTATTGTATATAACCGTGCCGGAATTGCCGCTTGGGAAGTTGGTGAAAAAGAAAAATCAATAGAGTTTTTAGAGCAAGCGAAGCAACTGAAATCTGCCAATGCGAAGGGCTTGCTTGTGCTTGCCAAAGGCTATAGGAGTAGCGATAACCTATCGCGTGAAATTATTAACCTAACCGAGTATCTTGCAGCTTATGGTGCCCAAGCGGAAGCGAATGAAGCTCGTAGTCAACTTTTTTTGGCTTTTGTTAGGAGCGAAAATTGGGATTCGGCTTACCAGCTGTGGAGTAGAATAAATGGAGAGCAAACTAATGATGTAGAATTACTGACGGGTTACGTGTTAACGCTTAAAAATCTAGATAAAAGCAATGAGATTTTGCCAACTGCAGAAAGCTTGCTGAAATTAGACCCCGAAAACCTTATTGCCAAGGATGCCATTGCCATTCAGCTTTACAAAAGCGCAGAGGAACGATACCAACGCGAAATGAAGGCTTACCAAAACAATAAGACTTCAACTCAATATAAGCGTCTTTTAAAACAGCTCGATTTAATAAATGCCGATTTTAAAATTGCACGAGGTTACCTCGAAGAGCTTTATAAGTTGAAACCCGAAGCCCATTACGCAACACTCCTCGGAAATATTTACACCCGTTTCGAGAACAAATCGAAGGCTAATTATTACTACAAAAAAGCCAAACAGTAGGAGTTTGGTGCTTACTGTTTGGCTAAGTTTTACGGTGTATTTTCCGTATAATTATAAAACGAGATTAATACGGCTTACTTTTCATCCTTATTTTGTGCTACCTTTATTGAGCGACCGGCCTTTTTGAGCGCTTGGTCAATAATCCACTCAATTTGACCATTTATACTACGGAATTCATCGGCCGACCACTTTTCAAGGGCTTCCATTTTTTGAGGGTCAATTCGTAGCATAAATGATTTCTTTTTTGCCATAGTGCGCTATTGATGCAAAGTGCCTGCGTTTACAATTGGCTTTACCGAATCCTCGGAGCAAAGTACAACCATTAGGTTACTTACCATTGCAGCCTTTTTATCATCGTCAAACTCAACCGTTTGGTCCTCTGCCAGTTTATTTAGGGCAAGTTTAACCATTCCAACAGCCCCTTCCACTATCTTTTCGCGAGCCGAAATAATAGCGTCGGCCTGCTGGCGGCGAAGCATAACAGCAGCAATTTCGGGTGCATAAGCTAGGTAGTTTATCCGTGCCTCAACAACTTCAATTCCGGCAATAGCCAACCGCTCATTAATTTGCTCTTCTAAAACCCTGTTAACCTCATCGCCCTTGGAACGGAGCGTTGACTCGTTGGGGTTATCAGTCTCGTTATTATCGTAGGCATACAAGCCTGCAACATAGCGAAGGGCTGCATCGCATTGAATTTTTACAAAGTTTTGGTAGGCCATCATTTTCTCATTGAGCCTTGCAACAGCTGTTGCATTGGCATTTGCGGCCATAGAGGCGTTATCTACATTAAAAGACGCCTTGTATGTGTCAAACAGCCTCCATACTACCACCATACCTATCATAATAGGGTTGCCATTCTTATCATTCACTTTTATTGGGTCGGCATCGAGGTTTCGAGCACGTAGTGTAAGCTTTTGTTTTGAATAGAATGGGTTTACCCAGAAGAATCCATTCTCTTTAATGGTTCCATTGTACTTGCCAAAGAAAACCATTACACGAGCCTCATTAGGTTCAATTTGAAGAAAACCTCCCCATAAAATATTGTTGATAATAAATAGAATACCTAGCCCAATTCCATATACAACCTGCAAAAGTATGCACAAATCTGGTGTTGAAACCAATTTGACAAAGAAGAAAACAATGGCAAAGAGAAATAGAAAATTAAGAATCAGCATTAAGATACCGTTCCATTTTAAACCTTTAAAAAGTTCCTCCTGTTTTTTCATAATATTAATAATTAATGATATTAAAATGATATCACAAATATATCATAATGATTTTGGATATGCAATAAAAAAACCAGAAATTATTCTGGTTTTTTTATTGCTAAGAAATTCGTTCGTGAATTCTTTTTAGTGTTTCATCAGACACCTCAGGAGCTTTTGTTTCGATTTCGACAAGTAGGTTCTGGAATATCTCCAGAGGTTTGTAGAGGTTGCAAAAATCTAGAATTTCATCAGTTTCACAATTGTTAAAACTCTGATGGCTCCAAATAATTTGAGTAAATAATTTATTCATAGGCAAATTTCAGTTTGTTTACATCGTGTTATTTGTTAACAGTAGTAGAACGATTATTGCCTTTTTATATTGTGATTATGGTATGAAAAAATTCTAAACGAGTATAAAAAACAAATCCTCGATTTTTAGGTCGAGGACTGTAATTTATCTTGATAGGGTGAGGTTACTTTCCTCCATTATTTTTCGCATATTAATTAGCGCATAACGCATACGGCCCAGAGCCGTATTTATACTTACGTTAGTTTGCTCCGCAATTTCCTTAAAACTTAAATCAGCGTAATGCCTAAGTATTACAACCTCTTTTTGGTCATCGGGAAGACAATCAACTAGTTTACGAACATCGGAAATAATTTGGTCGTAAATAATATGCTCCTCAACGGTTTTATCGGAGAACTGTGCCGAGTTGAAAATATCAACAGGCGTACTCTCGTTTGATATTGTGTTGAGCTGTTTTTCGCGCCTAAAATGGTCGATAATTAGGTTGTGTGCAATCCGAATTACCCAAGACATAAAACGACCATTCTCGGTGTATTTTCCCTTTTGCAGCGATTGAATAACCTTAATAAAGGTATCCTGAAATATGTCTTCGGCTACTGCGTGATTTTTCACAAGCAGTAAAATATAGCCAAAAACTCGTTTTCTATGTCTGCGTATAAGTGTGTCAATTGCCTCATTATTACCCGATATAAACTTGACTACAAGTTCATTATCGGTAAGATTTTTCATGCTCAAATCCACCTCCTTGCTTATTGGTTAGTTGAGTAGAAATGGGTCGATAGGCAATTGAATTTGGTTAGTATTTATGTAATTGTACCATTTATTGTGCCAAATAAGCTAAAAAAAACTATTCTGCCAAATTTCTTTTTAATAAAACTAAACTTATGTGCTTATATAAGTACTGTATACGGTATTTTGGAAACCCAACAGCTGCCTTTCTGATATAAAACGTAAATCTTTGCCTACATTTGTGGGTTAATTTTATAGCAATGCACAATCAGAATGTAATTTCCATAAAGGGAGCTAGAGTTCATAATCTAAAAAATATTAGTGTTGACCTACCTCGCAACAATTTAATCGTAATTTCGGGGCTTTCGGGTTCCGGAAAGTCGTCGTTAGCGTTTAACACTCTGTATGCCGAAGGGCAAAGACGGTATGTTGAGAGTTTGTCGGCATATGCCAGGCAGTTTTTGGGACGAATAACCAAACCCGAAGTCGATTTAATATCGGGCATACCGCCTGCAATTGCCATTGAGCAAAAGGTAAACACCCACAACCCGCGTTCAACCGTTGGCACTTCCACCGAGATATATAACTACCTAAAGTTATTGTATGCCAGAGCCGGACGAACCTATTCGCCCGTTTCGGGTGTTGAGGTAACTAGGCACAATGTGTCCGATGTGGTTAACTTTATTGCATCGTTTGCCGAGGGAACCAAGCAAATGCTGCTGGCACCTATTACTATAAAAAGTAGCGAATCGGTTGAAGAGCGCCTCTCATTGCTTGCTAGCGTTGGATTTACACGCATTGAAGTGGGGGGCAAGGTTATACGGATTGATAGCAACGAAATTCGGCAGCTTGTGTCTTTATCCAAGGCAAAGATAAGGCTAATAGTTGACCGCTATGCAGTTATGCATGATGATGATTTTTTGAGCCGTTGTGCCGATTCGGTGCAAACCTCTTTTGCCGAGGGCGAAGGGACATGTTTAGTGGTATCGTTTGATAATGAGGATCGTTCCGAATCTCTTTTTTCGAATAAATTTGAAGCCGATGGGATTACCTTCGAGGAGCCCAGCGAGCATCTATTTAGTTTTAATAACCCGTTGGGCGCATGCCCTCGTTGCGAAGGGTATGGAAAGATTATTGGAATTGATGAGAATTTGGTGATTCCTAATAAGGGATTATCAATATACCAAGATGCTGTTGCTTGCTGGAAGGGCGAAACCATGAGCGAATATAAGAGGCAGTTTATTTCAGTTGCCGATAGGTACAATTTTCCAATTCATAAGCCATACTACCAGCTAACGCCCGAGCAAAAGGAAGTTTTATGGAGGGGGAAAGATGGGTTTGTTGGGCTCGATGAGTTTTTTGATTATTTAGAGCAAAAAAAATATAAAATTCAGTACCGAGTGATGCTATCGAGGTATAAGGGTAAAACTATTTGCCCCGAGTGCAAAGGGAAACGGCTACGCAAAGAGGCAACGTATATTAAGGTTGCTGATGTTACGCTGCCCGAACTGGTTGACTATCCGCTTAATAAATTAAATGATTTTTTTAAAAACCTTACTTTAAGTGAATATGAGCAAAAGGTAACCATTCGAATTCTTGCCGAAATACGTAACCGAATAGCATACTTGCTAAATGTTGGATTGGGTTACCTTACGCTAAATCGATTGTCGTCAACCTTATCGGGTGGTGAGTCGCAGCGTATTAACTTGGCAACCTCTTTGGGTTCAAATTTGGTTGGTTCGCTCTATATTCTAGATGAGCCAAGTATTGGCCTGCATCCGCATGATACCCATTTGCTTATTGGTGTTTTAAACGACTTGCGCGACCTGGGCAATACGGTTGTGGTGGTTGAGCATGATGAGGAGATTATTAGAGCAGCCGATTATATTATTGATATTGGCCCCTTGGCGGGTAGGCTTGGTGGTGAGGTTGTTTTTAGCGGAACACCTAAGGAGCTAGAGGGAAATAGTGAAAGCCTAACAGCTCAGTACCTTAATGGGGTACAAAATATAGAGCCAAATAAAACCCCTCGTCCAACTTCAAACTTTATTGAGGTACTTGGTGCGCGCGAAAATAATTTGAAGAGCATTAACGTTAAGTTTCCGCTAAATTGTATGGTGGTTGTAACGGGCGTTAGCGGTTCTGGTAAATCATCACTTGTAAAAGGTGTTTTATACCCGTGGTTAGTTAAATCCCTTACTGGGGTTGGCGATAAACCAGGCGAGTGCGATGGCGTTACGGGCGATATAAAGCTAGTTAAGGGAGTCGAAATGGTTGACCAAAACCCCATAGGCCGCTCGTCGCGGTCGAACCCAGTTACTTACATAAAGGCTTATGATGAGATAAGGAAGCTATACTCTATGCAGCCGTATGCCGTTCGCAGTGGTTATAAACCCTCATTCTTCTCGTTTAATGTTGAAGGCGGAAGGTGTGAGGAGTGCCAAGGTGAAGGGGTTATTAAGGTTGAAATGCAATTTATGGCCGACGTTACACTTACTTGCGAATCGTGCGGAGGAAAGCGTTTTAAGGAGGATGTGCTTGAGGTGCGGTACAAGGATAAGAATATTTTTGATGTGCTTGATATGACCGTTAATGAGGCTGTGGAGTTTTTTAATGATGAAAGTAATAAGACTGCCCTAAAGGTTGTTAACAGGCTTAAGCCATTGCAGGATGTTGGACTTGGTTATATTAAGCTAGGGCAATCGTCGAGTACGCTAAGCGGTGGTGAAAGTCAGCGTGTTAAGTTGGCTTTCTACTTGCAAAAAGAGCAGGCAACCGAGCACCAGGTATTTGTTTTTGATGAACCTACCACTGGGCTGCATTTTCACGATATTAAAAAGTTGCTAGAGTCGTTTAACCAGCTTATAAAAAAGGGGCATAGCCTTATTGTGGTTGAGCATAATTTGGAGGTAATAAAAAATGCCGACTGGATTATTGACCTCGGTCCCGAGGGCGGCGTGGGTGGGGGCAACCTTGTTTTTGCCGGAACACCGCAGGATATTGTAAACTGCAAGGGGAGTTTAACGGGTAAATATTTAAAAGGAAAAATTTAGGGCTGACTATATGGATGTTGGTAGTTAGTTAACTTTTCCTGATACCCTTTTCAGCTAAACTTACATCGTTATTAAAGGATTTTTTACTTTTTTAATACTCGCAAAGCGGTGGTTGTTTTAAAAAAGAACAGAGCGTCGTAGCGCAATGGAACTATGGTGGGCACGAATTGATTCTTATCATTCTTGGGATTATAAACAACTCCCACCGCCCTGTTGCCCATAACATTTAAATTTTCTTCTTTTCGAGCCGCATCATCAAAAATCAAATAAAAATTTTCCTGATCTATTTGATTCAATTTATGCTCTATGCTATTGGTAATGGCTGGCGGGATGGTCATTTTTTTCATTGGCGAACCCCAGCTCGAGCCTGCCATAACCTTTCCTTTATAGGTGGTAAACCCAACCAATAAAACATTATCGTTTCCCAATCCTTCGCGGGTAAGCTGACCAATGTTTCTCTCGCCAGTGTTTCGCATACTTGTGTACTCCGCATCGCCAATGTGAGTATTGTGTGCCCAAACAATCCCTTTGGAATTGACCCCGTAAAGATTTAGTAAATCATTGACCGTGCCATGCATATGATGAACTCGAGAATTCCACGAAATACGCCCTTCCGAGGCTACACTCTCCCTGTAAAACTCCTCGGCATTGTGAACCACGATAGAGTTTTGTAGTAAGTAAAAATATATATCATCGGAAAGTTCGGGGAAATTACTGCGATTATTTCTTATAAACTCTACCACATTTTTTGTGGCAGCTGCACAATTCCCCTTCCCATAGCGCACTGCGTGAGCATAACTCCAGCTATCTCCTTTGTGCGGATTAAAACACTCATATTGCTCTTTTACATATAGATAATGAGTTTGGTTTGTTGTTTTGAGTAAATCTAAAACCACCTTTTTTGAGTTCCACTCATCGTATACATCCATACCATAAAAGCCCACTTTTTTGTCTTGTGGCAATTTGTCGTTGTGACTGCGGAGCCATTCGGCCAATGCCACAACCTCTTCGTTGGCCCACATCCAGGTTGGCCACCTGTCAAGTTTTAATAAAACCTCTTTGGCCGATTTTGCTGCACCGTCCAAATTCTTCACATAACGATTGAGATGGTATAAGCTAGCAAAATCGCCTTCTACTGCAATAAAACTAAAGTCTAGTTCTAATATCAGCCGTCGACTTATCTTATCTCTCCATAAATAATACTCGTGGGTGCCATGACTTGCCTCGCCCAGTAACACCAACTCCTTATTGGCAGCTCCTGAAATTAGGCTGTCTAAACTGGCATCCCCATCAAGAGGAATAACTTTTTGTTCGATATTTTGTGCTGAAAAAACCATACTGCCAAAAATAAATAAAAACCCTAGAGTGTATTTCATACTAATTAATTCATTGACAAATAAATATAAGCAAAGTTAATGGGTTAGTCAAGTATTCGGTTGGGGGATGTTAAAAGTGCTGGAGCTTGGAACAGTGTCATCGTCTCACGATAGGAAATTATATTGAGGCGAAAAATTTACCAATTCGGCGTATGAAGCAGCTGGGTTGCGTTAGACTACTTGTGGCAAATGGCTCCGATGTGTTTTCGGCTCTTCCACATTTTTATTTCGTGCTCGCGCTTATGGCAAAACAGTAGGAGCAGTGGGGCAGAATTTATAGTCCTCTCATCCGCTGCTAAATGCCGGCCAATGTGAGTTATGCTGAACTGAGGTTATAACACCCCCCACATTGCTTGTATCGATTGTTAGTAAAGGGTATTTAATTCGTTAGTTTTAAAGTTATTGCCAGATTCCAGTACTTACCCTTATATTTCTTCTTCGAGCTATTAATCTTATATGGTTTCCTCCATTCTCCAAAAACATAAATCCATGAGTTATTATAGTTCTTCTCCAAAATATTACCAATTAAAGGGCCATAATCTTTCGCTTTAACTTTTTCTTTAGTTTCCCTTGATATTGTTTCATATTCATATAAGTTCTTATCAATTACATAAAATTCTGTTGCAATAAAAAGTCCATTTTCGGGGAATTTTAAAACGCATTCTGATAAATCTAGGGTCGTTTTTGAATACCCTTTTTTTGGATGTACAATAATGTTTTCTGATAATAAATCTGTTGAAGGCTCTCCTTGTTCATTTACAGATAAAAGTCTTAAACTAAATATTGCAGAGTCTGAATAGCTCCTTGTCATTATTTCAATTTGGCTCAAAAATGATGTTTCTGCGTATTCGTCTTGGTATGGATAATATCTTGCTGCAATCCATGGTTTTGCACCGCAACTATAATAATGTTCTATTTCCGACTCTTTAAATTTACCTACCGTTTTTTCTTTTTTCTTAATTGGTTTAATTACGATTTCTTCAATTTCATACGATTTTGGAACGAGTAAAACTCTATTTGATGTATAAGCCAATAAGAGTTTTTGTGTTTTATAACCAATTGCAGAAACAATAATATTTTTATTTATTAAACTATCATTAAAAATAAATTTCCCATCGTAATCGGAAGTTGTTCCTACGTACATATTTTCAACCCAGATATTTGAAAACGATATTGGTTTATCCGTTTTTTTATCAATCACAATACCATTAATCTGTGAAAACAAGCTTAATGGGAAAAGTATTGTAATTATTAATGTAATTGGCTTCATAATGTTGTTAGCACCCGTGTTTTATTATCAATCAGCAAAAATGCCAGTCAGAAGTGTTATCTAACAATTAGTTTATTCTTACTTTTATCTTATGTGATTAACTATTTGTTTCTGAAGAGAATCATTCTCTATACTAGTTACATCGCCCTTACAATTAGTGAAATAAACATAATGGCCATTATCTCTAAAACGATATGCTTTGCATCCATCATGTTCAAATAAATACTCAACGTTATACGTAGTATTATTTGCTGGTGGTGTTTTAGAAATAGGCACCTGAATAGCACATGAACTAAAAACAGTGAATACTAAAATAAGTGTTAAGGGTTTAATTGTTAGTCTCATATCGTTACAAATTTAAATTGAAAAAAATCTCAAATCTTCCGTTTCGCAAATCCTGTCTTTTGTATGAAAATCGTACGTTAAAATCTTTTTTGTTTTTGTTAAAGTTATACAAAATTATCAACTGTTTTAGCCTAAAATTTAGTCATTGCACAAAACGGAATCAGAATGATAGTCTGTCGGCAACTTTCTAAAACTTCAAAATTATGCGGAGTCTCATATGGAGGCTAACGGATGGCAATAAGAAACGTAGGGCATTTCGAAGCACCTAATTATCAAGTTGGCAAGCCGTTTATTAAATGTTATATCGTTCAAATTTAGCACTTTCTGCCCTATGTTTTTTATTGCGTGTTACCACAAGTTATTCTTTAATTAATGTGTATTTCCCTTCTTTTATTTCAACAATTTTCCAACCCTTTTTCAATGTTAATACATAATCATCTTCATTCATTACTTCTGAATTCGTTGACTTTGGAGCAGGAATTATAAATATTTGCCAATCGTTTGACCTGTATATTCCGTCTTTAACTTCCAAAATGCCCCATTCCCCAATTAAGTGCACTGTTTTATAAATCACTCCATTATCAATCTGAATCAGTTTTTCTTGTGGATTAAATGTGAATTTAAGGTTGTTATTTCGAATAATTAACTGACTCCCTGCAATTATTTTTTCTTTATAGAGATTAGTCAGCTTTTTCTGATTTTCAAATTTTTCAGTTTCATTCTTTATTAAAGTTTCATAGTCGTAATTACTTCCGATTTTTTCTACAAGTGTTTCAAATAATAAAGTGTCTAATGGTAGCACAACCAAAACAACATTTTCAATAATTTCAGGTAAGTTTTTACCATCAATTATTTGTTTGAGCCACTCAATATTTAATTCGTCGAGAAGAAAGCCATAAGCCGGACCTGTTAAATAAGCAAATGAATTTGCAAACCCATCCTTACTATCTGCAATATCAATTTGTTTAGCTATTACTTTAGGAATAATATTTTCATTTAAGCCACAAAGTTTATAACCAGTATATTCAGGCATTCCTTCGTGTCTCTCAAATTCATTTTCATTATTATCTGGAAATAATTTTTGTCTGTACTTTCTAATAATTAACGCATCTTTAAGTGCCGCTTTTTTATCCGATACATTTTCAGACATAAGCGCTTTGCTGAGTGCTCTCAGTTCAAGTTTAATAAGAATAGAGCCTTGTAGCCCGTCCAAATGTGAATTTGATGTCATCACAGGAGATATACCTACTCTGCCCTCAGCCCTGCTATGCCAATTTTCATGAATCAGCAGTTTATTTCTTGAATATTGGTCGTTTTGTGAAAGATCTCTCCAGTTTACAACTGCCCATTTTTTTCCGCTCCAGTCCATTGAATAATTCGCAATACTAATATTCTCAGGAAGTGTCCCGATAAATACCCCTTCATGTTCAGATAGTTTTCCCTCATTGTCCGGTTGGTTTGCTATTATTGTCCTAGATTCAGTGAAGACCAACATAGTTGGACCATTTAAATTTATGTTCCAAAGTTTTCCATTATCAATTGAGCATAAAGAATCCAGTTCTGCAAAATAAGATTTAGCTAAAGCATAATCAGTTTTTTCCTGAGCCTTTAAGTTTACAGGAAACATAATCTGGATCGTTAAAATCGCAATAATCAGTCTAAAAAATATCTTGTAAGTTTTCATTTTTTTCCTTTTTTTTAACTAGTGGTAACTAGTTAATATATACCCACAAACATCCACTTACTACACTTTAAATGTAAATATTATATTCTAATTGTGGAAATTTCAGAAGCCTTATATCAACAAATGGTATTGTTAAGTGTGGGTATTTGCGGCAATTCCTTGTGTGGGAGTTACTGGATTACTCGCTTTGCTCGTGAGAGTAGTTCGAACCAGTGACTCCCTCGCCCGCAGGTGCAGGATGCTCCGAACCAGCTGGGTTGCGTTAAGCTTCTTGGGGCAAAATTGTATGCACAAAAAAAACCACCTACCTCGATAAACGCTGTAAGTGGTTGATTTTTAGTGTGGGAGTTACTGGATTCGAACCAGTGACCCCCTGCTTGTAAGGCAGGTGCTCTGAACCAGCTGAGCTAAACTCCCATAAACATTGATTTTATTGCTGTTGTGCTTTCCTTTAAAAGCGTTGCAAAAATACAAGCATTTTTAATATCTGCAAAACTTTCGATGCTTTTTTTTAAATAAAAGTTTTTACTTTAAAATTTACCTCTGTAAACCTCAAAATGCTAGCGGTTTCCGCTTAAAGTATTTTGTGGTGATTTTTATACTTTGGTTCGTTTTAGTACTTTTACACCTCTTTTTTAGCACTATTGGCGTTTGGTGTAGCCTTGTTTGTAGGTTTTAACGTTAAATAGTGTTTGATTGCTAATGGTAAAATATTTTAACACAAAATAATTAATATGAAAAAGGTTAATAACCCTTATGTGGGTCAAAAAGGGTATAACTGCATTGGGTGCGCCCCCGATCATCCGTTTGGCTTAAGGTTGAATTTTACTTACGATGAGGTTAATAAAATTATTTATGGCGAATGGAATCCCACCTCTAATTTTGAGGGGTACCGAAACGTAGTTCATGGAGGTATACAGGCTATGCTTTTGGATGAGGTAGGAGGGTGGACTGTAAATACCATACTAGGTACATCGGGTGTTACTTCGCAGCTGCAAGTTCGGTACCGTAAGCCCGTGTATATTTCCGAGGGTCCAATAAAACTTAAAGCTTGGTTGGTTGACTCTGCACGGAGGTTTGCCAATATTCAAACCGAACTCTATAATGGTAACGATGTGCTTTGTGCCGAGGCAAAGGTTCAGTATTATGCTTACCCGCCCGGGGAGGCAAAGGAGAAACTTAATTTTCCGGGTGCAGAGAGTTTTTTTGAATAGTTTATTGGGCTACTGGTTAATTAAATTTGCAATGGTACATGCTACTACTCCTGCCGTTTCGGTGCGTAGGCGTGCAGTGCCCAAACCAGTGGTTTTAAAGCCAGCTTTTAAAGCCATTTCAACCTCGCTTGGACTAAAGTCGCCCTCGGGTCCAATAAGCATAAAAACATTGCTGTTTGGGGTAATTAAACTTTTGGCGTGTGGCTCGTTAAAATCTCCGCAGTAGGCCATAAGTCGGGTGCTTTGTAAATCCTGTTTTATTGCATCTTTTAAGGGTGTGAGGGTGTTTAGCGTTGGCTTATAGGCCTTAATAGATTGTTTCAGGGCAGCCACAATAACCCTTTCAAGCCTTTCGTTGTTAATGTTCTTCCTCTCAGAGTGCTCACAGAGAATGGGTGTAATTTCGTCTATGCCAATTTCGGTGGCTTTCTCTAAGAACCACTCCAACCTTTCGATGTTCTTTGTGGGTGCAATGGCAATGTGCAACCGAAAGTTCCTTTTGCCAAATTGGTGCTGAATGTCAATTACTTCAACTGCGCATCGTTTGGGGTGAGGGTCGGTAATGCCACAGGTTAACATATTGCCGTTGCCATCAACTATGTTTATGGTATCGCCCGTATTTAGGCGAAGCACCCGTATACAATGTTTCGATTCGTCCTCGGGCAAAACAATTGAGTTGCCTGAAATTTGTGGGATATAGGAAATATGCATTTATATTTGCGTTTACGCAAAAATAGCTAATTAACTAATAGTATGAAACGAATTGGTATTTTAAGTGATACGCATAGCCATTGGGATGAAAAACTCGCCAATTTTTTTGCTGATTGCAACGAACTATGGCACGCTGGCGATATTGGCAATATGGAAACTGCCGATACCATAAGTGGATTTAAACCTCTAAGAGCTGTGTATGGTAATATCGACGATTCGTTGGTTCGCACCACGTACCCCGAAATTTTGCAGTTCTCTTGCGAGGATGTTAATGTGCTAATGACGCATATTGGCGGCTACCCCAAAAGGTACGAAAAAAAGATTATTCCAATACTGAGGAGCCAAAAACCTAACCTGTTTATTTGTGGGCACTCGCATATACTAAAGGTAATATACGATAAGGATTTTGAACTTTTGCATATTAATCCAGGTGCTGCTGGTATATCTGGCTTTCACGTGGTTAGAACGGCCATTAGACTTACGATTGATGGTGATAAAATGAAGGATTTGGAGATTCTGGAGATCCCTCGACATTAGTTGCGTTAATTTCATATAAAATGGGGATAAGGTAGAGTTTGTTAATATCGCTAAACATAATAAAATGGGAAAATATTTAGTATTACTAGCCCTTTGTTTTTACTTCACCTCTTGCTTTTCGCAAACCCGTGGAGTTGTAATTGATTTTGAAACATCTGAACCAATACCCTATGCAAATATTTGCATTAAGGACAGCAATGTAGGTACAACTTCAAATGAAAAAGGAGAATTTACCATAGCAGAGAAACAAGAAAATGCTCTTCTTATAGTGTCATCCATTGGGTATGAAATGGAGACGATTGCTCCTAAAAGCGAGTATGTTAAGATTTACCTTACGCCAAAGGTTTATGATATTATGGAGATTTCGGTTAGCCCTAATCGAGTAAAAACTGAAATAATTGTAAATAGCCTTAAGAAGAAAAAATCAAACCATCGGCTTGTTAGCAATGGCTTTTCCTGGATTACTGCAAAGCAATTTGACTATAAGCCTGAGTATAGTGCAACACCATACATTAAGAGCATTAAAATATTAACAAACTCTTGGATTAGAAATGCAAAGTTTAATGTTAGGCTTCTTTCCGTTGGTGAAAACGGAGAGCCTTCGGATGAAATATATGAAAACAATATTATTGCATTGGCTAAAAGAGGAAGAAGGGCTGTAAATATAGACTTATCTGATAAAAATATTCGATTCCCTGAGAATGGGTTTTTTGTTGCTTTGGAGTGGTTTATTTTTGAAGAAAACGCGTATAGGTATACTTATACTAGAAAGGGGAGTAAGGAAAAGCTCGATGGGGTACGCTATGAACCAATGTTTTCTGTTTTTAAAAAGTATGGTGAATCAGAAACTTGGATCTATTCAGGAGGGGAATGGTACAGAAAAAGTTTGACAATGAATGAGAATGAATACCTTGATTTAGGCATTGAACTTACACTAACAAATTAAATGCTGAATATTTGTATTGGTTATAATAGAATGAAAAACGCTAAGGGATCACAGATGTAGTGCTCTCTTAGCATTTTTCCGACTAAATTTCCTCTTCTGTTTCTTCCGTTTTGCTATTTTCCTCGTTGTTTTCTGTTGAGCTAACTTCCTCTTTCTCGGTTTCTAAACTTTCGTTTTCTTTATTTCGCAGCTGGCGTTGGGGTTCAGTATTCTCTTCGTTCTCGTTATTCTGCTCAACGGCTTTGCCTGTAAGTACGTTATACCTGTCCTGTGCACGTTGCAACTCGCGGCGGGTACCCACAACAAAATTGAAAGGAATTTGGCCTGCTTTAACCCTTACGCGGCGTGCTCTAGATTTCATACTGTTTATTGGGTCGGTAAATAGAGAATTATGCGATGACACCTGCATAGCGCCCCGTGTGTAATAGAAAACGTAGTACTTATCAGGCGAGAGTTCAATGTAAATCATCATCCAGTCGCCAGTATTCCTTTTAATTATCTCAACAAAACCATTTACCTTCTTATTAACCTGAATGCCGCCAATGGTTCCAATGCCAATTTTATCTTTTGAAACGAAGGATGTATTTTTTTGGTCCCAGTACATTTTTAGCTCGTTAAATGTAATGGTGCTTTCAAGCCCTTTTGGCAGCTGTGTCATAGCACCAAACAGGCTAATTTGATTGACGGCTGTTTTTGCATCCTCGGGACTGGCTTGTTGGTATAGATAATTTTTGAAGATTTTCCGACTCTGGTCGCTATTTGCAAGTTCTTTGTACAACAGGATATCGTTTGCCATAGCCTCGAGCGAGAGCTGGTTAAAATGAAAGTTGAGCGCAAGCACAACATCAAGGTTAAGCATACTGTCGGCTACTAGGTGCGTAGCGCTACCCGATGAAATGTGCTTTATTTGCCCAAGGTTTATGGGTAGCTCAATTTCACCCTCACTAATTAGCATACAAAAGTCTTTCGATAGGCTAATGAGGTTTCCAGTTGTATCGGGGTTCTGTATTTTTTCTTTAGACCCGAGTAAAAAGCGCCCACGCTGTTTGTTGAAGTGAATAAAACCATCGGCCTTAACTAGCGAGCGGTCGGTGTGGTCTTTTCGTCCCGAGAGCAATGCGGGATACATATGTATTGAGTCAACGGTAACTACACTTCCATTAATCAGGATATTCTGATTTAGGTTTCGCGGCAACTCTGCAACGGGAATAAAAATGTTGCTTGGGTCTATTGCTGACTTAAAATACACATTGCTCGATTTAACTTGGCTACAACCGTGTAGGGGGCTTGCTCCTCCTTGGTAAGTCCAGAATTTTTCTTTTGCAAAGATCTCTAAATCACCAATATAGCCAAAAAATGGGCTTAACTTAAAACTGTCGGGTTCGGTTAGCGATGTTTGCGCGTACGTATTTCCCTGCGGGTCAATTTTTATTTCCTTCAACTTAATAGGCTGAATGGAGTCGTTTTCGTCAACATAGTCAATGGTTCCGCTTGCGGCATATCTTTTTCGCCCAGTTACCGTAACGTTGGCATCATAAAAATTATGGTAACGTTCTGTTCTGTTGGCAGTAATAAGCGATTCTTCAAGAGGAATTATCCTTTTCTTTGCGTCAATCTCAATTTTTTGTTTGTATGGATTTATAATTGCATCGGCAATGAGTAAATACTCAACAGAATCGGCTTTTACGTATGGCTTTTGCATATTGTAGTTAACCTTTGGTGAGAAGAAGTAGAGCGAGTCCTCGTTTTGGTAGTACGAGTAAAAAACAGAGCCATTGGGTATGCTTTCATTTTGTGGCATTCCCGAGATGTAAAAATTGTTGTTTTCTACTGTTTGTTGCGTGCTTGGTGTCGATATGTTTAGCTCATTCTTATCAATATTCCATATAAAGTTATCGATATGAGATTTGTACATCATCGGGGGCAAATCTGCCGATATACTTTCGCCCAACTTATAGAATTCGCCTTTTCGAGCCTCGAAACTAACCCAGGCTTTTACCTCGGGGGCAATAAACGCAAGCTCATCGGAGCCAGCTACATTAAATTCCGAATTTGCTTTCGGACTGTTAAAGTCGAGGGCATTAAAATTATAGCTGCTTGAAGTAAGGCGAGCCTTGTGCATATCGAGTAAGCCATTTCCTATAAGGCCAAGGGGTGTAAGGGTTAAATTACCTGCTAAATTGGCCTCGCTGTTATACATAATAAACGGTTGGGTGCCTTTGTTGGCGTATAGTATGTCTTTGTATGGATACCATTTTACGGTATGTTCCTTACCCTGTACACTAGGAAACTCAATGCCGCTAATTTGTTGCGCAATGGCAAATTCGGTGCTTTTGGTTAGTAGTGAGTCGGGAAAGAAGTCGATGGCATTTGATGCCGTTGTTGATGAAATGTAGCTAAAACTGCCCTTGCCCTTTAGGCCCTGGTTGCTCAGGTCAATTTGGTTGTAAAATCTGCCTTTCCCTTTGTAAATGGCAAATCCATCGGGCGGGAATGTTCTTTTGAAACCAAGTGAGTTATCTGGCCTAAGAATAAGCGTGTCTTTTATTGGAGCAAAAATTTCGGCAGAATAGAATACCCCAGTAAAATGCATATCTTCAACTTCAAAGTTGTTTAAACTATAAAAGGTGAAGGGGGTAACTTCAAAATAAAATTTCTCCCTATCATAAACCCCATTATATATGCTTTTTGCATCGTAATACACGTAAGAATTCCCTTTACTATTAAAAATGGGATACTCCTTATTTTTTACAAGCCCCGATTTATTAAAAGGCTTATCTATTAGTACTTCGCCCGAAATCACTTTTAGAGAACTTGTTACACGGTTTAACACCCGTTTGCCGAAAAAATCGATATCATTTGTTTGGTACTTTAGGTTGAGTGAGTCAATAAGTTCGGAGTTGATTCTAAAGTTTTCGTAATCGAAGTTAAACTCGTTGCCATAAAAAACGAACATCCCAGCTTCAACCTTACCATTAAATTCAAAGTTTCTATTTTTTTTAAGCGTAAGTTCGTTGCGTGTTGGATAAAGAAAAACGTTTTGCGAGTCGCTAATCGATACGTTTTCAACCCCTCTTATGGCCATTTCGAGGGTGTTTAGGTTTAGCTTGGCATTGTTTCCACTTTCAACAAACGAGCTAAATTTAAGCACATCGTAATCAATAAACTTTCCTTTGGCGCGTATGGCATCGTATAGTTTTGATAGTACGTATACATCACCCGTTTCAAATTCGTACAAGAGGTACCCTTGCATTGCCAGGCGCATAATTTCTATTCGTACTTGGTCATTGCTTTTACGAAGGTACTGCGAGAACTGCTCAACCTTAAATTCTTTCGATTTAATTTTACTGGTAAAATTTGCGACGGCAAACAGCGGATGCTGCTCGTCGCGCCCCATAATTTGGTCGAATATCTCCTCGTTAAAAAAGTTGTTCGACTCAAAAATGGCCCTACTTTGCGATGAGCCCATAGGGGCACTGAAATTAAGTTCCTCTTCGCCAAGTTGCCATTGTAGTTGGCCAAAGGTTATCGAAAAGTTATGGTAAGTGCTTAGTATTGGGCTTTGTGTGGTTAGCATATTTGTTGGGGCTATCGTAACTAGCTTCTTTTGGTCATTGTATAAAAAGCCCAAGCCTGTATGGTATAGAGAGTCGGTTCCAAGTTGAAAGCGAATGCGCGCATAGTCTGACATTACAGTTGTGCGAAGAAAGATGTATGTTTTTGCTTCAACTCGAAGAAAATCTTGGTTATTACGTTTTATTTCAATTATGGCTGGGTTGTCCTTCGTTCCATTTCCTATAAATTGTGAGCCCAGCATATAGTATCCACCATCGAAACTTACACCATCAAAAAAGTTTTCAATTTTATGGCGTTGGTCGTAGGTGTAAAACTCAGGATACGCCACGTTGGCGGGGTTTGATGCACCAGTAATTTTATCGGTTAGTTTGCCTAAAGAGGGGTGGTCAAAATAATCGAGGTTTGTAAATAAAACCGAATCGGCCTCATACTGGTTGCGTGTGGTATTGACAGTATAGTTGGATAGGGTTGCAAATATTTCGTTTTCAGGAAACCGACTGCGTATCCAGGTAACCTTACCACCTTTCCCTTTAATCTCATTTTTTAGGGGAAAATACTCTCCTAGTGTTGATTGAATTGCGATGGAGTCTGTCCTGTTCTGGCATATTAGGTTAGCATCATTAAACTTTAGGGTGAGGGTTGTATTGAATGAGTAGTTGAAATTATTGTTGCTAACTTTCCATTCGAATGCTGGATTTTTGGCAAAAACCCCTCGGGTGAAAAGAGATAAAGAGTTATCTAGAAAGCTACTTAACCAGCTTATTGAACGATTATCGGTTTTAGCAAATTCATAAAGGCCTTTTAACCAAGTGTTAAACTCATCTTGAAATTTTTTACTTTCAGAGTAGAGCATTATGGTTTTAGTGAATGTGAAAAAATGAGATAAGTTAACGGCGCTTTTAGCCAGAAGTAGATTTGATATGGCAATAATTTGCTCCTTTTGCTCTAGAGATATGGTGTCGGAACTCCAAAATAGCTTAAATTTATTTAGCAGGTTGTCATCTTCCTTTTGCACCTGACTTTTAGTTATACTTTCAAGTTCAATTGGGAAAAATTCTGGCTCGGTCGAGAAACTGGTAATTCGCTGAGCGTAGCTTGTACTCATTATAGTCACTAAAGCCAGCAGTATAGTAAGTTTTAGGGTGAAAGGAGATGTCATAATGCAAATGGTTTAGCTTTTTAATGTTACAATCGATGCCCAATCGTCTTTGTAACGTGTGCTTGTTGTTTGAAGGCCAAATTCTTTGGCTTTTTGGATAATAAGGTCCGTGTCTTGCTTTAGTATTCCGCTCATTACCAGAACCCCGTTGAGGTTTAAGTGTTTTGCGTAGGTCGGAATATCATTTAGTAAAATATTTCTGTTGATGTTTGCAAGAATAATATCGAAGGTTTTGTCCTGCAATCCATTGGCATCGTTAAGGTCGACCTCAATTTTAAAGCAGTTGTTTGCTAGCACATTTTCGCACGTATTCGCATAGGCCCACTCGTCAATATCAATAGCTGTTAGGTTTGTTGCGCCTAGTTTTTCAGCAATAATAGCTAAAACACCTGTACCGCAACCCATATCGAGCACCGATTTACCTTTTAAATTTAGGTTAAACAATTGCCAAATCATTAGCCACGTGGTTTGGTGATGGCCAGTGCCGAAAGCCATTTTGGGTTCCATTACTATTTCGAGGGCATACCCGTTTTCGGGGTTGTGAAATGGTGCCCTAATGCGGCAGTAATCTAAAACGGTTACCGGATTAAAGTTCGATTCCCATTGCTTATTCCAGTTCTCGTCTTTTATGTTTTTAGCTGTAAATGTAACGCTTGCATCAAGATTCAGATTTTTTACAAACAAATCAAGGTCAAGATTTTGTGCTTGTTTTGTGGGAATATATGCCGCAAGCGAATTTTCAACTTCTACAAAGCTATCAAACCCAATATCAGCTAGCAATGCAGTAAGTATTTCGGTATTTTGCTGGCTATGCGGAGTTATGCTAATTAATACTTCTGTGTAGTCCATAATTACTGTGGAAACGATTTGGCAATGGCAATAAAATCGCTAGCGCTAAGTGAAGCACCTCCAATTAAGCCCCCGTCAACATCGGGTTTTGCAAATATTTCGGTTGCGTTATCGGGCTTGCAGCTGCCACCGTAAAGTATGCTCACGTTGTTTGCCACATCAGTTCCAAATTTCGTTGCTACTATGCTTCTAATGAACGAGTGCATTTCTTGCGCTTGGTCTGGCGTTGCGGTTCTTCCGGTGCCAATAGCCCAAATGGGTTCATAAGCAATAATTACTTTTTGTGCTTGCTTGGGTTCAAGCTTGAAAAGTACCTCGTTAATTTGGGTTTTAACCGTATCAAAATGCTTGTTGGCATCACGCTCTTCGAGTACCTCGCCACAGCAGAAAATGGGTGTTAATTTTCTTGATAACGAGAGCTCAATTTTTTTGAGCAAGGTTTCGCTGGTTTCGTTAAAATACTCCCGACGCTCCGAGTGCCCAATTATTACGTAACTTGCTCCAACCGCCGAAATCATATCAACGGAAACTTCACCGGTGTATGCCCCTTTTTCCCAAGCAGCGCAATTTTGACTGCTGGTCTGAACACGGCTGTTTTTTATGCTCGATGAAACAGCATATAAGTGGGTAAATGGGGGCGACACAATGATTTCAACATCACTTGGAACCGACCCTGAAAGCTCCTTAATTCTTTCAACAAGAGCTAAACCTTCCTCGGGGGTTGTGTTCATTTTCCAGTTTCCTGCTACAATTTGTTTTCTCATTATAAGTTGTTTAAATAGGTGTTAAAAGTTGTGTATTATGCTTGTCAAAGCCTTTCAAATATACAAATAAAATCTATTTATTGGGTTAGGCTAGCCTTATCCTTGGGTCGAGCATTGAGTATGCTATGTCAACAAAAAAATTGACCACAACAAAAACAATTGAAATGGTTATAACTGAGCCAAGTACAACTGGTACATCGTAGCTGTTAAGCGCATCTACAACAACGTAACCTAAACCTCTCCACCCAAAAATGTACTCAACAAACACAACGCCAGCCATAAGCGAGGCAAACCACCCTGATATTGCTGAAACAACTGGGTTTAAGGAGTTTTTTAGAGCGTGTTTCCACACAATGCGTGATATTGATAGGCCTTTTGCGTGGGCCGTTCTAATATAATCCTGCGAAAGCGTTTCGAGCATTGAGTTTCTTGTGAGCTGCGTAACTATTGCCAGTGGTCTTATTCCTAGCGTGAAAGCAGGTAAAAATAGATTCTTTAGCTCAAACCTTGTTACTTCACCCAAGCTGTCAATTTCCAATAGGTTACCAGTTAGGTTTAGCCCAGTGTATTTGCCTAGCACAAAGGCGAAAAGCCAACCAAAAAGAATGGCGGCAAAAAATGAGGGTACGCTCATTCCAAACGATGAGAATACGAGCAAAACTCTGTCGAGCCACGAGTTTTTGTTTAAAGCAGCAACCACACCCAGCGCAATGCCTGCAAGCGTGGCCATTACCATAGCGGTTATGGCTAGTATAAATGTGTTTGGCAGCGTTTCGGCAATGATAGCCGAAACATTTTTTCCGCTCTGAAATGAGCGGCGTAAGTAAGGGGCTTTTAAAACTATTGCTGTTGAAGAGCTAAATTTTAGCGAAAAGCCAACCGAATAGATGTTTGGGTCTAAATAAATGTAGCTGTGCGTATTACTCGGATTGTGAATGGATACTGGCGAAAGGTCGTTTAGATATTTAAAGTACTGATAGGCAAGAGGTTTATCAAGGCCTAAATCTCGACGAACTGCGGCAAGCGAAGCCTCATCGGTTCGTTGTCCCATTACCATACGCGCCGGGTCGCCTGGTATAAGGTTGAACAGAATGAATACGAGAGAAACAACACCCCAAATTACTAGGATACTATAGAGTAACTTTTTTATAAGAAACTGAAGCATTGCGTGTTAGGATTAATCAAAAGCTTTTGCTTGTTCCCAAATTTCATTCATCTCATCAAGACTCATTAATTTTAGTGAGCGTCCTTGCTTTATCGTTTGGTTTTCAAGATACCCAAAACGTTTCATAAACTTTTTATTGGTGCGCTCCAATGCCGTTTCGGGGTCAATGTTGTATAGTCTAGCGGCGTTTACCAATGAAAAGAACAGGTCGCCAAATTCGGCTTCAATTTTATCCGCATTATCATTCTCTATTTCAACTTTCAGCTCTTCCATCTCTTCGTTTACTTTGTCCCAAACTTGCTTTCGCACCTCCCAGTCGAAGCCAACGGCTTTTACTTTTTCTTGTATCCTGTTTGCCTTAATAAGCGCTGAAAGTGTTTTAGGTACCCCCGACAGTACTGTTTTGTTGCCGTCTTTTTCGGTTAGTTTTATTTCTTCCCATTTATCGAGCACATCGTTGGCGTCTTTAACTTCGTCTGAACCAAAAACGTGGGGATGTCGGTAAATCAGCTTGTTACAAATGTTATTTATTACATCTGTTATGTTGAAGAGTTTTGTTTCTGAAGCTATTTTCGAATAAAAAACGATGTGTAAAAGCAAATCGCCGAGCTCCTTTCTAACTCCATCCATATCGCCATCGGTAATAGCATCAGTAAGTTCGTAGGTTTCTTCAATGGTAAGGTTACGAATGCTCTTAATGGTTTGCTCTCTATCCCACGGGCATTTTTCGCGAAGCTCGTCCATTATGGTTAGTAATTTATCAAAGGCCTGAAGCGCCTGCTCTCTTTCGGGGGTTTTTGTGCCTGTTTTACTGCTCATTTTCATATTTCGTTTTATATCAATTTTGCGAACTAAATTCTACATAAAATTTACCCTAACGTTACCGCCAACGCTTAGGCTCAGTAGCTCCGAGGCATTTCCATTCCTGATAGCAATTTCGAGTAAGTTTACCGAGTTAAATATGGCAAGCAGTTCGCCTGGTGCAACCTGGTTGTAGCTTGTGCTAAGGTTCGTTATTATATTATGTTTGCTTTGCACAAAGATGTTGTATTTTCTGTTTTGTCCAACTCTGTCGAACAAGCTTTTAGATATATTGGTAATGGCGTTTTGGTACGAATCGATGTAAACTATACTACCAGTAATTATTGATTCGTCGATGGTCGCCTTAAGGGAAACTCGCTTGTCGTAATCTGTAATACGAGCATTGGCCATTGCCTCCTCATTTGGGGTTACAATTTGCTCAATGGCATTAATAAATGAGCTTAGTGAGCCGAAAGTACCATCCTTTTTCTCAAGGGGAACGGCATAGATATCGTCAGGTAAACTGGAGAAAAGTAATCCTAAAATTCCATTGTCGGGGGTTACAAAATAGTGCCCATCATAATAACAGATAATTAGGCGATCCGAAGTACTATCCTCGGTGTTAATTAACACTAGGTGGATAGTTCCTGTTGGAAAAGATTTAAAGCTGTTTTTTACAACAAAGGCAGCGTTGTGGATATTAAAACTAGGTATGCTGTGCGATAGGTCCACTATTTGGGCGCTGGGAATTTTTGACATAATACTTCCCTTAAGCATACCCATATAGTAATCGAATTGCCCCCAATCGGTTGTTAGCGTAATAAGTGGAACTTTTGTTGTCAACTTTAAAACCCGTAATTATTTGAAAGCAAAATTGGCTAAAAAAATGCAGTAGTCGAAATTTAAACAATTCTTTTTAAAAGTATTGCCATTTATAATTATTTGAGGCAATTATTTTCAAAACGGATGATGCATTGCATAATAATATTATGAGCCGAATAGGGTAAGGTTTTTAAAAAATTATACGTTATCTTAGCAATCAAATTATATCTGCTAATTAAACCATTTTATAATGGGTGCAAAAACATCAGAATTACTTAGAATAGTGATGTTTGGTGCTGGTAATGTAGCGTTTCAGCTTACCAAATCGCTTACAGAATTAGGCCATACCGTTGTGCAAATTGTGAGTCGAACCGAGGCCAATGCCAAATCGTTGGCCGAGATAGCGCACTGCGATTTTACAACCGATATTCGTAATGTACGACTCGATGCCGATTTGTACATAATGTGCGTATCTGATTCTGTTATTTCCGAATTAACTAAAAACCTTCCGAAACTACAAGGAATTGTGGTGCATACTAGCGGGAGCACTTCGATTAAGGTGCTTTCTGGTGTTTCTGATACTTACGGCGTTTTTTACCCGTTTCAAACCTTTACAAAAGGGAGAGATGCGGAGTTAGCTCAGGTTCCCTTTTGCTTAGAGGCAAGCAACACAAAAACCTACCAAATACTTCAACAGCTCGTAGTTTCGCTTAAGGGTACTCCCGTTGAGATGGATTCGAAACAGCGACAAATTTTGCATTTGACCGGCGTGTTTTCTTGTAATTTTTCTAACCATATGTTTGCCATAAGTCAACTTTTAACGCAAGAATATGACCTCGATTTTAGCCTTTTAGCACCATTGATAAGAGAAACGGTCGAAAAGGCACTTAAAGGAAATCCAATTGATTCGCAAACCGGGCCAGCAATTCGAGGAGATTCCGAAACGTTGAAAAAACATATGGCGCTGCTAAGTGAAATTGATGAGGATTTGCGCGATTTGTACCTTTCGGTAAGTAATAGTATTCTTAATTTTAAACACTACAACGATTAGATTTACAGTAATAAGATGAAAAATTTTAAGGAGAGCCTTCAGAATGTGAAAGGTTTTGCATTTGATGTTGATGGCGTATTTACCGATGGATCGGTTATTATTCATTCATCGGGCGAATTGCTTCGCTCATCTAATACCCGCGATGGATATGCTATACAAAAGGCAGTTGAGGCTGGTTTTCCTGTTGCAATAATAACTGGAGGGCAAAGTGAGGCGGTTAGCGTTCGTTTTAAGGGTTTAGGCGTTACCGATATATACTTAAACTCGAATGATAAGCTAGACGATTTAGAAGATTTTCGGTTTAAGTACGGATTAGAACTTTCTGAAATACTGTTTATGGGAGATGATATTCCAGACTATGAGGTAATGCAGCGAGTTGGTTTTCCTACTTGCCCAGCCGATGCGGCTCCAGAAATTATTGAGTTAGCATCGTATATCTCTAACTTTGGTGGGGGCAAAGGGTGTGTTAGAGACGTTATTGAACAAGTGCTTAAACTAAACAATTTATGGCTTAAATAATTATTAGGTATGCTAAGCAAAGTATTACGTTTAGTTCGTTATAAAAACCTTATCATAGTTGCTTTAACTATGTACTGTATGAGGTTTTTTATTATGCAGCCAATTCTTGCTAAAACGGGTATGCACCTTCAGCTTAGCGAGCTGTTGTTTTTTATGCTTATGCTCTCAACCGTTTTTATTACCGCTGCAGGATACGTTATTAACGATTATTTTGATACCCGTACCGATGAGGTTAACCGACCAAAAACCGTTATCGTGGGTAAAGATTTATCGCGTCGGTTTGCCATTAGCCTTCACTGGACCCTTTCTGCGCTTGGTGTTGTATTAGGTGCAGCGGTTACGGTAAGCATAGGGAAACCATTTTTAACCCTAGTGTTTTTAATTGTACCCGGATTGCTTTGGTTCTATTCAACATCGTATAAACGTCAACTTTTAACCGGCAATTTACTGGTTGCACTACTCACTGCGGTTGTTCCATTAATGCCTTTTCTGTTTGAGTTACCCTTGCTGCATAAAGCCTACTGGCAAATATTGGTGCTTAAGCCCTTTGCCTTTAATGAGGTAATGTACTGGATTATGGGTTATACAATTTTTGCTTTTATTCTTACGCTCTTCCGCGAAATTGTTAAAGATATTGAAGATGTTGAGGGGGATAATGCTTTCGGAAGGCGAAGTTTGCCAGTTGTAGTTGGGGTTAACGGCGCCCGAGACATTGCTGCAATCATACTAATGTTTACCATTGTGGTGCTTGCATACTTGTTTGGTGCATACCTAAATCATTTATCAACTGGTAGTTTCGACTATTTTTCGTTGGGATATATTGTTGGCACTATTGTTTTTCCAATCTTCATTCTAGTAGTTAAGGTGCTTACAGCCAGTAAAAAATCAGATTATCATTGGGTTAGCAACTTCTCTAAGGTTGTTATGCTGTTAGGCATACTATACTCAATTTTATTTCGATTTGTTGTGGTGTAGATTTGACTCTACAATATAAATTAGATAGTGTCATCAAGAAAACTCCAGATTTTTATGTCTTTGATAAGAACCAGAGTGAAACGGAGCTCAGCGAAGCTAAAACGTCAAAGACAAAGCTTGTTCAGAAGAAATCGGAAGCTTTCGATGTTTTTGGCGTTGTCTTGCAAAGACTAGATAGGAGCAATGGTGGATTTATATCCTGCCATTTAAAAAACTCATTGTAATATTACATACAAACTATGGTTAATTTCGATAGGTTTTCGCTTGATAACGGGCTTAGGGTAATTGTGCATAAAGATACATCAACGCCTTTAGTGTCAGTAAATCTTTTGTATAATGTGGGGTCAAAGCATGAGGATTCTAATAAAACGGGCTTTGCCCATCTTTTTGAGCATCTTATGTTTGGCGGGTCTGTTAATATACCAAATTACGACGAGCCCATTGAACGTGCTAGCGGCGAGAACAATGCATTTACAAGCAGCGACATAACAAACTACTACATAACATTGCCCTTAAGTAATATTGAAACTGCTTTTTGGCTCGAGAGCGACCGTATGCTTAGCCTTGCTTTTTCGCAGCAGAGCTTAGATGTTCAAAAAAGTGTGGTAATAGAAGAGTTTAATCAGCGATACCTCAACGAGCCCTATGGTGATGTGTGGCTGCTGCTTAGGCCATTGGCGTATAAGGTGCATTCGTATCAGTGGCCAACCATTGGCAAGGAGCCAGCTCATATCTCTAGCGCAAACCTCGATGATGTTAAAAACTTCTTTTATGCCAATTATGCGCCAAATAATGCCATACTATGCATAGCGGGCAATGTTGAAACCGATTATATTAAAGAGTTATCCGAAAAATGGTTTGGCAGCATCCCGAAACGCTGTATTGTAAGGCCCGATATAAATAAAGAGCCCCAGCAAACGCAGCAGCGTAGGTTAGAGGTAAAACGTAAGGTTCCATTTAACTCGCTATATATCGCTTTTCATATGTGTAATAAGCTGCACCCCGATTATCCTGCTACCGACCTTTTAAGCGATATTTTGTCAAACGGAAAATCGTCCAGATTTTTTCAGAGTTTGGTTAAGCGCCAACAGCTATTCAACAGTATTGATGCATTTATTTCAGGTGATATTGACGAGGGCTTATTTGTAATTACTGGCCGCCCTGCCGATGGCGTTTCATTGGTCCAAGCCGAAGAGGCTGTTTTTTTGGAGTTAAAGCAAATTTCGCAGCAAACGGTTGACAATTATGAGCTTAGTAAAGTGAAGAATAGATTTGAGTCAACATTTACCTTTGGCTTAACTAGCACTACCGAAAAAGCGCTAAACCTATGCTACAACGAATTACTGGGCGACGCAAACCTTCTTAACCTCACCATTAAAAGGTACAATGAGGTTACCGCTGCTGATATTAAAAGGGTTGCAAGTAAATTATTTACCGAGCAAAATTCGTCGGTACTGCATTACATTGCCGAAAATATTTAGCCTAATAATTCCATAGATAGGTTCAAAATTAACACATTGTTATATGACTTTCAGAAATCAAGCTCCGTCATTAAAATTACAAAATAATTTTCAGTTTGCTCCGCCTCAAACATATATTATGGCCAACGGCTGCAAACTACTGGTTGTGTCGCAGGGCGATGTTGATGTTTGTAGGGTAGACCTTGTTTTTAATGCCGGCTCTCGTTACCAAACTCAAAGGTTGGTAGCAAACGGAACGTTTTCTCTTATGTCAGAAGGAACAGCAAAGCATACTTCACAGCAAATTTCTGAACATTTCGATTACTGGGGTTCGTTTACAGGTTTTGGTGCCGATAAGGATTATGCCAAGGCTACAGCCTTCTCGCTTACCAAGCATTTGGACCAAACCCTTGATATGATGCAAGAGATACTTACAATGCCCATATACCCCGTTGATGAGCTTAATGAATGGAAACGACGGAGCAAGCAATCGCTTACCGTTGAGATGGAGAAAGCTTCAACAAAATCACGGATTGGGTTTTTTAATGCCCTTTACGGAGAGGGTCACCCTTACGGTGCATTTGCCGTGCCAACCGATTTTGAACTGATTGAACAGGATAGCCTTATTGGCTATCATAAGCAATTTGTAGGCTCTAAAAACTGTACCGTTGTTCTGTCGGGGCGGGTAACTGATGCACACATAGCTAAGGTGCAAAGTGTTTTCGGCAATCACAGCTGGGGAGATGCAAGCGAAACCAGTGTCAGCCAACTTTCTGAACAGCAAGTTAAAGGACAAAGCATCTTTATTGAAAAAGCCGATGCCTTGCAATCGTCAATTAGGGTTGGGCGCCCGCTTTTTACACGTTCACACCCCGACTATCCCGATTTGGCCATAGTAAACACAATTTTAGGGGGTTATTTTGGCTCACGCCTAATGAAAAATATTCGAGAAGAGAAAGGGTATACTTATGGTATCGGTTCGTATATTGTAACATTGAAAGATAGTGGAGCGCTGGTTATTTCAACCGAGGTAGGTGAGCAGTACACGCAGCAAACAATGCTCGAAATTACTAAGGAAATTGAACGTTTACAGAATGAACCCGTGGGGCAAGATGAGTTGTTAAGGGTGCAAAGCTATTTAATGGGCGAAGCGCTTCGTAGCATTAATGGGCCGTTTGCTATTGCCGATAATGTGCTGTCGCTTTTTTATTTTAATAACCTCAACTATGAGTTCTTTAATGGTATGGTAAATTCAATAAAAGCCATAACACCAAATAGAGTGATGGAGATAGCCAATAAATGGCTAAAGGTTGATGATTTTGTGCACTGCGTTGTGGCAAAAAGTAACCCATTTTGATTTGAAAAATTGGATTTGAAAAATTAATTGAATATTTTGATACATTAGCTAATACTATTTCATTAAATTTAACAGTTTTATTAAAATTACATATTTTTACCTTGCTATATGACGCGAACGCTTTTTACACCCAATCGGGTTATCATAATTGCAATTTTATTTTGCTCTCTTTATAGCGTCAGTGCTATGGGGCAAGATGAATACACCCAGCCCTTACCGCCAAATTTTAATTATATTACCGTAAACCCCAATACGGGGCATCCTACATTATATTGGACGTCGCCACGCTCGCATAATGTTAGGCCAGCACCTACGGGATATATTATTTACCGCAGGGTTGTTGACATTCTAGGAAACTCTCGGAAAGAGCGTATTGCTAACGTTGCCAGCCATGTTTTCACTTATACCGATACACAGGTTGACGCAGGAATTAAGCCCGAGTCGTACACAGTAGCTTCCGATGGGTTAAACGAGCCAAGCACTCAAACTAATGAGCACAAAACTGCTTTTGTAACGGCTCGTTTCGATACGTGCAAGAATCGCATTGCAGTTGATTGGCTGCATTATGTGGGGTGGGGTAATAGCATAGAGTATTACAAAGTGTTTTTAGGAACAGATTCAAATGCCGATTCATTTACTCAGGTTGATTCGGTTTCGGGGCTAGTCAATAGTACCTTCATTTATAAAGTGGCTGCCGATTCTATAAAAATGAATGAAACCTATTATCTATATGTTAAAGCGAAAAAGAAGGATGTTGAACTTTACACGAAATCGAACCTAACCTCAATAAGCACAAATGTGGCAAAACCGCCTAGCTTTATGTATGTCGATTCTATTCTGTCAACCGCCCAGCAAACAGAAATTTATTTTACCATAGATCCTGCAACAGAGTATAAAGACTTCAGGATAACTAGATGGGAGCAGCCTGATCGTAAAAGTTCACTGTTCTCGGCGCGCACCCTCCATCGTTTTTCCGACCCTAACACTACATTCTTTGGCGACACTACCGATTTGTGGGCTGCACGTTCACGCAAGTTTTACTATAAAGTTGATGCTTACGATGGTTGTGAGCGCCTTCTGGAGAAGTCAAACCTTTGCAACTCAATGGCTATTAGAGCCCACGCTAAAGGTACAAAAGCAAACCTTTCGTGGAATTCATACTACTCACCCGATGGCAACGATGTGCGTTACAAAATTTACCGAGTAGCCTTTTCTCCCGAACCCCTTGAGCCTGAGTTGATATATGATGAGCGTAACCCGACAGATTCATCGCTTGTTGATGATCTGTCAATTTATTGGGGGAAAAATTACAACCCAAAATTCTGCTATTTTCTTGAGGCTTACGAAATGTTACCTTCTAGTAACCAACACAGATTAAGCCGTTCGCAAACGGTTTGTGTTGAGGTTGTTCCTGATTTGGTTATGCCTAACGCTTTGGATCCTATGAGTACGGTGGTTAATAGCGATGGCAAACCACGAAATATTTTTGTCCCAACAATTTCGTTTTTAGCCGATTATAAACTGACCATTTACAGCCGATGGGGAGGGATAGTTTATGAAGGGGTGAATACCGGATGGGATGGTCGGTTCCCCAATGGAGAATACGCAAAAGAAGGGACCTATATCTATCGGATTGAGGTGCACCCTCCTTCAAAACGCACTATTTCACGAACGGGTTACCTTTCGGTTATTTATGGCCCAATGTAATGGAAGCAGTCTAAAGGAAAAGTCGGTAAAATGCTTTTGTTGATGTATTTTTGCAAAGCAATTAGTTTTGCGATGTGTTGAATCAATTTTATAGTTTTTAAAGTATATGGATTTGCAAGTACAAGAGGAGAAAGATTTGATTTTAGAGCACTTCGACGATTTGCTGGCGAGTTGTTTACGTTGCCAAAGCGAAGAGGATATAAAGCTTGTGCGAAAAGCGTTTAACCTTGCCAACGAAGCGCACAAAGGGGTTAAGCGAAAATCGGGCGAACCTTACATTCTGCACCCCATTGCTGTAGCTAAAATTGTGTCGACAGAGATTGGACTTGGCCCCAAAGCGGTTGCTTGTGCTCTTTTACACGATGTGGTTGAGGATACGGAATATACCGTTGAGGATATTGAGAAACTTTTCGATAAAAAAATTGCTCAAATAATTGATGGGCTTACAAAAATTTCGGAGGTTTTCGACTCTAATGCATCATTACAAGCCGAGAATTTTCGAAAGATGCTGCTAACCCTCACTGATGATTTTAGGGTTATTCTTATAAAATTGGCCGATAGGTTACATAATATGCGAACTCTTGCATCTATGCCACCCAATAAGCAATTGAAAATAACGAGCGAAACCATCTATCTATACGCACCCTTAGCGCATAGGCTCGGTCTTTATAATATTAAAACAGAGCTCGAAGATTTAAGTTTAAAGTACAGTTATCCAAAAGTGTATGAAAATATTCGCAGCAAAATAGAGGGCTCCGAAAAACGACGGATGCAGGTAATTAACTCCTTTTCGCTACCTATTATTCAGAAACTTGAAGAGAATGAGATTGATTTTGATATTAGCGGACGCTCTAAATCAATATACTCTATCTGGAAAAAGATTCAGTCAAAAAACATTGCTTTCGAAGATATTTACGACCTGCTCGCCATTCGCATTATTTTTAATCCCTATCCCCATATCCCCGAAAAAACACAGTGTTGGCATATATACTCACTAATAACCGATATCTATAAACCTAAGCCCGACCGTATTCGCGACTGGGTTAGCACGCCTAAAGCTAATGGTTACGAAGCGCTACACTGTACCGTAATGGGGCCTCATGGGCAGTGGATTGAAGTGCAAATTCGTTCGCAGCGAATGAATGAGATTGCAGAGAGAGGCTTCGCAGCGCACTGGAAATATAAAACCAGCGATGCATCAACGCACGAGAATGTATTTGAACGCTGGATAGCTCAGGTTCGCGAGGTACTCGATAACCCACAAACCAACGCTCTAGAGTTTCTTGATGAATTTAAACTTAATCTATTCGCTTCGGAAATAGTAGTTTACACTCCTAAGGGCGAAACAAAGACTTTGCCGAACGAATCAACAACCCTCGACTTAGCCTACGAAATACATACCGAAATTGGTAACAAGGCGATAGGTGCCAAGGTTAATCACAAGCTCGTGCCTCTTAGCTATGTTCTTTCAAGTGGCGACCAGGTTGAAATTATAACCTCCAGCACCCAGAAACCATCGTGGGAGTCATTGAAATTTGTAAAAACAGCCAAAGCTCAATCGGCTATTAAATCGGCTATTAAGGCCGATACAAAGAATAGGATAGAGAAAGGTCGAAAGCTCATAGAAAACAAGCTGGCCGAATTGGGGATACAACCATCATCGCGCGTTTTTAAAAAGATTTTACCGGCTTACGAAATGGTGTCCAAGGACGAGTTATATAGTAAGCTAGGTTCGGGCTTAATTTCGCTTGATAACCTGAAGCGGATATTAAAACGGAATACTAAAAGCAAGTGGGTTAGGTACTGGGAGTTGCAGTTTACCAAGTCGGCTCATAAAAAACGAATTACAAAGCAAGAAGACGAAGACGCATCACAAAAACTGACAAAACTAGATACCAAAGAACCCTACCTTCTGCGCGAAATTGGTGACGACGATTCAACCTCGTACGTTGTTGCAAAGTGCTGTAATCCTATTCCTGGTGATGATGTTATTGGGTACATAAACGACGAGCAGAATGTTATTGTACACAAGGTTAACTGTGCCGAGGCCATAAGGCTTATGTCTCGTTATGGCGATCGTATTGTTTCGGCAAAATGGACAACCCACAAAGTGCTGTCGTTTTTAGCACGTATTGAGGTGAGGGGTATGGACAGGTCCGGAATACTCAGCGAGCTGGTTAAAATAATTTCTGACGAGCTAAGGGTTAACATTAGAAAACTTCACATTGATAGTCACGATGGAATATTTAACAGTTCCATTGATTTGTATGTACACAATGCCTCAGACTTAAATAGTTTAATTGGTAACGTTATGAAGATTAAAGGAATAGATTCTGTTAAACGAATTGAAAATTTCGATAACTAACCAAACCCGTTACCCTTTATCTCCTAAACATTTTACTTTATAATAATCGATGACAGAGGTGTTTGATGAGTGTTTTCGTGCGTTAAATATTTCACAGGTTATAAACAATATCTCGTATTTTCTGTTCTATTCATAGCATCGGTTTCAATTACAGTTTTTAAAACTAAAAAAATTTGAAACTAATCAAATGATTTACTATTTTTAACCATTCTAAATTAAACAGTGGTTACCATGGGATGTGATAAAACTTTAGACTCAGTAAAAAAGATTTTTGTTGAGTACTTAGAGAAAAAAGGACATAGGAAAACACCCGAAAGGTTTGCCATAATTGAGGAAATATACTCACGTGAGGGGCATTTCGATATTGAAACCCTTTATATTTATATGAAAAACAAGAATTATAGGGTGAGCCGAGCAACTCTATATAATACCATAGAGCTCTTGTTAGAGTGTAATTTAGTTGTAAAACATCAGTTTGGTAAAAATTTAGCTGTTTTCGAAAAAGCGTATGAGTGTCGCCAGCACGACCACCTAATATGCAATCAGTGTGGAACGGTTATTGAATTTTGCGACCCCCGTGTTCAGGAAATTAAGAATACAGCTAGCAAGTCTATGAATTTCAAAATTACTCACCATTCATTATACTTTTACGGGCTTTGTAGTAAGTGTTCTAATGATAACAATACTGCTAACTAGTGTTGTATTTGGTTTTTCAATTCTGCTGTAAATAACTTGTTTTTCATCTCTGTAAACTAAAATAGGGGATGTTTTATTCGTCGTTTAAATTGATAACTGTTCTAATTTACAACAATTATAAGTTTTGCTAGATAGCTATGTTTTATAATACAGCATTGCCTGTAATAATTTTGTCAAAATGTTGGCAACAACCTCCAAAAATCTGTACCTTTATCAAAATAAATTTAGTTGGTAATGCCGGATCTATTTTGACCGGCATTTATTGCGCATAATCCTAATTATAAGCGTTATAGTATGAAAGTAGATGTTCTCCTTGGCCTTCAGTGGGGCGATGAAGGAAAAGGAAAAGTAGTAGATGTTTTAACCCCTGAATATAGTGTTATCGCTAGGTTTCAAGGCGGGCCCAATGCTGGTCATTCATTAGAGTTTAATGGAATTAAGCATGTATTACACACTATCCCATCGGGAATATTCCACACTGAGTCGATAAATATTATTGGAAGCGGAGTTGTTATCGATCCCATTATTTTCGCAAAAGAAATAGAATCACTTCGTAAGTTAGGTGTTGAGCCCACAAAAAATCTCAGTATCTCAAAAAAGGCCCACCTAATTATTCCTTCGCACCGCGAACTCGATGCAGCTTCTGAAGCATCCAAAGGCAAAGGGAAAATTGGTTCAACCCTAAAGGGTATCGGGCCAACGTACATGGATAAAACGGGTAGGAATGGGTTAAGAGTTGGAGATATTATTAGTCCTAATTTTATGGATCGTTACAACCAGCTCAAGAATAAGCATATTAATATACTTAAACAGTACGATTACCAAGCTGATATTGAGCAACACGAGAAGGCTTGGTTTGAAGGTGTTGAGGTACTCAAACAGTTTAAGTTAATCGATTCTGAGTATGTTGTTAATGACTATTTAAAAGAAGAATATAAGATTTTGGCTGAGGGCGCTCAGGGTTCACTGCTGGATATCGACTTTGGTTCGTACCCCTTTGTTACTTCATCAAATACAATTTGTGCAGGTGCTTGTATAGGTTTGGGCTTGCCCCCAACAGCCATTGGTAACGTGCGTGGCATTTTTAAAGCGTACTGTACTAGGGTTGGTTCAGGCCCATTTCCAACCGAACTTAACGACGAGGTTGGGCAAAAACTACGTGATGAGGGTAATGAATACGGCTCAACAACTGGTCGCCCGCGCCGTTGTGGTTGGCTCGATTTGGTTTCTCTTAAGTATGCGGTCATGATTAATGGTATTACAAACCTTATTATGACAAAGGCGGATGTGCTTGACACCTTCGATACAATTAAGATTGCCACAGCTTACCGCATAGCAGGAGTTGAAACTCAGGAGATGCCATTTGATATTGATACCGAAATAGAACCCATTTACAAAGAGTTTAAGGGATGGAAAACCCCCATTACCGCTCTAAGGTCGGAGAAAGATTTACCAGCCGAACTGCTAAATTTCATTAAGTATATTGAAACAGAAACGGGTGTACCTATTTCAATTGTATCGGTAGGACCCGATAGGGAAGCCACTATTATTAGGTAATAAAAACTAGGCTAAGCGATATTTTGCTTAGCTATGCTTTTTACATATTAATCGACCCGCCATTGGTAGTTTAACTACTAGTGGCGGGTTGGTTGGTTAAGAGCGTTTATTCTGGGAAAAACATTTTGAGCCTTTTTATCGAAATTTCTACTCGATTAATTCATTTCTTAACCTCATAATTTCACGCAATTTTCCCATCTCTTCTTTAACTCCTTTCCTAATTACAATAAAAAGGATTACTCCAATTATCACATACGAAACATCGATTAGCACTATGTTCCAGAGTTGCATATGCAAACTAAATTCAGGTGTAATCATATAGAACCCAGCGGTGTATAAGATAATTATTATTGGTGAGATAATTTGATGAATAAACTTTCTAAATTGATGGAAGTTGATTGTATTCTCGGCTGTTTTTAGTGTGCTCTCGGTATTGTTTATTCGTTTTGCCTTATAAATACTTATTATTTCAATTCCAATTCGAAACAGCAAACCCAAAAGCATTAACCCTGCACCCAACCTGCTAAGCATTGCCTTCACAGGCGCTACATAGATTAAGAAGAGGGCGATAACTACAAATGTAATAAACAGGGTCGAAATGGTTCCATAGTAAAAAAAGTAATTCTCTCTCTCTTTGCTTTTTATTAGTTTATATAATTCATTAAAAGTACTAGGTTGTGATTCAATGGTTTTTTTGTTATTATCCCATTTACTCTGTAGTTCTTCAAAATTGTTATTCATTGTTATTGCTTTTTAGGATTATTTCGAGACGTTTCTTTATTCTATGGATTTTAACTCTTACGTTGGTTGGCTTTATGCCTAAAACCTCTGAAATGCAATCATAATCTTGGTTCTCTAACACCATCATAATTATTAGCCTATCCACCTCGTTTAGTTCTCCAATAGCCTTGTATAGCTGTGGAATATTGTTGTTTTCAGTACTTCCGTCCTCTGCCACAGAGGCTTTGTTCTCTATTTCAGTTGTTGGAACAGTTTTCACTTTTCCATCTTTTTTTACAAACTGTAAACAGGTATTTACCGTTATTCTGTAAATCCATGTTTTGTATGACGATGCCCCTTTAAACTTGCTTAAATTGTTCCAAACGACAATAAATATTTCTTGTGATAAATCCTTTGCTGTACTGCTATCGCCTTTAACAAAACCCAAGCACATTTGTAAAACCATAGGGTGGTGTTGGTCGTAAACTGACTCAAAAAGGGTGTTATTATTTTTCAACATTTTCTATAAACTTATTTACTGTTTCATAAAACCATTCTGGCTGGTCGAACATTATAAAGTGCTTGCTGTTTGATGCCATTACTATCGATTTGTTTGATAAGTTTGCATATTGTTTTTCAAAGTTCCCCTTCGCACCTGTTGCATCAGGAAATGAGGCGCCTAAAATTAGCGTTTCACACTTTACTTTACCTAAGATATCTCTTAAATCGACTTTTAATAAATCGGTATACCCATAAACCCAGGTTTCTCGGTCGGCTTCTAGTGTCCAATTAGCTAGCATTTCGTGTTTATTTTCGTTGAATGCCATATTTGAAACCATCATAGTAGCCATACTCTTAAATTGTTGCTCATCCATTTGGAGCACTTGATTATTGTACGGGCTGTCATAGGCTAAACTTTCAGCAGGCACACCGGGCATCATCAAATCGAGCATACAAGATAATGCGTCCACTATTATAATTTTAGAAACCCTATTGGGTAGTTCGGCGGCTATTTCAACAGCCAAATTACCACCCATACTATGACCAATAATAATAATATCAACCAAATTATTGTTTTCTATGTACTCAACAATCGAGTTCTTTATACTTGAATACCATGGCATTTCAATGGGTTCATTACCATTAAAACCAGCGTACGAGAACAGGTAAGATTGTTTATCTAAGCCTAAATTATCTACAGTTTCTTTCCACATAGAGCCAGGTGCTGTAAATCCAGGAAGATATATAATGGGTTTCCCTTGTCCAATGGTTTCCACGGTAAAAGGCTTAGATTCTGTGTTTGGTAGGTTCACTTCTCTGGTTAAGCCGTAGCTAAGTGAAGTACTTAGGGCAATTGCCAGTAGGGCGGTTGTTCTGATTAGTTTTCTCATAATGCTATCCTTTTTTAAGTTGTTTGTATGGCTTAGATAAAAAAGGATAGAATTTGTTACACTTGAATGTTGATTTTTGAAACTTAATCTTTTTAGAGACTATTTTATTATTGAGTACTCACACTTAGTTTAAAGGCTTAAGTGGAAAATTTTCACTAGCTGGGAAATTATTTTGCTTTATATAGTTTACTGACAGACTCTGCAAAAGAAAAATACCTTAACCAATGTGTTGACATTGATTAAGGTATTTTGTAGGTGTACATTATTCGCAGATGCACTAAATGACACCCAACTCCCTTTTTTTAAGATTATTAGCTCTATTTTAAAAGGTTAGTTTACTTTTAATACGTCCTTAAACGCCTCCTTAAAACTCTCTTTAGGAAGTGCACCGGCGGCCATTTGTGGCTTATCGTCCATAGGAACAAACAGAATTGAAGGGATGCTGCGTATACCAAACATACCGGCAAGCTCCTGCTCAGCCTCTGTATCAACTTTATAGATGTTAATTTTGCCGTCATACTCCTTTGCAAGCTCTTCGAGAATTGGAGCTACCATTTTGCATGGTCCACACCAGTCGGCATAAAAATCGATAACTGCGGGTTTGTCGCCCTCGAATTTCCAGTCGGTGTTTTTCTCAAAGTTAAAAACCTTTGACTTGAATGTTTCCTTTGTTAAATGTTCTACCATAGTTTCTGTTTTCGTTATATTAGTAATTGTGAGCAACGTGAATTGCTTCGTTTTAATTCTATTGAAATAGGTTTTAAGTTTGTTTAAGCTAGTAACACTAGTTGCCTAATTTTGTTCACAAGCATTTGTTGCTGTATTTAATGAGTTAGATTTACATTGGGTGCAGTGAGCCAAAGCACTTGTGCTTGGCGTTGTTAACCCGATTGAATTAGAGTGCGAAGGGTGGCTTTGAGCCAGATAAAATTGGTTGTAACTGCAAGTAAACCAATTCTAATAGAAGAGTTGTTTTCTGGTAGTCTATGCTTGTAGTCTATGCTTGTAGTTTACTTATTACTTGCTCTTTATATTTCCTGCCAATGGGTAATTCCTTTCCATCAATTTCAACATTGAAGTTGGTAAATGATTTAGCGTGGCTAATATTAATCATGTAAGAACGGTGTATTCTTACCATATTATTATGGTTTTTAAGTAGCTCTTCCATAACAACCAACCTTGAGTAGCAAACCAATTTTCCATTTATAGTATGAACTTTCACATAGTCATCGAGGCTCTCAATGTAAAGGATTTCATCAATCATAACCTTGTGGTTCTTGCTATCGGATTTAAGAATGATGTGATCCGATTTCTTTTCATCTGCTTTTTGTGATGACAGACCCTCCATTTGGTTCAGAAATTTGTTGGCCGATTTAATAAATCGTTCAAAAGGAATAGGCTTAACAAGATTTTTTGTAACGGTTTTTCTTTTGCAATTATTATTCGGAAAGAGTAGTTTTGCATAATAATTTATCAGAAAAAATGAATTGTAAAATAGTAGGCTTATGTATAATACAGGATAAGTTTTTCTGCAAGTAGTAGTATAGTTAGGTTATTAGTTTAGACACTAATCTGTTCATAAAATCGAATAATAATTCAGTCAAAATATAAATCAATGCGCAACAAAACTTTAATAATTGGAGCAAGCGTAAATCCCGAACGCTATGCTTATAAGGCAAGTGAGGCTTTACTAGAACATAATCATGAAATTTATATGATAGGCAATCGGCCTGGAACTTTATTAGACCGAGAAATAACGAAATCTCAAATACCCTATACCGATGTTGATACGGTTACTATGTATGTGTCTGCTAAAAATCAGGTAGATTATTACGATTATATTTTATCATTAAAGCCTCGAAGAGTACTCTTTAATCCGGGTACTGAGAATGAAAGCTTTGCAAAACAATTGGAGAAGAATGGAATAGTTGCTGAGGAAGCATGTACGCTGGTATTGTTAGCTACAGACCAATATTAATGGATTGGGCGAAATGCCTTTTTAGTAAGTTCCTATTTTTGAGACGGTTCAGTTTGTTAAAGCCTTAAAATCCCAATTCCTCTGAAATTGGTTTTAACGCTTCGAGCGATAGCTCTGCAAACTCATCAATTGGAATCCCAATTTTTTCGCATTCCATTATAGTTTCTCGGTTTACCGATGCTGCAAACGCTTTCTGCTTCATTCGCTTTACTATCGATTTGGGCTTAACGCTGGTAATCTTCTTATCGGGATAAACCAGTGCGGTTGCAAAAATAAGCCCCGTAATAGTTTCGCCAGCTGCCAGTGCATGCTGAAAAACTGTTTCGCGTTCCTTTCCTGTTGCCTCCTCGTTGTGCATACGAATGGCATCAACAGCATCACTTGGTAGGCCTTCGGTCTCTAGCAAAGCAGCTCCTTCAGGGCCATGGCGCATTGAATCCCCTTCGGTAAACTCCACATCAATATCGTGCAGAAGGCCAGCAATCCCCCAAACATCCTCATTTTCGTTAAAGCGCTTTGCCAATGCCCTTAGCACGGCTTCGGAAGCTAGGCAGTGTGCAGTCATTTTTTGATTTTTGATATGCTTGTTAAGCAGATCGAGGTAATGTTCTCGTGGTTTCATTGTAAATAGTTATTTTTTAACGCTATGGTATAGAGGCAAATTTATTAAAGTATTACAAACCAGCAAGCTAATATATTGTGAATTTTAGAGTTAACCAAAAGGATAAACCTTTGGTAAATCAAATGATGACTACTATCAAAATCATATAAAAACCTCTAATCCTTTGTCCAAATACGTGTGTTCAGGTTTAGTTCGTGTATAATAGTTTTGTTAAATAAAAACAGGATGTACATAAACTCCATATCCTCAAACTTAGATCCTGACGAGAATACCTTTGGTTCGAATAAATTTTGATTAAAATTCATGGCAACGTATACTCTGGAACCAATAAAAGAGAGGTGCATTTTGCGTTTGTACTTTTTGTATATGGCAACTAGGGCTTCCATAATAGTGGGGGTGAGGATATAGCGTGCCTCTGTTTGGTCGGTTGAGTATACAGCAAAAATCTTTTCAAATTCGGGGTTTTCTAACTTAACCAATTTTCCCTTTGAGCTTCGTTGAAGTTTTTGCCCAAATTTCCCCAGTAGTCGTTCAGCCGTATCTGGCTCAATGTAGGTTCTGCCTTTTATCTCCTTGTTAAAGTCGGCATGAAAAAACAGGCCTCTAAAAACAGTATGCCAAGTTTCCCTTCTATTACCATTTTTATCGTATGTAACAGCTTTGTATTCGGTATGTAGCTCGGAGAACCTAAAGTCTGTTTTATCAATTTTTCCGCTAATTAGGTCGTCGCCCCTATATCGGTCGAGCGATTGCCTAAATAGATCACTCTGACTGTACTCAAAATTTGTGATATACTGATCAGGGTAGTATTGCCAAGTGGGGTCAATTGCTTTAATAATTTCACGAACTACCTCATTTTTATATCGGTTACGGTATTCCTTCTTCTTTTTATGGGCTTTAACAAGTAAAACAATACCGAGTATCACAAAGGGGGCTAGAACCAAGAACGGAAGCACCTCGCTGCTATTATTTTCAAATGCTACGGCAACGGGGATAAACAGAAAGAAAGAAAGCACAAGCAGGAGTACGCCATATATTTGCCCTCTTTTTACAGCCTTACGTATTCCCTCTAAGCCAGACAGTTTGTGTTTTAAATCGGTTTCATAAAGAGTTTTAAGTTCGTCCTTTTCTATCATAACAATTCGGGTTTTTAAGGTTTAACTACCCCTAAATAGTAAACCATTGCTACAGATATTGTAACAATGGTTTACTAAAAAAATGTGGTAAACTAGTTGAAAAGATTTTTTACATTCACGTTTTGCCTTTCCGTTTCGAGAATTACAAAAACCTCTTTGCGTTTTAGGCTCATCATTCCGGCAATAATACTTTTCGGGAATACCTGAATGGCGTTGTTATAATCGGTAATAACAGCGTTATAGGTTCTTCGTGCTGCCGAAATTTGCGATTCAACCTCGTTAAGCGTGCGCTGTAAATTCATAAAGTTTTCGCTGGCTTTAAGGTCGGGGTAGTTTTCAACTGCTACCATAATGCCATGCATTGCGCTCGAAATTTGGTTGTCAACTTTAACCTTCTCATCGGGGCTCATTTGCCTGTCTGTGGCTTTTGCCCTAAGCTCGGTTACTTTAGTAAGTAACTCTTTTTCGTGGCTAGCATACTGCTGTACGGTTGCCACAAGGTTTGGTATTAAATCGTAACGTTTTTTTAGCTGCACGTCCATACCTCCAAAGGCGTTATCAACCTCGTTGCGCTTGCGAACAAGGGTGTTGTACATTCCAATTATAAACAGAGCCAAAAGAAGGGCTACACCAATAATTACAATAGTTGAAGTCATATTATTTTAATTTTTGTTTTCATAAAGATAGTATAAACTAAAAAGATTTAAAAAAAGTTTGCCTACTATACGCAATTAACTTTCTTGTTGTTAACCTTGGTGTTAGCAAACCTACTATTGTTGTTAAAAACGTAAAATTGGATGTTGAGTGTTCAATTCAACGAGAAATCACGATTGATATACAATGTCTCGTAAAACAATATTCATTGGTCAATTGTTCTTTACCTATCTTATTAACTTTAATTTGGATTATTATGGCAAATGAATTTGTAAAGGGTAAAAAGTTTAACTTTTCTGTCGAGGTTGACTATAGTGATGGCGGAATAGTAAGCAAAAATGTGCTAAAGCGTCCCACAGGAAATATATCTCTATTTTCTTTTGATAAAGGCGAAAGTTTAAGTACGCACACCGCTCCGTTTGACGCAACAATTCAAGTTTTAGAGGGGCACGCACGCATTACAATTGGTGGTGAGCCGAATGATTTGATTGGAGGCGAAGCTATAATTATGCCTGCTGGCATTCCGCATAGTGTTGAGGCAACCGAGCGGTTTAAAATGATACTTACGATGATTAAAGAGTAAGGCCTAAGGATTTTGTTATCAAAAGTTCTAGAGGGGTTACTCATCACTTTGCTGATGAATGCACTAGTTTTTTATATCAATTTTAGTGGGGCAAACGCTAGTTATTTAATCCAAAAGCGTATTTTTGCCCACTAAATTTATTTTTGAAAATGGGTCGCTTTTATAAGATCATTAAGAAATACCATAAATGGCTTGGTGTTATACTAGCCATTTTTTTTATGTTTTTTGCCTTCTCTGGCATTATAATGAACCACAGAGGGTTCTTCTCTCGTTTTGATGTAAGCCGTAGTTGGCTACCTAAAGAGTATCGTTATAGTAATTGGAATAATGCTGCCATCAGAGGAGTTAAACAGATTGGTGAAGATTCGCTCCTAGCGTATGGTAATATTGGTGTTTGGCTAACCGATACCAACTTATCAAAGTTTTCTGATTTTAACAAGGGCTTTCCCAAAGGGATAGATAATCGAAAAATTTCCGACCTACATAAAACGCAATCGGGTGATCTGTTTGCTGCAACCCTCTTTGGGCTATACCGATTATCAACTCAAAGTAATGTGTGGCAAAAAGTACAACTTCCTATTGATGAGGAGCGAATTGTTGCTCTAGAGGGAGTGGGCGATAGCTTGCTGGTTGTGAGCCGTTCAAGCATACTTTTGGGTTTACAAAAGGGTAACTTTAAGGAGTTCTCAATTGTGCCTCTCAACGGGCCTAATGGTGCAGAGAACAGAATTAGTCTATTTCGTACAATCTGGACTATTCATAGTGGTGAAATTTGGGGAAATGCTGGTAGAATTATTGTTGATATTGGCGGTATTGCAATGTTTTTGCTTTCGCTAACTGGGCTATTCTACTTTTTTGCCCCCAGGGTTTTACGCAGAATTAAAACGAAACCTAACCTTAAAAGTAGAATAAAACGGGGCAACCGATGGTCATTTAAATGGCACCTAAAGGTAGGCATCGTAGTCTCAGTTTTACTCCTAATTGTAACCGTAACAGGTACTTTTCTTCGCCCTCCCTTACTTATTCCCATTGCTAGCAAAACGGTTAAACCCATTAAGGGTTCGCGCCTCGACAGCCCAAACTTTTGGAGCGATAAGCTGCGCGATTTGGTTTACGATTCAAATCGTAAGCTATTCCTTTTGGCCACATCCGATGGTATATTTTTTACTCCTGTTAATTTTGCCGAACCTCCTTTTAGGGTTCCTTTACAGCCACCCGTTAGCGTTATGGGCATAAATCTATTTTGGCCCGAGGATGATGGTAGCTTTGCAGTAGCCTCATTTAGCGGGTTGTACAAGTGGAATCCATTCGAAAATGGGTTGTGGGATTATCTTTCGAATAAAGAAACGGAACCCGTTTCTACTCTTAGCTCGCCATTCGGAAATCTTGCCATTGCGGGTGGAGCAATATTGCCCAACGGGGAAAAAATATTTTTCGATTATAATACCGGAGCGTTCTCAACCAATAGTCAGTTTATAATACCCGATATGCCCACCGAAATTATAGAAAAGAGCGGTATGTCGCTCTGGAACTTGGCCTTGGAGGTGCATACTTGGAGGATATTGGGATTCATTATAAGTGACTTTTACATACTTATAGTTCCGCTTGCAGGATTGTTGGGGGTAATTATTATTATTACCGGCTCGTTGATGTGGCTGATTCGATACAGTTCCAAAAGAAGAAGAAAGCATCAATAATTATGTGCGATATTACAATTTTAATGCGAGAGGCTGTAACGTGTAAATGTTTCCATAACGTTTTGTGCATAGGTTTTTGAAACAGGAATCTCGATATTTGTCGGACTATCAAGTTCGAGTAATAGTTCCTCCTTATCCTTCCGCAAAATTTTAACGTTTTCAAAATTCACCATAAACGATCTATGGCATCGGATAACCTCTGCATTCCTTAGCAACGTCTCTAAATGCTTTATACTATTTCGAAGTGTAAAACGGGCAGTCTTTCCTTTATCAATATAAAATATATTAACGTAGTTATCGGCTGATTCGATATAAAGCAAATTCTCAGCTTTAACCGAAAACCTCAACACACCTTTCTCGTCATACAAGGGAATCATCCTTTTTGAAGAGTCAAGGCCGGCGGGTAAATTGGTCAGTTTTTGCAGCTCATTCTTCTTATCTTGCAATGAAAAATAGAGCCAAAGTACCGAGTATGGAATAAACAGTACCAGCGCAGTATTCTTTACTGAAGTCTTCAGTAAATCGAGTATAAATCTGGAGTCGTGGATAAACAACTTTTCGAATAGGGTGTAAAAAATGGCCATTGCAAGAGCTTCGGCAAACGCCCAAAGTATGTATTGCCAAACCAATAAAATATTACGTTTTGAAACATAATACATTATTACCCTACTAATTACCACAACCAGCACGCCGGTAAGTATAATTAGGGTTGATAAACCCAGAAACTCCCACTCGGTTAAGTCATAAAGGGTTTCAAGTCCAAAGGGCGCATAGATATTAATAAAAATCACCGCAAAAAGAGCCGTTAGGATTATAAGTCTAACAATATTCTTTTTATCGGTTAAGTATTTTGGAAGCGGAGTATTGAACATTTCTGTAATTTATATTTTCAAAGATAGCGAATTCAAATTTTATGAAGATGCTCTCTTTTAGGTAATGGCGCTAAATTTAATTAAAAATTGACACCTAAATACACGCTTCTACCCCTCTGAAAGTAATCATACCCCTTTTGAATGCTAATAAACCCATTTTTTTGTGGTAGAATTATTTTTATCAGACTTTAGTATAAAATAACCTACCTATGGAATTCACAAAAACTTACCACGAGTTAAAACAGTTTTTTTCGCTAACCAATGATAGCATTGAATTAAGCAATCAAGGTTTTTCTTTTAGGTCTATTCCATTTTGCAGCAATTCAAAACCATTCCCATTATCGGGAGACTACAGTGAAATTAACAACCATTCTTTTGCAGCTGACGATGCTAAAATCCAAGAGAATTTACACTTTAGGTATCCCATTTATTTGCCCAACTCATCAACAAAATACAGTAAAGCGATAGTTCTTCTGCACGGATTAAACGAGCGGAGCTGGCTCAAATATCTTCCATGGGCACATTACCTTGGACAAAAAACAAACAGACCAGTAATCCTCTTTCCACTTGCATTTCATATGAATCGTGGTAGCGATAGTTGGGGAGACCCAAGGCTTATGATGCCGTATCTTACTAATAGAAAGGTTGATAAAGATATTAGTATGGCCACCGTTGCCAATATTGCATTGAGCCAACGTATAAGCGATGACCCACTTCGGTTTTTTACATCGGGAAAACAGAGTGCCGACGATTTAAAGCAACTTTTAGAATCAATCAACGAAGGCACTATACCTTTTCTTGAAAAGGGAGCACAGGTCGATTTTTTCTCCTATTCAATCGGTTCCTTTCTTGCCCAAATCCTTTTTCTAGCCAATCCAATCGAGTTAGCTAGCCGCTCGAAGCTCTTTATTTTTTGTGGTGGTTCGTTCTTCTGCGATATGAATGGGACTTCGCGTTTAATAATGGATAGTCACGCGTTTAAGAGTTTACGAAAATACTATATGAGCGATTTGCCCAATGAATTAAAAGAGGAGTCTCCACTATCAATTTTTATTAATAAAGGAATTTGGGGTGAATCATTTTTGTCGATGATTCACGAGGATAATAATCGTTTATACCGAGAGCATAAACTCCAAAGTCTACGTGAGCAAATTCAGGTAGTTTCGCTGAAAAATGATGCCGTTATTCCTAGTAACGCCATGCAGTCAACTTTTGCGTGCATACGTAATAGGGGTGAAAATATGATTACAGAGTTAGATTTCCCTTTTAATTACTCGCACGAAACCCCTTTTCCAATTCTTCCATTAGATAAGTCGGAGGAAGTTGATAAGGCTTTTAATCAGGTGTTTAGTAGAGCAGCAGAGTTTTTACGCTGAGAGCAAACGTTAAATCGAGCACTAAATTTAACATGTAATTCGATTCCATTAGTAAATTGCTTTCCCTTTTGTTTAAGTGCATAAATTTACCAGCAATTCTTTTAAAACGTTGTTCCTGTTGAATAGTTAATTGAGGTGCTTTTAATTTTCTTTTGATTTGTACACTACGCTAATTTGAGTAATTATTGTTATAATTGCTTCTTCAAATGAAAAGTTAATCCAAATACTATGAAAATTACTACGCTAAAAACTGCCGAGAAGGTACCCTTCAACCTCGATGGGAAAATGATGTATATTGGGTTAAACGTAGAGTTGGTTCATCTTAACCTAAAGCCAGGTGATGTTTTAGAAAAGCACAGTAACCCGTTTGACGTGGTTTTTTATATACTTGAGGGTAAAGGCGTAGTGGAAACCGATGATGAGTCGATTAATGTTGAGCCCGATATGACCATAGAGATTGAAATGGGTATTAACCGAGGCATTACAAATACGGGAGATAATGTGTTAAGAGTTTTAGTTGTGAAAATTCTTTAGTATATTAGCTCTGCTTACATTGTTGGCTCTCAGTATTTATAGAGCACGAATTAGAGTTGGAAAGGGTAAGAATGTAGGCATCATTAAACTTAATGTTAGGGCTAAAGTCTTATAATAGTGACAAAGTAGTTTACATTGTCAATATTACACATTCAAATTGTTTAACAACATAGTTGAATTTAATTTTTTATAAAGCAAATTGTTTAATTTTGAAACTATTAATAACTCAAAATTGTAGTCATTATGCAACAACTCGATTGGAGTAACCTACCTTTTGGTTACATGAAAACTAACTATAATGTTCGTTGTACTTACAAAAATGGTAAGTGGGGCGAACTAGAGGCTTCAGATTCAGAATATATCCCATTGCACATTTCTGCAACTGCTCTTCACTATGGACAGCAAGCGTTTGAAGGAATGAAAGCATACAAAGGAAAAGATGGCAAGGTTAGGCTTTTCCGTTGGGAAGAGAATGCAAAACGCTTCCAAAACTCTGCAGAAGGTATTTTTATGGCTCAGGTGCCAAAAGAACTTTTCCTTCAGGCTGTTGTAAAAGCAGTGAAAATGAACTCTGATTTTATTCCTCCTCACGGAACAGGCGCTTCACTTTACATTAGGCCTTTGCTTTTTGGTTCAAGTGCTGAGATGGGAGTTAAAGCAGCAAGAGAGTATACTTTTATTGTTTTCGTTATGCCTGTTGGTCCTTATTTTAAAGAAGGATTCAACCCCACAAAAATTGCAATTGTTCGCGATAGCGACCGTGCTGCGCCACTTGGAACAGGAACACTTAAGGTTGGAGGTAACTATGCTGCCAGCTTACGTGGTACTGTTAAAGTTCAAAAAGCTGGCTACAGCTCTCCAATGTATCTTGACTGTGTAGAAAGAAAATATATTGATGAGATAGGTGCGGCTAACTTCTTTGGTATTAAGAACAATACCTATATTACACCAAAATCACCCTCAATACTTGGATCTATTACCAACAAGAGTATTATTACGCTTGCCGAAGACTTAGGTATAAAAACTGAGCGTCGTCCAATTCCCGTAGAGGAGTTGAGTACTTTTGAAGAGGTTGGTGCCTGTGGAACTGCAGCAGTAATTGCTCCAATTGGTGAAGTAAATGACCTTGATACAGGAAAAGTTTACAAGTTTTGTCCCGATGGTAAGGCAGGTCCCATATCTAAAAAACTTTACGAAACCCTTGTGGGCATTCAGTATGGCGATTTAGAGGACAAGCATGGTTGGGTAACCATTATCGATTAGTAATTGTCCAGTTTACTGGTTTTAGAATAAGAAGAAGAGCCATTTCGTTATCGAAATGGCTCTTCTCTATTTATTATGGGTTTGGAATACTACCAAAGGGCCAGGCTCAAAAATTAGCTCAAACCAGCTGCCTAAACTTTGGTTAAGGGTACCCATCCAAGGGGAGGGGAGGGCTGCGTTAGTTATTGGATATTTGAGGTTTTGGGTAGTTATTAGCGTGCTGTTATTAAATGAAAAAATGGATACCTGCTGGTTGGCAAAGCTATCTAATTTCTGACTAGCAAGAAGCGGTGTAAATACACCAAAATCGGTTACCATTTTTACATTCATCCCCATTTTGCAATACTTTGGAAGTAAGCCTATGTTCCCTATGGTATGGTCGTCGCGTTTGCCAGTACCTGCCAAAATAGTAATGTCATTATAACCCTTGCTCTTGCACCATTGCACCGATTTGGTAAGGTCATTCGATTCTTGATCGGGGTTGTAGTGTATCTTGTCGGAATATTTCACTCTGTACTTTTCTGGAAGCGAATCTAAATCGCCAACAATGGCAAAAGGTTCTTTGTTCAGCGAGTCAATATGTTCAACCGACCCATCGCAGCAAACTATGCGCGAGGCGCTGTTTAGTATTGCCAGCGGAATGCTATGTGTGGGAAACCTACCGTTTGCTAGTATTACAGTCGACATAAATTTTTATGGTAATATGTTGTTCCGTTAATTAGTGTGCAATGTAGGTATTTTTAAACTTTTTTGAGAAACCTTTTAGTTTTGCTATTGGCTACTTGCTATTGGTTTTTATTTAATATTTCGGTGCTCCGCACCTTGAATTTTGCATCAATATTTGGAGTCAACAAATATTTTGGCGCTCCGCTCCTTAGCCATTGATTTTTAACCCATAACTCAAAACCCGCAACCCGCAACCCGTAACCCGTAACCCGCAACCCGTAACCCGCAACCCGTAACCCTCTAAACCTCAGCCTCAACCTTGCTGTTGGCTTTTAACAGTTAGCTTGTATTTAATATTTCGGTGCTCTGCACCTAAGCCATTGATTTTTAACTCATAACTCATAACTCATAACTCAAAACTCAAAACCCGTAACCCGCAACCCGCAACTCGCAACTTTCTCAACCTCAACCTCAACCTAATCTATTTCTCCCTCTCTCGTGCCTTCAACATACTCTTTTTCCATTGCAAGTATCCCACAAAGCTCATAGCCAGATTAAAAAGGAATAGCACCGATGTTGGGTAAAGCCCCTTGTATATATATAGAATTAGCGAAACTAGGTTGGCAATTACCCATAACCACCACATTTCTAGAATTTTTTTTGCAAGCATCCAGGTTGCCGTTATGCTCAATGCTGTGGTAAACGCATCGCCAATTGGAACTGGCGAATCGGTAAAATTCTTAAGTACAAAAACTAGTATGGCAAATATGATTGTGGTAAGTAGGGCTAACTGCACCGCTAGTTTAGGTTTGATATGTGTAACCGATAGTGAATTACTGCTCTCTTTATTGCCACCGTAATGCCAGTGCCACCACCCATAAAGACTAACACCTAGGTAGTATAACTGTAAACTCATATCGGCATAAAATTTAGAGGTAAAAAAAATGTACACGTAAAATGCCGAGGTAACAAAGCCAAACGGCCACAGCCAAATTTTTTGCTTTATCTCAAGAAACAGGTAAATGATTCCTGTTACAGCTCCAATTACTTCAATATAGTGGCTTTGTAACCAGCTTAGCATCTCTTTTTTTTTATCGTTTTAAAAGGCAGAAGACTGTTGTGCTTTTACGCTCAAGCAGTCTTCTGGTAGTAGTTTTTCGCAAAGCTAAAACTCAATGGCCATCATACCCATAAAGTTTATTCCTGCTTGGGGAAAAAAACCATCGTCTCGTGTTTCGGGGCTTCCATCGTTAAACTCAGCACGCCATACCCAACCATTGGCAATGTAATTTGAGTTGAAAATGTTATTTACAAATAGTTGAAAGTTTATGCCTTTTGTTCCCCTCATCTTCAGTTTATAACCAATTTTAAGGTTGTTCACAAAGTATGCGTCGAGCATACGTGTTTGGTTGTTTGTATTGTCAATATACTGTGAACCTACATATTTAGAAATAAATGCAAGGTCTAGGTTCTCAATTGGATTAACCCTAATTTGGCTCGATACAACAATAGGGGGCGAGAATGATATATCGGTGTTGCCAAGCTCATACCTATTTTGTCCAACGTAATTCCAGTCGGTATCATACAGTTCAACGTACTCAGTAAAGTTAACTATTTTATTTTCACTTAGCGTAACGTTGGCATCCCACCTTAGCCAGCTTGTTAAAATTAGACCCGACGAAATTTCCACTCCCATTCGGTAGCTGTTTTCAACATTGGCCATTAGTGGGTATCCGCTATCGCTAAGTTTTCCGGTTAATACTAGCTGGTCTTTATAATCCATATAGTAGATGTTGGCGCCTAGTGCAAAGGATTGAGTTTTTAGGTTATATCCTAACTCGTAATCGATAAGTTTCTCGCGTTTCGGAGTATTGTTTGCCCCAAACTTCATTGCATCCTTAATATCGGCCCTACTGGGCTCGCGATGGGCAACAGCAACCGAGAAGAATGCCTCTTGACTATGACTTAACTTGTAAAAGACTCCACCTTTAGGGTTAAAGAATTCCCAATCGTGTTCTTGTGTAAGCGGCTGCAAATCATCATCAGAGCCAGCCATTTTATAGTTTATCGTCCTAAATTGTAGGTCCCCAAAAAGCGAAAGGTTATCTACTAACTCGTAGGTCGATTTCACAAAGAAGTTAAAGTCTTGCTTATCGCCAGTATTACGGTACCATTCGTAATTGTTCGGAATACTAATATTCGTGCTTGTCCACAGCACATTTCCAAAGTGACTATTTTTATACTGATTCCAACCACCCCCGAGGGTTGTATTTAAAGCACTCTTATTGTAATTTAGAGAGAATGTTGTACCATAAAAATCGTTATCGAGGCATTTTTCCCTAATCATATCAACCTTCTTAATGGTTTCGCCATCTACTACAAATGGTGCAATCCCATACTCAACAAGCTTGCGCCCTCGCTTATACTGCTCGTAATTTCCATCGCCTGTAATCCAAAACCCCGTAACATTTAGCGATAAGTTTTCAATTAATTGACGACTGTAAATAAGATGGTAGTGGTTTTGTGTATAATTATCCGATTCGTTGGAGTAGAATTGGGCTATCCCGTTTTCATCATCGCCCATATATCCTGCCGGATTGTATCGCCTATTATTTTCAAGCATATTGCTGGGTGTGCCCTCCCAAGTTATGCCCGTGTGCTGTATACCGTGAATAAGGTTTAGGCGAAGTAAACTTTTTTCTGTGTGCAAAGCACCCGTAAGGAACAGTGATTGGTGGTTGGACCAGCCCCTATCGATATACCCATCGGATTTTATTTTTGAGTAGCGTGTTTCGAAGCTGAAAAGGTTTTTTATTAGGCCTGTTCCTGCTTTTACCGATGTTTTAATGGTGTTGAATGAACCCGCCATAACTTCGCCAGAGGCGAATGGTTCAGGGTTTAATGTAGATGTTTGAAAGTTGACGGTTGCCCCAAATGCACCTGCACCCTGACTAGATGTTCCAACACCACGCTGTACCTGAATATTGTCAACGGAGTTGGCAAAATCGGGCATATTAACCCAGAAAACAGCTTGCGACTCGGGGTCGTTTAGGGGTATTCCATTTACCGTTACGTTAATTCGGCTAATATCTGTTCCGCGAATGCGGAACGATGAGTTTCCAACGCCCGTTCCTCCTTCAGAAACCGCCACCACAGATGGTGTCATCTCAAGTAAGTACGGGATATCAAAACCCGATTTTTGCTTCTGAAGCTCTTCGGCATTAATATTTGTTTGCGCAATGGGCATACGACTGCTTGCGCGGGTTGAACTAACAACTACCGCTTCGCTCATTATGGCCTCGGGAGTTAGCGAAAAGTTTACCTGTGTATCGTTATCTACTGTTACTGTTTTAGTTACATTTCCGTAACCCATAAACGATGCAGTTAAAACATAGCTGCCTGTTTTGCGCAGTCCTAAACGGTATGAGCCGTCAATTTGAGTAGATGTGCCAAGCAGTGTGTTTTGAATGGACACAACCGCTCCAGCCAGCGGTTGGCCGTGCTCATCGAGCACTTTTCCGGTAATCTTAAAACTTGCTTCACCCTCATAGGGTGTTGCCGACGACAAAAGTGTTAACATTACGGTTAACGCTAACAATGCAATTTTTTTCATTTTGAAAAATCCTTTTATTGGTTAATAAAACGGCTTGGCATTAGGCAGTACGAAAAGGATTGTACACTCCATTTGCGTATTGTTAATGTCAAAAACCAGTAAAAGGGGTATAATACGATAAGGTTGAACTACGAGAACTCTTTTTTCCTTCGCCGGTACTAACCGAATCAGGTTCAGAGGGTTTGATCTCAGCCCGTTGTATTAAGGCACCCCTAAAAGTTTGTAACGCTGCAAAGGTAAGGTTAATTAGTTTGAATTTGCAAGTATGAGTGTTTCTTTTGTCGAATTTAAACTGTTTCTTCTTTTGGAAAGTTGGTTTTACTGAAGAAATGGTAGCTAATACCCGCTAGTGCCACAAAAACTACACCCGCAATGGTAAGTGCCCCCATAAGGGTAAATTTATCGGTGTACCATCCATAGAAAGGTGCCCAAACGGCAAAAATTATTCGTATCACAAAATTACGAACCGAAAGAATTGTGGCTCTCACTTCCGATTCAGTAATACGGTTTATATAATCTTTTAAAACAGGCGTAGCCACACCGCGGGCAATGTAAAAGATGAAGAGGAATGCAAGTCCCCATAAGTTTTCGAAAAACGCCGCACCAAAAAAGCCAATAGCCAACGCAATGGTAAAACCTGCAACGGTTATATTCATTCCTAAAAACCGTTCGAGTTTATAGGCAAAAAGGGCGGCTATTCCAACCGAAAGGTTTAATGCAGTCCAAAGTATGCCAATGACCGAAACCGAAACATTGGCACGAATAAGCCACGGTTGAACAAACCACGCCATAGTTAGCGTTGATGCGCCAACGAATGAGGAGTAAATAATGTTCCAGCGTAGCTGTTTATTATCAATTAGAGCATACCTAACTACGCCAAGTATTTTAGAGAACGTCATTTTTATGGTATCGCCGTAAACTTTGGGTTCGGCTAGGGTTATGGCGGCTGGCACACCTAAAAAGGCAATTGCGGTTTGGGCGTAATAGGGGTAACGTAGGCTAACCGCAGCGAGCAAACCACCGGCTATGCCCGCCAGCGCTTCGGCAAAGTTGCCAACGGAAATCATCCGCCCCTCGTGTTTCATATAGTCGTTTTGACTGTTATGCTGAAGTAGCGTATCGTAAAGCATAGCCGAGTCGGCTCCCGAGATTAGGCTTTGTCCCATACCCAACACCACTTCGGCAATAAGGAAACCCCAGAAACCAAACGAGAAGGAGTATACAAAGTATCCTAAAAAGCCTAAAACAGAACCAATTATCAGCGTGTTTTTTCGTCCAAGCGCATCGGCAAAATATCCTGAGGGAATTTCGAGTACAACAATGGCCACCGAGTATATTGCCTGAAGCGTAAAAACCTCCTGCATACCAAGCCCGTTTTCCTGATAAAAGAGCACCACAATGGGCATTATCAGCATAAACCACTTGGCAGTTTTTATAATGTACAGCCTAACTATATTATGATGGGGACTTTTCGACATTGTGCCGCAAAGATAAGGGTTTTGGAGGTTCTACAAACTGCAAAGTGAAAAATATGGTATTGAAAAATTCATCGACGATTTGAAAATGATTTACTAAAACAGTGAACAGGCGCAAACTATTTTTTTGTTTTTGAAATCAATGCATTTTAAAATTTGTTTTGCTTCTAACTACAATCTGTTTCTAGGCAATAGGTATTGGATTTTCGTTGAAAACAGTGGGCCTATAATGAAGGAAGACCAAAAATCAACAGTATTTCTTAATCTTGTTACCAGCAAAATCAGTGATATTATAATTTAATACCTTTTTGAACCCTTAATTCATTAACTTTGTGCTATATACTAACCAAAACTTTAGACGATATGTAAATTAAGCAGTTCGTTTCTTTAATTTCAGTTGCCGTAGTTCTGTTTACCTCCTGTGGCCAAAGGCAAGAAAAGAAAGAGGTAAAAGAAGAAAAACTAAATGCCGAGATGGAGTTTTTTAACCGATTTAAAAGCCTTGAGGGTAAAAGTTTTTCAGGTAAAGAGGTGTTTGTTGGTGAAGGCGTAAGCAGTTGGGCAGACCTTGAGCTGGTAATGACTGTTCGTGAGTGCCACGATACTATAGTGTATATTCCATTTAGGGTTGGCGATAACACTTCGCGTACATGGATGGTAATTATGGAAAACGGTGAAAAGTTACGTTTCCGCCACGATCATAGGCACGCCGATGGTACTCCCGAGGACCTAACCATGTATGGTGGTTATGCACTTGAAGGCGGAACACCCTTTAAGCAGATTTTCCCTGCCGATGAGTTTACGTGTAATATGCTTGAAAGAATTTGTGATAATGAATGGTCGGTAGAGTTCTCCGAGGATTTATCAACTTATAGCTATTCGCTCAAAAAAGAAGGAAACCTAGTAATTCAGGTTGATTTTGATTTGACAAATCCACTGTAAAACATAAATAGTATTTAAAACGAAAAACCCGTTCAACCACTAAACTGTTGAACGGGTTTTTAATTTATTCTTTATAAGTTACGAACCTCTTATTGATTCGGTTGTAAAAATTTATCCCCAGTTTCCTTAATCAGGCTCTCTTTCCAGCTGTCAGGGTAATCTAGGTTTTTTGGATTCTCAGGAAATCCCCATTGGTTTCTCAAGAATTTTCCGTTCTCTTCTTGCTTAATGTTTCCATCAAGATATTTTACCAAAAGGAAGTTTCCTAATTCACGCCATTCGGTAACCAGTTGGTTTGCAGTATTATGCGAGAAGTCAGTTAGGAAGTTTGCAGCCAAATCAGGATTTGTTTTGTAAAGCACCATAGCGGCAGCATCAATAGCTGGCGTCATTGCTTCATACCTATCACGAAGTTCATTCTGTTTTTTCCTGATATCAACAATTGTTCGGTCGTAAAAAAGGTATGCAAAATGCGATACACGTTGAAACGTCCAGAATGCTGATGTTTCAGAGTAGGTTAGTAGGTCGCCGTTTTCTTCTGAATGTGAGAAGGGTACGTGGGTCATTCCGGCATAAAAAGGAACATGAACGGTGAAGTTAGCATCGTCGAGTCCGTACCAAAATATGCCGCCAACGGGATTGGGTAGCCAGCTTCGCATTTGTGCAACCCATGAGAAAGCCGTTTGCTGGGTTGCAGTTGTGCGCTCATGAAAATAGTTTTTGCCATTATATTTCCAGGTCATTGGGCGCCAGCGGTAGGGTAAACCATGAGGACCTGCACCAAGATCTTTGCTCATATCTAGCACGGTTCCTTCTAAATGGTCGGCTTTAAACTCCATTAAGTCTCGTGGGGTAAGCTTCCTATTGGGTTTTACCCAAAGAGGCATGCGTGGACTTTTTGTTACGCCTGTTGCGTAGTCCCAATACTGCTGCATACCATTGTTTACATGGTTAAACATAGCCCAAACTCTTAGCTCACAAAAACGTGCAGCGCCAAAGTCAAGCGGGGCATATGTGTCAGAAAAACTAAAGTCTGAACCATCGCCTTCGTAAAACCCTTTGGCTTTCGCAAAATCAACCACATCGTGAGAGTAAACTACCTCGATGCTTGGGTCAAAAATTTTATCAATATTTTTTGAACTTATCGACTTAACCCCATCCTCTTTTGGGAAAGTTGTAATGCGGGCGTGGTTGGCGTGCGCGCTAACATAACCATCGGGTACGCGCATGGCTACCCAAACTGCACCCTTATTGGCGTTGTATGTTTTCTTTGTTTTGCGGTCGGTTTTCATATCCATACCCTTGCCAATAAGTTCAAGTATCCATACCTCGTTGGGGTCGGCAATGGAGTACGATTGGCCAGAACTGTAGTAGCCAAACTCTTCAACAAGCTCAACCATAACCTTAATGGCTTCGCGGGCAGTTTTTCCTCGCTGGAGTCCAAGGAACATAATGCTTCCCCAATCAATTACGCCCGTAGTGTCGGATAATTCTCTTCCTCCGTAAGTGCTCTCGCCAATGGCCACCTGATGCTCATTCATAAAGCCAATTACCTGATATGTTTCGGCAGGGTAGGGTATTTGACCCAGGGGTTTGTGCGAACTTCTGTCGTAGATGGTTTGCATTGATCCTGCGGGCCACTTGGCTCTTTGGAAATAGTATAATTGTCCGTAACGAACGTGCGAGTCGCCGGCATAAGATATTAGGTTCGACCCATCAGACGAAGCTCCTTTTGTAACAAGGTAGCTTGTGCAGGCTCTTGTTTCGGTGTAAATTACCGAGATTAATGTAAGTGCTAAAATAGCTAGTTTTCTCATATCTGTTTATTTTGTGATTTTCGTTTTATAAAAAGCAAATATATAATTGTTAACATAAACCTTTGCAAACAAATGTCAGTAAGATGCGCTGATTTATGCTAGCTTGTTTTTTTTGAATCTAAAAGTTTCTGAAGCGATAGCATCTCATCACGGTGTTCGGCAGCTTCAATAAAATCGAGTTTTTTAGCAGCCGCTTCCATCGATTTCTTAGCTGCTACTATGGCTTTTTGAAGCGCATCAACTCCCATCAGTTGTACAATAGGATCCGCGGCAATATCGGGCTTCTGAGGCTCAACATAGTAAGGTTTTGCACTGCTCATTTTACCTGCCCCTATGCCTAGTATCGATTTCTGTGCTTTTATAATTTGTTGAGGTGTAATGCCATTATCCTCGTTGTACTTCAGCTGTTTTTCGCGTCGCCTGTTCGTTTGGTCAATGGTTATTTGCATTGAGTTGGTCATTTTGTCGGCGTACATTATTACCTTCCCGTTTATGTTTCGAGCAGCACGACCAGCAGTTTGTGTAAGCGATCTGGCCGAACGTAGGAAGCCCTCCTTATCGGCATCTATAATGGCAACTAACGAAACTTCGGGTAGGTCGAGCCCCTCGCGCAGTAAGTTTACACCAACCAAAACATCAAAAACTCCGTTACGCAGATCTTCCATAATTATTACGCGATCAAGGGTTTCAACGTCTGAGTGAATGTATCGGCAGCGGATATCAAGTTTTACAAGATATTTAACCAGCTCCTCGGCCATTCTTTTGGTGAGGGTTGTAACCAAAACCCGCTCGCTAATTGCCGCACGACTATTTATTTCGCCCACCAGGTCGTCAACCTGATCTAGGCTAGGACGAACTTCTATTACCGGATCAAGTAGCCCTGTTGGCCTAATAACCTGCTCAACAACAACTCCTCCCGATTTTTCTAACTCGTAATCGGCAGGTGTAGCGCTCACGTAAACCGTTTGTCCAACAAGTTCTTCAAACTCTTCAAATTTAAGAGGTCTATTGTCAATGGCAGCAGGTAAACGAAATCCGAAATCCACAAGGTTTATTTTTCTCGACCTATCGCCTCCATACATAGCCCGAACTTGCGGAAGGGTAACGTGGCTTTCGTCAACTATGGTAATAAAATCTTTCGGGAAGTAGTCGAGAAGACAAAAGGGGCGGGTTCCCGGATTACGGCCATCGAAATAGCGTGAGTAATTTTCAATTCCCGAGCAGTAGCCCAACTCTTTTATCATCTCTAAATCGTACTCAACGCGTTGCTTTATGCGCCTAGCCTCCTGTGGTTTGCCAATTTCATTAAAATACTCAATTTGCTTACCTAAATCAATTTGTATGCTGGCAATAGCCTCGTTAATTCGCTCGCGTGTGGTAACAAAAATGTTGGCAGGGTATATAATCGCTTCGTCAAGTTCTTCGATCAGCGCACCAGAAATAGGGTCGAATTTTTCGATACTCTCAATATCATCTCCCCAAAAGATTATACGATAGGCAAAATCGCCATAGGCAGCATAAATATCAACCGTATCGCCCTTTACGCGAAATGTACCATTGGTAAATTCAATCTCATTTCGCGAGTATAAACTATCAACCAGCCTTCTTAAAAATGCATTTCGGCTATAAGTTTGGTTTCGCTTAATGGTTACGGTATTGCTATGGAAGTCGTCGGGGTTTCCGATGCCGTATATGCACGACACCGATGAAACTACAATTATATCTTTTCTGCCCGATAGAAGTGACGATGTTGTTCTTAACCTAAGTTTTTCGAGTTCAGAGTTAATAGCTAAATCTTTCTCAATATAGGTGTCGGTAACTGGAAGGTACGCTTCGGGTTGGTAATAATCGTAGTACGAAACGAAATACTCAACAGCATTATTTGGAAAAAACGATTTGAATTCGCCATAAAGCTGCGCCGCCAAGGTTTTGTTATGGCTAAGTATTAAAGCTGGCCTATTTACCTGGGCGAGCATATTTGCTATTGTAAATGTTTTCCCTGAACCAGTAACGCCCAGTAAAGTCTGAAAACGGTCCTCTCTTTTAATGCCCTCTACAAGCTGCGCTATGGCCTCGGGCTGATCGCCTGAGGGTTTAAAATCTGATGTAAGACCATAATCCATACTAAAAAGGGAATATTTTGAGAAATAAAATTTCTCAAAAATACGTATTTTTAGGCAAAGGTCAAGGCTGGTAAAATATAACTACTAGTGGGGATGAAATTTAGAATGGTATAAGTACTGGTGCTAACTATTGAAAACTAATTGTTGTAAATATTCATTTTTAACAATTCCTGTGTTGCCTCCTCTTTCATATAGTAGCCAATGGTTTCTAGAAGTACTTTGGTTGCTATTGGCTTAGGAATGTATGCATTACATCCAGCATTTAGGCAGCGTTCCATATCGCCTGCAACAGCACAAGCTGTTTGGGCAATAATTGGAATTTTAGGATTTATTTTTTTTATTTGCTTAGTTGCTTCCAAGCCGCTAATACCCTTTAACTTAATGTCCATTAGCACGATATCTACTGGGTTTCCTTGTAGAACAAAATCTACTGCCTTTTCACCATTATCGACAACAAAAATGCTAATGCCTGTTTTACCCAGTATTGCTTCCAAAAGCATAAGGCTGGATGTGTCGTCTTCAACAATTAGCGCAACCTTGTTGGGCCATACGTAATCAGTAGTTAACACAATATTGGTTTTTTAGGTTTTTTAATTATTTGGCAAGTTAGAACTAATTTTTCTTTTAATAAAATATTTATAATAAAGAGTATTAACAATCAAGCTAATAATAACCTTTTATTAGGACTTGATTGAAGTAGGGGAGTTAATGAATATGAAAAACATATATTTCTCGACAGTATATGAATATATGTTCAAACATGCATATTCTGGGCGATAAAGGTTCTTTGTCATAAGCAAACTGCTGTTTATCGATAACAGATTTTCTCTGTCGAAGAAGTTTTTACATTTCGCTCAAGATATCTCTAACCTAAATTATGTAAAATGAAGAAATTGTTACTCAGTATTAGTTTTGGTTTGTGTTTCGTTGTTTTTGCAATGAATACAAGTAGCCAGAATTGGCAAAGATTGAATGATTCTAAATCCTCAATCGAAACCAAGGTGGGTATGCTTACCCCCGAGGGTAGTGAAATTAGCATTGAATTTGAGTTTAATGCTTATGCCCTAAAATCTGTACAAACTGGTAAAGGGAATGCCAGCTTACTGCAAATCCCGGATTGTTTTCAATCACAATTAAAAGGAGAACCCAGTTTGCCTCTTTTTACGAGGTCGGTGGTTGTTCCTAATAATGTTGATTTAAAAGTAAACATTGCCAAGAGCAAGTATGTTGAGTTTGAAGGAATTGACATTGTTCCTTCGAAAGGAGTTATCTCACGCGATAAGAATCCGGATGATATTCCTTATGAGTACGGTTCGGTTTACTCAGTAAATGAGTTTTACCCAGCAAATATTGCACAAACAAGCGAACCATACATTATTCGTAATGTTAGAGGACAGGATGTTACCGTTTATCCAGTTCAGTATAATCCTGTTACCAAAAAGGTTCGAGTGTACACAAGTATGGTTGTTGAATTGGTTGAATCTGGAAAAAAAGCGGCAAATGTTTTAAGCCAGAATGCTGTTATCGGAAACGATAATGTTTTTGAGAGCGTTTTATCTAACCATTTTATGAACTACAAAGGAGCTTCTTCAAACTCAAAACTTAGTGAGAGTGGTAAGAAAATGCTAATTGTTTGTTATAGCAGTTTCATATCGGCCATGGAAGAATTTAAAAGTTGGAAAGAATCTATAGGTTATACCGTTGATTTGGTAAACTACTCAAGTATTGGCAGCGCTTCAGCACTAAAAACTTATGTGCAGAACGCTTATAATACTAAAGGGATAAGCTACCTGCTGTTGGTGGGCGACCATGCTCAGGTTCCTGCTTCTAGCACTTCGGCTGGTTATTCAGACAATAATTACGGCTATACAGCAGGAAACGATCATTACCTTGATCTTTTTGTAGGTCGTTTCTCTGCTGAAAATACCACCCAACTGCAAACGCAGATTGACAGAACAATATACTACGAAAGGAATATTAGTTCCAGCGAAACATGGTTCAAAAAAGGTGTTGGTATTGCCTCAAACGAAGGTGGAAGTGGTGGCGATAATGGAGAGACCGATGAAGTTCATATGAATAATATTGAGAAAATCCTTAAGCCTTATGGATATAGCATTGATAGGGTTTATCAGAACGGAGGAAGTGCTTCGCAGTTATCCTCATTGCTTAATAGTGGCAGGGGTATAATAAATTATGTTGGTCATGGTAGTAATACTTCATGGGCTTCAATGACTTACTCGCAGAGTAATGTTAACTCGTTAACCAATGAGAATAAGTTACCGTTCGTTATTTCGGTTGCTTGTGTAAATGGAAATTTTACCGGAACCACGTGCTTCGCTGAAACTTGGTTGCGGGCAACCAATAATGGTAAACCAACGGGCGCCATCGCTTTTTGTGGTTCAACTATAAATCAGTCATGGGCTTCGCCAATGTGCGCTCAGGATAAGATGAACGCTTTGCTTGTTTCCAATAGCTATATTACCTACGGTGGTATGTTTGTTAATGGAATGTACCAGATGATTAGTGTGTATGGTACAGATGGCGCAAATATGGCCGATACTTGGGTTCTGTTTGGCGATCCATCCGTTCAAATGAGAACGCCTGGTCATCCAAACGGACCCTCATCACAGGTTAATAATCCTCCTATAGCTAACTTTACGGCTTCGTCCCAAACCATTACCCAAGGAAATATCGTTACTTTTACTAGTACCTCTACAAATAACCCTACTAGTTACTCATGGGTGTTCGAGGGGGGAACTCCTTCAACTAGCACCTCATCAAATCCTACTGTAACCTATAATAGTATTGGTAATTTTGATGTTAAGTTAACCGTTTCAAATGCAAGTGGAAGTAACTCTGAAACAAAGGCTAATTTCATTACGGTAACCGAATACGTGGCCGATTATTGTACAAGTGCAGGAAGTAACTATAGCTATGAGTGGATCGCAGGCGTTAAAGTTGGTGCCTTTACGAACACCTCTTCATCGGCTGGATACACAAACTTCACTAGTAAAACTATTTCAGTGAGTGCGGGCTCTGATTATGCCATAACGCTTACCCCCGGTCATGCCAGCTCAGCATACGCTGAATATTGGAAGATTTGGATTGATTTAAATGGAGATGCTGATTTTGATGACCCAGGCGAACTGGTCTTTGATGCTGGTGCAGCTAGCAAAACAGCCGTTAACGGAACGATTACTATACCAGCGGGCACCGTACCCAAAACAACCCGTATGAGGGTTAGTATGAAGTACAACGGAGCACAAACTGCTTGCGAAACTTTTGGCTACGGCGAGGTAGAAGATTATACCGTAGTGATTGCTGGTAGTACTAGTGATACTCAAGCCCCAACCACCCCAACAGGTCTTACCGCATCAAGCATAACTTCTTCATCGGCTCAGCTTAGTTGGAATGCTTCAACCGATAACGTGGGCGTTACTGGTTACGATGTATATATGGGCGGCACACTCCAGGGCACTGTTGCAACAAACTCGGCCAACGTAACTGGTCTAAGCGCTGGCACTTCCTACTCATTCTACGTAAAAGCCAAGGATGCAGCAGGAAACACATCAGGGGCTAGCAACACCTATAGCCTTACCACAACTGGTGGCACGCTAACCTACTGTACTTCAAAAGGTGCAACATCGTACGAGTGGATTGACCTGGTTGAGCTTAACCAGATTAGTAATACTACCTCTGCTAACGGTGGGTACGGAAATTTTACCAACCATACAGCCACAGTAGCTCGTGGCGCATCACAAACCATATTCTTTAGTGCTGGGTTTAAGGGAAGTAGCTACACTGAGTATTGGCACGTATGGATTGATTGGAACCAGAACGGAATTTTTGATGCAAACGAGCGTATGGTTTATGGATCTTCATCCAGTGCAGCCAGATTGTCTTCTTCATTTACCGTACCCTCAAACGCATTGCTAGGCACAACCCGTATGCGAGTTACAATGAAGTACAACGCTGCTGCCACTGCTTGCGAAACGTTCGGTTACGGTGAGGTTGAGGATTATACCATTAACGTTGTTGAGACTTCTACTTACGCACGTAATGATAAGCAAAGTGAAATTCTTGATTTCGAAGAGCCTACCAGCGTAACTCTATACCCTGTTCCTGCTAGTAATTTCATTACTGTTAGTGCTAGCAATGGTGTATTACTTGGTAATATTTCAATATACAGCGTAACGGGTTCGTTGGTTAAAGTAATTAGCTCGGAACATAATTCGCAAAGAATAGATATTTCAGATATCCCTTCCGGAGTTTACATTATTTCGGTTGAAAATGAGAGGGAGAAATTTATTGAAAAGTTCATTAAGAAATAAATATTCAGGCAGTTAATAAGAAGAGAGGGGGGTGTACGTTACACCCCCCTCTTTGTCTTTGTTTTTATCTTTAGTTTTGTTTAAAAAACAGAGATACCCGTAAGCGTAGTAAATTTTTCTAAGGCACAAACGCCTGCAATCGAATTTCCGAGATTGTTAAGAGGAGGTGACCACACACATATACTTAGCACATTAGGAATAACAGCCACTATACCGCCTCCAACGCCGCTTTTGGCAGGTACACCTACTCTGTACGCAAAGTCGCCCGATTCGTTGTATAAGCCAGATGTAATCATTAGTGAATTAATCCTTTTTGCTTCATTTAAGGAGACTATTCGCTCTTTTGTAGAGGGAATTATACCTTGGTTTGATAGGGGAAGGAAGGATTTTGCTAGGCAGTATGTGTCCATTTCTAGTGAGCACATTAGAAAGTATAGGTCAAGAACATCCTGAACGGGGTTGACGATATTTTTATAACTTTTCATAAAGTAGGCAAGAGCCGCATTCCTGTTTCCTGTTTCCTTTTCAGAGCGAGCAACTTCTTCATTAAAACTTATTGAGGTTTCATTGGCTGCCTTTTTGGCGAAGTTTAATAATTCGAGCGGGGGATTTTTATAATGAGATATAAGAATATCGGCCAGTACAATTGCGCCTGCATTTATAAAGGGATTACGGGGTATTCCATTCTCAAACTCTAGCTGAACTAGCGAGTTAAAAGCATTACCAGAGGGCTCTTTGCCAACTCGTTTCCACATTTCGCGACCTAAAGCCTTGTATGCTAGGGTAAAACCAAAGACTTTTGCTATGCTTTGTATTGAAAATGGGATACTATAATCGCCAATTGAAAAGTGCGTACCGTCAATCTTGTGTATGCTAATGGCCAAATAGTCAGGTGATACAGTTTCTAATGCAGGTATATATTTGGCAACCTGACCTTGAGAAGCCAGTGGCTTTACCTCGTGGTAAATATCTGTAATAATTGCTTGTATATCCATTTTAGTCTAATTTCAGATTACAAATTTACTATAGAATCCTATTGTTGCAATAGGCAATGTGTTAATATAGATAAAGTTTTGTGATTGGTTTACAAATATATTTATTCTGTTGAAGTTTCGTTTTTGTATTCATTGCACTTTTCTACTAGCCAGGGTATTTCCCTGTTTTAGTTTATGCCTTTTTATTTCCTTCTTTTGCGCCAGACCAATATAATAGCTAATTTTGAGTTCAACTAGTGTAACATTGCGCTAAACTCCTAGAATATTTGATTATGATACTAATATTGTCCCCCTCAAAAACTCTTGCAAAAATAGAAATTCAACCAAGAGTAGATCCAACACAACCCGACTTTTTGAACAAATCGGAGATTTTAATAAACCGACTAAGAGAGTTAAACGTGAATGATTTAAAAGGGTTGATGGGCATAAGCCAGTCGTTAGCCACTCTTAATTTTGAGCGTTTTTTGAAATGGCAAACACCATTTACTAAGCAGAATAGCTATCCTGCTTTGCTCAGCTTTAAGGGCGATGTGTATGGGGGTATCGATGTGGTAGATTTTAGTGCCGACGATTTTTTATTCGCCCAACAGAATTTACGAATTTTGTCAGGCCTATACGGGGTGCTTCGTCCGCTCGATTTGATGCAACCCTACAGGCTCGAAATGGGAACCAAAGTGGATGTTGAGAGCAGTAATAATTTGTACGATTTTTGGCGCGATACGATTACCCGCTATTTCGAGGGGCTAATTAAGTTGGATAAAGAGAATACGTTGGTTAACCTCGCCTCCAATGAGTATTCAAAAGCAATAAATTTTAATAAAATAGGCGGTACAATAGTTTCCCCAGTTTTTAAGGAGCAAAAAGGGGATAGTTTAAAAACCATTGCAATTTATGCCAAGCGTGCGCGGGGTTTAATGACTCGCTTTGTTATTAAAAATAAGCTTGAGCAGGTTGAACACCTAAAAGCATTCACTGACGAAGGGTACGTGTATGCACCTGATTATAGTAAAGGGAATAACTGGGTTTTTATACGCTAGCTAATGTAGCGCGTAAAACCAGTGGTTTTATGAAACCTATTTGGCCTTACTCGCCCTAAGTTTTATAAATATTTCGCGACACGCCCAAGCGTCAATAGCAGCATATTGCTCTTGCGCCTCGGTGTAAGTGGGGGCGTCCCAGTTCGAAAGTTGTTGCGATTTTGACACCTTCAACCCTAGCACTATAGCGGCCATTTTACGCACGCTTAAGCACTCAATTCCGTAATCGGAAACAATATTTTGAAGGTCAATAAAACCTGCTGGGGTAAATTTAGCCGCCTTTTGTAACCCGCGATTATCATCGCGAATTGCTGCTCCAATTTTCAGTATGTTTGGGTTCTCTAAAACTTTAATAAGCTCGTTGGGTATCCCAACTTCCTTTATTTTTATTAGTAGCGCAATTTCGTGAGTAGCAAGTTGCAATAGGGCTATGCCGTTTACCTGCCCTTTTTTAAAGGTGGGCTTGGTTTCGGTATCAAATCCAATAATTTTTTCTCGTGCTAGCGTGGGCAGGTGTTCTATAAGTTCTTCTTGAGAAGTTATAACAATAATTTTTCCGTTGTAAACTGCTTTTGGTAACTCGTTAACCTCTTCTTTTGTAATGTCGTTTTTAAAAATCATATCTATTCATTATCCATTTCGTCCTGACGACGAGTAATAAACCAGTCGCTGGTATCAATATTATCATTCTGTTCGGTTTCTTTCGGCTCATCTGCAATTAGCTCCGAGTTGCTATACGCGAGCTGGTGAATGGCTCTTATGCAATTAGCCAATCGAATTCCCCAAAACTCCCCAAAGTTAAGTTTACATTCCCACAGGGCATCGTTTATTTCTTCTGCCTGCCCTTTTTGGTATATCATGGTAAAGTCTTTCAAATCCTGATATATATCGCTTAGGTACTCAGCAAGACTGGCCGAAAACTGCTCGTCTGTTTCAACTATTCGCTCATCAAAAACTTCTGGGAAATCGTTGTACTGGCCTAAAAAGTGTTTAATGCGTTCGCTTAAAGCCAAGTAGTACTCTTCGGTAACATACTTTTGGTTACCCTGTTCATGAATGGGCTCAGTATTGGGAAGTAGTGATGCCTTATAGTAAAGCAGAGGTAAAAGGCTATTTGATATTTGAATAAATTGCTTTTGTTTAAATGCCGTTGGATTTTCAAGAAATGCACAGTATTCTTTAGCTACTGCGGCAAACTCAACCACCACCTTACTAAAAACCAATTCTTTTATTGTTGTCATATTAAATGTTTTTTGCCGCGTTCGTTAAACTACTCCCGATGTTTTTTTTGCTAGTCTTCTGCATCGAAAAATAGTGTGTAATAGCTTAGGCCTTTTTCGTGATCAAAACCTTTGTCTACCCTGTCGCGACCACCATGAATGTATAAGTGAAAATTCTTATCGAGCTTTATAACGCTTTTAAATGCTTTTTTTGCTTGTTTGGCAGCATCTACAGAAATGGTGAACGAGTCTTTTAAATTGCATCCTAGCTCGGCCTGGTAGTTATCTTTGTATTCTCTGAATTGCTCAACAACCTCAGGCTTTCTTATTATCTCGTCCTCAAATTCGTCCTGATTAAATGCATCGTTTTTTGTAAAGTAATCGCGGGTTTTGTTCAGTATATCAATCTGTTCGCTACGGTCAACGGTGTTTTCATCCTTTAAAACATCTTTTACAAAATCTTTACAAAGGTTAATGTAGCCACTGGTTTGGTAAAAGTCGTCTTCCCGGGGCTTAATATTCAAGAATGTTTCTTTCCAAAATCTGGCCTCATCGGTTTTGTTGGTGTTATCAATGGCAATAATCTTGTATCCAAAATCGCGCTCGGTATTAAAAATAAGGCAACCCTTATCCACTTTTTTTATATTAATGCCACTGTGTCGCTCAACTTCAAATTTGCTATGATTCTCGTAAACCTTAATAAAGGTATCCTTCGTTTCCGACTTAAAAAGACCAATGGCATCAACCAATTCGCCTTCAATTACGCAGTTCGACATAAAAATAACGTACAGCTCTCCGTCCTTAATATTTGGATGATTACTGCAATCGTACAAGTAGTTAGCAATGTTTGCCGATTGTTCGAGCAGATTATCTGGCGCGCTAAATATACTCGACGAGAAATTGAAAGTCTTATTCATTTCCAAGTCCGTACTATGCGAAAAACTATAAAACTCGGGTTGTTTAAAGGGCGAAATAAAAAAGTTTTTAAGTAGGTCGAGTAGGTCGGGATCGCTAATTTGAACAAGATCGTTGGATAAGACCAACTCATCTTCGCGAGCAGCACTTCCAACTCGATGTATAGCCATTGCGGCAATTTTTGCCTCTGTGAAATCGAACATATATTTTTTTAGCAAATGTAATGGTAAAATTTGTGAAAAGGAACATTTCGTTGTTCTTCAGCGATACGCAAAAATGCAAACGCATAGTTCAAACATAAAGTTTTACTAGCAACTATTTAACTTCACGAGGTTTGAATGTAATTAAGAAAGGGTTTACAACCAATTTCGATAACTATTCTTGTGGTTTGCTCCCATATTATCGCGATATTTTAACGTGTATCCCTTAAGAATTTACCATCATTAATTTTCTTGGGGCTTCTTTTTTATTTTGATAAAATCACTTAACCCTCATATTCTTTCATCTTTTTTGAAACATTAAGGCCCCAAAAGTAGTTATAGTAAATTGTACATACATAGTTGCTTAACCAAATAGTTAATTCTTTTTAGGTAAATAATTAAGATTTTAAAACATTAAAACAGCTCCCATTTTGTTACAAAAAGTCTACATATTTGTCTCATTACTTTTTTTAACGCTAGCATCGTTTGCTCAAATTAACGATGCACCCCAACCTAATGCAATTGAAGAGGTTGATAAGGTTCAATATGCCAACGATTTACTAAAAATAGCACAAGAATATTATGATGAGAAAGATACGGAGAGCGCAATTAGATATTCTAACCTAGCCTTAAAAGCCTGCGAAGAGGTTGGAATGCTTGATGAAATCTCGTATTTGCTTCTCGATCTGGGTGATTTATACCGCTTTCAAGATAATTTTACTGAAGCGTTAAAATATCTATATTTAAGTATTGAGCATTTCAAATCCTTAAATAATATCTCAGGCGAAGCATGGGCACTTAACCGAATTGGACCAATATACCGTTTGCAAGGCAATTATTCGGGTGCGCTCGAGCATTTATTTAACGCTTTATCACTCTTCGAAACCTCTCAGGATACCCTGGGTAGGTCAAGCACATTGAATAATATTGGTGTTCTGTACTTATATCAGGATAACTTTCCCAAAGCGCTTCAGTATTATATGAAATCGCTTGAAATAGAAAAAGTGCTGGGCAGCGAGTATGGAATATCAATTGCCTATATGAACATTGGTGAGGTGCACAAAAAGATGGGAAATTATAATGAAGCACTTGATTATTTTTTAAAATCACTCGTTCTGTCTAAAAAATATGAGGATTATGACAAAGAGGGTGATAGCGTTGGTATCCTTTATAACGAAATAGGATCAATTTACATTGCTTTAGATGACTATTACTTGAGTGAGAGTTACTTGTCTAAGGCTTTGAATATTTTCGAGAAGTTAGGTAATCACCAACGACTAGCTGAATGTAAAATTTACTTGGGTAAGCTAGCCTTTGCACGTCAAAAATATAGCCAGGCTCAATCCTATTTTTCACAGGCATTAAATCATGCAAATTCTATTTCAGCAATCGATTTATGCGCCGAAGCTCACAAGTGTTTAAGCCAGGTTTATGAAAAACAGAATAGCATTCCAAAGGCCTTCGCTCATTTTAAAAGTTATAAAGATGCCCGCGACATCATTTTTAACGAGGACAATATGAAGAGGATGGTTCAAACGGAGATGTTATACAATTTTGAGAAAGAGCGGCATAAATCGCAAATAGAACAAGCTAAACGCGATGTTATTGCAAGCGAAAAAGCAAGTACACAGCGCTTATTGCAAAACCTGCTGTTATTAATTTTGGGTGTTTTAATGGTTGGGATGCTGTTGGTGTACAAGGCTTATAAAAATAAGCAGAAGGCCAATATTAAACTTGCAACGCAGCAAAATATAATTCTCGAAAAGAATGAGGAGCTTATTCAGCAACAAGAAGAGATTTTGACTCAGCGTGATGAGATTGAGAGTAAGAACCTGATACTTGAAAATTCGCAGCGGATAATTGAAGCTAAAAATGATAGAATTATTAGTAGCATTGAGTACGCACAAACTATTCAAGAGGCAATACTTCCCAACCCAGAACAATTACGAAAGTTTTTCCCCAATCACACGATCCTGTTCATGCCTAAGGATATAGTGTCTGGCGATTTTTATTGGGTTAGCAATGTTGATAATAAACTTTTTGCTGCAGTGGTTGATTGCACAGGCCATGGTGTACCTGGTGCGTTAATGTCTGTTATTGGCAACACCCTGTTAAACCAAGTAGTAAACGAATGGCGTACCCATAACCCGGCTCTGGCGCTTGAGCTTATGCATAAGGAGGTTCGCAAGGTGTTAAAACAGGATGTTACCATAAGCAAGGGTCATATTAGTATGGATATATGCTTGCTGGCAATTGATTTAAAAGACAATAGAGCTACGTTTGCTGGTGCAAGCCGGCCATTGTTTGTGGTTACCGATGGAAGAGTCCAAAAGATTCCCGGGGATCCTCGGTCGGTGGGAGGGTTTCAGCGTGAGGATAAACGATATTTTACCAACCACCAAATTGATATTTCAAAGCCGGTTACCCTTTACCTTACTTCTGATGGCTACACGGATCAAATGGATGATAATTTCAAAAAATTTGGTCAGCGTAGGTTTATTGAGTTACTAAATGAAATTGATGGAAAACCATCTGCAGTTCAGGAGAAAGCATTGCTTAATGTATTGACTAAACACCAGAATAAGCAAGAGCAAATAGATGATATTTGTGTTTTTGGCATCAAATTTTAGTCGAAAAACAATAATTGCCGATGCCCATTTAAAGTATTATTGTGCGGTTGGGTTTGGTGTATCACTACTCGTGTAAAACGGGGTTAAGTTTGTGCAGGTTTTATAGTTGTAATCAGAGTTTTCTTTCTAATTAATTACGCCAGAGCCAATTAGCTCATCATCAGAGTACCAAGCAGCAAATTGCCCCGATGTAATTCCACGTTGTGGTTGGTTAAACGTAATGTACATCCCTTCTTCAAGTCGGTGTAGCTTGGCTTCTTGTAAAGGTTGTCGGTACCTAATTCGCACCAAAAAATCTTTCGACTCTCCAATACGCATCGTTTTATCGGGGCGCACCCAGTGTATTTCGTTTTCAGGTACAAGCAGCGCATTTCGGTATAACCCAGGGTGATCCTGACCCTGACCAACGTAAACAATATTATTTTCCACATCAATTGATATAACGAATAGGGGTTCGAGAGTTCCTCCAACGTTTAGCCCTTTGCGTTGTCCAATGGTATAAAAATGTGCGCCTTGGTGTGTACCAACCTTTTTGCCGTTACTGGACTGGTATTTATGCTCTGCTGAAATATTCTTAAGCGAATTGCTCGTTTTATTGGTATCGTCTTGTAGGTTGAAGTTTTTGGGTATTTCAATAATGTCTCCTTTTTTCGCCTTGAGTTTTTGCTGAAGAAACACAGGTAAATCAACCTTGCCAACAAAGCAAATGCCTTGAGAGTCTTTTCTTTGAGCAGATGCAAGCCCCAGTTCGGTTGCAATTCGGCGCGCTTCGGGTTTAACCATATCGCCAATGGGGAACAATGCCTTTTCCAGCTGCTGTTGGCTTAGCTGGCAAAGGAAATAGCTCTGGTCTTTGTTCGTATCAACGCCTGCAAGTAATCGGTAAACAGGTTTACCGTCAACGATAACGGTATCCTTACGGCAGTAGTGTCCCGTTGCTACGTAATCGGCACCCAGTTCAAGAGCCGCTTTCATAAAAGCATCAAACTTAATTTCTCTATTGCATAGCACATCAGGGTTTGGGGTTCGTCCGCGCGCGTATTCATCAAACATATAGTCAACTACTCGTTTCCGGTACTCATCGCTTAAATCAACCATTTTAAAAGGGATATTTAGCTTACGAGCAACCATTTGCGCAAAGTTGTAATCATCGTCAAACGGGCAATCACCTTGTAAAACGCCCGTGGTGTCGTGCCAGTTTTTCATAAATAGGCCAATAACCTCATAGCCCTGTTCTTTTAATATATAGGCCGCAACGCTTGAGTCAACTCCACCCGATAAACCGATAACTACTTTTTTCACAACCAAAAATCGTTTTATTGAAACGGCAAAATTACAAATTTTTATTTGATGAGTGAGTATGAAAAATTCTTAGGTTTAATTTGTTCATCTCTTCGGGTATGTTTACTTTGTACTGCATTTTCTAATTAAAAGTTAGTACAAAACAAGTTTAAATAGTTCTGTGCAATAATTACTAGCAAAACTTAAACAAAAATTAATTTTCATTGTTTAGTAATCAATTATATATATAATCAATAAATGAAAATTTAACTATCATTAAACAATAAATAATAGATGAAAAAAGCCCTTATTGTAGGAACTGGCTTAGGAGGTTTAACAACTGCTATTAGGTTGTCATCAGCAGGTTATGAGGTTGAAATGCTTGAAAAACACCATAAGGCAGGGGGTAGGCTAAACCAGCTAAAGCAGGATGGTTTTACTTGGGATTTAGCTCCAACTTTCTTTTCAATGAGCTATGAGTTTGATGAATTTGCTAAAAGTTGTAATATTGAGTTGCCCTTCACATTTTTTCCGCTCGACCCGCTGTATACCGTAAATTTTGCAGGCAGCTCAAAAAACTATGTTATACATAAGGATTTAAAAAAACTTGCAAAAGAATTTGCGGATGTTGAGCCCGATTTTGAAAATAAAATGATGGCGTACCTAAAAAAAACGGGCCAGCTATTTCATGATACCGAGAATAAGGTTATACGAAAAAATTTCTCGTCATTATTAAACTTTGCAGCTACACTAGCCACTGTTCCTCTTAAACACGGGCCGTTAATGCTCAAAACTATGTGGAGCGAAATGGATAAGAACTTTTCTTCTTATGAGGTAAAAGTAATCTTTTCGCTAGTGGCGTTTTTTCTTGGTGCAACCCCATTTGATACTCCTGCAGTATACTCTATGCTTACCTATACCGAACTTTTACACGATGGGTACCATAATGTAAAGGGGGGGATGTATAAAATTGTTGAAGGTCTTTTGGGTGAGATTGAAAAGCGAAACATAAAGATTACCTATAACACTGAAATTGTTAATTTTGTTGAGAAAAACGGCGAGATTAGCGGACTTGTAGACCAAAACAGTAAGGTGTGGACTGCCGATATTTACGTGGCGAATGCTGATGCAGCATCTTTTAGAGGAAAAATACTTAAACGCGAGAAGTTTAGTGAGAAAAAACTGGATAAGAAGAAATGGACACTATCGCCGCTTACAATGTATTTAGGTATTAAAGGTAAGGCTACTGGACTTGAGGTGCACAACTATTTTCTTGGTCAAAATTTTGAGGAGTATAGCTCCGGAATCTTTAAAAATAAGGTGAGTTTAGATAAGCCTTACTATTACGTTAATGTACCAAGTAAAGCCAATCCCGATCACGCTCCGGAGGGTGCAGAAGCAATTTTTATTCTTTGTCCGGTTCCCGATTTACGCTACAAACCTAATTGGGACGATAGCGAACAAATTGCCAATAATATTATCGACGACCTATCGGAACGTACCGGTTTAGATATTAAGAGTAACCTAATTTCAAAAACAATTCTAACGCCAACGCACTGGGAGAAAATGTTTAACCTGTATCGTGGCAGCGGCCTAGGCTTGGCACACGATTTAAGTCAAATAGGGTATTTTCGTCCGCACAACACCGACGAGAAGTTCAAAAATCTCTTCTATGTTGGCTCAAGCACTATTCCTGGCACCGGATTGCCAATGGCAGTTATTAGCTCAAAACTAACAACCGAACAAATTGTTAAGCGTTATGGATTTGTATAATAGTACTTCGATAGGTTGTAGTAAGCTTTTTACAGCGAACTACTCAACATCTTTTTCTAAGGCCCTATCTTCATTAAGCCCTAAAATACAGAATGATATATACGCAATTTATGGGTTTGTTCGTATTGCCGATGAGGTTGTTGATACGTTCCACAACTTTCCGAAAAATGAAATACTTACCGAGCTTCGCGAGCAGGTTTTTATGGCTATTGAGCGGGGTATTAGCACTAATCCAATTATACATAGCTTTCAACTAGTTGTTAATAAGTACGATATACCTCTACACTTGATTACAGCTTTTATGGATAGTATGGCTATGGATTTAGAGAAAGAGAATTACAGTACGCAGGACTATGAAAAATATATTTATGGAAGCGCTGAAGTGGTTGGACTTATGTGCTTAAAGGTTTTCTGTAACCGTAATGAAACGTTATACGATAACCTTACCCAACCAGCTCGAAGCCTTGGTGAGGCCTTTCAAAAGGTTAACTTTTTACGCGATATTAAATCTGATTTTGAGGAGCGGGGACGCACATATTTTCCATCGGTTGATTTCGAGAACTTTACCGAAACTGAGAAACGAAAGATTGAGGCAGATATTGAGATTGATTTGCATAAATCTTTAGAGGGAATTAAACAGCTGCCAGCTGAGTCTAAGCTCGGTGTTTACTTATCTTACTTGTATTTTAATGCATTACTTAAGCGAATTAAAAGCGTTAGAGCATCTCAAATATTATCAAAACGCATCAGGGTTTCAAACCTGTCTAAATATTTTTTAATGCTTAAAGCCAAAATATTTGTGGCATTGGGTGTAATCTAACTTTAGGTGTTTTTGTTCTGCCCAGCATCTCATTAGGATGCTTTTTTGTTGTTATGACTATTCGTTTAATCTTTTGTGTAGCAAGAGAGAATTCAAAACGTAAAAGCTATTTTTTTTTATTTGCCAACTAGTTTCCCCGCCAATTGATTTATTGTATAACTGTTAGGAAACTCTGTAATGCCTTCCTGATAATATTTTTTCGCCAATTCCCACTCCTCTTTTTCAATGTATAATTTAACTAGCACTTCAAAAGATTCCTCTTTTCCCCACGAGGGAAGTCGATTGTTCGCCACCTTTTGAGCGGGCAGCGTGATGGCTTTTTGTAAGTGCTTCTCAACTTCTTTCGTGCTGTTACTCTTCCCAAGCGAATAATAATTATTGCTTGCATAAACATAGTGGGCTCTTAGGTTTGTCGAGTCTAATTCAATCGCTTTTAATGCATTGTTTTTAGCCTCGTCTGCAATGCTTCTCGCTTCAGTCCATTTAAACTGTATGCTAAAACCTTGGAGCATTGAAAGGAGCGCGTATTCCTCTGAGTTCTTCGTCTGAATCTCGTTTAACCAAGATATGCCTTTATCTACTTCATTTTTGGCTGCTTCTCTTTGGCTTGTTTTTAAAAAATAGATTGAAGCATAGAATTGTAAGTATGAGCGCCAGTATATGATAATCTCTTGCTCATCCGTCGAACTCACTTCTTCAAGTTCAATGCTTAAGTTAAGTAGTGGTATGTTATCTTGCAGACGTAGACTTTGAGTGAAACTCTCGTAAATTTTACTTTCAATATTCGTAAGCAGGGTGATTTTGTTTTCCTGTTCATTTTGCTTTTTATAGTTTACGTTGGCAGTCAGCTCATTCGCATTCCCAATGTGGAGTGCAAAGAGTAATGGAAAAATCAGCAATCGTATCATAGTTTTATTTTAGGTATTTTTTTATCGCTTTAACATACTCTTCAAAAGCATCAATCCCAACTTTTGTAATCTCAATAGAGGTGTGCTGGTAGTTATTTAAAAAACCTTTAGTAATGGCTACGTAGCTCTCCTTCTCCAACTTCTTTAGCTGTACGCTTATATTGCCCGAGGTTGCTTTTGTAACCTCTTTCAGCTCGTTAAAATCAGCTGCACCGTTGCTTACTAGGTATGAAATAATAGCCAATCGCAGCTGGGAATGAAGTAAGGGGTTGAGTTCATCAAACATTTTATCTCTTCTTATGCTGAATCATCAATATAATTCCAGGAATCATAACCGCAATAATAGAGACTATTCCCATTAAGAGGGGACGATATATCGGCTCAATACTAAAACAAGCAAAAGCCGAAAGGTTAATCAGAATCCCAGAAAAGAGCAATAGCCTGCTTTTTATAGCAATTGCTGATATAAAAATGCCAACCGATAGCAGAATGAGAATAATGGGTATTAGGTTCTCTTTAAGTGTCGGGTAAAACATAAAACCTAAAACCATCATATTTATAGATAAGATTACGTACACCCAGGAAACAATTCTACCAATCATATTTCGTTGGGGTTTTTCCTTCTTTTTTGCAAAATAGTATCCTGAGAAAACCGCTCCGATGGGCATTAGCAAATAAGGATACCAGTTTATAGTATAGTACTCTTTTTGAAGTAGAATAAACTGCCCAATGGACGCTAACGAAATCAATAGGCCCCAAAACAGGTAAATAAACCCATTCTCCTCAAATCTATTTCTAGCTTGGGTAATTACTTGGGTAATTATCTCAAAACTCTTTTCAACCGATAGTTTTTCCGATTCCATAATAATTTGTTTTAAAGGTTAATGCAAACATAAACTAGTTTATGTTGTAAACCAAATTTATTTTGAAATTTTATTTTAATGCGAAGAAATATTTTTTTTAAGTTATATAAGTTTGTAACTCAGTAATAATGTGCTGAGTAAATATGCAGCCTACAATATTTGGGCAATTGTGTACTTCAGATAGTCTATAAACTTGTATCTTTGGGTTTTTGGCGCATAAATTAAAATACATTGTCGATGATTTTTTCCGAAAGTAATGGCATTAAGTTGGGTCATTTTGAGAATTTGCAAAAGCATCGTAAAGCAATAACGCATTTTGTAACTACCCGTCACGGGGGCGTTAGCGAAGGTACCTATGGCACTTTCAACTTAAGTCTTAACCAAACTGATAAGCATAATAATGTTATAGAGAATAGGCGAAGGCTTGCCAATGCACTTGATATTAAACCTACCGATTTTGTTTTCCCAATTCAGATTCACGGAACCAATATACTGCGCATATTTGACGAAGATAGGGGCAAAGGAGCGCTTACCAAAGATGATGCCTTTGATAATACCGATGGTTTTATAACCAACACAAAGGGGCTGTGTCTTATTAGTTTGGCTGCCGATTGTGTTCCAATCGTATTTTTCGACCCAACAAATAGTGCTGTTGGTGTTGCTCACTCGGGTTGGAAGGGAACAGTTTTACAGATTGCCTCGCATTTGGTTAGTGCAATGCAGCACAAATTCAATACTAACCCGAATGATTTAATAGTTGGCATTGGCCCATCGGGCGGACCCTGTTGCTACGAGGTGGGACAAGATGTAATTGATGAGGCTGCTACTAAATTTGATATTAGTAAGGTGATAATTCGCAGAGATGAAAAAAACTATTTTGATATGTGGGAAGCTAATCGCATAACGCTCATTGAATCAGGTGTAAAACCACAAAATATTGAGGTGTCGGGTGTGTGTACCATAAGTCAAAACGACACCTTTTTTTCGTCTCGTCAGGGTGATGGGGGTAGGTTTGTTGCTGGAATTTTACTCCTTTAATTTAAGAATATTCCTTAAAATTTGTATTTTGCACGGCATTTATGTCGAATAAACAATCAATATTATAAACCAAATTAACTAAACACATGTCACAAAATTCAGAGCAACAAGTGATTAAGGGTATACCCGATAATGCCTATCGGGAGCTTGCCCCTGGCGAGGTGTATGAGCCGTTAATGTCACCACTAAAAATTGTACCTGAGGTTAGTACCTACTCTGTAACTTGGGGTTTAATTATGGCTGTAATATTTTCAGCAGCAGCAGCTTACCTTGGTCTTAAAATTGGGCAGGTTTTTGAAGCAGCAATTCCCATTGCTATTATCGCCATCGGTTTATCATCGGTATCAAAGCGCAAAAATGCGTTGGGCGAAAACGTAATGATCCAATCAATTGGGGCCAGTTCAGGCGTTATTGTTGCTGGTGCTATTTTCACTCTACCAGCACTTTACATACTTAACCTTGAGGCACAATTTTATCAGGTTTTTATTTCATCATTATTGGGTGGTGTTTTGGGTATTCTGTTTCTTATTCCTTTCCGTAAATATTTTGTTGCCGATATGCATGGCAAGTATCCTTTTCCAGAGGCAACCGCAACCACAGAGGTTTTGGTGTCTGGCGCAAAAGGAGGAAATCAAGCTAAATTATTATTGGTGAGTGGTTTAATTGGTGGTTTATACGATTTTATCATTGCCACGTTTGGATGGTGGAGTGAGGTTTTTACAACTAGGGTTATCCCATTTGGTGAGCTAATGGCCGATAAGGCTAAAATGGTCTTTAAGATAAACGTTGGTGCTGCCGTTGTTGGTTTGGGCTATATTATTGGACTAAAATATGCGGCAATAATCTGTGCTGGTTCTTTTGTTGGCTGGTTCGTTTTTATTCCTTTCCTTAACTATTTTGCCGAAGGAATGACCGTTGCTGTTGGAACCAATGCCTTAGAGCTAATTGGCAATATGAGCGCCGAAGAGATGTTTACACACTACATTCGCCCCATTGGTATTGGTGGTATTGCCATGGCTGGTGTAATAGGTATAATTAAATCGTGGGGAATTATTAAGCAAGCCATTGGCTTAGCAGTTTCCGAAACTGTTGGACGTAAAGGTGGTGCCGATAAGGAGGTTTTACGCACCCAGCGCGACCTGCCAATGAAAATTATTGGTTTCGGTATTCTCGCAACCACAATCCTAATCTTCATTTTCTTCCAGTTTGGCGTTGTTCATAACCTTACTCACGCACTAATTGGACTAGCTATAGTTATGGTAATCGCATTCCTATTTACAACGGTGGCCGCAAATGCCATTGCCATTGTGGGTACAAACCCTGTTTCTGGAATGACCCTTATGACACTAATTATTGCATCATTAATTCTTTCGGCATCAGGCTTAACAGGCGAAAGCGGAATGGTTGCTGCGCTTATAATTGGTGGTGTTGTTTGTACTGCCTTATCAATGGCTGGTGGTTTTATTACCGACCTTAAAATTGGTTACTGGCTTGGTTCGTCGCCTTACAAACAGCAAGGTTGGAAGTTCTTAGGAACATTTGTGTCGGCAGCTACTGTGGGTGGGGTTATCATCTTACTTAATAAAACTTACGGTTTTACGGGCGAAGGTGCTCTAGTTGCCCCTCAGGCAAATGCTATGGCTGCTGTAATTGAACCTATGATGAGCGGAAAACCCGCACCTTGGTTACTTTACGGCGCAGGCGCAATGCTTTCGCTCATTCTCACAATGATTAACGTTCCTGCGTTAGCTTTCTCATTGGGTATGTTTATACCGCTTCAACTTAACACTCCTTTGCTTATTGGCGGAATTATTGCTCACATTGTTGCTACTCGTAGCAAGGATGCAAAACTTAATCAGTCTCGTCGCGAGCGTGGTACGCTAATCGCATCAGGGTTTATTGCTGGTGGTGCTTTAATGGGTGTTATTAGTGCCATACTTAAGTTCGGAGGCATTAACTTTGTTAATAATGAATGGTTTGAATCTAATCCCGCTCAGGTTCTTGGGTTAGGTATGTTCCTCCTTCTGTGTGCTTACCTAATTTGGGAGTCGCTTAGGGCAAAACCAGAAAAAGAGTAATGTTTTTTGAAGATTGAAGACGGAAGGAGGCTGTATTATTTTACCTCACCGTCTTCAGTTTTTATGTTTAAGCATAAATAATTAAAAAATATAAGTTATGATAAATGAAAAATTATTAATCGAGCGGTTTTTACGCTATATAAAAATCGATACGCAAGCCGATGATACCGTTTCCGATATTTTTCCTAGTACAAAAAAGCAACTTGATCTTTCAAACCTTTTAGTTAAGGAATTAAAAGAATTGGGCCTAAAGGATGCTAATATTGATGAGTACGGATATGTAATGGCTACTGTACCTAGTAATATTGATAAAAAGATACCCACCATTGGGTTCCTTGCTCACGTTGATACCGCTCCCGATATGAGTGGAAAAGACGTTAAACCTCGCTTTATTGAGAATTATGATGGTTCGGAAATTATCCTAAATAAAGATCTAAACGTTACACTTTCGCCAAAAGAATTTCCTGAACTCATAGATTACAAGGGACAAACGCTCATAGTTACCGATGGTACAACCCTGCTGGGTGCCGACGATAAGGCGGGCATTGCAGAAATTATGACTGCCATTGAGTATATGATGAGCAACCCTGAGTTTAAACACGGTCCAATCCGCATTGGATTTACTGTCGACGAGGAGGTTGGACGTGGAGTTGACCATTTTGACGTAAAGAAATTTAATGCCGATTTTGCATACACACTTGATGGCGGAGCCATTGGCGAATTGGAATACGAAAACTTTAACGCTGCAGGTGCAAAAATTTCTGTTCAGGGGCGTAATATTCACCCTGGATATGCCAAGGATAAGATGATAAACTCAATTCATGTGGCTATGGAGTTTAACAGTTTGCTCCCTGCCAACGAAAGGCCCGAACACACCGAGGGGTATGATGGTTTCTATCATCTTATTAAAATTGATGGCTCGGTTGAGAATACCACATTCCAATATATTATTCGCGACCTGAACCGCGACAAGTTTGATGCACGTAAGGCTTACATTGCTAAGGTTGCCGAATTTATCAATATGAAATATGGCGAGGGCGTTATTAAGCTTGAGTTAACAGACCAGTACTATAATATGCGCCAAATGGTTGAGCCCGTAATTCACGTGGTTGATACAGCCGTTAAGGCAATGGAATTGGTTGGTGTTGAGCCCCTTGTAAAGCCTATTCGAGGCGGAACCGATGGTGCACGCTTATCGTACATGGGGTTACCTTGTCCAAACCTATTTGCCGGTGGCGAAAACTTTCATGGTAAACAGGAGTACGTTCCTGTTAACAGTATGGTTAAGGCAACCGAGGTAATGCTGAAGATTATTGAACTTTACGCAAATAAGTAGTTGCTAATATTGTAAGCGCCAAAGTGAAGGTTAAATACCTCGCTTTGGCGCTTTTTTAGTTATTGCATTTCGGTTAAAAATAAATTGAAAACCTTTCACTACATTTTATTACAACTGCACGAGACCTCTCGTACGCAATAGTCGTAAAACCATTATCGCCACGAAGTGGCAACTTACTCCAGCCCAAGGCAGCGCCTTGGGTCGAAAGGGTATACAGATAACATTGCCCTGAAAGGGCAGGTTAAAGATTTCAACGAAGTTAGTCCATTTGTAATGATAGCAACCAAACAATTTATCACCACGGATTGGAAGTTTATCAAAGTTTAAATATAACGCCTTAGGTTAAAATAATATACTCCTGCCCACTGTCTCACGCCTTTTCTCGTACGCAATAGTCGTAATACCATTATCGCCACGAAGTGGCAACTTATTCCAGCCCAAGGCAACGCCTTGGGTCGAAAGGGGATATATGTAACATCGCCCTGAAAGGGCAGGTTAAAAACTTTACATGCTAAGACGAAGGATTATATACAAAAGCAGCGGGAACATCATCAAAAGTAGAGTTTTAAAGAGGAGTATTTGTTATTTTTGAGAGGGTATGGGATTGATTATAATGAGGATTATTTGTGGGTAGACTAATTTTTAATTTGCCCTTTCAGGGCGCAGAATACATCCCATTATTTAACCCGAGGCGTTGCCTCGGGCTGAATTTATCTGGGCTTTCAGCCCGATTGATTTTGTTTATACATATACGCTAGCGTAACATTTCCGTATTTTGTAAATATAATAAGCCGTTTATCAGGTCGTTGTCTTAAGGCTTTCGCCACGAAGTGGCAACTTATTCCAGCCCAAGGCACGCCTTGGGTCGAAAGGGGATATATGTAACATCGCCCTGAAAGGGCAGGTTAAAAACTTTACACGCTAAGACGAAGGATTATATACAAAAGCAGCGGGAACATCATCAAAAGTTGGGTTTTAAAGAGGAGTATTTGTTATTTTTGAGAGGGTATGGGATTGATTATAATGAGGATTATTTGTGGGTAGACTAATTTTTAATTTGCCCTTTCAGGGCGCAGAATACATCTCATTATTTAACCCGAGGCGTTGCCTCGGGCTGAATTTATCTGGGCTTTCAGCCC
>Ga0265293_10000404_pt1 | contig 103333 bp, 97 predicted proteins | sample Munlanlewell138R_FD_192505 | JGI IMG/M metagenome (GOLD analysis project Ga0265293, IMG submission 192505) | Leachate microbial communities from a municipal landfill in Southern Ontario, Canada - Leachate well 138R | ecosystem: Engineered > Solid waste > Landfill > Unclassified | place... | reverse complement strand
TTGAAACATCTGCTTTATCGGCGATAACTACAATTTTTGGGTTGTGCTCTTTTATCTGCTTGTTTAGTAGTTTAATATTGTTTCCAGCGACTAAAACCTCAACACTAAGTGAGAATTTTTTTGCCATCTCTAAAGTATTTACGCCGATAGAACCTGTAGAACCTAGAAGTATCAATTAAACAAGTCCGCGAAGAAGAACAAGCATAACAATTGCGCCAAAGAGATAACCGTCTATTCTATCGAGTACTCCGCCGTGTCCGGGTAAAATATTTCCGCTATCTTTTACGCCTGCCGTTCTTTTTAGCGAACTCTCAAACAAATCACCGAAGATTGAGCCCACTGAAACCATAAAAGAGATTATAAATGAGATACCTAAATCAACTATACCAAGACCTACAAACATACCGCCTATTGTAGCAACGACAACCCCGCCTACTACTCCCTCCATAGTTTTATTTGGAGAGGTTGGGCTAAAAGGAGTTTTACCGATACTTTTACCTACCGCATAAGCGCCGATATCCGTCATGGCAACTACTACTAAAAGCCATAAAAGAGAGATTACCCCATACTCTTGATACATGCTAAAGATAAAAAGCATTCCTGCTGTGGGGTAGATGAACGGGAAAAAGTTTTTCCAAGCAAGCTCTCTGTTAAAAGCAACTGCGCTTGCATAAACAACACCTGCTAAAACAAAAAGATCATCACTATAAGGGTAAAATGCTGCAATGAGCCACAAGCCCGCAGCGTAGTATATTAAATCCCTCTTTTTAATATCAAAAAGGCTCATCGCCTCCTTAAAAGCTAAAAGATAGATGACTCCAAGAAAGAGCCACATAAGAAAAAAGTTATCTATAACTCCTATAATCAACACCCCGATAGCAAGAGCCAAACCTGTAGTTATTCTCTCTTTAGAAGCAGTAAATATACTCATAAAAAATCCTGTGAAAATATATAAAAATTATTATAACCTATCACACTTTAATATCTAGTATATGCCTAGAAGAATGGCTCTGTTTCTCTTCTTCTTCTGTAGAACTTTCGCGCTTCTCATTTCTTGCGCTCTCTTGATCCGCTCCATTTTTCTCATGCTCACGGTCAGGATCTATCTCATGAGTCTCCTCAGCAGGACGCACCTCAAGAACCTCTTTCTCTTTCTCTTGCGCTGCGGCTTGAGCAATCATATTTTGAAACTCTATACGATTATTGTGAGCGTTTTGTAAAGCGGTTACAGACGCTGTTTGTTGATTTACATAAATTGCATTTCCGACTAAACCTACCGCCATCTTATCTTCCTTAATTTTACTTTGTACAATGAAGTAAAACCTTCATCTGTTTGTCCGTAAAAGGAACAAGTACCTTTTACTTCGCTAGCCGCTGTGGCACTGAAGCTTGCCTCTTACAAGGCAGAAGTAATTCTAAAACATCTTTGCTAACCGTGATAACATTAACGAGTATCAACCTCAACTGTTTTGTACTTATTATACAATACATTAGCATCATTTTGGATACTAACTTCTCTTCGTGGAGTATAATCGACCAAATAGCGCCCTTTTTCAAGCATTGTGAAATCCACACACAGTCTTGCAGCGCTCTCTACTACAGACATTGGGACATTTTGTTTATCAGTTGTGATAATAACATGCGCTGATGGTCTCTCCTTCATATGTAACCAGATATCCTTTGCGCGCGCATTTTGAAGTAGCTCCACATTCCCTTTTTCATTTTTGCCGAGACTTATTTTATACCCCTCTACCCAAAAAATCTCGATAGAGTCATTTGTTTTTACTCTCTTAGTTTGAATATTTTTTGGAAAAAGAAGCTGAATTTTTGCGACATCCTTTGCCTCTTCAACTGTATGGATAAAGAGCCTCATATGCTCCATTTTTGAAAGAAGAGACTCCTTCTCTATATGTAAATGAGATGCTCTTTGCTTTGCCTTTTTGCTTCTAGTAAAAAGAGAATTTGCCATCATAGAGGCTGATGAAAACTCCTTATGAAGCTCAATTTTAACCTTCTTACCCTCATAATCTTCAACCTCTACAACTCTCTGATATGGTTTTATCTTATGCATATTTGCTAAAAGAAGATTAGCAGAGTGATTCAGTTTTGCTGCTTGAGCTTCAAGTTCATTCTCATCATCCAAACTCTCATAAAGCTTCTGCAGTTTTTTTAGTTTTTTATTTAAAAGTGATATTTTTTGCTTCTTTAGCGAGGAGAGCTTATCATCCATCTCTTTTGCGTACTCATCATATAAAAATTGCTCTACATCTTCAAGGGGATACTCTTTTGCCTCAAAAGGAGCTTGCGGAACATCCAAGAGTTTCTGTCCGACTCTAACTTCACGAAAAGATGAAAATATATCAACATGACGAAGCGCTTCAAGTACTATCTCATTCTCATCAAGGATAATAACATTCGTGTACTTTCCGGTAAACTCAAACTGCAAGTATGTAATCTCCTCTTTGTAAGCAGAAGCTACCGAGGTTTTAAATCTTACTATTTTATCGCCTCCAAAAAGCTCTACATGTAGGATATTTGCGCGGTTAAAGCGTTTTGCCAAAAGCACGTCAAAGGGTGCGTTATATACTTTTGAGCGGGCATAAGAAGCGCATTTAAATATTTTAGAGTTTGAGCGTTGCATCTCAAAGTAAAGTTCATCATCCCTGTCAAAAGCGACCTTTACAATGGTATCGCTTACGCGGTAGATAGCAGAAATTTTTTTAAAATTTTGTAAATAAGCGGTAATTTGCTTTAAATGTGATAGTTTCATAACTACAATTTTATCTAACTTTTTAGTTATAATTGCGAAAAATTAAAAAGGCTTACATAGATGATTCCTAAAGGGTTTGGTAAAAGATACTTCTCTTTGGCTGCCATTCAAGCCTATATATCCCTACAAAAAATCTCAGCTGCGAGTGTATCTGTCTGCACACTTGATGGCAAACCACTTAAAATAACAAACAACTCGCCTCCTTCTGCATAGTCACTCTGAACTTGCTTCAGATTTTAATCACATATTACACTAGATTCTGAATCAAGTTCAGGATGACATAATTAAAGGAATACAAACTATGCAAAAAAAAATAGGATTATCACTGCTTCTCTCAAGCATATTAGTTGCTCAAACTATTGAGCTAGAACCTCTAATCATTACCTCAACGGCAATAAAAACAGATGAGTTGAGATCGACTGATGCCGTTGAAGTTTACACGGCAGAGGATATACAAAATGCTCATGTACAAAATATTTATGAATTTTTAAATCAGCAGACTTCAGTTATTACGATGTCATCAGGGAATCCGTTCTCCCAAAAGCTAGACCTAAGAGGCTATGGTATCGGTGATGGCTATCAAAATATTGTAGTAACTCTAAACGGCAGAAAAATAAACAATATTGATATGGTTGAACCTCTTTTAAGTTCGATTTCTCCCGCTTCTATAGAGCGTTTAGAGATTATAAAATCCAGCGGAATCGTAGTTGGCGGAGATGGGGCAAATGCCGGTGTCATCAACATAACAACTAAACGAAGCAGCTCAAAAGAGATAACTATATACGGCGGAACAGATGGCGTGGCTGATGGCTCCTTTTATCTTGGACATAACGATGACAAGCTCTCTATCTCGGCAAGCGGGGAAGCTCAAAAGAGTGACGGAACTCGAAATATAAACAGCCAAGGGGATAAAGATGAGAGTTCTCTAACAACAGGTACGCTTAACATAGCATATATTCCTATTGATGCCTTAGAGCTAAGAGCAGGCGTATCGTTTGCAAGAACTGCTGTCATCTACGGTGGTTATTTAACACTTGATGAGTATAATGATGACCCGTCGCAAGTGGGAGCTAGCGGGAGTGCAACAGAGCAAGAGTTTGATACAGATGCAGTAAATGGGGGATTAAGCTACTATTTTGATAACCAATTATCTTTAAATATCGATATCAGCCGTGAGGAGAAAAAATCTAACTATATAACCTACTCATCGATCTCAGACTATGTTTACAACTCTGCAAGAACTACTTTTGAGTATGAGAGTGAAAATATGATGATTGTTGCCGGTATTGACGCTTTTGATGGAGAACGAACAGCTTACGCAAATGAGACAGGCAAGGAGAATCTTGCAGCTTTTTTTATGAGTAATCTAGAGTTTGACAACCACTCTATAAAAGCGGGTTACAGATATGAAACAATCTCTTATGATTATAAAGACTCTACTAAATCACTTAAAGATGAACATTCGCTTTATGGCGCAGAACTTGGCTATAACTATACTTTTGATAAAGAGAAATCTATTTTTATAAACTACGCTCATGCATATCAGGCTCCGGATATTGATAGATTTTTCGATTACGGAGGGGCATTTAACGGCTTTATAAATCCGATGAAAACAGATAGTTTTACGCTTGGATTCAACTATATCAGACCCAATAACAAATTAAAAATTTCAATTTTTTATGTTGATTTAGAAGATGAAATCTACTACTATAGTGACCCTACTTATATAAACTCTAAAAATACAAATATAGACAAATCACATAAATATGGTCTCGATATTTATGACAAATGGCTAATGACAGATAAGTTTAATGTAGTGCTTAACTATAACTATATTCAAGCAAAGATAGATGAAGAGATTGACAGTGGCGAAGATTTTTCAGGCAATGATTTACCGGGTGTCTCAGACCACAATATAAAAGCAACCATAAACTATCTTCCAAGCAAAAATATTACTCTTGCTGTTACTCAAGTTTACCGCTCAGAGGCATATGCGGCGAGTGACTTTAATAATAACTTTGCTCAAAAGCAAGAAGCTTACGAGAGTACGGACATATCAATAAGCTACACAAAAGATAATTTAGAACTTTTTGCTAAAATAAACAATCTCTTTAACCGGAAAAACGGCTTATGGATAGAAGACGATGCTATCTACCCTATAAATTTTACAACCACTGCGGTAGCCGGATTTAAACTAAAACTCTAAGGATATGACGTGAGTATAAAAACTATTTTTATTACACTCTTTTTTATACTCTCTTTGGGTGCTAATGAGAGAATCGTCTCCCTTAGCCCCTCTGTTACGGAGATAGTTTATGCGCTTGATAGAGGCGATGATTTGGTAGCTACAAGTGAGTATTCACTCTATCCAAAAGAGGCTCAAACTTTGCCCATCATAGGTAATTACTCAAGCCCAAACTTAGAAAAAATCATAGCACTCTCTCCTACTTTAGTAATTGGACAAGATTTTAATCATGCAACCTTAGAGAAACTAAAAAGATTTAAGATTAAAACATTGATGCTCAAACTTCAGAGTATTGATGATATAAAAAGAGCAATAACAGAACTCTCTAGCGAATTAAATGTAGCCTCAAAAGAGTTGATTCAACAGATAGATAAGGCGATAAAAAATGCCAAAAGAAGTAAAACTCCGCATAAAGTCATGATAGTTTACGGGTTACATGAAGATTTAAGAAGCGGTATCTATATAGCTGGTAAAAATATCCTTTTTGACGACATAATCACGCTTTGCGGCAACACTAACGCATACAGTGCTAACCAAACTAACCAACCTGTTTTAGGTTATGAAAATGTTATTGCACTTAATCCTGATCAGATAATAATACTCCACTCAGAAGCCTCAAACAGCCTTGTTGATAAAGAAAAAGCACTCCTTGCATGGCACCTGCTTCCAACTAACGCAAGCAAAAATGCCCGCATAACGATTGTAGAGGAGAGTTATATAAATATCCCCTCACACAGAGTGGCTCTGACTATAGAGCGGCTCTGCCTTGAGATGAGCAGATGATTGAGTTAAAATCCCTCTCATGCGGCTACTTTAATGATGCTGTTTTAGAAAATATTAACATAAAGATAGATGAGCACTTAACTATTCTCGGTGCAAACGGCTCCGGCAAAAGCACCCTTGCTCGCTCTATATGCGGTTTGTTAAAGTATGATGGGGAGATACTAATAGATAAAGTAGATATTAAAGAGTTGACAATGCAGCAAATGGCAAAAAGCATCTCTTATATTCCTACTAAACTAGATGTTTACGACTCATTTATAACACTCGAGGAGTTCGTTCTTCTAGGAAGATTTGCGCATAAAAAAAGCTTCCTTGACTACTCTCTTAAAGATAAAGAGATAGCCCTACAGAAGATAGATCTTTTAAATCTCACACATCTAAAAGAGCATACTCTTGTCTCTTTGAGCTCCGGCGAAGGGCAGCTCTCTCTCATTGCAGCCGCACTTGCTCAAGAGAGCAAAATCATTATCTTTGATGAGCCGACTGCAAATCTTGACCCATACAACTCAAAAATTATTGCTTCGTATATAAAAAAGCTCAAAGAGACTCATCAAGTTATCCTTATTACGCATGATTTGCACCTTGCATGTTATGTTGATAGCCCGATTGCTTTTATAAAAGAGAAAAAAGCGTATCCCTACGGAAGAGATTTTTTTGATGATGAGGTTTTAAAAGAGCTTTGGGGAGTTGAATTTCACTCGCTGGCGGTAAAGTATGAGTAGATATTTGGTATGGTTTTTTCTTGGCTCTGTTTTTATACTCTCGCCGTTTATCGGCTCCGCAGAGCTTGATATAAACAAAATTTCAGACCTCTCTACCCTTGATTCTAGTATATTTTTTGAGCTCAGAGTGCCGCGTGTTTTGTTCGCCTTTTTTGCAGGTGTAATCCTCTCTCTCTGCGGGCTTCTTTTTCAAACTCTCTTTCGCAACGCACTTATGACACCCTACACGCTTGGAGTTTCAAGCGGCGCTGTTTTAGGGGCAGGCGTTGCCATAAAGTTGGGATTAGGGAGTCTCTTTTTTGGTATAACAGCTATTCATCTCTTTGGCTTTTTTGGAGCACTATTTAGTGTATTTTTGCTTCTTTATCTCTCAAAGTTTCTTAAAAATGCTCATCATGAGTCGCTTCTGCTGCTTGGAATTGCACTCTCACTCTTTTATACTGCTGCACTTATGATAATCTTTTATCTAGGAAGTGCTATGCAAAACGATATGCTTATCCGCTTTACCATGGGCTCCCTCTCCACAATAGGATGGCAAAGCCCTATTATAGTAGGTTTTATAGCTGCTCTTTTACTTAGTCTCCTCTACATGTACCGCTTTGAACTTCAGCTCTTAGGTATTTCGGATGAGAGTGCAAAACTAAAAGGAGTCGATACTAAAAAAGTGACTCACTTACTTCTTCTTCTCTCCTCTTTTGCTATCGGCATACTTGTAAGTATCAGCGGACCTATCGGCTTTGTAGGGCTTATTACCCCACATATAGTCGCAAAACTTCATCCTTCGACAATAAACAGACGAATTATAAAAACAGCTCTTTTTGGGGGACTTTTTTTGGTTTTTTGTGACACAATAACAAGAGCACTATCTACTCAGAGTGAACTGCCCATCGGAATAGTGACCGCACTTATAGGCGGACCGTTTTTTATATATCTAATTATTAGGAAAAAACAGTGAATATCTTATCAAAAACGGCTCCGCTAGAGGAGTCGATCTCAAAAATGCAAAAAGTTCTCGCGGATGTCGGATGCCAAGTATACTTTTCACAACAAAAACACCCTCTGCAAAACTGCTACTCAGTAAATCTAAGCTCCGCAGAAGCACCAAGGCATATCTACTCAAACGGCAAAGGAGTCCTTGCGGAAGCTTCAACGGCGAGTGCTTTGGGCGAATATATAGAGAGGCTTCAGACAAACAACTTTTTTATAGACTTTTATCTTCCAGAGCGTAAATATTATCCTGATGAGAAGCTCTTTGAGTTTGGCGGAGCGTATCTAAATGAAGAGCTTTTGAGTATCTATGACGTTGATGGGGAGCTAAGCGATGAGGATTTTGTTGACTACAACAGTGACCTTTTTGACAAGATACTTACTCTGCCATTTGTAAAACAGAGTGATAAAACAGAGGTATTTTTTCCGCTAAACGTCCTAAGCAACCTCTATGTAAGTAATGGTCTAGCAACCGGTAATACACCAAAAGAGGCTCAAATTCAGGCACTTAGTGAAATTTACGAGCGCTACGTTAAACTGGAGATTATAAAAAACGGCTATGCTCTGCCAAAATTTCCTGATGAGATTATAAGCTCTTTTAAGAGAGTTAGCAGCGACTTAGAGGCTCTTCGAGGTGAAGGTTATATTGTCGAAGTGCTTGATGCCTCGCTTGGCGGGGAGTTTCCGGTAACTGCCATCTCACTCATAAACCCTAAAAACTCAACACTTTTTGTATCTTTTGGCGCACACCCTATTTTGGAAGTGAGTCTAGAGCGTACCATGACGGAGCTTATGCAAGGGCGAAACATAGATGAACTTGATGCATTTGAAGTTCCAACATTTGACATGAGCATAGTTGCCGATGGCTTTAACCTTGAATCGCACTTTGTGGACTCAAACGGAAAACTAGGATTTGGATTTTTAAGCGCAAAAAAGAGCTTTGAGTTTTCTCCGTGGAGATATAACTCAAATAGCATAGATGATGAGTTTGATTTTTTGATAAATATTGCAAATAAAATGGGCAAGGAGATTTATACCCGCCACTACAACTATCTGGGTTTTTACTCATGTCAGATTCTTATTCCGAGTATTTCTGAAGTTTACCCGATGCAAGATCTACTCTACAACAACAAAAACAGCGCAAAAACCATTCGGGATATGGTTTTAAACTTTAGAGAATATGACCCAGAAGATATTTTAGATGCTATCTGCTCCCTTGATGATTCGCTTAGCATGGAGAAATATATAGGTGTTATATTTCAAAACAACTTTACAATGGCAGAGTTTAAAGCACAAATCCATCTGCTTTTGGACGATAGTGAAGAAGCAAGAGAGATTTTAGAGTACTCGGGCAACAAACTGGGGCACATTATTGCCGAACTTATTCACATGCAAGAAGCAGAGCTTGATTTTGAGGAGCACAAAGAGGGACTTTTTACTATTTTTTCGCAAATTATGGTGCAAAGAGCGCTAAACATTTTAAACGGAGAAGAGTTTTTAATAGATACAACGCTTCATGCCGATTATCATAATATGCTAGATATGTACGACAGACTTGAACTTAAAAAAAGGAGTATGATTTTATGAGTTATACAGAATGGTTTAATGAACATGCAGATAAACATAAAAAGATTGTAGATAAGCTGTTGGCACGCGGTTATGGCGAAGATGAAATAATAGAGTATTTTGATTTTGAGAACATGGTAAAAGAGGAGAATGATTTTTGTCCTCTATATAAAGAGCCGGTAAAGTGTCATGACATCGAAAAACTAAACTGCTACCTCTGCGGATGTCCGCATTTTAGATTCAACGATGAAGGATTGGGTGAGTACAACAAAATCAAAATACTCAGCAAATGTGACATAAACAACGGCTCAAAACTTGCAAGCGGCGGAGCAATCCATCAGGACTGCTCGAAATGCACGGTACCTCATCACAAAGCTTTTGTAAAAAAGAGGTTTGATACCGACTGGAGAAAGATTATGAGAGAGTGCACACCAGATGAAGCTTAACTAAGTGTTTGAAACTTAAAACTATGAAAAATTAATCAAATAAATTTAGGTACAATTTTAGCTATGCTAATCAGCGGAGATAAAACTAAAATGACAGAGTTCATCCCAAAAATCTTACCACTAAACCAAACCATAGAAACAACAAAAGTACTCAAAAAAACCATCTCTGCAAATAGAGCTTTAGCAAAACTAAATGGTGTTGCCAAGATTATTCCCAACCAAGCTATTTTGATAAACTCTCTGGTTTTGCAAGAGGCTAAAGACAGTAGTGAGATTGAAAATATCATCACTACTCATGATGAGCTTTACCGTGCGAGTATTGACATGTCAAATATAACCAATCAAGCTAAAGAGGTGCAAATCTTAAAAATGCACAGACTGGAGCAGTAGTCTTTACTCCACCGCAAGATAATGAGACTATTCAAGCCCTTTTAGACAATCTTGAAAAATTTATTAACGAGCCAAACGACAACGACCCGCTTGTAAATATGGCAATTATTCATTATCAGTTTGAGAGTATTCATCCTTTTTATGATGGCAACGGAAGAACGGGACGGATTATAAATATCTTGTACCTCATCTTAAAAGATTTACTAGATATTCCTATTCTTTACTTAAGTAGATATATCATCAAAAATAAAGAGGTAAAAGAGAAACTACCTAAAATTTATAGTAAAGATTTGATTGAAATTTTGTTTATGCACCCTTATACAAAAATTGATTTTTTGGTTGATAAATTGGGTATTACTAGGCAAACAGCATCAAAATATTTAAAAGAATTGCAACAGCTTGAAATAATAAAAAGTATCCAAATAAAAAACAGTAAATATTTTGTTAATTCTCAACTATTCGCTATGTTACAAAAAGGCATTTAGTTTAACATAGAAAAAAGCTATGTTAAAATTATTAAGTTTTATTAACATAGTTTTTAAACTCTCTAGAAAGTCAAAAAACTGCGTAAAAGTATGGTGTTATTGAAGTTGAGAGTGTAAAGTTGAGTCATAATTAATGTCTGATGCTTCTCTCTTCTTCTAGCATAGCATCTAAAATCTCTACAACCTTATTGCTTGCTTTTTCTGCATCACCAAAATAGGTCATTACATTTTTTGCCTCTTGTGAACACTCACCTCTTGCAACACAATCAACTGCTTTTTTGATATTGTCATGAACTTCTGAATGAGGCAACTCAAGAGAAGCGTAGCTTGAAGTTTTACCAAATTTTTCTTGACCGATTCCACTATCATACCACTTTCCTAAACGACACTCTTTGTGCGAAACAAACTCTGAATTAAGCTCTCCTTTAAAGACAACCCTATATCCATTTGCCTTAAACAGAAGATGGTCTAATTTGACTAAAACCATAAATATTGCATTAGTTACATCCTGATTCTCATCCACAATAACTGCCGAGCTCTTACGTAAAAGCTCCATTTTATTTTGCAGAGACTCTATCTGTTTATTTGAGTTTGTCGATAACTCTTCCATTGATTGCGAGTGAGCGTGTACCTCTTGAGTATTTTGCTTGAGACTCTGAACTGTTATTTCAACCTCGCTTGTAGCTTTTTGCGTTCTTTCTGCAAGTTTTCTAACCTCATCCGCGACTACGGCAAAGCCTCTACCGTGCTCTCCCGCACGTGCTGCTTCAATTGCCGCATTTAGGGCTAAAAGATTTGTCTGATCACTTATGTCTTTGATAAGGTTAATAATATCTGAGATATTCTCTACGTTTGTATTTAATATATTGACTTGATCGTATGTGCTTGTAATATGTTCAAGCAGCATGTTCATAGTATTCATGAGGGTATTTGCATCTGCAAGTGATATCTTTGCATCTTCTGAATTCATATGGCTTCTTTTGTCTATATCCTCTAACGCTTTTAAATTTTGGGTTAAACTATTTTGAAGATGACCCATATCTGTAATGCACGCCTCAGTTAAACTTCCGGTTAACGATTTAATAAGTTCATTTATTGTCTGATTGTCATCAACGCTGTTCGTCGCTTGTTCAAGCTCACTTACTTTTCTTTTTGCTTCTTCGAGCTCTTTTTTCAGAGCCTCTATCTCTTTGTCTTTAGCATCTAGCTCTGCTCTATTATCATTTTTACCGAAGAACATCTCACAACCTCTATCATATTTTGTTGCAAAGATAGTACACTCCTTTTCTTAAATATTTTATTAAATAACCCTTTTTTTAGGCTTTATCGTAAACATATCATCCTACAATAGAGATTGCATAACTTAAATCTAACCTTAAAAACCAAAGCTACTCAAAAAAGCATAAGAGGCTTAAAAGCTAAATCGGATATAATTTGTCTGATTTAAAAATATTAGAGGGTAATGCTCTCTTAACAAAGGATACACAATGAAAACATTGATTTTACTAATCGGATTAACACTAGGTGCTCTTCAAGCTGACAATATTGTAACTTATGATACAAACAACGGTAACAACACTGAAGGCATTAAGACTAATCACCCAACTCAAGATCTTTATTAAGAGTCGAGTTTAAGCCTCATCCATAGTAGTGATGAGGCTTTTTTTAATTTTACAGCACAAATCTATCTACAAAACCTCACTTTTTCATTTCATTAAGATAAAATTTCAAGATGAAAACAAAAAAAACACTCTTTATCGGCGGCATTAAAAGCGGAAAATCATATAACGCAGAAACTTATATACTAAAGAGCTCTCTCTTAAAACCAATATATCTTGCAACAACAGAGTTCATAGATGATGAGATGCAAAATCGCATAAATAAGCATAAATCAAGCAGAGGCGATAAGTTTGAAACTATAGAAGAGCCTCTAAAACTTTATAGCACAATAACACATTGTGATAGCCCTGTTTTGGTTGAGTGTGTTAGTATATGGATAAACAACATGCTCTACCACGGCTTTGAATTTGAAGAGATGAGAAGAGAGCTAGAAGCAATCTTAGCACTTGATAAAACAGTAGTTTTTGTTCTAAACGATGTTGGAAGCGGTATCATTCCGGACAACGCTCTCGCACGAGAATTTGTAGATATGAGCGGTAAACTATCTCAACTAATAGCGAGTAAGTGCAATGAAGTCTATCACACGATTGCCGGCATATCAACGAGGATAAAATGAAAAACTTACTCAAAGGTTTTGCTCTTGCCGTCTCAATGTTAACGACTCTTCCTTTTTTCAAAGTTCATGATTTTTATAAAGGCATAAACGGCTATAGCGTAATGTTTTATCCGCTTGTCGGTTTTTTGCTTGGTCTAATTTTATGGGGAATTTATCTACTTTTAGAGCCCTTTGCCGCACCAACTCATGTCGGCATTATCATCTTTGGAGTTTGGATTTTACTAACGGGTGCTTTGCATCTTGATGGCTTTAGCGACACGGTTGATGCTCTTTATGTAACAAAGACTAGAGCCCTAGAAGTTATGAAAGATGCTCATGTAGGCGGAATGGGGATGATAATCAGCGGCTCTTTTTTGATTTTAAAAGCCTCCTCGTTGGCTCATTTTGAACTCTTTTATCTTCTGCCGCTTATTCTCATGCTCTCAAGACTAAACGCTGTATTGGCAATCTACTTCTACCCCTACATCAGTCCAAGCGGAATGGGAACTTTGGCAAAAGAGGAGCTTACAAAACCGCAGATGTTAATCGCCCTTTTTTACTCACTTTTAATAGTTCTATTTTATAACAAACTGCCTCTTTTTGTTAGTGCGCTGTTAGTTTTATTTGTTATAAAAAGCTTTTTTATCAAGAGATATGGCGGTTTTACGGGAGATATTTACGGTTTTAGCATAGAAGTAACCGAGCTTGTTTTGCTAAATCTCCTACTTTTTGGCTTAAGCAGATGAAATTAACACTTGTTCGCCACAGCGAAGTTGAGGAGAGATATCAAGGCTGCTACAACGGACATAACGAGATAGGAATCTCTAAAAATGGCATACTCCAAGCAAAAGAGCTTGCAAAAGAGCTTGACTTACTAAAGTTTGACGCTGTTTTTTGCTCCGACTTAAGACGTGCTAAAGAGACTCTAAAATACTCTTTACATGCAAAAGAAGCGATATATACTTATAAACTAAGAGAAAAATCATGGGGCAGGCATGAAGGGCTTAATTTTGACGAGATTATCGCACAAGGCGAGATAGAGTATATATCTTTCTTACAGTGGATAGAGGCACTTGACGGCGAGCCTTACGGTGAGTATATAAAGAGGTTAAGGGTGTTTTTTTTAGAGTTTTTACCCACGCTTAAAAAAGAGCATATTTTAGTCGTAACACATGCCGGAGTTATCCGCACTTTACTATCTATTGTAAATAATATCACTATCCAAAAGGCATTTGGCATAAAAGTACCTAACGGCTCGCTAACACTGCTTGAAATATGATAAAATAAACCAAGATTAAGAAAAAAGGCTAAATGCATGAGTGATGATAACTCTATAGAGTCAAAATATAAAAATTTTCTATCCTTCATAAAAGAGAAAATTGGCGGTCTAAAAAAGATAGTCGGCGTTGTCGACGAAAAGACACCAATCTCTTTTAAGATTTCGGAGTTTATGCAAGAGGTTGATTATGCCCTTGAAAACCTTCCCCAGAAATATAAAAATCTCTATGAACTAAAACCTGCAAAAAATCTCTTTTTTCTAAACAGAGATGCCGAGATACAAAAACTTGAAACATCATTTGATAACTGGAGAAAAAATCGCTTTGTTACATGTGCTATAATCGGCGAGAAAGGGTGTGGAGTAACTTCAACTCTCAACTCATTTTTAAAAAAAATACCAAAGATAGATACAATCAGAGCAGATTTGAGTGAAAAAATCTATACCGATGAGAAGTACTTCTCTTTTTTCAACTCTCTGCTAGAGACCAAAGGCATACAGAGCAACAAGGAGCTCATAGAGTTTTTAAACGCTGCTCAAGAGGATAAAATTATTATTATAGAAAATCTTCATCATATGTTTTTAAAAAAAGTAGGTGGCTTTGAGAGCATGGAGATGCTATTTGAACTTATCTCACATACAACTAAAAAAGTACTTTGGATAGGAGTTTTTACGCCACAGACTTGGAACTATCTTGATAAAACTATAGCCATTTCAAACTACTTTACTAATGAAATAGTCATGGAGCAGTTAGGCTACGAAACCATCAAAGATATCATACTTAAGCGAATTGATGATGAATCCACCAAAATAGAGTTTACACCCAACGAAGAGACAAAAGAGAGTAAGAGTTTTCAAAATTTAGATGATGATGAAAAACAGCTCTATTTACAGGAGAGATTTTTTAAACTTCTACATAAACACTCAAACGGAAATATCTCTCTTGCTCAACTATATTGGATTCGCTCCATGAGCGCAACCGATGAAAAAAACTTAACAATTAAAGAGATAGACGACTTTGACTACTCTTTTATCAAAAACCTCTCAGCAGAGGCTCTTTTTGCTCTTCAAGCACTGATTTTACATGACGGACTTACAATAGGCGACTTTGCCGTAGTCATGCATGAATCAAAAGCAGAGTGCCGTAAGATACTTATCTCTATGCTAGAGAGAGGCTTACTTATCCAACCTCACAAGAAGTACAACATAAACCCTGCAATATACAAGCCGGTACACGATTATCTCTCGTCAAAAAATTTTATTCACTAAATGGAGCCTTAATATGAGATTTGCAGCACTTATATCTTTACTTTTCTTCACTCAACTCTGTTACGCTATAGATGTTGATGCTGATACAGCTACTATCAACTTTGCTGAAATCATCTCTGTCTCTAAAATTTTTTGGACAATACTCTTTTTCATAGTTAGTTACTTTTTCATAACAGCCTCTACAAAGATTATTGAATTTTTTGCCGAAAAAAGCTCTAAACTGCGAATAACGATAAAAGGTCTTATCCCTATATTGAGGATAGTGCTTTGGAGTGCTTTTATAGCTATAGCCATAAAGGTAATCTATAATCCGCCTATAGAGATGTTAATGACTGCTCTTGCTTCTGTAGCTATTGCCGTTGGATTTGCTACTCAAGATCTGCTCAAAAATATATTTGGTGGGATTATGCTTTTGTTTGATCGTCCTTTTAAAGTCGGAGATAAGATAGAGGTAGGCGAAGATTACGGCGAAGTAGTTACAATCGGTCTTAGAACAACACGCATTGTAACGCCTGATGATTCAATAGTTATAATTCCAAATATGGAGCTTATGAACACATCTGTCTCAAACTCAAATACGGGAGAACTTTACTGCCAAGTTGTTGCAAAAATAGTACTTCCTGTAGATGTAGATACTCAAAAAGTTCGCAAGATTGCTATCGAAGCTGCTCAAGTCTCAAAATATATCTACTTAAACAAACCCATTGTTGTGCTTTTTGCAAATAAGATGAATGAACAAAAATCTTTTTTAGAGATGAGGCTAAAGGCATATGTTATGGATATCCGTTATGAGTTTGCCTTTCAAAGCGACATGACTGAAATTGTTATGAAAGAGTTTTTAAAACAAGAGATAATAAACAATAAAGAGGTCAGCTAAGTGCAAACATTTAACATATTTACAGATGAGATAGATTCTATTCCAAGCGGAAAAGCAGATTTTTTACTCGCAGCCTCCGTTACAAAAACCTGTGAAATCCAGGGGATAACTCAAGCCGGAATCCCAGGTAAGATTTGGCTTACGCCTACTCTTGATGCTGAGTTTATCATCAACCAAAAAGTTTTCTCCTTGGATGAACTTGCAGAGACTCCTACAGGCGTGCCGACTCCTGCTATTATAACTAGAGCCATACACAACTTGATTCCATTTAGTAGTGTTGAGATTTTGGATTTGGGATTAAAGGTGCTTCCTCAAAATTGTATCGTTAGCAACTTTGATATCCCAATATCTGACTCTATTGTATCAGGAGCAAATATAGATGCAAAAAGCATCTTTGAAAAAGGAATGAGAGCAGGAAAAAATTATGAGCTTAAGGGAAACTACCTTATCCTTGCAGAGTGTGTTCCTAGCGGAACAACAACGGCTGCCGCAACTGCTTTAGCACTTGGATATGAGTGTCGTGATAGCTTCTCTTCTAGTTTTTTAAATGCGCCTAATAGTATAAAGAGTCAAACCATAGACAAAGCCCTCTCTCTTATAAATGAGGATATGAGCAACTTTGAAAAACTCTCCCTTGTTAGCGATAATATGCTTATATTTTGTGCAGGTTTTTTGCTTGAGGCTTCACGAAGATTTCATATAGTTCTTGCAGGTGGAACGCAGATGGCGGCTTGTCTGCTTGTGGCAGAGAAGTTAAGAGAAGATGTGCTTATGCGAGTAAAACATGAGAACATTACGCTCGCAACTACCGCTTGGGTAAAAAATGATAAAAACTCTGATATTGCTCATATACTCTCATTTTTAAGCGACAAACCTCATGCTGTATATACGACTTTTTCATTTGAGCAAGCCTCTATACCTATTTTAAAAAAGTATGACGAAGGCGAAGCAAAAGAGGGTGTTGGAGCGGGCGCGGCCCTTGGATACGCTTACGCAAATAATATTAATAACAAGAAGCTTTTAGAGACAATTGAGTATATTATGTTCACAATATAAATATTGCGCTAAAATGCTATAATAATACAATTAATTTTTTATAATATATAGCACTCTAAGATATTTTAATAAGGATTTTAACAAAATGAAGTTAGATTTAAAAACTAGACTCCTTTTTTTGATAATAGTTCCACTATTTTTTGTAATCCTGCTCTCATCTTTAGTTCTGCTTGAAATATATAATGATAAAAAAAATCTCGATTTTACAAAACATCATATACTTGAAGCAGAAGCCATCTCTAATGTTGCCCACTATATGCAAATAGAGAGAGGGATTGTCTCCGGCTTACTTGCAAGCAAAAAGTTTGATAAAAAGAGCGAGGAACTCTTAGTGGCAAGAGATAATTTAAACAGCGCCATCAAAGAGGCAAAAGCAGTAATATCTTTATGTAAAGAGTGCGAAAACAACAACAACACACTGCTTTTCTTAGATAAGCTCTTATTAAGAAGCGGTCTAGACTTTTCAAACATATCAACAGTAGATGCCAGAGCTTATTACACAAAAAAGATAGCCTTTTTTAACGATTTGATAAAAACTACGGCTTCATTGATGGATGATAGAGAAAACAGAAATTATATTCAAGCTTACAGCTACCTATCATCCGCCAAGGAGGCTCTCGGGCAGACAAGGGCGATTTTAGTAGAGCTCTTTACAAGCGAGGAGTATCTAGATGACCCTTTTACATCTTTTAAAGAGGCTCTAAGAGTATACTATCTCGACACCAAAAATTTCAAGACTACTGCGCCCAAGGATTTACTGGGCTTCTACGATGAGACTTTTAAAGGTCAGGAGGTTGATAAAACGTTTAAAATGATAGAGACTGCTCTTGAGAAAAGATATGAGAGTAATCTCGGGATTGAACCATCTTACTGGTTTAATCAATCCTCACAATCAATAAATCTGTTAAAAAAAGTAGAAGATAGACTCTTTTTAAAAGTAAAAAACTTGATAAAGGAGAAGCTTGACTCTGTCTCATATAAACTCGCAACGCTAATCTCATTTTTAATAATCTCCGCTATTTTTGTAACTTTTTTAGTAGTGCTCATGGTTAAAAAAATTCTCTTCTCTGCTAAGAGCTTGGCAAAAGAGTATGATGATTCACAGGTTATTTTAGAGCAGTACAAATTAACGGTAGATGGTGGATTTATTGTCTCAAAAACTGATGCCGATGGAGTGATTACATATGTAAATGATGAGTTTTGTAAACTTAGCGGCTACTCAAAAGAGGAGCTAATTGGACAGCCTCACAATATAGTAAGACATCCGGATATGGCAAAAGAGGTGTTTGCAGATTTATGGCATACAATCAAAGATCTCAAAAAGTCATGGAGCGGTGAGATAAAAAATCTCTCCAAAGACGGTTCATCCCAATGGCTCAAGGCAATCATAAACCCTATTCTAGATAGCGAGGGAAATGTCGTTGAGTACATCGGCATGAGAACAGACATAACGCAACAAAAAGAGATAACAAACTATTTCCAAAATCAGCTAAAAATCTCTACAAAAAACTTTGACTGCTCTATTCATCTCTCTAAGGAGTATGAAAGAGCAATGGACTCAAGCACCATTCTCTCAAGAGTTGACAAAGATGGAAACATCACATACGCAAATGACAAATTTTTAGAGATAAGCGGATATACCATAGATGAATTAGTCGGCAAAAGTCACACGATAACAGGCTGTGCAGATTATAATGATGAGGGCTATGAGAATATTTGGAAAACAGTATCAAGCGGTGCTATTTGGCAAGGTGTTGTGCAGAGCAGAACAAAATCAGGAAAAGATTTTTGGGCAAAAACTACAATAGTTCCTATCAAAGATTTATATGATGAAATAGTAGAGTACCTGATAATAAAATTTGACATAACAGAGATTATAGAGCAGAGAAAAGAGTTTGAGAGGCTTGCTAAAACAGATCCGCTTACAGGATGCGGAAACAGATTTAGACTCAACTACGACATGCAGGAGCTAGAAAATATATCCGTAGCAGTTTTTAACATAGATAATTTTAGGCAGATAAACGATTTTTATGGACACCAGTTTGGAGATTTGATAATCAAGTCAACAGCAAACAAGATATATGATCTATTTTTACAAGATGAAAACTTTAGATTTTACAGACTTCAAGGCGATGAATTTATAGCAATAGCCATTAACTACTCAAGAGAGTTATTAATAAAAAAAGTTAAAAAAATACTTGCCGCAATAAAAGAGAAGTTTATAATCAAAGGCGAAGAGATGCTAATCTCTTGTAGTTGCGGTATATCTTTTGAAGATAAAGAGCATCTGCTCTCAACTGCAAACATGGCGTTAAATGTTGCTAAAAAAAGCAATGTTGATTTCTTAATCTATAGTGAGGAGATCTCTCTAAACCGTCAATATGAAAACAATATTATCTGGACAAAAAAGCTCTCAGAAGCTATAAAACAAGATAATTTAACAACATACTACCAACCGATTGTGAACAATAGCGATCTCTCTTATGAAAAATATGAGTGTTTAGTAAGAATGAAAGACGGAGATAAAATTGTATCCCCGTTTTTCTTTTTAGATGTCGCTAAACAGACTAGACAGTACTTTGATATTACAAAAACAGTACTTTATCAAGCCTTTGAGCTGTTTAAGGAAAAAGATGTTGACTTCTCTATAAATCTATCAATCTTAGACATTATGGAGCCTAGAATTGCAAACTACATCCTAGATATGTTAAGAGAGTACGATATAGGCTCAAGGGTTGTCTTTGAAATAGTAGAGTCTGAGTATATGGATAATTTTACAAAAGTTTTAGAGTTTATACGCGAGGTAAAAAAATATAACTGTAAGGTTGCGATTGATGACTTTGGAACAGGGTATAGCAATTTTGAGTACCTCATAAAACTAAAAGCAGATTATCTAAAAATAGACGGCTCTATTATAAAAAATATAGACAAAGATGAGAACGCATATTTAGTTGTCTCGACAATTGTAGAGTTTTCAAAAAAGCTTGGAATGAAAACAATTGCGGAGTTTGTTGAGAATGAAGAGATTTTTAAAATAGTAAAAGAGCTTGGTATAGACTACTCCCAAGGTTACTGCTTCTCAGAGCCAAAAGAGGATTTGCAAACAAGTTAAACTCTCTCAAGAAGTTTTTTTAAGATATAGAGTTTTGCTCTTAAATCATAAATTTCTTCACTATCTTGAGCATTTGTTATCTCTTTTTTTGTCTGCTTTATCTTTTTGTTTAGCTTCTCTTTTAACTCCTCTTTTTTTTGCTTGTCATCAATGTTGCTAAAAAAAAGTTTCTCTATTCCCTTAAATACCTTGTTTATCTTCATCTTGAACTCCTAATGTTCTGATATCCATATCTTCTATCCACAATATTGTAGCGGCTTGTATCAAATTTTGTGTTACTCCATATGCAAATGAGCTATCGTTAATAAGTGAAGTTGCCATTTTTGAATCAATCTTGTTTTCTCGTATAAGCGTATCTATTCTGCTGTTTTTTATGCTATCTAATGCTTTTGTACTCTCTTTTAGAAGCTCTATTGTTGAGATGACATCTAGCTCATCATCATGCTCTTTTAATCTCTCTATAGTATCTATCGTCTTTGCGATGTAAACTCTTAGATTGTCGTACTCCTCCTTTATGTAACTATTTCTTGATTTGGAGTAGTAGTAGATATTTTTTTGCAAATCTCTCATATTTTTTACCGCCTCTATAATCTCTCTAGAAGCAAGTTTTAAATCATAGATCCTATTTTGATCCTCTTCACTCATCTCCTCTTGAGAGAGTGTCGCGTAGTGAATAATATCCCCGTAGAGTGACTTAATCTTATTTGTATAAAACTCATTTACATCACTTTTCATATTCATCTTTGAGTTTTTCACTACGCTTTTTATATCTGCACTCTTTATAAACTCATGACGATGCAAGAACATGGAGTGTGATATTGCCTCAACGGAGCTATCATATAGATGGATTATCTCTTTTTTTATCGACTCTATCGCGGCATCCGGTACATTGATGACGACATTATCAAGATAGAGCGGCTTTAGCGCATAAATATTTACCTCTATAAAAAGAGTCTCTAAATATTTGACAAGTCTGCCCGTAAAGGGAGAAACAAGCAAAACCCCGATAACATTAAAAATGGTATGAAATAGTGCCAACTGCATAGCATAATCATCGCTATCTATACCTATTTTTAAAGCTAAATAGGTTGTAAAATCGCTTAATTGGTACAAAAAAAGTATCGCTACAAAGGCTGTTGCAACTTTTATAATGAAGTGTGCAAGAGCGACCCTTTTCCCATTTGAATTCGATGATAAAGCTGCAAGTACAGCTGTAATAGTTGTGCCGACATTTGCCCCAATGACAAGCTCTAGTGCGTTAATATATATAATCTGGTTTGTGGCAAGTGCAGTAATGATTAACGTTATTGATGCCGCGCTTGACTGCATAATAACCGTAGCAATCATCCCAAGTAGTACATAGACTAAAATACCCAAATAGCCTTCAAGCGCATATTTTGACATGTCAATAGTTTTTTGTAAAACCTCAAAACCATCCTTCATGTAAGCAATACCAAGAAACACAAATCCGAGTCCAAGCACTATCTTTCCGATTCCTTGATAACTCTTGCTCTTTGAGTACTTGAGTGCCGCGCCAAAAATTATCATAGGCATGGCATAGGCCGCTATATCTATCTTTACGCCAAAAGAGGAGACTATCCAAGCAGTTGTGGTTGAACCAATGTTTGAGCCGAGTATTACGCCAATAGCACCGCTTAGAGTTATAAGCTCCGCACTTAAAAAAGAGATTATTATTATGGAGACTAAAGATGAACTCTGCATAATGGCAGTTGCAACAAATCCGGTGCCCATAGCCTTTGGCAGAGTATCCGTGCTTGCTTGCAGAGTCTTCTCTAGCATGCCGCCGCTAAAGAGCTTAAAACCCTCCTCCATAAAGACCATACCTACTATAAATATGGCAATTCCTGCTATAATAATCTTGTAGTCATCATTGAAAAACACAACAAAAGCAAGAGAGAGCAAAAAAAACTGAAAATAGTATCTCTTTAACACTGATTACCTCTATTATAGATAAGTATGATTTAGCATACTACTATCTTTTGTTTTAAAGTTGCTTTTGAGTAATCACGACTACACACTGCATACTCTTGTTTTGACATATTTTATCTTGACGCTATCATCATCGCAAGCTTGCGTGCAATCGGAAAAACAAGCAGTATAGTAGGAAAAGCTATCATGTAAGCGATTATCCCAGCGTGCATCCAAATAGAGAAAAAATTATCCACAAATCCTAAGTTAATAAATGTAATCGCCCCCGACATGATAAAGCTCATAAAACCAGAGAGCAAAAGTGCCTGAACCTGATGAAGATACTTTTTTGAAACCATTTTTTTCCTTTTGATTAGCGCAACATGCAAAATAGCGGTATTTTACTTTAATTTATGCTTTACTCTCATATCTGATTATCTCTTTCTGTACCCTCTGCTGCTTATCCCGCGTCCTGCGTAGTTTTTCTTGAAGCATGACTGGCAGATGCCATAAGGGGAGTTTGGCGGTAGCGGTGCGTTGCACATCCTGCACTTTGTGGCAAGTTGGCTCTGCTGAAGCGAGTTCTCTATGAACTTGTTTAGAACTCCTCTTGCCGCTCTGGCTCTCCCTACATCTACAAAGTAGTCGCTAAATCTGTAACTTAGCCAGAGATATAGCGAAATCTCCTTTACCATATCCTCAGCGCGCAGAAGCTCATCCGTCGTCTGCGCATAACTTCCGCTTAACGGCGGAGCAATGTAGGGAATTGGCATCTTTTTCTCAAGCGCTCCTAAGTAGCTCTCATAAGCCGCAATAATATAGGGCGACTTTAGAGTTAGCGGCGCACATGCAAGATGGTACTTTGTAGCAATATCCAAATCATAGCTATCCACCAAAATTGAAACTTCTAACATATCATCTAAGTTTGTAGCTATAAATGGACCGTCAAACTCCATGTTTTTTACAAAAAACTTAAGTATCTCATGAAGTGAATTCTCCTCTAGAATAGTTCCTACAAGCTTTATATGGTCAAGATTTGCCATAACTTTAAACGGGATAGTTATCGCTTTTGCCTCTTTATTAAAATTCTTCTTTATGGCATTTAAAACATCGCCGCTTAAAGCTCCTACATAACCGTTTTCATGCATACCGTATCTTCCGGCACGACCTGAAATCTGATGAATCTCGCTTGGAAGCAGGCTTCTGTCGCTTACGCCGTCAAACTTCTCTGCTTTTGAGAAGAGAATAGTTTTTATAGGCATATTAAGCCCCATGGCTATGGCATCTGTTGCCACAAGTATCTGTGTCTCTCCCGTGCGAAATCTTCTTGCTTCCTCACGTCTTACCTCCGGAGATAGATTACCGTAAACAACACTTACATTAAAATATTTGGAAAAAATATGTTTAAGCTTTAATACATCTTTTCGGCTAAAAGCGATAATTGCCGTATTTGGCTCTACACTCTTCTCGGGGGTTGGTTCACTCAGGAGTGTGAGCGGGTTTTTTCTCTTAAACTCGATAATCTCAAGCTCCTCTCCTAGATACTCTGCAAGTGCTATAACCGCCTCTTTTGCATTTGGCGAACCTGTCATGATAATCTCTTTTGCAGGTGCGCCGATGATTGCATTTGCCCATGCCCAGCCACGGTCACGATCGTCTATCATCTGCACCTCATCTATAACGCAGACATCCACATCCACATCAAAATTCAACATCTCAATAGTTGAACTTATGTGTGTTGCATCCTCATCAATAATCTGCTCCTCACCGGTTATCAAAGATGCCTCAATCCCGCTCTCTTTTAAATCCTCATACCCCTCTAGTGCCAAAAGCCTAAGCGGTGCAAGATAGTAGCCGGTGTCGGCATTTTTAAGTTTTTGCATAGCCTGATAGGTCTTTCCGCTATTTGTAGGTCCTATGTGAAGTGTTAGTTTTCTTCTCATGTCGCGTGCGAGTGGAAAGAGGTTTTTAAACTCTCTTATGGTTCTTGCCAAAAGCTCATATCTCTGTTTTTTTGCTATCTCTTCATGGATGGAGTGAACAAATCGTCTAACACATTTTCGCGCTATTTTTGGCGAGATATTTAGTGAAATAGGCACTATCTCAAGCAACACGTCATAAACTTTGGCATAAAGCGCATCATCACTTAGACGAAGAAGGGTCGCATAAGAACCGCACTCCTCTACAATATCTTTTAAATCATTTAAAAATTGTTTCTCAAGCTCCTCTCTAGACTCATTTAGTGCATCGTTAAAATCAAGCTCATTTGCCTTCCATATATCTTCTAACAGTGAATTTAGCTCTACATGCAGCTCTAAAATATAGCTCTGGGACTTATCTGTTTGTGGAAGCTTGCAGCTCTGCTGCAGGCGGATTAGAAGCTCTTCATCATGAAGCTCTATCTCTACATCTCCAAGCACTTTTTTAATAATACCCAGAAGAACGCTCTCTTTTATAAGCGGGTAAGAGAGCTTTGTTTTTGGAGGCGAAGCACGAAGAGAGGTTGCTATCTCTTTTTGTGTCATGTAGGGATGGGGATTTTTTAGGTTTTTTATAAAAGCCTCTACCTCCTTTTGCTTCTTTGTAACAACACGCTCTTTTTCTTCTAAAATCTCTTCTATAAGTTGCTTCTCATCGCTATCTCTAAAATAGTCATAATCATAATTTTTTGTGTTTAGGGTAAGTATTTTATGAAAACTCTGCGCATATAAAACATAATGGATAGAAGCGTTAAACTCTAAAGAGTCCTCTATGTCAAAAACACCGCCGACTCTCTTCTGAACTCTCTCTTTTTTGAGGCTATACCTAATATGACGGAGTTTTGACTCCATCTTCTCAATAGTAATTTTTTTACTTCTTACATCTGCAAAAGCATCATGGAGCAAAACTCTCTCTTGATGAGTTACATCTAACTCTGCAATAAGCGCTTCTATCTTCTCATCTCTATCGAGGTTAGGCTCTTTTGGAGTTGTTGCTTTGTAGATTTTACCCTCATTTGCAAAAAAGTTCAGTATATCTAAGCGAAAATCGTTTTCTGCCTCGCTCCACATCATTCTTGCAGTTTTTATAAGTATATCTCTGCTGTTATCTATATCGTAAATACCAAGTGCGTTAAAAAGTTCGCTGAGTGTTTGCGTGCTTACCCTTAAAATCCCCACATCAAAGGGGTCATCGTCAAAATATTTTCTAATTTTTTGGTTTATTTTACTGTTTTTTCTATTTTTCTTTGCCATGCAGAATTGTAGCCAAATATAGTTTTTATTTGGACCTGATTTTAGCTAGAATAGTTCTTTTTACTTTACATAAAGGATTTAAGATGAACAAGAGAATTAACGGCATAAATGTCAAGATTTTTGGCGAAGAAACTAAGCAGTCATTAGTTTTTATACATGGGTTTCCTTTTGACCACACACTTTGGGATGGTGTAATAAGCAAACTTAAAGATGAATACTACTGTATCTCGTATGACATTAGAGGTTTTGGCGACTCTGAGTTAAACACGGGTCAATACACAATGGAGAGCTTCACAGAAGATTTGGAAAATATTATCGCAAGATTAGAGCTGGATAAACCGATTATTTGTGGGTTTTCTATGGGCGGTTATATCGCACTTAGAGCAAATGAGAAACTAAGAGGAAGCTATAAAGCCTTGATACTTGCAAACACTACAACAAGCAGCGATAACGATGAAGCAAAACTAAAGCGCGCCGAGGCTATATCAAACATAGACACTAAAGGAGTCGAGCCTTTTGTAGATGGGTTTCTATCCGCTGCTTTTAGTAAAGATTTTATTAAAAAAGAGCCGCTAAAGCTAGAAAAAATTAAAAATAAAATTATGAATCTAAATCCCACAGCCATAAAGGGCGCTCTCTTAGCTATGATTAGCAGAACAGATACAACTAGGAGTTTAGACGATATAGAGATTCCCGTCTTGTTAATAAGCGCTGAGAATGACAATATCATATCTCCAGACACTATGACACAAATGGCAAATAAAATAAAAAACTCTACTCTCGTATGCTTAAGCGGTAGCGGGCATGTCAGTATGCTTGAGAAGCCAGATGAATTTACTAGTGCTGTTAAAAACTTTTTAAAGAACTCTTTTTGAACTGAACATGAAAACATTGATGAAAATAAATTTTTAGAACTACTAGAGAAGGAGATTATATGAGTGTTGAAGAGTATTTACAGCAAAATATGAAAGCTGAATTATTAAAAAAAGCAGATGAATTTAAGTCTTCTTCAAAATACAAAGCAATTCGTACAATTACCACTTCTAAGAAATTTAAAACTGCACAAGCAAAGCTGTTGCAAAGAGATGCGATTATACATCGAACAATCTTAGATGATATACAAAAACTACAAGATACTATTTTAAAAAACAGTTAAACTCCCTATCGCTCTGAAGAGGTTGCATAATACAAACCAAATCTTGAATAAAAGATAAAAATTGTCTTAATTAAAAATAGTACTTAAAAAACCGTGAGAAGCCTAAAAGTTAAATCGGATATAATTTGTCTGATTTAAAAATATTAGAGGGTAATGCTCTCTTAACAAAGGATACACAATGAAAACATTGATTTTACTAATCGGATTAACACTAGGTGCTCTTCAAGCTGACAACATCGTAACTTATGATACAAACAACGGTAACAACACCGAAAGCATCAAGCCTAACCACCCAAGTCAAGACCTTTACTAAGAGTCGCGACTTTTAGCTCCGCTCGCTTCTGCGAGCGGAGCACTTCTTTTTTAATAATCTAAATCTCAAATACTCTTTTATCGCTATACATCTGTTACTATATTTAGTATATTATTGTTCAGTATGATTCTTGCGGGTGCTCAGCCATCTTTAACTAAAAAAATCATAACATTAAGCATATTTTGCTTTGTAGGTAGCTCAATGAAAATAAAATCTCTTTACATATCAGCGCAAGACAAAAAAGCTGGCACTCTCTTTGTATCTTTTGGGATGATGGAGACACTAAAAAGAAACATAGACAAAGTTGCCTTTTTCCGCCCCATCATACTCTCAAAAGATATTCGTGATAAAGATATAGACTTTATTCTTAAACGGTATGACCTTGATACACCCTATGAAGATGCATATGGGTTTGATATAGACTATGTTGAGGAGATGATTGCCTCAAATCGTCTTGATGAGTTGATAAACCAACTTATAGGGAAGTTTAAAAAGCTTGAGAAAAATTATGATTTCATTCTTTGTGAAGGCATAAGGCGCTCTTTTTTAACCTCGACTATAGACTATGACTTAAACCTGCTTTTAGCTCAAAATTTTAACTCCGCAGTTATAAACATCGTTAATGCAAAAGATTCTCTTACTCGGGATATTTATGAAAATATCTTGATTGAAGCTCAAAATATACGCTCTCATGACTGCAGCCATTTTGCGACATTTGTAAATAGAGTTGAGGAGGAGAGATGTCTGGAACTAAAAGAGAAGCTTTTAGGAACCAACATCAACATATATATATTAAAGGAGGTAGAAGAGCTTGATGTACCGACTATTGAGGATGTAAAAGATACTTTAAATGCAAAATTTGTCTATTTTATGCAGGAGCACAACACTAGAGCCGTAAAAGATTTTAAAATCGTCACTCAGAATGTTGAAGGCTTTTTAGCGCAGATAAAAGAAGATGATCTCGTTATCGTCTCGGCAAATAGGTCAGATATCGTTCTGGCTATCATCGCGGCTTTTTACTCCAAGGAGTACCCAAAAATTAGCGGCATCATTTTTTCTTCAAATGCAGAACTTAATGCAGCTATACAAAAAATAATATCCGGCCTTAAAGATTTCAGCATACCTATACTTAGCGTAGAAACCGACGATTACCATACAGCAAAAAATCTATCGCGTGTTTACTCTAGGCTTAGAGTAACTAGTGAGAGAAAAATAGCCCTTGCTCTTGGTCTGTTTAACTCAAGTATAGATATAAAAGCGATTGAACAGAGGATAGCCACACAGACAAACAATGTGATGACTCCCATGATGTTTGAGTATAAACTCTTTGAGATGGCTAGAGAAAAAAGAGGCAAAATAGTCTTGCCTGAGAGCAGCGATGAGAGAGTACTCAGAGCTGCGGAGATGATTTTGCGGCGTGATGTTGCAGAGATTATACTCTTAGGTCGCAAAGATGAGATACAAGAGAGTGCGAAAAAATTTGGTCTTGATTTGAGTAAAGCAGACATAATCAACCCCTTTGAGTCAAGCTTTCTTGAAGAGTTTGCGGATATTTTTTATACGCTAAGAAAAGAGAAAGGATTAAGCCTTCAAGGTGCAAAAGATGCTATGGCTCATGTAAACTACTTTGCAACCATGATGGTTCATCTGGGGTATGCAGACGGCATGGTAAGCGGTGCCATACACACAACAGCAGACACGATAAGACCCGCACTTCAAATCATAAAAACCGCTCCTGATGTAAGTATAATATCTAGTCTATTTTTTATGTGCTTAAAGACAAAAGTTTTAGTCTATGGGGATTGCGCACTAAACCAAGACCCAAATGCCGATGAGCTTGCGCAAATTGCTCTCTCGTGTGTAGATACGGCTCTTGCTTTTGGGATTGAACCAAAGGTAGCAATGCTCTCTTATGCAACCGGTGAGAGCGGAAGCGGAGAAGATGTAGATAAAGTAAGAGAAGCTACAAAGATAGTAAAATCTATGAGGGCGGATTTAAAAGTTGACGGACCAATCCAGTATGATGCGGCAATTGATAAAAGCGTTGCCTCTTTAAAACTTCCAAATTCAAAAATAGCAGGCGAAGCAACTGTTTTTATCTTTCCGGATTTAAACACCGGAAACAACACTTATAAAGCAGTTCAGCGCTCTAGCGGAGCAATTGCGATAGGACCTATTTTACAAGGGCTTAAAAAGCCGGTTAACGACTTAAGTCGTGGGTGTAGTGTAAAAGATATAGTAAATACTATCTTAATAACAGCAATCCAAGCAGGACAAACTAGTTGAAAATAGCAATCATTAACTCCGGAAGCTCCTCCATAAAATGTAAAGTTTTTCTTATGCCCCAAGGAGATGTTTTAGCACAAGCGTCAATTGAGAAAATAGGCGAAGATGAGTCAACTGTAATATTTAAGCACGGCACTAACAAACAAGTTATAACCTCTGTTATAAAAACACATAATGAAGGATTGGGAGAGATAAATGCTCTTTTAAAAAAGCACAAAATTGTGGAGCACTTTAGCGCACTTGATGTTATAGCCCACAGAGTTGTTCACGGCGGAGAGTATTTTAAAGGTGCTACAAAAATTGACGATAACGTGATTGAAAAGATAAAAGAGCTAATACCGCTGGCGCCTCTTCACAACCAAATAAACTTAGAGGGGATTTTAATAACCATAAAGGAAGCTCCAAATGTACCGCAAATAGCAATTTTTGACACCGCTTTTCACTCTAGCTTGCCAAAAAAAGCTTATTTGTACGCTCTGCCTTATGAGCTTTATGAAAAACACAAAATTAGAAGATACGGCTTTCATGGAACATCTCACTCTTATGTCATGAAAGAAGCGGCAAAAGCTATGAATAGGGATGTAAAAGAGCTAAATATTATAACGCTTCATCTTGGAAACGGTGCGAGTGTCTGCGCTATACAAAACGGAGAAAGCATAGACACCTCAATGGGATTTACTCCGCTAGAGGGGCTTATTATGGGAAGTAGATGCGGGGATTTGGACCCTGCAATCTTACTCTATCTTCAAAGAGAGCTAGGCCTTAGTACAGATGAGGTAGATGAGCTTCTTAACAAACAATCCGGTCTTCTTGGCATTTGTGGTGAAAAAGATGTAAGAGAGATAAAAAAAAGAGATGACGAGCTTGCACGCTTGGCTCTTGAGATGATGGTAAGAAGAGTTAAGAAGTATATAGGCTCTTACATGGCTCTTTTAGGAAGAGTTGATGCGTTAGTTTTTACTGCAGGAATTGGGGAGCGCTCGGCATCTCTTAGGGCAGGAATTTTACAAAATTTGGATCTCTTAGGAATTGATATAGATAAGGAAGCCAACAAACAAGACGCTACGCTTATCTCAAGTTCTTCAAGCAAGATAAAGGTGTTTACTATAAAAACAGATGAGGAGCTTGAGATGGCAAGAGAGTGTATGGAGTTTTTGCTATAACACTCTTTTATCTATGTTATACTTTGTCATAAAAAAAGGAGTCTGTTATGATTAAAAAAATATTATTTGCTGCGGTTTTTATTCTGGCTGTTTCGGGATGCGTTGATAAAAAAAAGGTCTTAAACATTCAAAACCAAGACCTCTGCTCGGCCCCTGTTGCAACTCTATATTTAAATACCCTTGAAATTCAAAACAAGGCAGAGACGTTTAATATTACCGAAGATGAGCTGCTGGTTGCTCTTACAGAAAATCTACAAAAAACAAACTGCTTTATGGTCTCTACACAAGAGAGAGATAAGGAGTCGTTAAACGTAGATTATGAGTATCTCCTAGATACAAAGGTAACTCTGTTTCAAGAGAGAGAGGTGTATAAGAAAAACATCTTTAAAAAGGAAGAAAGAGAGATTCTCTCCATGGATATATCCCTTTATGCTCACAATAACGGTAAAAAAATAAATGCAAACGCAAAGAGTGAGCTTGCAGTTAGCAAGTCAAAAATCCTAGGTTTTTCGCCTGAAAAAGATATACAAAACGACAAAAAAACAGTTTTGCAAAATGCAACAAAAAGAGTCTCGATTTTACTAAATGACGGTTTTATAAAAATGCAAAAGAGTCAAAACTATTAACATGCATAAAAAAGCCAAGTTCTCTATCATTCCGGTATCTTCTCTATTTTTTGCAATAGGGTTTTTAGCCATTGGCTATGGAATGATTTTGACATTTATCGGTGTCTATCTAAAAGAAGCAGGCTCTAGTAATATAGCTATAGGAGTAATTAACGCCGCATTTTTTCTAGGAGCAATCGGCGCTTCTATTTTTAGCCAAAAGATTATCTCATCTGTTGGACATATTAGAAGTTTTGCGGTATTTGCATCCATTATGATTATCGGATTTTTAGGGCACAGCATCTACTTTAATGAGATATTTTGGGCTATTTTGAGACTGCTCTCCGGTTTTGCATACTATGGGCTTCTTATTATTCTAGAGAGCTGGTTAAATGAAAAAAGTCATAAAACAAACAGAGGCAAAATCCTTGCCGTTTATACCATTGTTTTTTATCTTTCAACGGCACTTGGACAGCTGATATTAAATATTGATGGCCAAAATGAAGATACGCTCTTTATAATAGGCTCTATCTTAGTTCTTTTCTCTGTTATTTTTATCTCCATGACGAAGATAAAAGAGCCGTATTTGGAGCCTTTTGAGAGATATAGTCTTCCAAAAATTTTCAGCATTGCTCCGCTAGCACTTGCGAGTAGCTTTATTGGAGGTTTTTTTGTTGGCGGCTTTTTTACTATGATACCCATCTTTATACTAGATAATTTTGACTCTATTCACACGGTTTCTATCTTTATGACGGTAACGATTATCGGTGCTCTTATCTCTCAATGGCCAATCGGAGCACTATCTGACAAGCTTGGAAGAAGAAAAATGATTGCCTTTAGCAGTTTTTTCATCATGTCTATCTCTATCTGTTTTATGCTTCTGCCATATGATGAGCTCTACTTCTACCTTTTTGGGGCACTTCTTGGTGTTGGGATATTTTGCCTCTACCCACTAGCGGTAGCTAGAGCAAATGATGTTGTAGATGAGAATAAAAACATCTTAGAGATAAGTAGAACTCTTCTTTTTGCTTACGGTTTAGGCTCTTTTGCAGCTCCGCTTATTATAGGAGTAGGTTCATACTTTATCGGCAACTTTATCTTTTTGTGCTTTTTTATACTAAGTCTCCTATTAGGTTTTTATGCACTCTCAAGAGAAAGAGTTGCTGATGAAGATATGAGTGTTTTTGTAAATATGCCTAGCGTCTCAGGTGTTAGATCGCCAAACCTTGACCCTAGACAAGATGGAGCATAAGTCATGAAAAAAAGAACAAAAATTGTAGCTACAGTCGGTCCGGCAAGTGATAGTGTAGGGAGATTAGAGGAGCTTGTAAGAGCAGGCGTAAACGTCTTTAGGCTCAATTTTTCACATGGGGATTATGAGTACCATACAACAGTACTTGGGCGCATTAGAGAAGTGATGAAAAAAACAGGTCTAGTAGTAGGCGTGCTCCAAGACATAAGCGGTCCAAAAATTCGCATAGGGGAGCTTGAACACAGTTTTGAGTTAAGATGCGGGGATGTTTTAGAATTTGTTGAGAAGAAGATAGTCGGTCATAGAGTGGATAACACGCACTATAGATTGACGCTCAACCAAAAAGAGATTTTAAAAAAGTTGCATATAGGTCAATTTATATATCTGTATGACGGCATTATTCGTGCAAAAGTAACAGAGATAAAAGATGGCTCTGTTTTTACGATAATTGAAAATGACGGTGTTTTGAGCGCTAAAAAAGGCGTTAATTTTCCAAATACATATATAGGCATTGATGTTTTAACCAAAAAAGACAAAAGCGACATCGCATGGGGAGTGAAAAACGACGTCGATTTTATGGCTATCTCCTTTGTTCAAAATGCCCATGATATGCTTAGTGCAAGAGAGATAGTAGATAAACATGGCGGCACTCAGATGCTAATTGCAAAGATAGAAAAATTTGATGCTATCCAAAACATTGATGCCATTATAGACGCCAGCGACGGTATCATGGTTGCACGTGGAGACTTGGGTATAGAAGTGCCTTTTTATGAAGTTCCAAATATACAAAAATTGCTTATCAGAAAAGCAAATGAAGCATCAAAACCGGTTATTACGGCAACTCAGATGCTTCTTTCCATGACAAAAAATCAAAGAGCAACAAGAGCAGAAATAAGCGATATTGCCAATGCTGTTTTAGACGGAACTGATGCTGTGATGCTCTCAGAAGAGAGTGCTGTTGGAGATTATCCGGTGTTGGCAGTAAAGACTATGTTTGAGACGATAAGAGAGACTGAGAAGGAGTATCCGTATAATAGATTTTATGAAAACTCACATAAAGATACCACAAATGCAATAGACGAGTCTGCCGTCAGGCTCTCAAGGGATTTAAACGTTGAGGGAATCCTTGCTCTTACAAACTCCGGCAGCTCTGCTAGAAAATTAGCAAGATATCATCCTGACAGACCAATATATGCAATTACACACGATGACAAGGTACGAAGACGACTCACCCTCTCATGGGGCGTAGTCCCAGCTTTTAGCGTAAAGAGAAGCTCTCTCGGTCAAGCCCTTAAGGATACGATGAATAAAGGGTTGAGCAAAGGAGTTTTAGACAAGACAAAGAGATATATCTTAACAGCAGGAGACCCAATGGGTGTGAGCGGTTCTACAAACCTAATACGCATTCTCAGCGGAGATGAGATGGAGTTTTTCAAAAACCTAAATACAAAATAAGATACAAAAGGATGCATTATGAGATATATACGATTTTTTAGTGAGCTTAATATAGATGATGTTGCGCTTGTCGGTGGAAAGAATGCTTCACTAGGAGAGATGTACCAAAACCTTACCCCAAAAGGTGTCAGCATTCCAAACGGATTTGCAACTACAAGCGATGCTTACTGGCTTCTCTTAGAGGAGAACGATATTAAAGAGAAAATTGCAGATATCTTGGGTGATTTGGATATACATGACACAAACAATCTTCAAGAGCGCGGGAAAAAAGTTCGTAATCTTATCCTAAACTCACACCTTCCACAAACTCTTGTTGATGAGCTAAAAGAGGCATATAAAACTCTCTCAAACGAGTATAAAAAAGATACCGTTGACGTAGCAGTACGCTCTTCTGGAACTGCAGAAGATTTGCCTGATGCCTCTTTTGCAGGACAACAAGAGACTTTCTTAAATGTCAGCAGCGAGGCGGAGTTGCTAGATTCTGTTTTGAGGTGTTTTGCCTCACTCTTTACAGACCGAGCAATAAGCTACCGTACAAGCCGTGGATATAACCACTTCAAAGTTGCACTATCGGTAGGTGTACAAAAAATGGTCAGAAGCGACACCTCATCAAGCGGGATTATCTTCACAATTGATACGGAGAGCGGCTCAGAAAATCTCATACTCATAAACTCCATCTGGGGACTAGGAGAGAATGTTGTAAGCGGGCAAGTTAATGCAGATGAGTTTTTTATCTTTAAACCCTCACTCAAAAAGGGTAAAGAAGCGATAGTTAAACGCTCTTTGGGAAGCAAAAAAGAGAAGATGCTCTATGATGAAAAATCTCGTACAGTAAATGTACCTACCACAAAAGAGGAGCAAAATAGTTTTTCTATAAATGATGAAGAGATTATGGAGCTTGCAAAGCAAGCACTTATCATTGAAGAGCATTACGGACGCGCGATGGATATTGAGTGGGCAAAAGATGCAAATGACTCTAAGCTCTACATTGTTCAAGCAAGACCTGAGACGGTACAAAGCAATCTTACACAAAATATCTCTTTTAAACGCTACTCCATGGATGTAAAAGGTGCAAAAGTCTTAACATCAGGACGTGCTGTCGGCGATAAAATCGGTTCTGGAAAAGTAACCGTTATCAATGATACAACAGAGTTTGGACGCTTTAGTAAAGGCGATATTTTAGTTACAGACTCTACTGATCCCGACTGGGAGCCGATTATGAAAAAAGCTTCTGCTGTTATAACAAACCGTGGAAGTCGTACATGTCATGCGGCAATTGTCGCTAGAGAGATAGGAGTTCCTGCTATTGTCGGATGCACAAATGCTACAGAGGTTCTTCATGACGAGGAAGTAGTCACCGTAAGCTGTGCGCAGGGCGATGAGGGGTATGTTTATGAGGGAGAACTTCCATTTAGTGTTGAGAACATAAACTTAAAAGAGCTAACCCCAACTAAAACCAAACTCTTTGTTAACGTAGGAAATCCTGCTGAAGCCTTTAACTTTGCAAAGATGCCAAATGATGGTGTGGGGCTTGCTAGAATGGAGTTTATCATGACTAACTCCATAAAGGCTCACCCTATGGCTCTTGTTAGCATGCATAAAGGAAAAAGTGTAAAAGATGAGGATGAAATCCGCTCCTTTATGACTCCATATAGCGATGCAAAAGAGTTTTTTTTAGAAAAACTATGCGAAGGAGTCGGAATGATTGCGGCAGCTTTTTATCCAAAACCGGTCATTATAAGAACAAGTGATTTTAAAAGCAACGAATACCGAAATATGCTCGGCGGTCATGAGTATGAGGCAGTTGAAGAGAATCCAATGATAGGCTTTCGCGGTGCTAGCCGCTACTATGATGAGGGCTACAAAGAGGCCTTCAAATGGGAGTGTGAAGCACTAAAGAGGGTTAGAGACGATATGGGATTGAATAACATTAAAATTATGATTCCATTTGTTCGCACTCCGCAAGAAGGACAAAAGGTCATAGAGATTATGAACAAACAAGAGTTAGTTCAAGGCAAGGAGGGGCTTGAAATATATGCCATGTGTGAAATACCTGCAAATATTATCTTAGCAGAGAAGTTTCTTGAACTCTTCGATGGCTACTCAATCGGCTCAAACGACCTTACGCAGCTTACTCTCGGGGTTGATAGGGATAGTGAAAAAATTGCTCACATTTTTGATGAGAGAGACGAAGCTGTTATGAAGATGTTACAGATGGCGATAGAGGCTTGTAAGAGTAGAGGCAAATATATAGGTATCTGCGGGCAAGCTCCCTCTGATTACCCTGAAATCACGAAGTTTTTGGTACAAAACGGTATTGATTCCATCTCACTAAATCCGGACTCCCTCCTTAAAATGCGCCAAGTAGTTAGTGATATGGAGAGTGATACTTCTTTTTCTTAGTGCTCTTTTTCCTTTAATTTAAACTAAAACAATTATGCTTTATATGTTATAATTCGACTTATGAAATTAAATGTATTTTTATCGATACTTTTTGCTATTGTTACAAGCTTTTCAGCTATACATGAAGTAGAGCATATCACACATGATGATAGCTCTACTTGTTTGGTATGTACGGTTAACAACAATCTAGTATCTACTGATGCAGTTAAATTTGCCTTAGATATTGAAATTTTACATTTTGAAGATATTGTACAAAACGACTTAATCTCATACCCGCAAGCAAGAACTAACTCAAACCAAAACCGCGCCCCTCCAAAAATATCCTAAACCTCAAATAAAAAAACTTTACTAAAATAAAAAATATAATCTATTAGGATAGAAAATTATGAAAAAAATATTATTACCAAGCGTGCTTTGCACAGCTTTAGTTTACGGTGCGGATATACTTCCGCCAGAAAAAAGAACATTTGATCAGTCAAAATTTATTCCCGATATCTCTTTAATTATGGACGCTTCTTATGTAGATAGAAATGTAAAAGATGCGGAGGTTGGACACTTAGAGGTTCCAGGTGTTGTTCACGGCCTACTTGGTTCACACTCGCATGGAGATGATAATCATGCAACTTACAATGCCGAGAATGGATTTAATCTAAACTATGCAGAACTTGTGCTCTCAAGCTCGGTAGATCCGTTTTTTACCATGGATGGTATATTTCACTTCTCAGAAAACGGTGTTGAGATAGAGGAGCTTTTCTTTACCTCAAACGCTCTTGGACACGGCACAAAAGTAAAAGGCGGAAAGTTTAACTCAAACTTTGGATACTTAAATGAACAGCATCACCACGCATGGGATTTTGCGGATATGCCGCTTGTGTATGAGGCTTTTTTAGGTATGCACGGCATAAATGAAGTGGGTGCGCAAATACAATGGACAGCTCCGACTCCTTTTTACCTAATGGCAGGTTTTGAGATTCTTCAAGGCGAAAATGAGCAGATGTTTGGTAAAGATACAATTGATTTAACAGTTATAAATGCAGCAGCAAATCCAGAGGTGGCAGAAGGAGATGATGGTGCATCTCTCTATGTAGGATATATCAAAGCCTCTCATGATGTGGGAAATACAACACTACTTGGCGGTATCTCTTATGCTCAAGGCGAATCAAGAATAAATCACAGCACCGATGATGAAGGACCGCACGTCTTTAGCGGTGATGCAAAACTTTACGGTGCCGATTTAGTGATTTTACACGCACTTGACTCATATAGTTCCATCAAGCTCCAAACAGAGTTTTTAAGCAGAGAACTTGACGGCATACAATACGCCAATGACACTCTGGGTAATTTTATCTCCCCTACAATGGTCAAAAAACAGAATGGTTTATACTCACAACTTATCTACACACATGATAAAAACTGGAGAATGGGCGTAAGATACGACACCATTATGCAAAATGATGTTGAAAAAGATGGTGTGATGATTGAGCAGCCGGATGGACTTGACAAATATACGGCAATGATAGAGTATCACACAAGTGAGTTTGCTAGATTTAGAGTTCAGTATAGCCAAGACTACTCAATGTTTAACGAAGATGGTCAAAGAGAGAAGATAAACACTATTATCCTTCAGGCAAACATCTCAATCGGCGCACATGCCGCTCATAGTTTTTAAACATGAAAAAACTACTAACACTACTAACACTTCTGCCGCTAACACTCTTGGCTCATATAAATATTGCGGTAAGTTACCCTTATATCGGGGCGCTTACCAAAACAATAGGTGGGGAGCATATTACTACTACAGTTTTGGCAAAAGGAAACTGGGATCCGCACTTTATAGTCCCACGCCCTTCTCTTATTGCAAAAGTAAGAAATGCTGATGCGCTTATTATGAACGGTGCCCAGCTTGAGATAGGTTGGTTGCCTCCTCTCATAAATCGCGCAGGAAACCCAAAAACTTCGCCTAGTGCTACAACCTTTTTAAATCTCTCTCACCATGTAGAGCTTATTAACAAACCAAGCGAAGTTAATAGAAAAGATGGCGATATACACCCCGACGGAAACCCACATTTTCACTTAGACCCAAAAAATATTCTACTGCTTGCAAAAACTATTAGAGAGTTTTTAATCTCAATCGATGCAGAACACAGAGATGTTTATGAGAAGAACTACAACGATTTTTTTGAGATGTGGAATCAAAAAATGAGTGAGTGGAATCAAAAAATGAGCGAGAAAAAAGGTTTAAAAGTCATTCAGTTTCATGACAATTTGGCATATTTTAATCAAGCATACGGGCTCTCAAATATAGGAACGATTGAGCCACTTCCCGGAATTCCGCCATCGTCAAGACATACAATAGAGATAATCAATCTTATACAACAGCAAAACCCTTGCTGCATACTCCATGATGTTTACCACTCAACAAAGACGGCAGAATTTATAAGCCAAAAGACAGGAATAAAGGTGGTTTTAATGCCGCATGACATAGAGTCTCTAGAAAATATCAACGATCTAGCTTCACTATTTGACTACTTGACAAGCGCGATAAAATGATAGATATTCTTCTTGTTCCCATAGCTCTAGTTATCATACTTGTGATGCTACACTCCTACTTCGGGATGGAGATACTAAAGCGAGGTATCATCTTTACCGACCTCGCAATTGCACAGTTTGCGGCTCTTGGCTCATCTATAAGTCTTGGTTACTTTCATGAGGAGCATTTCTATCTCTTTACTCTTGGTTTTGCTCTACTTAGCGCATTTCTAATAGCCTTTGCATCAACTAGAAAACTTCATCTTGAGGCATTTATCGGGATACTGTACGTTTTGGGAGCAAGTGGAATAATGATGGTACTTTCGCACTCGGCAGAGGGGATGGAGCACTTTAAGTCACTACTTGCTAGCGATATACTCTTCACACCTCCTAGTGAAGTTGTAAAAAGCGGGATAATATACGGTTTAATAGCTTTTGTTCTCTATTTTGTCTACCCAAAACTAAACGGTTTTATCAAAGAGCTTCTCTTCTTCTCTCTTCTCGCTATAACTGTCACATCATCCGTCTCCTTAGCGGGAGTTTTTGTCGTATTTGTTCTTTTAGTAGCACCGCCGTTTGTGGCTCTATCTTTAAACTTTAAAAAGCCTTTGCTCGGTAGCTTCATTTTTGGATGGTTTTTTAGTATAAGCGCAATTACTATATCATACTTCTATGATTTACCGACTGGCTACGCCATTGTATTTTTGGGCGCTGCTTTAACAGCAACCGTAGTTTTGGCAACATCAAAAAAGGCAGATGAGAAGTGATATGAAATTTCCAGATGAGTGGACGCAAAAAGAGTTTTTAGAAAATAAAAAAAAATTAGAAAAAGAGGGTATAAAAGTAGTACTCATAGACACTATCTTAGCATCAATACAGGGTGCTGAGACAGTGCTTTACAACCCTTATGAATTAAAAAAGCTGCCTGAGGGAAGCGTCTTGGTATTTTACTGTGACACAGGAAAAGCAACACTAAATAGACTTCAAGAGTACAAAGAGAAGTTCCCAAAACAGCACTGCATATCCCTGCATGGCGGTAGAGGATATTGGAGAGCAAACATGACGGTCAGCGATGATTGAGCACAAGAAGCAGTTAGACTACTTTATACAAAACCTCCGTAGCGGAAACTATTATGACGCACATGAAGATTTAGAGCTTATCTGGTTTGCTAGAAGATTTGAAAACTCAGATGAGATTAGGCTCATAAAGGGTTTTATAAACGCTTCTGTAAGTTTTGAGCTCTACAAAAAAGGCAAGATAGAGCAATCAAAAAAAGTTTGGGGCAACTACCTAAAGTATAAAGATTTAACCGACTGCATAAACTCCCCACATTTAGAAAAATATCATCTAATCAGAGATGAAATTGATAGAGTCAAGAAGAGTTTTATAAAGTAGTCGGTAGAATTTGCGTTATGAAATTTTTACTACTGATTGCTTTTATAGCAACACAATATATTTTTGCTCTAGTCACAATCGCTCCCGTAGAGATTGGCGATAAACCCGGCTTCTCCAGCACTATTGAAGCAGCTCTAGAGACAAAAAGAGGAAATAGCGACACAGACGACTATAAAGCCTCTGCAAGAGTAACATATGACAACAACGAGAGCTATGTTGCATGGCTAGAGGTATCGGGGGCATATGGCGAAGCAAACAACGAAGAAAATACAAATAAACTCTTCTCCCATGCAAGATATATCCATGCCATAACAGAAGAATTACTTAGAGGCGAGCTCTTTTTACAACTACAAAATGATGAGTTTAAAGAGATTAAAAGCAGAGCGCTTAGCGGTATAGGTGCTAGATTTAAACTACACAACATCTGGCAAAACTCAAGAGGCTATCTCGGTCTAGGTGCTTTTTATGAAGATGTTGCTTACAATAACCCGCTCATAAATCCATCAGAACAGAATATAAGAGCAAATGCTTACTTTGCCTACTCGATTAATCTTAACAAAAGCGCATCTGCTACATATACTCTCTACTATCAGCCAAAAGTTAACGACTTTAGTGATAATGTTCAATCCCATGAAATAGAATTAAAACTAGATATTTATAAAAATCTTTTATTAAAGTTTTCTCTCTCTTACGATACAGACAGCGAGCCTCCTATTGGTGTTCGCAAATATGACCTTACACAAAATACATCTTTTATTTTAAACTTTTAATTTTACTTTTGCTACAATCAAATACTTTAACAATATGGAGACTACTTAGATTAAATTTTTAATCTAAGAGCCCAAAAGGAAGAAAATGAATCTTTCAAAATATAGTGACTTAGCATTAGTTTACGCTAGCGAGTACGGCTTAAAAATAGTTGCTGCAATAGCGATATTTTTTATAGGAAAATGGTTAGTAAGAAAAATAACTAACCTGATAAAAAAACTAATGCTAAAAGCACATGTGGAGTTAACGTTAGTAGAATTTTTAGAAAAAGTACTATACTTTTCACTTCTTATCGTAGTTATCTTATCTTCTTTAAACACTCTAGGAGTAAATACGACCTCCTTGCTAGCACTATTTGGTGCGGCATCTTTAGCGGTCGGCTTGGCTCTTAAGGACTCTCTCTCAAACATAGGTGCAGCCATTCTTATTATCATCTTTAGACCTTTTAAAGTAGGGGACTTAATAGATGCAGCAGGAGCGCTAGGTACGGTGGAGGAGATAAATCTCTTCTCAAGTGTAATGGCTACGCCGGATAATAAATCCATAATAATTCCAAACTCTTCGATTATCGGTTCAAATATAATAAACTACTCAAGCAAACCGATACGCAGAATAAATCTTGTTTTTGGGATTGATTACAAAGATGACTTAAAGCTTGCAAAGGAGACGCTTATTCAAATTACAAAAGAGGATGAGAGAATTCTGCTAGATCCCGCCCCTCTAGTGGCAGTTGGGGAGCTAGCAGAGAATAGCGTGAACTTTGTATTTCGTGTTTGGGTAAAAACGGAGCAGTATTGGAATGTTCAATTTGATACGATAGAGAAAGTAAAATTGACATTTGATGAAAAAGGCATCTCAATTCCTTTCCCGCAAATAAGTGTGCACTTGCAAGAGCAAAAGAACGAGAGTTAGCCTATTTTGCTCTTGCTTTCTTCGTGACTCCCCAAAGATACAAAGAGTAGGTGGCCATAAGTGCGATAAAGGTTGCACTTAAAAAGAGGTAGCTTGGGTAAAACTCATAAACATACCCTGCAATTAACGCTCCTAAAAATGCTCCAAATCCATAAGTTATTCCTGAGAAAAACTGCTGTGCTAGTGATTTATGTTTATAGAGATAAAATAGATAACTGATTGCGGCTGAGTGAAAAAGTGCAAAACTAAGCGCATGTAGCGCCTGTGACATAAATAAAATAGTAACATTATCCGGAAACAAAAAGAGCATAAGCCATCTTATGGCAGTTATAAAAGTTGTAGCTTGAAGTATCAATAGCAGATTTTTGCGAAGAAGAGCCCCCTGAAAGTAGAGCATAAAAATCTCAACAACAACCCCAAAACTCCATAAATATACGGTAATATCAAGTGTTACCCCATGGTCGGTAACATAGATAGTAAAGAAGTTATAAAACGAACCAAAACTTACCTGCATAAGTGTTAAGCCAGCCCAAAGTCTCCAATCTTTTAAAAGACTTATATCGTTTGTGACATCTTCACTTTTATCAAGAAGAGCATCTGCTTTTTTTGCAATTATATACGCTACCGCGGATGTGGTAAATGCTAAAATCAGCAAGTACATGAGCGCAACATCGGCAGCACTCAAAAACCTTACTAAAACAAGCGCTACTAAGATAAAACCTACCGAGCCAAAGAGTCTAATCTTGCCATACTTCTCTTTTCCCAAATATTTAAGAGATATTAGTTCGACATAAGGGAGCACTATGCTAAGTCCTACCCCAAGACTAATATTTGAGAAAAGAAGCTTATAAAAATTATCCAATGAAAAGTAAAAAGATATAGAGCTTAAACACATAATAATAAGAGATGCATTAAAGCTTCGTATATTTATCTTTAACCCCCTAATAAAAGCAAAAGGGACTACAAAGCGCACAAGAGGAGCAGCCGCAAATATGATGCCTATTTCACTTGCAGAGTACCCGCTCATAGAGAGTACTTTGGGTAAAAATATTATATAGACACCAATAATTGAGAAGTAAAAAAAGTAAAATATTGCTAATAAAATTGACATTCGAGATTATAACCTAAAGAGTGAGAATCTGCTGCAGAGGAAAAAGTATAAAATAGGCGGTCATAAAATTATTATTATTTTTATAATAAAAAATTAATATTGTCTTAAAAATTTGAAACATATGCTATAATTATGACAATATTTAAAACATATTTCAAAGACAAAATAAATCTTACTAATTAACAAAAAGGTATTTTTATGCTAAAAGAGATGGCAGACAATGATTTTATAGTATCTAAAACAGATTTAAAAGGCAAAATAACATATTGCAATAAAATATTTATGGAGATGGCAGAGTATAAGGAGGAGGAACTGCTTGCAAAACCGCACAGTATCATAAGACATCCTGACATGCCAAAGGCTGTTTTTAAATATCTATGGGATACTATTGTTACTAAACAGGAGGTTTTTGCATTTGTTGTAAACAGAACTAAAAATAATAATCACTACTGGGTATTTGCCAATGTTACAGCTTCTGTTGATAAAGATGGCAAAATTATAGGTTACTACTCTGTAAGAAGAAAACCCAATCCGGAGGCTCTAAAAGTTATTATCCCTCTCTATAAAGAGATGCTAAGAGTTGAAAAAAGCGAAGGGGTAGCGGCTTCATTTAAAGTTCTAACAGATATATTACAAGAAAAAGGAGTGGGTTATGACGAACTTATTATCTCTCTTCAAAAATAGACAAAGCGCCCTGCTCTTTATAACAGTTCTATCTGTCGGAGTCTATGCGTTAGTTGCTCAAAATTTTATTCTCTTAGGTTTAATGCTTCTGGTTTTAGTAGTGTCTGCTTCTATAGAAGCAGAAAGAAGTTGTGAATCAAAATCTCCGACATACCAATCAATGATTAAGGTTTTAAAAGAGGTTGCCAACGGTGAACTTGAAGGCCGTGTTACTCACATACCTGACAACAACTCTATTGAATCGCAGTTTGCATGGAGTCTAAACGATGCTCTTGATCAACTTGAAGCATTTATGAGAGATGTACATGCATCTATTGAAAATGCTTCACGCGGCAAAAGCTACAGACTTACCTATCCATCTGGACTTCACGGGAGCTTCAATAGTGCTTCAAAAGAGCTAAATAGTATTATGGGTTATATAACGCAAGGGTTTACCCTAAAGGCAAAAGGCGAACTCTCACAAAAACTAAACGCTCTAAGCGGTGGAGCAAGCAACGCATTTGAAACAATTCACAGCGATATTTCTCTTGCACAGAAAGATTCCACGGCAATTGCTGACGTATCAAAAACAACAGCGGCTCTCTCGTCAAAAAGCCTTCAAGGCGTTAAGAATATAAGCGAGAGCTTCAACACCCTTGTAGCTCTTATATCCTCCTCTCATGATGCTATTGTAAATCTTGAACATAGATCAAACGATATTTCGGTTGTAGTCGGCCTTATCAAGGATATAGCGGATCAGACAAATCTGCTTGCGCTCAATGCCGCTATTGAAGCTGCACGTGCCGGTGAACATGGACGTGGATTTGCAGTTGTTGCCGATGAGGTAAGAAAACTTGCAGAGAGAACCCAAAAAGCTACAAATGAGATTGAGATAACAATATCAACACTCCAACAAGACTCTAATGATATACGCGCAAACTCTGATAATATTTCAGAGATTGCACAAAAATCAAACAGTGTCGTAAATGAGTTTGAGCAGACATTTTCTCAGCTAAACGTATTTGCAGAGCAGTCGGCTGACACATCTAAAAAGATAGAGAACAGACTAATGGCAACATCCATGAAGGTTGAACTTGCTCTATTTAAAACAGATGCTTATTCATCAATATTTGAGTTAAAAGAGTCTTATGTTTATAATGACCATACAAACTGCAATATCGGTAAATGGTATATAGGCGAAGGAGCGGACTATTTTGGACATACGAATGCCTATAAAACAATCGGAGAGCTTCATAAGAAGATTCATAGCTCCATTGCAGGCAATCTATACTTCATTAAAAATAATTCCGCTTTTAAAAGTGAAAATGTAGATAGTATAGTTCAAAATTTTAAAAATATGGAAGATGCGGCAGATAGTATGTTTGAACAACTTGACAATATTGTAAAAGAATTTTAAATATTTACCTGCTATTAACTTATAATTAATATAATTACTCATCTCAAAAATGTTCAACCCCTTTCATTCTTGAGAAAGAATCTATAAATTATTTTATTATCCATCTCTTACTTCCCCCTTTAGGGATGGATAATTATGCTAAACTTCCCCTTATGAAAAAAATCATCTTAACCACTCTGAATTCTAGATTTACACACACTTCAATTGCCCTTAGATACCTCTATGCAAACCTAAAAGAGCTTCAAGAGAGCGCAACGATATTAGAATTTAGCATCAATGACTCCATTAGCAGCATTGCAGAAAAACTTCTTCTTCAAAATCCCGATATTATAGGCATTGGCGTCTATATCTGGAATGTCTCGCAAGTTAGCGAGCTTATTCACCTCATAAAAAAAATCTCCCCAAAGACTAAAATAGTATTAGGCGGTCCAGAAGTTTCTCATGAGCCGTTTCGAGTTAATCTCGAGGGTGCAGATTTTATTATTCAAGGAGAGGGAGACATAGCTTTTTATGAGCTTTGTGTTGATATTTTCAACAACTCCACAAAAGATAAAATCATAAAGATGAGTATGCCCTCACTAAAAAATATAGCTCTTCCATATAAATTTTACACAGAAAATGACATCAAAAACAGATACATATATGTTGAAGCTTCACGCGGCTGCCCTTTTGAGTGTGAATTTTGCCTCTCCTCAATGGATGAAAAAGTAAGATCTTTTAATCTTGATGAGCTTCTGGGAGAGTTTGAGATTTTATGGCAAAGAGGTGCAAGAAGTTTTAAATTTATTGATAGAACATTTAACCTAAATATTAAAACCGCAAATAGACTGCTGGACTTTTTTTTAGAGAAAAAACCACCATATTTTGCACACTTTGAAGTAGTGCCCGACCATTTTCCGGACTCTTTAAAAGCTAAAGTCGCTCTATTTTCACATGGCGCTCTTCAGTTTGAGATAGGCATACAAACACTAAATTCAGAGATTGCAAACAATATCTCAAGACCCCTAAAGCTTGATAAAATTAAAGAGAATATAAAATTTTTGCAAAATGAAACAAACGTTCATATGCACCTTGATTTGATAGTGGGACTTCCCGGAGAGACTCTAGAGAGTTTTGGTGCCAATCTCGATGAATTGGTAGCTCTTAGCAGCTGTGAAATACAGATAGGAATACTAAAAAAACTCTCAGGAACATATATCAACCGCCATGATATAGAGTGCGGCATGATATATAGCGACATACCTCCTTATGAAGTATTGCAAACATCAACGATAACATTTATGGATATACAAAAAATGAAGAGATTCTCTAGATTTTGGGACTTAACATATAACAGCGGCAACTTCAAACAGAGCGTGAAATTGATTTGGCAAGAGGAGAGCGTATTTGAGAATTTTTATGCTTTTAGTATATGGATTTACTCTCAAACAGACTCTACATGGCATATTTCTCTAGAGAGGCTCGGTAGGCTTCTCTTTAAATACCTTTGTGAGATAAAAGAGATTGATGCAGAGTTTGTTGCTGAAAATATGCTTGAAGATATGATGAGGATAAAAGGCAGGGCGACTCCGGAGTATCTCAAAAAATATGCTCAGAACACTCCTGTTAGCAACAAACATGGGACATCGGGTTTTAACAAAAGACAGCAGTAGTATCAGAATTTTTTGGATATAATCACTCTATGTTTAAACTAAAAGTGCTTTTAATATTATCACTGTTTTTTATAGGCATAACTTCTGAGAAGAAGCCCTATGTGGAAGATTCATTACTTAGTAAAATTGATGAAAAGTACAAAATATACGCTAAAAGAAGATTTTTGCTTCTTCAAGAGATGCTAGATAGCGTTGCAGATAAGAGCGACTTGGAAAAACTTGAAGCTGTAAATAATTTTTTTAATGAAGTAAGATATGCAAGCGATATGAAAACATACGGTAAAAGTGACTACTGGGCGACTCCATGGGAGTTTTTAGGCAAAGATAGAGGCGACTGTGAAGATTATGTTATAAGTAAATATTTTGCTCTTAAGTACCTAGGGGTAGATTACAAAAAGCTCTTCTTTACATATGTTCGCTCTACAAAATTTAAAGAACCGCATATGGTTTTGACATACTTTGAGACTCCAAAAAGCGAACCGCTTATATTAGATAACATTAACCTCAAGATATTTCCTGCCTCACAAAGAGAAGATTTAACCCCAATCTATAACTTTAACGGAGAAATCCTCGATAAAGCAGACAAAACAAATAAAAAATCCCACAAAAAGTGGGATGAACTAAAACTCAACATGCAAAGGAAGAAGATATGACGCTCTATAAACAGATAGCTTTGATGCTGTCACTATTTTTACTTACCATATTATCAACTGTTTTGGTGCTGAATTTCCAAAGTGCCAACAAAGGTGTTCAAGAGAGACTCTATGAGGATGCAAAAAACAACGCAACTTTACTTAGTCTCTCGCTTGGAAGTGCAAACGGTGATATATCCATGATGTCAACTATGATAAATGCTAATTTTGACAGTGGAAACTACCGTAAAATAACCCTTGTCGATGTTGAGAGCAACCCTCTTTATGAAAGAGTCTTAGAGAGCGATATTACTGCTGTTCCTCAGTGGTTTAAAGAACTCATAAGCCTAAAGGCACCTGTTGCATTCTCAAATGTATCTGCAGGTTGGAGTCAAGTGGGGATATTAAGCATACAGAGTGACTCAACATATGCCTACAAACAGCTATACGCAATCTTAACAGACCTTCTTATCTCCTTTGCAGTTATTACTATTTTTTCTCTTGTGGCTCTTAATCTCCTACTCCATGCTGTTTTAAAACCACTAAAAGATGTTCAAAAACAAGCAGCGGCAATTACTAGAAACGAATTTATTATTCAAGATAATATTCCATACACAAAAGAGTTAGCTGATGTTGTAATTGGAATGAACAACATGGTTGCAAAAGTAAAATCTATGTTTGACAAAGGAAATCAAGAGCTAAAGGTTCACAAGGAGCTTGAGTATATTGATGAGAATACTCAACTTAAAAATCGTAAATACCTTATCGACAAACTTCCCTCTTTCTTAAAGATTGACGCTTCGTATAAAGGCGGGATTAGCATGATTATTGCATTTGACGGAATCATAGAAGCCAACGAGAAAATAGGTCATAAAAATGTAGATAACCTTTTTCTAGCCGTTGCAGATATTTTCAAAAAAAATACAAAAGGCATGAAAGAGCCTGTAGTAGCTAGAATTAACGGTACGGAGTTTTGCCTACTGCTTCCGGACTGTTCAAGTAGCGATGCAGTTGAACTTGCAAAAAACATACAAAAACACTGTTTTAACGCAATTGATTCGGCAGGCCTTGAGCAAAACGAGACCTTTGTTAGTATAGGAATATATGAGTATAACCATAAAGATAGCATAGCCGAGCTCTTTTCACGTTCAGACAATGCACTTGCACAGGCAAAGTTTAAACACGAACATATACACATAGAGAAGGCAAATAGTGTAATTGAGGTAATGGGAAAAGAGGCTTGGAGACTTCTTATCAACAAAGCGATTGATAAAGAAAGATTTAGCTTTGTCTCTTGGAGTGTTATTGACACTAAAAAAGAGAAACTAACCCATAACGTACTTAGTATACATCTTATACTTGATAAAAATAGCTCTTATAGTTATGCTCAATTTATGGCACCGGCAATCCAATCAGGCTTAAGTTCTGAGATTTACAAAAAAATTGTACATATGCTTTTTAATAACTCCCTTGCTCTTCTTAGTGCGTCTATCTACTCCTTAAGGCTTCCGCAAGAGTATCTCCAAGAGAAAGATACCTACAGTAATATAAATGAGCTTCTTCGCGCTAATGCAGCGATGTTGCCGTTTAAACTTATTATAGAACTTCCCGATAAGCTTGTACGCCAAGACTCAAAAGAGATTAGAGCGTATATAGAGCTTTTTAGAAGATACGGGATAGATATAGGGGTGTTTGAATTTATCGGGGAGAGTGACGACTATCAATACCTCCAAGAGCTAAGACCATCTTATATAAAAGCTGAGGCTAGCTACTTCTTAACTCAAAGTACTCAATCAATCTCATCTTTGAGATTAATTACAGACAGCGTTGGTATATCCTTAATAGCTGTTGGTGTGAGCGACTTGGATACACTTGAGTCGTTAAAAGAGAAAGATATTCACATTATACAAGGGGAAGTTACCGAGTCAATAGAGCTGCCTTAAAATCCTCTGGAGTTTAATCCTTTGGCTATTGCTTCGTTTATCTCCTGTTTATACTCTGGGTTTAACTTCTCTAGGTCTCTATCAAAGGTTATAATCATATCTTTGTTTGCATTTGGGTGCCTACATATAGTAAAGAGAATGTCTATATATATATCAAAGTCAGGATGAGGTCTTAGCCCCAATTTTTTGTGAACCTTTCCATGATGCTTTATAACAAGCTCTAGCGCTTCTGAAAGAACTTTTGCACTAGAGCTTTTGTTTTTTATAATATTAACCAGATAAAATAAGTCCGTATTTATTTTCGGAATCTCTTCTTTTTGCTTCTCTTTATCATCTTTTTTTGCTTCTGCTACAGGGGATAACTTTTTCTCTCTCTTTAGATCTCTGTTTGGCTCTAAAAAAAGTAAAAATATTAAAACAGCCAGAATTAAAATCAGTCCGATAATAGCTTTTATAATAAATTCTGTTTCCACTACTGCTACTTTTTTTCTTTATTATACCCAACAAAAAATAAATCCTATTAAAACAATACTCTGTTAACTAAATACCACATATACAGATGATATAATCTTTAAAATTTAAAAAAGGAAAACTATAATATGGAAATGTTGATAATATTAATAACCGTCTCATCGGCGCTTGTTATTATAAGCATGTTTATTATTTCTCAAGATAAAAATAAGTACATGAAAAATATAGATAAAGAGATTAAAAGAGTTGGAACTAATGAGTACAAAAATTCCCAAGAATGTAAGCAATATCAAGAAAAAATAGAGGAGTTAGGTCTTGTTGAGGCATCAGTTGAGCAACTCTTTAGCATGAAGCAAGAAGCCATGAAAAAATTCAACGTTCCCAATTCATTTTTTCTTGATGAAAAAATTTATAGCAGTGAGAAAGAGTATCTTCTAAAATTTGCCTTAGCTCACGGTTTTGACAATAGTGATAATATTGATACGATATATGATAAAATCAACCCTTTAATGGGCTACACTTCTGATGAGCTAAAAGCTTATAATTATAAAAACTGATTGTTTATAAATTATTATAGGTGATATTTAGTAGTGTGGTGGACAGCTAGGGATTCGAACCCTAGATAGATTGCTCTATACCCGCGTTCCAGGCGAGCGCCTTCGACCACTCGGCCAGCTGTCCGTTTAAGATTGCAATTTTACCCTCAAAAGTCTTAAGAACAGCTCTAAAAAGAGAGTATCTTAGAGTGAAAAATCACTATAATCATATTTTTTCAAATCAATATAGTACTTTTTACCTACGACTATAACTCTAGAGTCATCTTTTGCTCTGCTTTTAAACTCCTCTTTAATCTTTATCCTCTTCTTCTTTGAGAAATCTCTACTTTTTAGATATTTACTAAGAGATGTCAGCCTTCTCTCATCAACCGGTTCATCTTTTTCTATATGCTCTATCTCTGCCTCAAATGATTCATCCGGAGCATTTAAGATAAATTTTGAGGAGATTGCATTTATTATGTTTTTTAGCTGTTCATCTTTTTCTTTATAAATCTGCTCAATTTTCTCTCTCTCTTTTATAAGCATCTGCTCTTTTTGATCTCTTAGGCTTCTTGTCTCGTTTTGAAGAGTCTCTACTTTTTGCTGAAGTTTGCTATTTTGCTCCTCTAGGAACTTATAGTATCTCTCATCTGTATGAGCAGCTATTTTTTTGTCGCTTTGCTTTGTTGCTTTTACCCCACTACTACTCTGCTGGCTTAACATGACAAACTTTACCCCGTTTTCTACTACACTCTGCAAAGAGCCTCTCCTTATACGATTATGTATCGCCTCTTTTGAGACACCAAGCTTCTCGGCGGCATCTGAAATTGTTAGTTTTAGCATCTAGAAATCTCCTCTATCTCATGTTTTCAAACACAAGAGGAGCTTCCCACTCTTGAGCTTTAATCTCTTTGATTACTTTTTGTAAATCGTCTAGTTTAGCCCCTTTGACTCTGATGGAATCTCCCTCTATTTGAGCAGTGACTTTAAGTTTTAGTTTTTTTATCTCTGCGGTAATTTTTTTAGCCTCTTTTGACTCAATGTAGTCAACTATCTTAAAAGTTGCTTTTCTATTGCTACCGCTAGAGTCTTCAACCTTTAGCTCTTCTATAACTTTTGAAGAGAGATTTTGTTTTAAAAGTTTTGCTATAACTATATCCTTTAGCGCATCGAGTTTGTTATCGCTAGAAGCGACAAGCACTAAAAGCTTATCCTTCTCTTTGTAGTTAATCTCATAAGGAGTTCCTTTAAAATCGTAACGGTTAGCGACCTCTCTATCCACTAAATTTATAGCATTTTTAAAGTTTTGCATATCAATCTTTGCGCTTATATCAAACGAGTGCTCTTTTGCCATTTTTAAAACCTTTTATAACATGATGTTTAGATTATAACATATTTTTAAAGTGTGTTAGTTATTCTAAAAAATGGGGCTTCCATCACCAAAACTACTGCCAAAACTGCTAAAACTAGGGTCCATGTAACCAAACACACTACTTTTTGCTCTTAATTTCTCTATATCTGCCTTACTTGATATCTCTTGTGGACATACAAGGGTACATTCATTGCACAGCGTACAATCCCAAACTCCGTTTGCCTGAATAGCATCTATTTTCTCTTTTGGATTTGCCTCTCTTTTGTCACTAACATATCGCCACACTCTTGTTAGTGAAAACGGTCCTAAAAATTCACTATTTACCGCATATACTGGGCAGACGCTATAACAGGAGCCGCACAGTATGCAGTCGCTTTGAAGCTCGTTTATCTTCTGATTATCAATTGAGAGAGAAACATTATCTACCGGCAAACTCTGCCATGCCTTTGCCTTTGTATTGAAGCTATACGCCTTATCCATATCTACAACAAGATCGCGTAATATGGGAGTATTATTTAGCGGCTCTACCAAATCACCATCTTTTACATGGTATGAGCATGACAAAACCTCTCTGCCGTTAACTCTAACTGCGCAACTTCCACAAACACTGCTTCTGCATCCGCTGCTGTATGCAAGAGAGGGGTCTTGGTTGCTTTTTATCTCGTTTAGTACCTCTAAGAGGGTTTTGTCTTGCATCTGGACTTCATACTCTACGACGCTATCTCTTTTTATATTAATTTTCATAACTGATTTCTCCATCTATACTTATAATAGTGTGTGCTCTATATTTTTCATCGACCGCTGGAGCATCTATTCTAAAGTGTGCCCCTCTGCTCTCATCTCTATTTATAGCACTTAGCAAGATAAGCTCTCCAATTTGGAGCATATTTTTAAACTCCAAAAACTCCGTAAGGTTTGTGTTGTACTCTTTTGTTTTATCGCTTACTCCCATCTGAGGTAGAGTACTTTTCATCTCTCTTAACATCTCTAATACTCTTAGCATTGAGTCTTTTTGCCTCTTTATCCCCACGTTTTTATAAAACAGCTCTCCTAACCTCTCATGCTCTTTATAAAAATTTATCTTATTTGTATATCTTTTTATCTCATCAATCTCTTTTTCAAAAATGCTCTTATGCCCTGATATATCCGTATGCTTTTTAAAACTATCGGCATATTTAGCGGCACTTACTCCTGCTTGTCTGCCAAATACTACAAGCTCTAAAAGAGAGTTTCCTCCAAGTCTGTTTGCTCCATGGACTTTGTGATTAGCACACTCTCCCACGGCAAAAAGTCCTTTAACACATGTTGAAGAGTTCTCGTCAACTTCTATTCCACCCATTGTGTAGTGAGCGGCGGGCTTTATCGGAATCAAATCTACGGCAGGATCTATATTTTCATAAAGTTTTGCAAGTTTTGCCTCCTGCGGAAGCTCTCTTTGTATAAACTCTGCTCCTAAATGACGAATATCAAGATAAATCTCTTCGCCTTTTGCAATCTCATCATGGATAGCTTTTGAGACCTCATCACGTGGAAGAAGTTCATCAACAAACCTCTCTCCCTTTGAGTTCAAGAGATGTCCACCTGCGCCCCTAGCACTCTCTGAGATGAGGATAGAGGACTCTTTGAGTGCCGTTGGATGAAACTGTACAAACTCCATGTCACTCACTCTTGCTCCTGCTCTTAATGCTGCAGCTACTCCATCGCCGCTTGAAGATACAGAGTTTGTAGAGTAGTTATGATAGACTCTGCTATATCCGCCGGTTGCTACAACCACGCTTGAGGCATCATGTATCTCTATTTCGCCGCTTCTTTTATTTAGCAGACTTACCCCGCAGACATACTTTTTGCCACTCTCGTCAAGCTCTGTTATAAACTCCAGAAGATGCCTCTCGTTTAAAATCTCTATCTTTGCGCCTAGAACTCTGTCGTAGAGAGTATGAAGAATTTTTAATCCCGTATAGTCCTGAGCATAGCATGCTCTTGGAGCATACGCACCGCCCAGTTTTCTTTGTGCAATACCAGACTCTGCCGTTCTGCTAAAGGGCACGCCGATACTATCAAGCCATGTTACAGCTTTTGGCGCTTCTTGGCACATGTGTCTAACTGCCCTCTCATCTGCTAAACCGTTTGCAGATTTAAGTGTATTTTGAACATGCACCTCTACGCTATCACCTTCTTTATCTGATAAAACAGCATTAATTCCGCCTTGAGCCATACATGTTTGACTTCTTGTCGGATACTCTTTTGTTATTATCGTTACTTCTGCACCGTTTTCATGTGCATTTAGTGCGGCAACAAGCCCAGCCCCTCCGGCTCCTATGATTATTACTCTATTTTTCATTCTCTTCCTCACTTTTGCTTATCTCAATTGTAAATTTTACTCCATTTTGTATATTTTCAGCATAGAGCTTACCGTCACGGTGCTGCTTAATAATACTTTTTGACATATGTAGCCCCAATCCTGTACCGTTCTTATCAAACTTTGTTGAGAAGTATGGATCAAAGATTCTATCTATTATCTCCTCATCTATACCACCCGCATTATCACTTATCTCCATAATTGCGACATCTCCTCTATCATAGCTCTTTATACAGATTTGTGCATCGGCTATCTCTTTTTCCCTATACTGATCTCTTGCATTATTTATAATATTTACCAAAACCTGCACAAACTCATTTTTAAAGAGTTTAACTCTATTCATGGAAGCAAGCTCTAAAAAAAGATCTATCTCTTCTGATGCTAAACTACCTTCAAGTAGCCAGTAGACCTGAAATACAGGATCATTTAAAGTACACTCTTCTTTATGCTTGTTTGGTTTGTAAAAGTCACTAAAGTCAGAAATTATTTGACCCATGTTGTTAGTGTTGAGTTCAATTTTTTTCAATTTCTTCTCTAAAAAATCTAAAAACTCCTCTCTATGTTTTTCATCTGAGAGATCATACTGCTCAAGCTCTATTGCCATTATTATTGATATATTAAGTGCCGATATTGTGCTAAGAGGCTGTTTCCATTGATGTCCAATCATGCTTACCGTCTCTCCGATTTGCGCTAATCGAGATTTATGAAGCAAATAGGTATCTTTTTTTTGCATCTCATTAACCGCATCGTCTATCTTAAGCTCAAGTGTTTGATTTAGCTCAAGGAGTTCATCCTTAAGCCCCTCAAGCTCGCTATTTTTTTTCTTTAAAATATGCTGACGATAGAAAAATATAAAGATTATAATAAGTGCTAAAAATATAATCTCTTTTAAATATTTAAATTTTATTTTTTGTATATAGTTTACCGATACCCACTCATTATAAATCCTGCGCATATCCGAGTCTGTTATCTTGTTTGATAATTTTTCAAAAATGTTAAAGAGCATAATGTCATCATCTCTTACACCAAACCCCATATCTATGCTCTCATCGAGCTGTCCTGAAACCTTGAGATGCCCATTTGGTTTATTTTTAAAACTATAAGCAATCGTTACAAACTCATCTATAAAACCGTAGTACTTTTTTTTCTCTACTGCAATAAACCCATCTTTTAAAGAGTCCACATAATTTAGCTTAATGCTTGGGTGTCTCCTTTTTAAATCCTCTATAAATGCTCTATCTTTAACTACCGCAAACTCTTTATCTAAAACTAAATTGATATCAAGAATATAACTCTGCTCTTTGCTTGTTACAACGACTAGATGTTCGTGGTGATACGGTGTTGTGTACCTTACTCCATCTTGCTTTAGCGAATGTAGTGCCATAGGGAGCATGTCGCACTTTCTCTCTTTTACCCTTTTTAAAGAGTCTTTACGGTTTTGGGTTATTACAAACTTGTATGGGATTGTTATGCTCTCTTTTGTTAAACCTAAAACATCTGAAGCTATTCCAACGACTTCTCCATCCCTAATAGCACCGTAAGGAAGAAAAGAGAGATCCATGCAGACACTTATCTCCCCCTTTTGTTTTAAGTAGTTCACATCCTCTTTGTTTAAAAACTTCTCTTTGTTGCTAAATATAAGATTATCTAGATTTACGTCCGTTTCCGTAAGACCTATAACTTTATATACGTCCAAAATTCTCTCTATTTTATTTCTCTCTATGGTTCCAAAATCTATACCGTTTACATATGCAAGCTTTTTTAACTCCTGTGCCTCAAACATCAAAGCATCTCTTGTTTTGTTTTTGGCGTTATACTTTGTATATATAATATTAACAGCCTCCTCAATATTGTTAAAAGCGTACTCCCAACCTCTTATAGATGCTTTTTTAAACCTTGCTACAGATTGAGGATTCTTATCTGCATTTTCTTGTGATGTAAAAAGTATATCGCTGTAAAAATCAAAACCTTTATCCCTTGGGGAAAAGAGCTTGTACTGTAGCGCCCTTTGTTCTAGTATATAGGGTTCGTTTGATATATAACCAACATAAAGGTCAACTCTTTTGTCTATAAGCTCCTCTATATCAAAAGTGTGTTTTTTAAGCTTTATCCTCTCTTGATTTGTTTTGCTTGCATTTATCATGGCGTAAATTGAAGCCGTCTCAATTGCATCATGAGTAGACATTATAGTTTTGTCTTTAAAATCTTTTACGCTGTTAATACCGGAGGAGCCAAGTGCTATAAGTACAAGTGGGGAGGATTGAAAGGCAGCACTAAGCAGGGATATACTTTTTCCTTGTGCATAGTATAAAATAAGACTTGACCGACCTATGGCATAAGTTGTTTTTGCACTTAAGACATCACCAAGCGCATCAGTCTCATGAGTAAATTTTTTTATATCTACATCAAAACCGGCATCTTCATAAAACCCTTTCTCTTTTGCCATATAGTATCCTGCAAACTGAAACTGATCAAGCCACTGTAGCTGTAAGGAGACTTTTTCTAGAGATTTTTGTTCTGCATGTATAGAGACAAAAAAGAGTAAAAAAGTAAACAGATATTTCATAATATTACCGATTTTTTAAAGGTAGTAAATTATACCACAAGAGTCAAAAAGTAGTACCTTGCTATCCTTAAACTCCCGGCAATTAAAACAAACCAAACAAACTTGAGTCTAACAACTCCCGCAACAAGTGTTAGCGGGTCGCCGATAATTGGCAACCATGAAAGCAGAAGTGCGTAGTAGCCGTATATATGTCCATAGCCGTATGCTTTTACTCCTGTTTTAGATGAGAGAAGTTTTGTTTTTGTTTTTTCGTAAAGCAAATAGCCTAAAAAGTAGTTTAAAACGATAGCAAGAATATTTCCGCTTGAGGCAGATAAAAGTGCATTTAACTCAGGCATACCGCTTGAGAGAGCAGCAACAAGTACAACCTCTGAACTAAAAGGCAGTATCGTCGCAGCTAAAAAAGCGGATAAAAAAAGAGTGAGCTCCGCTATGTTATCTGCTTTTTAATGATTTAATATTCTCTATCACACCCGCGATAAGCTTATCTCTGGCTTCAATACTTGTCCATGCAATATGCGGTGTTATATAGAGATTATCTCCGTTTTTCACACTCAAAAGCGGATGGTTCTCCTCCATCGGCTCACGGCTAAGAACATCCAGTCCAAAAGAGATATTTTTCTCATCAATTACTTTTGCAACTGCCTCTTCGTTGATTATACCGCCGCGCCCAAGATTTAAAACTACAGCCCCGTCTCTACACATTAACAACTCTTCATAATCTAACAGATTAAGAGTTTTATCATTTAACGGTGCGTGTATAGAGATTATATGGCAACTCTTAAGCATCTCATCAAGCTCTACATGTTGATAATCATGATTGTGATTTTTACCGCTTGTTGAGAAGTAGCATACATCTGCCCCAAAAGCAGATGCTATCTCTGCAACCCCTCTGCCTATCGTTCCTAATCCAATTACTCCCCATTTTTTACCTTTAATCTCAAAAAATGGATGTGAGACATCAGTGAAAATAGCACTTTTTGCATAAGAACCCTCTTTTACATACTCATCATAGTATCTAGAGTGTCCTACGAGATAAAAGAGCATAGAGAAGGTGTGTTGTATTACAGAGTCAGTTGAGTATCCGGAGACATTTTTTACTAAAATATCTCTTTTGTTTGCAGCCTCTATATCTACATTGTTCATACCGGTTGCTGCAACGCAGATAAGTTTTAAAGAGGAGGTGTTTGAGATGTGAGCATCTGTTATAATGACTTTGTTAGTAACTATAACATCAGCGCCGATTACACGTTCTTGCGTCTGCTCGGGCGAAGTTGTCTGAAAAATATCGACATCTCCTAGCTCAAAAAACCCACTAAGAGATGTATCCCCAAATGTTAGTGCGTCAAGTATAACAATCTTCATCTAGCTATCCTTAATACTTTCAATCAACTCTCTTGATTTTTCTAGTGCTTTTTCTGCTTCATCAAAAACAAGCGCTACGGCTAATCTTCTGCCTTTATGAGCTTCGGGTTTTGAAAAAATTCTAACAAAACTATTATCGCTAAATAGGCTATCGTCCACACTTATAACAGGAGCATAGCTATGAACTTCTGATTTAAATGCGGCACTAGCACCCGCCCCATAAAATGTAAACCCTAAGGGGAGTCCTAAAATAGCACGCAAGTGAAGTGCAAACTCGCTTTGAGACTGTGTGATTAATGTTACCATTCCGGTATCATGCGGGCGTGGCGACACTTCAGAGAAATAGACCTCATCATCTTTTATAAAAAGTTCCACCCCAAAAAGACCGCGACCTCCAAGACCATCCGTAATTTTCTTAGCCATATCCTGCGAGCGCTCTTTTGCCAAGGAGCTCATCTGCATAGGTTGCCATGAAAATATGTAGTCGCCGTCTCTTTGCTCATGGCCTATCGGCTCACAAAAAACCGTCTCCTCTCCGTTTCTTACAGTTAGCATTGTTATCTCATAGTCAAAATCGACAAACGCTTCAACAATAAGCTCGCTTGCATCCCCGCGTGCCTCTTTTGCAATCTCCCATGAAGCATCAATATCCTCTATGCTCTTAGCGACACTTTGACCATGACCTGAACTACTCATAACAGGTTTGATTATACATGGAAAACCCATATTTTGTGCTGCTCTTTTTAGTCCATCTTTTGTAGTAACAAACTCATATGAACCGGTTTTAAGTCCAAGTGTCTCTGCCGCAAACGTGCGAATATTTTTTCTATTCATAGTCTTACTAACTGCACTTGCGTTTGGAATAACGTTATACCCTTTATCTTCTGCTGCAAAAAGAGCATCAATGCTTATAGCCTCTATCTCCGGAAGAATATAGTCGGGTTTTTCACGATAAATAATCTCTAATACTGCGTTTTTATCCTGCATATTTACAACATATGAACGGTGAGCTACATGATGAGCAGGCGCATTTTGGTATCTGTCCACGGCAATGACCTCAAGACCTAGTCTTTGGGCTTCTATGGCTACTTCTTTACCGAGTTCGCCTGAACCAAGGAGCATAATTTTTTTTGAATTTGATTTTAGGGGAGCAGAAAAACGCATGATAATTCCTTGATTTTCATTAAATTTAAAACGCTAAACGCCGCTTTCGCGGCTAAAGCTTGCTTTAAAAAAGCAGAAGGAATTATAACAAAATAGATTTAAAACTTATCGCTTTAACCCGATAAGTGTCTCAAGAAGAGTGTCTGAAGTGGTAATTGTTTTACCATTTGCCTGATAACCTCTTTGAATGATTATAAGCTGTGTCAAAGAGCGAGACAAGTCAACGTTTGAAGCCTCAAGTGCCGCAGCTTGCATAAAACCACGCCCTGCCGTTGCTGCCGTACCTATGATTGGGTCTCCGGAGTTCGCAGTCTGTATAAAAACATTTCCACCCTCAGTAGAGAGACCTTCATTGTTTGTAAACTTTGCCATACCGATTTGTGCCAATCCAAAAGAGCGTCCATTGCTAAATGAGCCGACTAACGTACCGCTTTGATCAATTCTAATACCGACTAAATCTCCACCCGTAAAACCATCCTGACTTATTCCTGAGGTTGATGAAGCAGAATCAAAACTAGTCATGCCATCAAAACCGTTGGAAGTACCAAGGTCGATTGCAACTTGCTGATTTGCAGCCGAGCCGTTATTTGCTGTAAAAGAGACATTTGGCGGGTTATATGTAGATAGTGAACCATCACTATTAAATCTTACAAAACCGGTCTTTTCATTATACGGCGCAATTGAGTCAATAGTAGCAGGCTCAGGAACACTTATCTTTAAATTCCAAGTACTTCCTGTTGAAGCGTCTACCGAAACTTTTCTAAACTCCGTTCTAAGAGTATGTTTTGATCCTAATGAGTCAAAAATATCTATACTAGATGAGTGTGTTGCCGCATTAAAACCTTGAGAAAACGCCGTTGCCGTACTTCCAGAAGGAAGAGTTGAGTTTAATGCTTCCATGTTTCTTGTAAATCTTGTATTTTCGGTTATTCCACCGCCTACAACACTACTTGCATTCATCCCTGTAATTGACAGATTAATATCATAATCGTTTGCACTTCCACCAGGATTTGACAACTCAATCTTACCTTGCTCATTTACTTTTACTTCAACATTACTTGTTGCACCACCACCGTCTGCATTTGCTTGAGTCTCAAGAGCCTCACGGAGATCTGCTATTGTAGTAAATTTCTTATCACTTCCGGCTACTGTTGTAGATACAGTAGGATCATACTGATATCTATATGCCGTAGTAACTGAATCTCCAACAACGAATCCACTACCATCTCCACCTCCAACGGCGCTTATTCTAATATTATGCGAAGCGTTTGCATTTGAGTTTGAGTTTGTTAGTGTTATTGTATCGGTTACGGTATCGTATGCGGCACTTATGCCTGTTACAGATGTCTGAGCATTAATTGCCGAGACATATCTTGCACCATCTTCATCTGCCGTGTTTGTTGCAAGACCACCGGTTGTTGTAATCTGTTTTGTAGTACCGTCATCTAATTCAAATGTAATATCTAACTCGGCTCCACCACCTGGAACTGCCACACTTGATGTTGTTGTTGAGTTCACAAATGATGCCCAAATACCTTGATTTGTTTGAAGATTAAACGCCTCTCCCGAGTCATTAAACATAACACCCATATCGCCGGACTCTATTGGGTTTCCATTCTCATCAAGAGCAGGTGGAGTAGGGAGTGCCGGCGGAGGACCTGCAGGAACTTCGTAAGCAGGTGAAAAGTTCTCAACTCTAGGTCCTGAGTTTAGGTTTGCCTTAACAACGACATTTTGTGTTGGAGATGCGGGAGTAGTAAGCCCCGGTGGTATATTTATATCCGTAATAGGTGCTGTCGCATCAACTTTGCCTGTCACTGGATCTCTAAGCCATCCTTGAACTATAAAACCGTTGTTATCAACAAAATTTCCACCGGCATCAAACTTAAAGTCACCTGATCGTGTATACTTGTATGTGTTACCGCCATCGGGAGAGACTATGAAAAAACCATCCCCTTGAATAGCAACGTCTGTATTTTTATCAGAATTTTGAACAGAGCCCTGCGCAAAAATCTTAGTTACTGAACTAGCACTTGCACCAAGACCTACCTGTACCGGATTTTTACCACCCAATTCACCTTGAGGAGCAGTTGCAATTGCTTGTGTCTGAGCAAGAAGATCAGAAAAGTTCGCACGTGAATATTTAAAACCTATGGTATTTACGTTTGCAATATTATTTGATTCTACGTCCATCGCAACTTGATGTGACTGTAGTCCGGATACACCGGAAAAAAGTGATTTTAACATTTTAAATCCTTATTATTCATTTATAACACTCTCAAGAAAAAATCTTATTGTGTTAAAGAAGCCCTATTGGCAACACTTACCCTTTTTTAACAGGTAAACTATTATTGTAAATAAAATAGCATTTTATGTTCCAACTTTATTAAGCATCCATGCTTAAGGCTTTTTGTAACATCTCGTCTGCCGTTGTTATTGATTTTGAGTTTGCATCGTATGATCTTTGCATAATTATAATTTCTGTAAGACCGGCCGTAATATCAACATTAGAGCCCTCAAGTTTAAAGTTTGAAATATCGGTTCCTATAATATTTTTACCGTTTTCATCTTGAAAAAATATTGGTCTACCGCTGTTTTGAGACTCTGAAAATCTTGAGCTGCCTTGACGTTCAAGTCCTCTGTCATTTTGAAAATGAAATACTCCAATTTTTCCAACGGCACTCTGCATGCCGTTAGAAAAAGTAGCGATTACATCTGCATTTTTATTTATATCGTACCCAATAAGACTACCGCCGACAAGACCGTTTGAAGAACTAGAGCCGCTAAAAGTATCTCCTAAAGACATAACACCCTCATATCCACTGCCAAGATTAATTGCTACATTTGTTCCGTTATTGTCTATTGATGTTAGTGTTGATGATATCAATGCCCCCGTATCATCAAAGCTTGCAACGCCGTTGCTTGTACTATAAATTTCTGTACCTTTAAGATTCTCAACCGTAGCGACTATATCCCACTGACTTCCAGGGGAGAGCTGAGGAACACTTTTTGTAAACTCAAGTCTTAAATTATTTCTAACACCTTGTGCATCAATAATTTCAGAACTTATAACTTCTATCTCATCCCCTGCACCTAAATTACCATAAAAATTTGCCTCAGTTGTTGCTTGGGGCGGGAAGAGCAGCTCATCCGGAAAACGTAGTTTCTCCTGCGCGTTTACATCTCCAAGCTCTACCTCTGCTAACTGCTCACTCAACACTCCATTGTTGATATTGCTCCCCATAGTCCCCAAAACATAATAACCGTCATTGGTAACCAAATCTCTATCTTTATCAAACACAAAAGAGCCGTTGCGAGTATAGAGCGGCTCCCCTTCTGCTTGAATTCCAAACCAGCCGTCACCAAAGATTGCTAAATCCGTACTTCTATCGCTTAGCTGCATAGAGCCTTTGCTCTGGCTCATGGTAACTGCGTTTAGCTTTGTACCTATTCCAATACTGCTATTTACACTTGAAGACGCCGCAGATGTGACAAGAGCATTTTCAAAAAGTGATGAAAACTCTGTCGTATATTCACGAAATCCAACCGTGTTTATATTTGATAAATTATCCGAAATTACATCAATTCCATATTGATGCGTTTTAATTCCATTTATCCCTGTATAAAAAGCCTGAGTCATCATTTTAGTGTACCTCTACTCTTAGTAAATCTCTTTTACATCTGTAAGAGAAACATAGCTAGAGCCTACCTTGAAGTAAGTCTCATCACCATCAAATCTAACTGATTCAATAGGGTAAGCTCCAACTCTTGTTGTTAAATCATCACCGTTTGGATTTGTGTATGAGGCAGTTGCATAGTAAATTCCGCTTTCAACACTGTTTCCGTTTCGATCTGTTCCATCCCATGTAAACTGGTAAACTCCTTTAGGATTTGTACCGACATCTATTGTTTTTATTATATTGCCGTTGACATCAAGTATCTCAACATTTCCTCTCTCTATCTCATCAGGGAAATATATCTCAAAAGTAGTTTCGCTTCCTTCATCTAAGACGATAGCATTACTCCCCATATCTGCTGTTTTGCCAATAGCAGATATTGTACTGTACTGCTGCGAACTACCTAGCGATAGCGCTAAGTCCTCTAATGCTTTATTTGTATTCTCGGTAGCTTCAAGAGTTGCAAGTTGCGATGTCTGAGTCAAAATCTTCTCACTATCCATAGGTTCTGTCGGATCTTGGTTTTGAAGCTCAACTAACAAAAGAGTCATAAAGTCATCTTTGCCTAGCACCGTCTTATCTTCAACCGTAGTTGTAGGCGCGTACTCCGCATTTGTTGCTGCATTTAAGCCTGTTGATGTGATTGCCATGATACTTCCTTTAATTTATTATCCGTAAAAAGAACAACTCCTTTTTACTTCGCTAGCCGCTTAGGCACTGGAGCTTGCCTCATTATTCGAGGCAAATTTTATTTATATATATCTAGGGACTACAATTTCTAAAGAGCTTAGTATCTCTTCGTGTGTCTCTTCACTCTCAAAGTAGTTATACTCTTCATGAGCTTTTTGCTCATGTTGTCTATGCTGGTTTCCTCCACCGGCATTTGTATCACCACCACCTTGTGAACCATTACTAAAGTTTAATGAAGCATTATTTATTCCACTATTGTTTAACTGTACTTTTAGCTCATTGGCATTCATCGCCAAAGTATTTACCGCTACACTGTTTGAACTAATATTTACATGTAGGTTTTTACCTCTTTGTACTACCGTTAAATCAACCTCTCCAAGGTGTGCAGGATTGAGCTGAATCTTAACTCTAGTAAAAGGCGATTTATACTCCTCAATAGCACTCTTTATATCATTAGAAAGATATTTAATCATCTGTTTTGCTTCGTTTAGCTTCACCTCAAAACTATCAGCTTTATGCGTTATTGATGATTCTGTTTTTGAAGAGGAGCTGCTGGATTCAGGCAAGGAGGTGTCTCCTCCTAAAAGTTGCTCTAATGTTTTAATACTGTCTTGTGTCGGGGTTGGAGCAATAACTCTAGCAGTAGCTACAGAGAAATCAGCTGTTAGTGCAAGAGTGCTCGTAGATGATTTTTCTTCACGAAGAAGAAGCTTAAGCGTCTCATCTGCTTTTGTCTTAGGTGTTTTTTCATCTGTTTTTTGTATATTATTTGCTTTAGCTTGAACAATCTGCTCTGTTGTTGTGTGTTGCTGCGGATTTTGTGCTTTAAAGAGTGGTGTCTCTCTTATCTCTCTGTGAGTAGTTTTTTCACTATTTCTAATCTCGCTAGATACTTCCGCCTCTGCTTTTTGTGCATTTGCAGCAGCTGTATTTAGCTTTTTTTCATCAACTCCGGTAGTTTTCTTAACAGATATCCCCTCTTTTAAAATATCTGGGCGTGCCTCTTTTGGACCCTCTGGGCGTATCTCTCTCTCTGAGCCACTCTTTCTTTCTTGAACAACATCTTTCTTTGGCTCTGTTTGCCCCTCTGTAGTGCCTTTTGTCTCTTTTTGGGTTACTGTGGAGAGTTCTTTTAAGTTTGTATCATTTTTAACGCTTGACTTTATCTCTTGAAAACTTATTTTGCTTATATCTATACCAAATTTTTTAGCAGCATCGACTAAGCCACCTAGAGTTTTTGGTAGCTCTTTTATCTCTGCCTTTTTATATCCATCGCTATTTTGGATTTTATCTTTGAGATAGTTTTTTGCATCGACTATTAATGCTTTCATATCATCTTTAGTAAGAGAAGATGTGAGTTTTGGATTTAGCTCCGATAACTCCTCTTTATCTAACAGTGTTAGCTTATCTTCACTATTTAAAAGCGAGAGATTTTTCTCCGCCTTTATGCCGACCTGTGCAGGTTTAACATTTTTAACATCACTGCCCAGCGCTAAGATTAAGGAGCCGTTTTGAACACCTTTGCCCTCTTTTTTTTCGCTCGCACCCCTTAGAAAATCTGAAAATGAGCTACCTTTCTCATTTTTTGGGGTTACAAGAGTCAATGACGATGATGAGCCGTTTTTACTTTTAGCATCTAGTAATACCACTTTACACCACCTTTTTACTCATAGATTTTATATAAGGTAATAGCATAAACTATTCCACTATTAAATATATATAGATATAATTTTGAATTATGAAATTATTACTCTTACTATTTCCCTTACTGTTAATTGCTAAAAGCCCTTTTGATTCAAAGAAAGTTGATTTTGATATGTCAGCCTATGAGACGAAAAAAAATGAGCTAAACGAGAGTGCGGGGAAAAATAGTAAAATAAAGTGCAGATTAGTGTGCGATAAAAAAATATATAAAGAGCAGAAGATTTCAGATGCAATTGAGTTTTATAAAAACTCCAAAGAGCATAGTTTTAATTAAGAACTAAAGTCATCCAGGCATCTTAAATCTTTTTTATACATTGCGCTTACGTTGTTTGCAAGCTCATCAACAAGAGCTTTTGAACTCTCACCGTCTATAGGATAACTAACCATAGCGCTACCCAAGCTTCTTGCAAAAAACTCTTCAAACATATCTTTGACAATTTGTGCTCCATACTTATCTGTGTAGGGAAGTAGGAAAAAGTAGTCTGATTTAGAGTTTAAAATAGCATCGGAATTTCTTAAAATTTGCTCTAAAGAGCTATCTATGACCGACTGCTCAACCTCTAAAAAATCACAATAAAGCAGAGTAAAGCTCTCTGCTCTACTCTCATCCACTCTCTGGGCTAAGCCTATACTTAAATCAAGAAGTTGTCTAAAGTTATCAAATCCAAAATGTACGCCTGCCATATTTTGCCCCAACTTATTAAGATTTTACAGAGTATATCAAAATTAACGATAAAATATAGAATCTACATTATCGTGTATGGCTTTATCTCTTCTCTAGATATAAACGGGGTTGCCTGAAGCTCTTCTTTATCTTTATCAAGCGCTAGCGTGTATATCTTACCCTCTTGTGCTTTACAGTATGTTAAAATTATCTTTGCCGCAAGCTCTTTGTCAGCGGCAGTTGCACTTTTGCTAAGAAGCGAATGGGGACCGGGTAAACCGATAGTTTTTATATGAAAATATTTATCGTTATCTATCTCTTGCAGATGGAGATTCTCATCTTTATTTCTTCCAACTACAAGCTTAGCTCCATCAGGAAGTCTAAGATGACGACCATATTTCATAACCGGAACATCTCTTACTTCAAAGAGGTCATACTTTATAAAATCAAACATTTTTTTAGCGAAGTTCTCATCTGTTAAAAGGCACCCTCCGCCAGGGCTTTCAAAATCTTCCAACCCTATCTCTTTTACAAGTTCTAGCTGTCTATCACGACTTCTTCCCGTGATGCCTTCTAGTTTTTCTCTATCCACCCACCCTTTTACCTCAGCTATTGTAGGCTCAAGAGCTTTTGCCGAGAGCGGTCTAAGCAGGAGTCCGTCACAATTACTCTCATTTAAAACCATCTGCAGAGCATCTTTGTTTTGGCTCATAGGACGCTGTCCCAAAACCTCGCCGCTTATTAGAAATGAAGCACCTTCTGCCTCCATAACTCTTTTTGCCACTGCAAACATCTTTGCATGACAATCTATGCATGGGTTAAAATTTTTACCGTATCCATGCTTTGGGTCAAAGAGAACGTCTTGTAAATATTCGCTCTGTATATCTATGATTTTTAGTTCAGCTCCAACTTGTTCACACATATTTTGCATATGTTCAAGCCTATCTTTTGTACTTCCAAAACCTGTATTAATATTTATTGCTAAGACATCTATACCTTGGTCTCTTATAAGCTTTATTGCCAAAGTAGAGTCTAATCCACCACTAAATAGTGCGACTGCTTTCATCTTAATTCCTTGTAAAATTGATAACTTAAACTAGATAATTATATACTATTTCTACTTTTTTCTTCTAGTTGATTTTTCAGAGGGTCTATTTTTAGCTCCACTTCTAGAGTTTTTGCCTCTTCCACCACCTTGATTTATCGCTTCTGCTTTTATAGAAGGGTCTGGTTTAAACTCTTTTAACCAAACTTTAGCGATATCCTTCTTTATTAACTTCTCTATGTTTGCCAAGTACTCATTTTCATCTACACAAACAAGCGATATCGCTTCACCCTCTTTTCCTGCACGTCCTGTTCTGCCAATTCTGTGAACATAATCCTCAGGTACGTTTGGAAGTTCATAATTTACTACATGCGGAAGCTGATCTATGTCTATTCCTCTAGCTGCTATATCTGTTGCGACCAAAACTCTCACTTCACCATTTTTAAAGTCGTCCAATGCTTTTGTTCTTGCATTTTGACTCTTGTTTCCATGTATAGCAACGGCGGTTATACCATCTTTTTCCAGCTGTCCTGCAAGGCGATTTGCTCCATGTTTTGTTCTTGTAAAAACAAGAACCTGCTTCCACTCTCCATCGCTTATTAGATGCGTAAGCAGCTCTCTTTTTCGCTCTCTATCAACAGGATAAACCGCTTGTTTTACACTCTCAGAAGCTATATTTGGACGAGCCACCTCTATAAGAACCGGAGAGTTTAAGAGTTTATCCGAGAGTTTTTTAATATCATCTGAGTATGTAGCTGAAAAAAGAAGTGTCTGTTTCTGCTTTGGAAGAGTTGCTAATATCTTTTTAATATCATTTATAAAGCCCATATCCAACATTCTATCAGCTTCATCAAGCACTAAAAACTCGACTGCTCTTAAATCTATGCTCTTTTGGGATATATGGTCCAAAAGCCGCCCAGGAGTGGCAATAACTATATCAACACCTTTGCGAAGCTTTACGAGTTGCGGATTTATTTTAACTCCCCCAAAGATTACTGCAGATTTAAATCCAAGATATTTTCCATAAATCTCAACGCTCTCGCCAACTTGAGCAGCAAGCTCTCTTGTTGGAGTGATAATAAGTGCTCTTACTTTATGCTTTGCATTTGCGGGTTTTGAACTTAAAAGCTCAAGCAGAGGCAGTGTAAAACCCGCTGTCTTGCCCGTTCCGGTCTGAGCTCCCGCTAATATATCCTTTCTGCTTAAAATTACCGGTATTGCTTGTTTTTGAATGGGTGTCGGCTCACTATAGCCCTCTTCTTTTACGGCTTTTAATAGAGGAGCCGATAAACCTAATGTGCTAAATGACATTCTTTTCCTGATTTGTAATATTCATACATAATAGCATAAATTATGCTAATGTAAGATATAATATTAACTAAATATTAAAAAACTATCTTAGGATTTTTTATGCCAATTAGCCAAATAACTCTCAAACACAACAAACATCGTGTTCATCCATGTCCTAATGACAAAAAGCTATCGTTGCTTACTCTATTGATAGAACAAAATAGCAATCTTGACACTATTGTTATTACAACACAAGATAGCAGCCCAATAAAAAATAAGTTGAAAAATGAGAACATTAAAGTCCTTAGTGACAATGAACTCTTAGAACTGCCTGAGCTAAAATGCAAACTACTTATAAGCTACGATTTGCCGTCTAGTGCCGATGTTTACATACAAAGGGTTTCTAGAGCTACCGAGAGTGCGCTTATTTTACTTGATATTAGCGAACAAAAACAGCTATATCCTATAGAGACTCTTTTAAAGAGAGTCATTAAGCAGGAGATTATCGCAGGTTTTGAATATGAAGAGCAAGCTAGCTTGAAGATAGCAAAAGCGGCGCTAAAACCAAAAAGGGAGTATGCCCTTAAGCAAGATACAAACAGTAAGCCCAAGCATGAAAAAAAGTCTTTTAACAAACCTAAAAAAGATTCTAAAAAGCCAAATAAATTTCTAGGTAAAGATGAAAATGGAAAGGCAATATTTTCAGGTAAAAGCGGCGAGAGAAACCACCGCTATGACGGAAAGCCCAAAGATGGGCAAGTAGCGTCTAAGAGTACCGGAAGAAAGATATCCATAAAAGAGCGCAAGCCAAAAAATGCTGATGAGACTAACTCTTAAAAGCCACAAGCTCACCTCTTTGAAGTTGTGAGATTTTTCCTCTATATTTACGAATAAAAAAAGCCTTCTCTTCAAAAGAGATATTCTTTTGCATATTTACCTTTTTATATTCGCGTTCATAATGTTTAGTTAAAAAGGCGATTAGTTCAGCTTTTAATGCCTCTTCATTTTTTAAAGGTTTTATCTGATCATCTACAGCAATTGCCATCAAAGAGGGTTCGTCAAAGCTCCCCTTAAGAGCCAAACTAAACTCATGTGAGTGAAACTGCAAAAGTGACGGATCTAATACGTCTAGTATCTGCTTTACAAACTCTGGGTGCTCTAAAACCGTCTTAATAAGACTAAGCTCCCACATATCTCTATATCGACTTCTATCATCAACAGGCTTACTGTAGTTAGTGTTAGTTTGATTACTCAGCTTAACAAATGATGGATTAATTCCCAACCTTTGTGCTAGATACGACTTATATCTATCTTGAAGAATGGCGGAGAGAGTCTTAAGATACCCTACTGCCTCTTGCATACACAACTCTTTTGCCTTAGGGTCGGATAGATTATAAAGAGATATTATCTCATCTAGGACAAACTCTATAAACGGCTGAGGAGTTCTAAACATCTCTGAGAGCTCTTCTGATAGACCATCTTTAACCATATCTGCAGGGTCTAACCCCTCTCCAAAGATAACTACTCCGCCGCTAAATCCGCTCACGCTTAAAAGCCTTGATGCCTTTAGAGCTGCCGCTCGCCCTGCCTTGTCACCGTCATAAGCCATTATAACTTCAGGCTCCCCTTTTCTAAGCAGCGGCAGATGCTCCGCTGTTAGTGCCGTACCAAGTGTTGCAACCGCATTCTCAAACCCTGCCTGATGAAGCATAATAACATCAAGATAACCCTCTGTTATAACTATCTGCTTTGTTTTATGAATGCTCTTTTTCGCATGATGGTAGGCATAGAGAAGACGTGATTTATTGAAGTATGGAGTCTCAGGAGAGTTTACATATTTAGCTTGATGTCCGGTTATAGTTCTGCCGCCAAAACCGACAACTGTTCCATTTGCGGAGTGAATAGGAAATATTATGCGCTCTATAAATCTAGCAAAAAGCCTTGAGCCATCACTTCCCACAACGCCCATCTCTACTGCTTCGCTCATATTTAAAAGTTCGGATTTTATATAGTTTATTGTCGCGTTTGAATCCGGTGCATAGCCAATAGCAAACTTCTCCATGCTGCTCTCATAAATACCTCGCTCCTTTATGTAAGAGAGTGCCTCTGAATTTTTTGTAAGTAGATATTGGTACCGACTACTTATTTTTTCCATAAAGCCGGAACGAGGTTTGTCATTTTTTTTGTCGCTGTATGAGAGTGAGAAATTATATGAGGAGGCAAGTTTTTCTAAAGCTTCCGGGTAATTTAGTTTTTCATGCTCCATAACAAACTTGATACTATCTCCACCGACACCGCATCCAAAACAGTGATATATCTGCTTAGCAGGGCTAACTACGAATGAGGCTGTTTTTTCGTCATGAAAAGGGCACGGCGCCTTATAATTCGCACCTGCTTTTCTAAGCTCTAGATATGAACCTACTACATCAACAATGTCAAGGCGTGCTTTTAGGGCTTCTATGGAGTCTTGAGTAATCATGTTTGTATTGTACAAAATTGTTGGTTAAAGAGAGTTTGAAAAAAGTTATATGAGATTACTAAAATAGGTCTCGGTATGACCTATTTTAGAAGGAGAAATAAAACTTTAGATATTAATAAATATCTGTACTCGGATGATTCGGTTTATCTATCTGAGTATTTGCATCTTTTGTATCGTAGTGTACGATACTATCAGCTTGGAGGACACCCAACACTAATGTAACTGTTAAAATGAATATTTTCATTTAATTTCCTTTGGTAAGAACGCATTACGCTCTAGTTTTAAATCAGAGGAATTTTATCCGATTTAAAAAATCTACTCCTTGATTTGTGTCAATTTTAGAAAAAAATTGCCTTTTTACCAAATAAAATCTCAAATAAAGCTGTTTATGATATAATTCGATTTCAAATTTTAAAGAAAGTGGGTGATGTGATATGCCAGGTATCGTACTACGCAGTGATGATAATTTTGATGCAGCTTACCGCCGTTTCAAGAAGCAGACTGACCGTAACTTAATAGTTACGGAAGCTCGTGCTCGCCGTTTCCATGAAACGGAAACTGAAAAGCGTAAGAAGTTCTTAATTGCATCTCGTAAGAAAATGCTTAAGCGTCTTTATATGATGAGACGTTACGAATCACGCCTATAAGCTTAAGCCCTTCGGGGCTAAGGTTTACCTTATAACCCTCAAAAAACCTACACTCCGAAACTACATTTTTCCATACATCTCATTATAAAAAGAGAGAGCATGTCTGTCGCTCATGTATGCAATATAATCGGCTATAACTCTATGCTTTTTTCTATATTGGAGTTGTGCGTAATAAAACTTAGGTAGCATCTTGGGCTCTTCATTTAAGCCGCTATATAGTCCTCTTATCGCCTGTTTACCTGCAAACATTTTAATAACAATATCTTTATGTTGGTATAGCTTTGAAAAAAGTAGTTTTTTGAGTTTTTTTATCTCTGACTCAAGCTTCTCATCAAAACCTATTGGAAGTTTTGTTTTGCTATCAAGTGTCGCGCAGAGTATCTTAGAGTTATCAACTCTATCTTTTGAGTACTCTATAAGCGAGTAAACCAGATGATTAATGAGGTGCGAAACAAAACGGTATCTAAACATCTCATCCTCTTGCTCTTGGACGCCTTCACTCTTTACTTTCTCCAAGATCATCTTTATCAGCTCACTCTCTTGTAAATCATCAAAACTTATCAACCCTGAGTTGACGCCATCGTCTATATCATGGGTTATATAAGCAATTTCATCTGCGCGGTCAACAACCATGGCTTCGATACTTGGATGAGTCTTGAGATTAAACTGCTTATCTATTGCGGGAGGCAAAAAGCTTTTTTTATATGGATATGAGTGTTTTAAAATTCCCTCTAATGTTGCAAACGTTAGGTTTAGCCCATTAAATTCACTATATCGCTTCTCTAGCGAAGAGACAACTCTAAAGCTCTGAAAATTATGATCAAATCCATTTTTAAAACCATCACGTCTTAAACACTCATCGAGCGTATCTCCGCCTATATGGCCAAAAGGAGTGTGCCCCAAGTCATGTGAAAGCGCTATTGCTTCAGATAGTGATTCATTTAAGCCGAGATGCGAAGTGATTGAACGGGCGATTTGAGAGACCTCAATAGAGTGAGTAAGTCGTGTGCGAAAAAAATCTCCCTCTTGGTTTAAAAAAACTTGTGTTTTATACTCAAGCTTTCTAAAGCTGCCGGAGTGAATAACCCTATCTTTATCTCTTGCATAAGGGTTTCTAAAATCTTTGTCTATCTTATAAAATCTATAATTTGCTTCCATGTTACTACTACCTTTTATGCTTTTACTACCAGATTTCTTCCTGCTTTTTTTGCCTTATAAAGAGCATTATCGGCTCTTTTCATGACGGCAAACGGATCTCTATCTTTAGAACTTTTCTGTACAACTCCGGCTGAAATATTTATAAATATTCTCTTAGAGCTCTTCTTATTTCTAACGCTAAATGGGCTTTTTGCTATGGCATCTCTTAATATATCGGTATGAGTATAGGACTCATCCGAATCTTTTGACGGAAAAAGAAGTACAAACTCCTCTCCGCCGTATCTATACGCTTTTCCGCCACCGCCGACATTTGCCAATCTTGAGGCAACCATTTTTAAAACTTCATCGCCGGTATCATGCCCGTAAGTATCATTAAACTTCTTGAAGTGATCTATGTCTATCATAGCAAGAGAGTACTTCATACCTAGTTTTGCCATATCCTCTACCAAAGCCCTTCTTCCGGGAAGAGATGTAAGCTCATCATAAAAAGCAAGACGATATGACTCTCGTATGAGTAAAATAAAGATTATCACACCTATTGCCAACATTGAAAGCTCAAGTGCATGCGGTGTTTTTATAAAGTAAAAGCCTGCGTAAAAGGCTATAACTATAACTAAAAAAGAGCCGTTATATAGCAGATATCTATTAAATATCAGTAGCGCGCTTATGATAAAAAGTACAAAAATACCGACTGCAACAGAGATATCTTGTAGCGGATAAAAAGAGAGGGCAAAGAGTTTAATCTTTAGCAGAGCTATTAAATCACTCTGTGGATATGCAACAAGATATGCAACAGAAGCTATTTCAAACAGAAATAGAGAGATCTTTAAAATACCCCATATAGAGAAGAGCCCTCTCTCTCTTAGAGATAAAAAGAGAAGCAGATGCAGTGGATAGAGCACGGAGGCATAAAAAAACAGATCTGTCTTTTTGTTAGCACTAAGATACTCAAATCCTATGCTTATAAGTAGTAGCGGTATAATTATAAAGATAAATCTATTGCGGTTAAAGTGCCAAGAAACCCATAAAATGAGTACGCTTATCGCATAAAAGAGATATGGTACAAGAGTAAATATAAACTCAGGAATCTTGGACTCATAAAGTGCAATAAATACGAATATGAAAAATATAAAAAACGGTATTGATATATTTACGGCTACAGATTTTAGAGAATTCATATATACCTTCTATATCAAACTTGCAATAGCGAAAAAAATTTACGCTTTTTTCAAAAACTCTGTTTTTAGATAAATTTTAGTTCCATTTACTCGCCCCTCTACATGCCCATCAACATTTTGGGGAATTGTGATGTTTTTAACCATAGTGCCTCTTTTTGCAGTAAATCCGGCACCCTTAACTTCTAAATCTTTAATAATTACAACACTGTCTCCTGCGTTTAAAACAACACCGTTAGAGTCCTTTAGAGGTGCATTTTTTGACTCACTCTCTAAGCCGGCATCTGCCCAAGCTTTTATATCATCTTCCATATATATCATATCAACCAGATCTTCTCTGCCAAGACTCTTTAAAAGCCTATATGACATAACGGCAACGGCAGGAGTATCGCTCCACATGCTATCGTTTAAACAGTTGAAGTGAGTCTCATCTATTTTATCGGGGTCTTGTATCTGTTCTTTACATGTTGAACATAGATATATTGACTGCTGGGCACTTCCATCAGAGGGTGCAACCTCTAAAACGCTCATCCCTTCGCTGCCTCCGCAAAGTTCACACACACCGCCGCTTCTTACTTCTAACTCTTTTTCTACGCTCATCTACTCTTTCTCCTATCTTACTTTTTAAACTCTAGTACATCTTCATCGCTAGAAGATTTTGTTTTTGTGTTGTCAAACGCTCTTTGTGCCTCTTCTTCATTATAATTTCTGCACTTTTCTATTATTTGAGGATCAGAGTTTGGTCCTATATTTTCACACATTGCAAAATTAAACTCAAAATATGAGCACCCGCTAAATAAAAAACTGCCTATTAAAATATACTTCCACATCTGCTCAACCTTTTTTAATTATTAAATCTAAATATTTTGACGGTGTTTTTCTCATCATCTCCTGTGCTAGCCATCTTATCTGAAAGAATGCGGCTCCGCTATCTCTTAGTGTAAGATAGTTTTTCAGGCTTCTAAGATTAAACGTAACCACCATATCTACTTTTACGTTATCCGTTATTATATGCTTAAAAGCATCTCCGACATTGCGCTTCTTCTTTCCAGCCTCAAGTGCTTCAAAAAGTGCTTTTGCGTCACCTCTAAACTCATCTAAAAGAGAGAGTGAGCTCTTTGCTACGGCAATTTCATTAAAGTTTTGTACTTTTTTTGATTGATATTTTAGCTTATCGTAAATTGCGCCTATCTCAATTCTATTATACTCCACGTCACATGTAACAAACATATCAAAGCTCAAAACTTTTTCTATAAAAAATTCTCTATCTTCACTCGTCTGTGAAGCAACAAAAGCATTTATAACAGAACTCATGGTGTAACGTGTACTTCTAACGCTTATCGCTTGAATACGGTGACGAGCATGCTCTTGAAGCACGCCTCTGCTCGTTCCTCTAATTAAATAGCTTAAATTTGCATGCTCTAAAATAGAGTGGTGAAAATGTGTCCAAGCCAAATCATTTAAAAGATTCGACTCCTCTATGGCATTTATTTTTTTACAAACAGAATCATCAGGCATATTTGTCTCAATATGTTTGATTGCCTCATTTTCACTATTTGTAAATGAGTCATAGCAAGTTCTAGCAGCTGCTTCAGCCACCCCTATGCCGGTCTCTTGCATCAAGACTACTTCAGGCTTTAAATATTTTATACCGTACATCTCTTCCATAGATTCATCCTACCTTGTGCTGCTCTTATTTTACAATAATAAACTTAGATGTTTACTTTTGAATCCCATCTAAAATCGGAACAAAATCACACCCCTCCAGCTCCTCTTTTTTTATGGAGCTTCCCACTTTTTTAAAACGAGTTATAACCTGTTTTGACCCAACCTGCATAGGAGCTATTAGCACTCCGCCATCACAAAGTTGCTCAAAAAGTTTTGCCGGTATCTCCTTTGCGGTTGCCGAGAAAATAATTCTGTCATAAGGAGCATACTGTGCCCAACCGTTTTGTCCATCGTCATGTCTTGTGTGAATATTGCCGATACCTAGCTTTCTAAAACGGGCTTTTGCCTCCAAAATAAGCGGCTCTATTCTCTCTATGGTAAAAACGCCCCGAAATAGATGCGATAAGACCGCCGCCTGATAACCGCTTCCACAGCCTATCTCTAAAACTCTCTCGGCACCCTTTGGCTCAAGATACTCAGTCATTTTTGCAACCGTCAAAGGAGAGCTTATCCATTGGGCCGAGCCCATAGGCAGAGCATCGAGTTTATATGCATTATGTCTAAAGCCAGCGGGTACAAACTCTTCTCTATTTGTTTTTGCAATTGCGCTCTTAACATTTTGGCTCAAAGAGAACTTTTCATGACACTCCTGTGCTAATTTTGCTGTTTTTGTCGCTGTTATTCTATCCAATGCCTACATCCATGTATCTTCTCATTTTAACTATCTCTTTTTTATCATAAACAAGCTCCAAAGAAGCTCTGTTCTCATTTCTCTCATCTTCGCCATGAGGAGCTATAATCCCGCTCATTTTTGTGCACTCTTCATTTTGTGAATCACTAGCAACTACATAACACTGATTTATAACAGCAAGCGCTCTTGTTATAATTATAAAATGCTCCGTTCTTAAAACTCCCCACCATGAAGGTGCGGCAATAACGTCACACCCCTCAAGTTTTTTCCAAAACTCTTTAAAGCGAAGCTCAAAGCAGATTAAAACACCTATTTTAATGCCATCAACTTCAACAATCTTAATATCTTCACTATTACCTTCGGACATATATTTATGCTCATCACCAAAGCGAAACAGTTTTGCCTTTGCTCTCTCGTAAACAATTTCGCCGTTAAAAAAAATCTTGGTAAAATTAAAAACCTCACCCTCTCTTTTCTCAAGCATCGTTAGTATAATTATTTTCTTATAAGAGGCTTTTTTTAACTTCTCTTGGGCTACATGAGCGAACTCTACGGCTTTATCTAAGTTTTCATAATCAAAACCCGTTAGAGCAACTTCAGGCGCAACGATAAGCGAATTTTCTGAAGCTCTATCTATTAACGCCAAAAGGGTTTGTAAGTTAGCGTTATAATTTTTTGTAGTTTTGAAAAGAAGTGAGCAGAGTTTGTATCCGCTCTTCCTAGAAGTCGTCATCAAAGCTTAAGCTTCCTTTTGAGTAGTTTGCAACTGTTCCTTCAAAAAAGTTTGTTTTTTGGTCATTAAATTTTGAGAAATCATCAACCCACTTTATAGGGTTTGCTACATTATATAGCTTATCAAATCCGACACTTGAGAGTCTGTCATCTGCTAGATATTGAATATACTGCTCTATAATTGCATCCGTAAGTCCTAAAACCTGCCCGCCTGTTATATATTTTCCCCACTCAGACTCAAGTCTAACCGCCTCTTTAAACATCTCAATAACTTCGCTTTTAAGTTGTTGCGTAAAGAGTTCCGGTCTCTCTTTTCTAAGCGAGTTTATAAGATTTTGAAAAAGTACTAAGTGCGTTACCTCATCTCTTTGAATAAAACGTATCATCTGGGCTGAGCCTAGCATCTTTCCACTTCTTGCAAGAGTATATATATACGCAAAGCCACTATAAAAGTAGATTCCTTCAAGGATTTGATTTGCAAAACATGCTTTTACGAAGTTATGCTCGGTAGGATTTTTAGATAACTCCTCATAAACAGCCGCTATAGCATCATTCTTACTCTTTAGCATCATATCACGTCGCCAGAGGTCATAAATCTCTTTGGAGTTTGCAGAGATACTATCAACCATAACCGCATAACTTTGTGAATGAAGTGCCTCCTCGTAAGCTTGACGAACTAAAATAAGGTTAATCTCCGGAGATGTTACATAAGGGTTTATGTTGTCCATAATATTGTTTGTTTGAAGAGAGTCCATAAAAATCAGCTGCGAAAGAGCTTTATCGTAAGCTGCTTTTTCAACATCGGTAATCTGCTTATAGTCACTCACATCACGCGTCATGTCAACCTCTTTTGGAAACCAAGTGTTGTTTAACATCATCTCCCAAAGATTATATGCCCATTGATACTTTATATCGTTAAGCTCAAATATTCCGGTTGGATTACCGCCAAATATTCTTCTGTCGTTTACACTTTCATTTGATTCAGGATTATATATCTTTTTTCTATTCATCTCTTCTCCTAAAAATTCAATAAGGGATTATATCTTTATGAAGGTTTCGATTTCATAAATTTTAAAATAGTTTGATTAAATTTTATTTCAATGCCTTATATTATGAACTCTTCAATTAGCTTATATATTAAAATTGCTCAAGAATAAAAATTAAATTTTTCGATATAATGGCGTAAAAAAGAGAAAAGATGGGCTTTTTTAATAAATCTAGTATATCAAAAGATGAGTATAAAAAATTGCAAGAGGAAGTTATCTTCCTTCGCAATAGCAATAGTGAACATATAGAAAAGATAGCAGAGCTTGAGAGTGAACTCTCGATGTTATCAGCCGCACCCAAGGAGGTTCTTGCGGATACTCTAATGAAATCACAAAATGAACACTTAAGAGCAAATATTGTAGATATTCAAAACAATATGGCTGAGTCTGTCAGTGCGTCTAAGAGCAGCTTAATCAAAACAGATGAACTTGTTGCAAGCATAGAGCGAATTGCAAATCATATATCAGATACCGTAACAAACCTTGATCATTTAAATGAGCTATCAGAGAACTCTGCGTCAACTGTTGGTGGACTTGCAGAAAGAACAAACGACATTACTACTATTTTATCACTGATAAAAGATATAAGCGATCAAACAAACCTCTTGGCTTTAAATGCAGCTATTGAAGCTGCGCGTGCCGGTGAACATGGTCGCGGTTTTGCGGTTGTTGCTGATGAAGTACGAAAACTAGCCGATAGAACAGACAAGGCTGTAAGCGAAATAAATATCTCACTTCAATCAATGAAACAAGATGTTGATAGCATCTCAGAACAATCAAAAGAGGTACAAGACGGCATAGCCACCTCAAATAATCTAATTATTAAACTAAACGATTGTCTTCAACATGACTCATCTGAAATGAAAAAAGCATTTATCAGTATGGAGTTTACGGCTGATCGTGTCTTTATGTCTTTGGCAAAACTTGATCATATACTTTGGAAGGTAAATACTTACTACTCAGTTGCAACAAAAAAAGAGCAGTTCAAATTTGTTAATCATCATAACTGTCGTTTGGGTAAATGGTACTATGAGGGCGAAGGCAAAGAGAACTTTTCAAAAACTTCTAGTTACGATAAACTGGAAGCTCCTCATGCAGTAGTTCATAACGGTACACATAAAATTTTTGATTTGATGAGTAAAGATAAGATTGATATAGAAGCTATTAAGAGTGCATTTAATGAGATGGAAGAAGGCAGTAATGAAGTGTTTTTTACACTAGATCAGATACTTCACGATAAAGATTAATATCCTATATACAACCTCTAGTCAATAAAAATAGTTTAACTTTTGTACACTTTTATAAAAATAATTTTATAAATTTTCTTCAAACAAAATAACATTATATTAATACAGCAATACTCTATATAATGATATTTACAAATAATATAAGGAGAGGTGTATGAAACTTTTCATATTTTTCATACTTCTAATTACAACAATGAATGCATCTGATTTTAAGCCATGGGCACAAAAGATTGAACAACTTAGTGATGAAGAAAAGAGTATACTGCTACACAAAGGCACGGAGAGACCATTTTCCGGTAAATATACAAATGAAAAATCAAGAGGAGTATACACATGCAAGGTTTGTGATGCCCCGCTTTATGATTCAAGTGATAAATTTGATTCAGGCTCGGGCTGGCCAAGCTTTGATGATGCAATTGAGGGTTCTGTTAAGAGAGTTCCCGATGCTGACGGCAGACGTGTAGAGATAGTTTGCGCCAACTGCGGTGCACATTTGGGTCATGTTTTTGAGGGTGAAGGTTTTACTTCCAAAAACACGAGACACTGCGTCAATTCACTATCATTAAATCTCAAAAAAAAGCCTGATACTAAAGATAAAAACCTCTCTTATGCCTACTTCGCAGGCGGCTGCTTTTGGGGTGTGGAGTATTATTTAGAGAAACTTGACGGCGTAAAAGAGGTAATTTCAGGATTTATGGGCGGACATGTAAAAAATCCAAGCTATTATGAAGTTGTCCGCTCAAATACCGGACACCTTGAAGCCGTTGAAGTGATTTATGATAGCAATAAGATATCTTATGAGGAGATAGCAAAGACTTTTTTTGAGATTCATGACCCAACTCAGACAAACGGGCAGGGTCCCGATATAGGAGAACAGTATCTCTCGGCAGTTTTTGTAAATAACCAAGAGGAGAGAGAGACTATCTTGAAGCTAATAACAAAGCTTGAAGCAAACGGCTACAAGGTTGCTACTAAAATAGTTGATAAATCTGAATTTTATGCAGCAGACGAGTCTCACCAAAACTATTATGAGAAGAAGGGAAGCAAGCCCTATTGTCACGGATATGTAAAGAGATTTTAATCTTTACTCACCGCGGGATTTGACAAAATCCCGCGTGGATTTATCTACAGACTCAACAACACCATCTTTAAAACTTGATACCGCATTTCCGCCCTCATGTGAATATATAATATAAACACCTACTGCCAAAACCAAAAACATCAACTTAAAGTTATTGCCGCGATAAAGAGTAACCGCTAACAAAGCAACTACGATTAAAGATACTATATACATGACTCAAATCCTTTAAATGGACATTAATTTATTAAAATTACTTACGAGAGTCTCTTTTTCTTTCTGATTCAGTTAAGAGTTTTTTACGAATACGAATACTCTTAGGTGTTACTTCAAGAAGCTCATCATCTTCAATCCACTCTAGTGCACGCTCTAGTGACATAATGCGTGGCGGAACAAGTTTTATAGCTTCATCGGCTCCGCTTGATCTAACATTTGATTGCGCTTTTCCTTTAATAGGATTTACTACTAAATCATTTGAACGTGAATGTTCGCCAACAATCATACCCTCATACACTTTAGTTTGTGGACCGATAAAAAGAACACCGCGATCTTGAATATTAAATAGTGAATAAGAGAGTGTTTCACCGTTTTCCATACTAATAAGTGCACCGTAGCTTCTTGATTCAACCGTACCGGTATATGGACGAAACTCTAAGAAAGAGTGATTCATTACACCCTCTCCCTTAGTATCTGTTAAAAATTGACCTCTAAAACCTATAAGTGCACGGGCTGGAATTTCAAACTCAATTCTTTGAAAACCAGAGCCCATTGGGAGCATTGATTTCATCTCAGCCTTTCTCTTACCAAGACGCTCAATAACACTACCGCTTAACTCTTCAGGAACATCTATAACTAGATGCTCAAATGGTTCACACTTAACGCCCTCAATCTCTTTTACGATAACTTCTGGACGAGAAACACCAAACTCGAAATTTTCACGACGCATATTCTCAGCCAAAACAGTAATTTGAAGCTCCCCGCGACCAGAGACTTTAAATTTACCCTCACCGATAACTTCAAGTTTCATTGCAACATTTGTAGTCATTTCAGCTTCAAGACGATCTTTGAGTTTGTTTGATGTAACATGTTTACCCTCTTGACCTGCAAGTGGAGAATCATTTACGGAAAATACAACTGTTAGTGTTGGCTCTTCGATATGCATTGGATCAAGCGGTACAGGGTTTATAGGATCACAAATAGTATCTCCTACATCAATAGTCTCCATACCCGCCATTGCAACGATATCGCCGGCCTCGGCCTCATCAATCTCCATACGATTAAGACCATAAAAACCTATAAGTTTAGAAATTTTACCCTTTACTAACTCACCGTCAGCCTTAGCTAACATTATATTATCGCCTTTTCTAATAGTACCGTTAAATATTCTTGAGATTCCAATCTTACCAACATAGTTATCATAATCAAGTGTAAATACTTGTGCTTGAGCATGATTATCTTTGTCACCTTCAGGCTCGGGAATATGTTCTAAGATTGCTTCAAAAATACACTCAAAATTTCCATCAGAATCATCCATATCTGTTTTTGCTATACCGTCACGAGCAGCAGCATAAATAATAGGAAAATCTAGCTGATCTTCAGTAGCGTCCATATCTGCAAACAGATCAAACATCTCATCAACAACTCTCTCTGGATCAGCCGATGCTTTATCAATCTTGTTTATAACAACGATAGGTTTTTTACCCATCGCTAACATCTTCTTAACAACAAATTTAGTTTGAGGCATAACGCCCTCATAAGCATCAACAAGAACTAAAACACCATCAACCATTTTAAGTACACGCTCAACTTCTCCACCAAAATCGGCGTGACCGGGAGTATCTATAATGTTGATTTTATAATCTTTATATCGAATTGCTGTATTTTTTGATAGAATCGTGATGCCACGCTCTCTTTCCAAATCGTTGCTATCCATAGCTCTCTCATCATGATGCTCATGAGCTCCATATGTTCCAGACTGCTCTAATAATCCGTCAACTAATGTAGTTTTACCATGATCGACATGGGCTATAACTGCAATATTTCTAATCTTTTGCACAAGGCTTCCTTCTTTGATTTCTTAAAAATTTATGAAACCAAGATAAAAATTTTTGCGATTGTACCTAAAATAATGTTATATAAACGTAAAAGTAGTGTTATAATATCTTTAAAATGCACTTAAATGGACAATTTTTAGGATTTGTATGATTAATTATCCAGATAAATTAAACATTATATTTAAAAAACTAAGTGATAACGGTATAAAACCTATAATTGTAGGTGGTTTTATTAGGGATTCTTTAGTTGGTATTGAGTCTAAAGATATTGATATTGAAGTTTACGGAATTTCATCTTTTTTAGAGTTGCAAACTATATTAAAAGAGTTTGGCAATGTCAATATTGTTGGAAAAAGCTTTGGTGTTTGTAAGTTATACTTTGAGGATTATGATTTAGACTTCTCATTTCCAAGAGTTGATAATAAGGTAAAAGCCGGGCACCGTGGATTTGATATAACTATAGATACAACCCTTGATTTTAAAGCAGCCTCATCAAGAAGAGATTTTACGATGAACTCTATAGGTTATGATATTATAGAGAGAAAAATATTAGATCCTTTTGATGGACTAAATGACTTTAAAAACAGAATATTAAGAGCTGTCGATTTGCAAAGTTTTGGGCAGGACCCTCTTAGAGTTTTAAGAGCGGTTGGGTTTGCCACAAGATTTGAGCTTAAAATAGAAAAGGCTCTTTTTTCTACATGTAGAGATATGGTTTTAAAGGGTATGTTAGAAGAACTTCCAAAAGAGAGAATATTTGAGGAGATTAAAAAACTTCTTCTATACGCAAAAAAGCCATCTCGCGGATTTGAGCTTTTAAAAGAGTTTAAAAGCAGTATATATAGCAAAAATTTATATGTTATAGATGAAATAGCAAAACAACTAACAACTAACACTCAAACAAACCTTGTTTTGATGTTATCGGGTCTGTGTTATGATTTTACACAAAATCAGACTCAAAATTTTATAAAAATGTTAACTAATGAAAAAGAGCTCCTAAAGAGGTCTGCTTTGTTAGTTGATAAACATAACGAGATAGATAAAATAGAGAGTGAAGGATTGAGCAATTACCGACTCTACAAGCTTGCTACTGAAGTAAACATAGGTGAACTTATTATTTTAAAAAGTGCCATATATCTTACAAAAAATAGTACAAAAGCTCTTAAGTCTCTTAAAGAGATAAAAAAAAGAGCAAAAGAGTTAAATATACTGGGTAAACAACTCCCTGCTATTTTAATGGGAAGAGATCTTTTAGAGTTTGGACTTAAACCCTCACCTCTATTTTCTGAGATTTTAAATAACGCCTACGAAGCGCAAATGCGTGAAGAATTTAACGACCACTCTAGTGCCGTTGTTTGGCTTGAAAATTATCTAAACTCTTGAGCTGTCAATCTCTATAACGGTATGAACATTTCCTCTGGGATTATAGTCAGCCACTATTTTCATATATTTTGGTTTTAGTTTTTGCTCTAAGATATTATATATCTCATTTGCACTATTTTCATGAGAGATGTGTCTATCTCTAAATGAGTTTATGTAGAGTTTTATAGCCTTTAACTCAACTACCCACTCATCTGGTGTATACTCTAAATATATAGTCGCATAATCAGGATATCCGCTTCTAGGACATAGACATGAAAACTCCGGAAGTGTCATCTTTATAAGATAGTCTCTTTTATGCTCATTTGGCCAAATTTCCAAATCTTTCTCTACATCAAACTCATTAATAATTTTTTCACCATACTTCATAATTAACTCCAATTTTTTAATTTTTTTCTAACGGTGCTAAATATCTGCCTTGCAGATAATCAACTTTTAACTCTTTTGCTAAATTATTACTATCTTTATTCTCAATCATTTTTAACCAACTCTTAACACCTTTTTCATGAGCCATAACATTAAAACCTTCTATTATATTTTTATACTCTCTTTCATTATTATCCCTCGTATAATAGGAATCGATTCTAACTATGTCGATATTTAATTCTCGCAGATATAAAAAACTAGTATGTAAAGAGCCTAACCTATCAATAGCTATTATTACTCCAATATCTCTTAACTGTTGTAAAATTGTATTAAATTTATCCAAATTTGGATAATATTCACTCTCATTAATAATTAATATAACTCTATTTTTTATAGACTCATTTTTTGCAAAAATCTCTTTTATTTTTGATAAAAAAGTAAAGTTTCTAATTGATGTAGTTGAAATTTGTACGGCAAATTTATCCTCTTTAGATTTACTGCACATCTTAACTATTTCTTCTAAAACTATTAAGTCATAATCAACCATTAATCTCAATTTATCTAAAATTTTCATATAATTTTTCTGATGAAGCAATCTGCCATCTTCTCTACCTAATTTAATAAAACACTCTTTAAAAACTTTTAACTCATTTTCAAAAACAGCTTGCGTGAAAATTACTAAATTTCTTCTTTTAATGGCATTTATAACACTATACTCAAGTTCATTTGGATTTATATTTTCATCACTACTATCTGCTATTAATTTATGATTTTTATTTTTACTTTGTAGTTCAAAAAGATTTTCTATAAGATAATCAATATCTTTTGAAAATAGTGTATCATTTATAGCACCGGAAATTTGCACTTCTATATCACTAACCTTAAAATCTTCACTCTTTAGATGCATCAACTCAATTGCTGTTTTATATTGACTCTTATCTCCATTGAGTCCAATTACAAAATCTCCACCTTTAATACGCCCTATTGGAAAATTATATATATCTTTTGATTTTAAATAGTTGGCTATCCATGATATTGTTTCACAAAGTACTTTATCACCGTTTTTTATGCCATAGCGGCTGTTTATTTCATATAAATTATCAACACTTATGAGTAGAAGTGTGTACTCTTTAGACGCTTTTATCTCTTTTTTTAAATAATCATATATATACTCTCTTGTAAAAACTTTTGATACATTATCAGTTATTTTTGTATCAAAACCTTTATAGATAAGATAAAAAATAAAGTATATACTAAAGACTAAAATCAGTATCGATTCAATATAAAATGAGGTGCTTAAAGTCTCTTGACTTGTAGTAAATGTGTGAAAAATAAGAGCAACGACAAGAGCAAAAATCGGAAGCACCATTCTAAGTGCTAACCTAAAACGGTACTCTCTCTCTTTAATCTCTGGAAGTAGCATCTGTTATCAAGATATTAAACATCTAAATGTTTAACATCTTTTGCATGTGTTTGAATATAGTTACGGCGAGGTTCAACTTCATCACCCATAAATAGAGTAAATGTATCGCTTGCTAGCTCTGCATCTTCAATTGTAACTTGGAGTAAAATTCTATTTTCAGGTGTCATTGTCGTCTCCCAAAGCTGATTTGGATTCATCTCTCCAAGACCTTTATAACGTTGTATATATGCACCTTTTTTAGCATATTCTATAATATCGTTTAGTACTTTTAAAATATCTTCTTTACAATCCAAATTCCAATCTTTTATCTTTTCATATACATAACTTGCTTCACAAAAGTGCGGTGCAGCAAAAAGATCATCATTTATTAGTAGTTCTTCCATTCCACCTTTTGTCTGAACAAAAATATGAATTGAATCCTCAGTAACTGTTTTTGTAAGAATATTATTTCCATTCTCAACTAAAAATTCTTCAACTTTTTTATACATACTTGCTGTATCAAGACCTATCAAGTCAGGATTTTCTATAAAATGACGTATTAAATCTACTAAAGCATATCTTCTCTTTAGAGCTTCAAGTGAACCTCTGTAGTGATCAACCATTTTAAAGTATGATACTAAATCATTATGTCCAATATCTTGCATATCTAATGACTCTACACCATTATCTATAAGAAAGTCATTCATTTGACGATCATCTTTGAAATATATCTCTTTTTTACCTTTTTTATAACGATAAAGCGGTGGTTGTGCTAAGTAGAGATAACCGTTTTCAATAACACTTCTAAAGTGACGGAAGAAAAATGTTAAAAGCAGAGTCTGAATGTGTGAACCATCAACGTCTGCATCGGTCATAATAATAATTTTATGATAACGAAGTTTATCTTCGTTATACTCATCACCAATACCACAACCCATTGCGGTAATCATATTTGTAATCTCTTCAGATTTTAAAATTTTATCTAGTCTTGCTTTTTCAACATTTAAAATCTTACCTTTAAGTGGTAAGATTGCTTGATAAACTCTATCACGACCCATTTTAGCCGAGCCGCCTGCAGAGTCTCCCTCCACCAGATAAAGTTCACATATAGATGCATCTTTACTTTGACAATCGGCAAGTTTACCGGGAAGTGTTCCAACACTCATAGAATCTTTTCTACGAGTAAGTTCACGAGCTTTTTTAGCAGCTTCACGTCCACGTGCAGCCATTAGTGATTTTGAAACTATTGCTTTTGCTTCTATTGGATTCTCTTCAAAATATTTACTTAATATCTCATAAGTAGATTTTTGAATTAACGGTCTTACATAGGTATTTCCAAGTTTACCTTTTGTCTGTCCCTCAAATTGTGGTTCAGGAACACGAGCTGATATAATAGCAATTAAACCTTCACCGGTATCATCACCGCTAATTTTTATATCTTTCTCTTTTGCTGCACCGTTTTGAGAGTTATATGTTGATATAACACGGGTCAAAGCTGCACGAAAACCTGCTTCATGAGTACCGCCGTTTGGAGTACGTATATTATTGACAAAAGATGCTACTTTCTCTTCATAAGAGTCATTATACATCAGTGCAATATCAAACTCTATATCTTCTATTTTACCGGAGAAGGAGTATGCTTGAGCTATTATAGTTTTTTTGTTTAAGTCTTGAACATACTGCTCTATACCACCTTCAAAATGGTAAGTTTGTGAAACATTAGTTCTCTCATCATTAAAAATTATTGTTATAAATGGATTTAAATATGCTAACTCTTTAAATCTTCTAGCTAAATACTCATACTCAAAAGATACAACTTCCGTAAAAATACTAGGATCTGGTGCAAACTCTATTGTAGTTCCGGTTTTGCGAGTTTTTCCTGTAACTGAAAGTAACTCTTGAGGTATACCTTTTTTAAAATTTTGCTCATAGATTTTTCCATCTCTATTAATAGTCATCTTTAACTCTGAAGAGAGAGCGTTTACAACAGATACACCAACACCATGCAGACCACCGGAAACTTTATAAGTATCCTTATCAAATTTACCTCCGGCATGAAGTACAGTTAATACAACAGTTGCAGCACTTATTCCTTCAGTTGGATGGATATCAGTAGGAATACCGCGTCCATTATCAGATACTCTACATGTACCGTTTTTTGTAAGAGTTATGTTGATTGTATCGCAGTGACCTGCCATAGCCTCATCAATTGAGTTATCAATAACCTCATAAACTAAATGATGTAAACCTCTATGACTAGTATCACCAATATACATACCAGGTCGTTTACGAACTGCTTCTAATCCTTTTAGGATTTTAATATTACTAGCGCCGTAATTTTCCATTTAATACTCCATTATAACTTTGTTACATAATTAGGGATATTCTATCTAATTTATTCTAAAAATAAGTTTTATAAGCTTATAAGCGCGGATTTTAATCTTTTAGAGGATAGTTGATATATTTCATTTATAATTAAAAATTATTATAAATGAAATATTTCTTATATAACAATAGGCATGACAACTGTTTTAAAGTTACCTTCACTTAATACAAAAGGTAGATTGCCTTCATTTAAACCGATATCAAATTCTGAACTATTTATGCTATTTAAAAAGTCTAAGAGATATCTGCTGTTAATTGCAATGACAAAAGGTGATGAGAAGCCTGTTTCATGGCTTATTTCTGTCTTAGCTTCAATATTATCATCACTAAGTGATTCAAATGTTATAGTGTTATCTAAAAAAGTTATCTTTACATCACTAGAGATAGTAGTAATCTGTTTGATAGATTCTATCATGATGGCTTTTGGAAGAGTTAATGTTTTTGAGATCTCTTTTGGGATAATTCTTGAATATTCCGGAAATTTTCCATTGATAAGTTTTGTAAAAAAAGTATACTGCTCAGAGTGTATTATTAAATTAGTCTCATCGTAGTAGAGTTCAATATTATCAAAAAATAGTTTTTGAATCTCTATTATCGCTTTTTTTGGAATAATTATAGATAGTTGATCGCTGTTTTTATTCTCTATGTTAACTACTGCTAATCTTCTCGTATCTGTTGATGCAAAATTAATACTATCTTCTTTTATATCAATAAGAGCACCGTTTAATTCAAATTTAGGATTATTTATATCTATAGAAGGAGTTATCTTTTTAAGAGACTCTATAAGAGAGTGTGAATTTATCATTATACGAGGTTTTTGTTCATAGGCAGGAAATGAAGGAAATTCACTATAAGAAAATGTTGGTAATTTAAAATTAGAGTGTGATTGAGAGATATAAAGAGTATCATTTTTTACTTCTAGATTAATATCTCCATCTTTTAAAATTCTGACAATATCTAAGAGTTTTTTACCATTAGCCGTAACTGTTCCGTTACCGATAATGTTTACTTTATCAGTTGAGACTAAAAGACCTATCTCATAATCTGTAGCTTTAATGCTTAATTTTGAATTTGAAACATCTATTAAAAGGTGGGATGTTATTTGTGAAGTATCTTTTTTTTCTAAAAAAGGTTGAGTATGAACCAAGATATTTTCAATAATAGATTTTTGTATTGTTATCTTCATCTGAATTCCTATTTATTTTATAAAATTATAGTATTAGTAGTAGGAGGGGGTGATAATGTGAATATCCCCAATTAACTCCTATCTTAAGAGCTCTTTAGATGTTTAAAACCGATAGTGTTTCTTTCACATCTGTTCACTTAAGTAATTATATCTTTTTTTTAAGAAGAAGATGTAATTTTGTTTGTTAATTCCTCAATTTTGACTTTAAAGTCTTCATCATTTTGGATTAATTCATTTATTTTTTTAAGTGTATGACTTATAGCCGTATGATCTTTCATGCCAAAGTATTGAGCGAGTTGAGGCATGGTATTGTGTGTTAAATCACGACATAGATAAATAGCAATTCTTCTTGCATAAACTAAGTTTTTACTTCTACTTTTTGAGCGAATTTCACTTGGTTTTATATTTAAATCTTTTGCAACGCTTTGAGTAATAATATCTAGAGTTAGATTAGCACGGTTTTCTTGAAGCTGATCTTTTAAAACACTTTTTGTAAATTGTAAATCAATATCTACATGCATAAGTTGTGAGTAGGCATGTAGTTTTGATAAAATACCCTCTATTTCACGAACATTGCTCTCAATAACAGTTGCAATATAATTGATAATATCTTTAGAAAGAACAACTCTATTTATTTTACACTTATTCTCTATAATGGCTATTTTAGTCTCAAGTTCAGGTGGTTGAATATCAGCAACGAGACCATGTTCAAAACGGCTTTGAAGTCTTTTTTCTAATCCTGCTATCTTTTTAGGGTGTTTATCTGCCGTTAATATTATCTGTTTACCGACACCTTTAAGAGCTTCAAAGGTGTGAAAAAATTCCTCTTGAATCCCCTCTTTATTGCTTAAAAACTGGATATCATCAATAAGGAGAACATCACATTTACGGTACTTCTCTTGAAATCTCTCCATAGTTTTATTTCTTACATGACGTATAAAGTCATTTAAAAATTGTTCAACTGTGGTATATATAACAATTTTTCCCTGATTTTGAAAAATATTTCCTGCTGCTTGCATAAGGTGAGTTTTTCCAAGTCCGACTCCACCGTGAATAAAGAGAGGATTATAAAGAATTCCTGCTTTTTCACTAACACTCTTAACTGCAGCATACGCAAACTGGTTAGAACCTCCAACCATAAAATTTTCAAAAGTGTGTGATGGATTTAATAGTGATAGTTGATGTTTTTGCTCTTTTTTTTGTTCTGCTTTTTTAGATTCAATCTGATTTTTTAGTAAAATTTTAACATCTACTTTAGATGAGTAGTGTACTTCAAATAGGTGTTTTATTTTTGCGCTGTATCTGTTTTTTATCCAGTTTAAAACCAGAGAGTTAGGGGCATAAAAAATGGCAGCTGCATTTGTTGATTTTTTCATATCGTAAATTAGATGTTTTATATATCGGTTATACTCAATCTCCGGTATTTCATCTTTTAACAGAAGTAAAATTTTTTGACCTATATTCACAACTCTTCCTCTAAATGTATAATATTTGTGAATAATAGCAACAGTTGCCATAAATAGAGTTAAAATCATGTGAATAACAGATTTGTGAACTATGTGAATAAGAAATATATGAGTAGATTAAAATTGTTAATATATAATGTGTAAATATTAAAGCAATAGGGTGAAGATGACAATTTTAGGAATAGACCCAGGTACTAGAAAAATGGGTTATGCTCTTGTATCTTTAGATAAAGGTAAAATCTCATTAATTGAAGCAGGGCTTATTAAAATAAAAGCCGAAGAGTTGCAGTTTCAGATTCCACAAATGGTTGAAGCTTTTGAAAATATATTTAAAAATCATAAAATAGATGAAGTTGCAATCGAAGATATTTTTTATGCCCATAATCCTAAAACGACTATAAAATTAGCGCAGTTTCGAGGGGCAATTATGCTTATGCTTCTACAACAGTTTGGACAATTTAACGAATATACGGCACTTCAAGTTAAAAAAGCACTTACCGGAAACGGTAAAGCTACGAAAGAGCAAGTCGCTTTTATGGCAAAGAGACTTTTAAATGTAAAAAAAGAGATAAAACCGCTTGATATAACAGATGCTATTGCCGTTGCAATAACACACTCACAAAGAGTTAAATTTAAACTTTAACAAAATTTCTCTTGTTATATATCAAAGAGTAAAAATTTTAAAGCAGTATAATTTTGTTATTAAATTATTAAGGAAAATTATGAATACATTTACAAATTTACCCGAGGGTCATCCGGCAAGAGTCTATTTAGAAGAAAATATGTTAATGAGAGGACTCATCTCAAGTATTAATAGTATAGATATAGTAGAAAATTTTGAAGAGTTCCAAGAGAAATTTAAAAAACTTTGTCTTGTTGAGAAACATTTTGCAAGAAAAGAGAATCAGCTTTTTCCATATTTGGAAAAGTACGGTTGGACAAGCCCAAGTCAAAATATGTGGGCATTTCATGATGATATAAGAGCGGAGATAAAAACTGCAAGAGCTCTAGTAGAAGAGAAAAATATGCCTGCACTGATGCAGCAGTTGCAGGTAGTTTTTGGAAATTTAGAACATATCATGCAGGTTGAAGAGGGAAGACTTCTGCCAAATGCTTTAAATATGCTTGATGAAGATGATTGGAAAGAGATGAGAGCGGGGGATGAAGAGATTGGCTGGATGTTTGATGAAGCACCTATTGCCTATCCTCCACATGTAGAAGGCGAATATATTCACCCTTCACAAGATAAACAAAAACGTAAACTACCTTTTTCACTTGAAAACAGAATCAAGCTAGATGAAGGTTACATGTTACCTGAGCAGATAAACTGGCTTTTAAAATTTATGCCTGTTGATATAACATATGTAGATGAGAATGATGTTGTTATATTTTATAACCGCGGGGATGATAGAGTATTTCCAAGAAGTGCAGGGATTATAGGTCGTGAGGTAAAATTCTGCCATCCTCCCAAGAGTGTTGATCAAGTTTTGATGATTTTACGAGAGTTTAAAGCCGGTCGTAGAGATGAGGCTGAGTTTTGGATAACATTTAAAGGTAAATTTGTACATATTCGTTATTTTGCTATTAGGGATGATGAAGGCAACTATAAAGGTGTTATAGAAGTCTCCCAAGATGTTACTCATATCAGGGGGTTAGAGGGTCAGCAAAGACTCTTGGATTGGGAATAGAGTATAATTTTTAAAAAAAGGAAAATTGATGTCAAAATTTGAAAATGTTACAGTTATAAAAAAAGCAAATATTTATGATAATGGAAAAGTTACAAGCAGAACAGTTGAGTTTGCAGATGGTACAAGAAAAACTCTTGGAATCATGATGCCGGGTAAATATACTTTTAACACTGTAGAGGCTGAAATTATGGAGATGATGGTTGGAGAGTTAGATATTAGACTTCCGGGTGAAGATTGGAAAACACTAAAGACACCTGAGAGCTTCAATGTTCCTGCAAACTCATCATTTGATTTAAAAATCAGAACTGTTACTGACTACTGTTGTTCGTATATAAAAAATTAGCATATATTTTATATGCTTTTTTAGTTCTATTTGTTATCCAGCCAAATTTACTGTTTGGTGTAGATGAAAATTCAGATTTTGATTTGAATTTTCAAAAAGCCGATGTCCAAGGTACTTTTGTTCTTTATGATGTTGAGCAGAATAAGTTTGAGATATATAATAATGCCAGGTCGATAAAAAGATACAGTCCCGCATCTACTTTCAAGATTACAAACTCACTAATTGGTTTGGCTACAGGTACTCTAAAGGATGTAGAAGAGCTTGTACCTTATATCGGTCCAGATAACCCGTTTATTCCAGAGTGGAAGCGTGATATGGGCTTAAGAGAGGCAATTAAACTCTTCAATGTACCAATTTATCAAGAGTTAGCACGACGAATCGGCTTAAAACAAATGAAACAGCATATAGTTTTACTTAATTATGGAAATGAAAATATAGGGGAACATATTGATCGTTTTTGGTTGGATGGCACACTTCAAATCAGTGCTCTTGAACAAGTCCTATTTTTAACAAAACTAGCGCAAAAAATATTGCCATATTCAGATAAAACTCAACAAAGTATACATGATATTCTTCTTCTTGAGCAGAAAAAAGATTTAAGGCTTTACGGTAAAACAGGTTGGCAAAATGCACCAAATGAGGGCATTGGATGGTTTGTGGGGTGGTTGGAAAAATCTAATAAATTATATATTTTTGCATTAAATATTGATATTAAGAGTAGTTTAGACGCTAAAAAGCGTGTGGAGTTAAGCAGAGCATGTTTGGTTTCTGCAGGTTTACTTTTAAATTAGCCATCATGTTTTATTGAGTTATCCAGAGTCTTAATACTCTGGAGTTCTCTCTTTAGGACCTCTGTATAGCTGTCTAGGTCTTGCGATTTTTACCGTTTCTTGCTGGTTTAATTCGCTCCATTGTGCAATCCATCCCGGCGTTCTTCCTATAACAAAGATAACAGCAAACATCTCTTTTGGAATTTTGAGTGCTTGAAGAATTAAGCCTGAATAAAAGTCTATATTCGGATAGAGGTTGCGGCTTATAAAATAGTCGTCACTTAGTGCTATCTGCTCTATTTTATTTGCAACTTCAACAAGTTCACTGCTTATACCAAGCTCACTCATAAGTTCGTTACGAATATTTTTAAGGATTGTGGCGCGCGGGTCAAAGTTTTTATAGACACGGTGTCCAAATCCCATTAGCCTAAACGGGTCATTTTTATCTTTTGCGCGTGCTATAAACTCATCTACCTTATCAACACTTCCAATCATCTCTAACTGGCGAATAACGCTCTCGTTTGCTCCGCCATGACTTCTTCCCCAAAGAGCGCCTATTCCTGCGCTAATAGCGGCATAGGGGTGAGCATTTGTAGAGGCTAGATTTCTAACGGCAGTAGTTGAAGCGTTTTGTTCATGGTCAGCATGGAGAGTAAAGATAGTATCAAGAGCTTTTATCTCAATAGGCTTGAGTTCTATATAATCATGAGGATAAGATCTTAACATATATAGGAAATTTTCGGTAAAACCTCTCTCTATATCGGGATAAATTATAGGTAATCCGTTTGAGTATCTATATGAGAAGGCTGCTAAAGTAGGAATTTTTGCGACTATTCTATTTGCCATTTCGCTGTACTCTTCTTCACCTTTTACATTTAAGTGACCAAAATAAAATGTAGAAAGAGCAGAGACTCCTGCAGAGAGGATAGCCATAGGGTGTGCGTCATCAGGAAAAGAGTCAAAGAGTTTTTTTATTCCTTCATGTACAAATGAGCGTTTTTTCATCTCTAGTGCAAAGTTATTTAACTCAAGTTCGCTAGGAAGCTCACCATTTATAAGAAGATAAGCAGTATCTAAAAAAGTTTTCTCTTTTGCAAGATATGCTATATCATAGCCCCTGTACATAAGTTTTCCCTCTTCGCCGTCAATATAAGTTATGTCGGATTTACATGAGGCTGTAGAGGTGTACCCCTCATCATAGGTAAACATCTTAGTCTCTTTATAGAGAGTTGAGATGTCGATTACCGATGGACCTACTGTAGCGTCTAATATAGGAAATTCATAACTTTTACCGTTGCGATTGTCTGTTAGTGTTACTGTATCTTTACTCATAATATCCCCCTTTTTTCTCTTTGACAATTATACTATATAAATTGTGCAACCATTTTATTTAAAGAGGCTTCATCTAAAGCACCGGAGACTCTATGAACTTCTTTGCCATCTTTAAATACCACTAAAGTCGGAATACTTCTGATTCCAAATCTAGCTCCTAGAGCTTGTTCATTTTCAGTATTTACTTTTGTGAAGAGTGCCTTTAGAGGGAAACTTTCTGCGCTTTTTTGAAAAGTTGGAGCCATCATCTTACATGGACCGCACCACGGCGCCCAAAAATCTACTATAACTGCAATATCGCTATTGACTACTACCTCATCAAAATCAGCGTTTGTCAACTCAATAGGCTTAGTATCTAGAAGTGAACCTTTGCACTTTCCGCAGTTTGCTTTTTTGTACGACTCTTTTTGTGGTACATTGTTTACACTTTTACAGTGTGGACATATAACTCTCATGATTGACTCCTTTTGTTATAAGACAATAGCATATATGCCGCCTCTTTTATAGATAAAAAATCTTTTTTTCTCTTGTGTTGCAGTTGCTTTTATAAACTCATCTAGAGTATTTATTTCACTATTTTCAATTTGAATAATAATATCGCCGCTTCTTACTCCCAAGCTAAAAGCTTCGCTATTTTGATCTACTTCCGTGACAAGAACACCGTTAATTGTAATGTTAAAACGCTGTTTATGTGTTGAGTCTACTTGAACAAGCTTCATTCCTTTATATTTAAACTCGCCGCTTACTATTTTATTATCTAGAGTAGAGAGAGCTACATTTACAATATCTATTTTTTTCTCTCTTAAGAACTTTATATTAACTACTCTTCCTGGAGCGTAAGAACCTATTGTATTTTTAAGTTCACTTGCACTCTCAATTTTTTTACCGTTTACAGAGATGATTAAATCGCCTCTCTTTAATCCCGCTTCTGCTGCAGGAGAGTTCTCTTCTACTCCTGTTATAAGTGCACCGTAGTTCTCATCATAAAAGCTACTCATATCTTCACTTACGTCTGCTATGGTAACTCCAAGGTATGCGCGGGTAAATTTACCGCTATCTATCAAGCTTGTTGCTATTGATGTTACCATGTTTGAAGGGATTGCAAAGCCGATACCGACATTTCCGCCCGATTTTGAGATAATAGCCGAGTTTATTCCAATAAGATGTCCGGCAGAGTTTATAAGTGCACCGCCTGAATTACCTGGGTTTATTGAGGCGTCTGTCTGTATAAAATCCTCATACTCTACTATTCCAACACCGCTTCTGCCTGTTGCAGAGACTATTCCTTGTGTTATTGTCTCGCCGACTCCAAAAGGATTTCCAAGAGCAAAAACTATATCGCCTACTTTTACTCTATCTGAGTCATAAAAAGTTACTGCATTTAAGTTTTTTGCATCAATTTTAATGACAGCTAAATCACTCTTCTCATCTTTTCCTATGAGCTTTGCCTCATACTCTTTTTTATCTCCTGCCAAATTAACAATAATCTCATCAGCTCCGTCGATTACATGGTTGTTGGTAACTATATATCCATCTTTTGAGACAATGACGCCTGAGCCTAACGACTTTTGTATTCTCTCTTGGGGGATATCCCCGTAACCTTTGAAAAATTCTCTGAAAAATGGGTCGTTAAAGAATGGGTTTGCACTGTAGAGATTCCCTTTTATCTCCTTTTTTATAGAGATATTTACAATACTTGTTCTTACATTTTCTAAAATGTTGTTGTAGGAGAGTATCTGATTTTGTGTGCTTGGAAAACTTCTTTCCAAATTTTTAGGTGCATATTTAAAATCAACACTATCTTTGGCATAGATAAGTGTAAGTGCTAGAGTAAATAGTATCAAGAGCTTTTTCATGATTAAATTCCTTCAATTTTTTATAATTGATAAAATTTTATAACTAAATTGTTTATGAAGAGCTAACGAAGACTTTAAAATTGACCCTCTAGGTATTTTATGGAGTCGGCTTTTATATAACATACCGAGTCTGTTATGTTAGAGAAACTACTGTAGCTGCCTACCCCAAAACCAAATTGGTTATCTTCAGATATTAGTGTTATACCTTCATCCATATCTAAATGTTGGAGTTTTGAGCTCTTGGGCAGTTGTGCATCACTAATATTGCTAAACTCCATATTAACTGTTATCCAGTCAAATCCTCTTGCGGAATCTTGCGTAGCTAGAGTAATTTTAAGAGCTGTAGGAGAGATAATCTCTATAGATCTAAACTCTGAGTCTATAAAGCTATTAAATCTCTTTAAAAAGCCCTCTATATCTTTTTTAAGCAGGGGTTTCATTTTATTGACAACCTACACACTCCATACTTCTGTCTTCAACGTCACTTGCCATCTCAGGAGACTGAGAACGAAGATAGTAAGTAGATTTTAGACCAAGCCTCCAAGCTAGCATATAAATCTCATTTAGATATTTCCCGCTTGCTTTATCAAGCGTTATAAATATATTTAGACTCTGACCTTGATCTAGCCATTTTTGACGAATTGCGGCTGCTTTGATTAGAATCGTCTGATTTAAGTCATATGCAGGAGTATAGTATGCCCATGTCTCTGGCGAAAGCTCCGGAACTACAATAGGAATAAGTCCAGATAGATTCTCTTCATACCACTTTCGTTTAAAAACCGGCTCTATAGCTTGAGTTGTTCCGGTTAAAATAGAGATGGAGCTAGTAGGTGCTACAGCCATTAAATAACCGTTTCGCATACCCTGTTTTTTAACTTTTGCGCGAAGCTCTTCCCACTCATAAGATGATGCGAAGAGTCCACCGCGATCAACGAGATTTTTAACTTCAGGGTTTGCATGGTCCATTGGCATTATACCTCTGCTCCACTTTGAGCCTTCATATTCTGGGTATGAACCTTTTTCAAGAGAAATATCACTAGATGCAGAGATAGCGTTGAAACTAACAGCTTCCATTATCTCATCTATCTTATCAAAGTGCTCCTGTGATCCCCAAGTTATAGCCTTTTGTGCAAGCATTTGTGCTTCACCCATAACACCAAGACCTATTGCACGGGTTTTCATGTTAGTGCGTTTTACTTTCTCAAGCGGATAGAAGTTAAGATCTATTACATTATCAAGTGCACGAATAGCAATCGGTACAACTCTATCAATATCTTCTTTCGTATTTATACGGGAGAGGTTAACAGAGGCGAGATTACAAACTGCCGTGTCGCCATCTATCTTCTCTTTTTCAACCATGAAGATTTCTCGCCCGTTTATTGAATCAAGAGCGGTAACTTTTTTGGCAGGTTTTATTAATCCGCTGTCAACCTTTATCATCTCCTCTTCTTCATAACTAACGCTATCGCCGTTTTCAAAAATGAATTTTATTTTATAGTGATTAGGATTTGTGTTTTGAAAAATCTCTGTACAGAGATTAGAACTTCTGATTATTCCGGTGTGGCTATTAGGGTTTGCACGATTAGCGTTATCTTTAAAGCATAAAAATGGACTACCGCTTTCAAAATATGATGTTAATATTTTTTTCCAAAGATCTTTAGCTTTTACTCTCTCTTTTATTACGCTCTCGTCGCTTTCAAACTCCTTATATTTTTTGTTAAACTCTTCGCCGTAGAGCGTTGATAGCTCACTACAGTCATAAGGGTCAAAAAGCGTCCATATTTCATCTTCTTGAACTCTCTGCATAAAGAGGTCATTTATCCAAAGTGCAGGAAAAAGGTCATGAGCACGGCGACGCTCCTCGCCTGAGTTTTTCTTTAGATCTAAAAAGTCGTTTACGTCAATATGCCAAGGCTCCATATAAACGGCTATAGCACCTTTTCTAGTTCCTAGCTGATCAACTGCGACTGCTATATCGTTTGTGATTTTTAGAAAAGGAATAGTTCCGCCTGCCGCATTCTTGTGCCCATCTATGAATGAGCCCATTGAGCGAACGTTACTCCAGTCCCAACCTATTCCTCCGCCAAATTTTGAAAGAAGTGCCATCTCTTTATATGAGTCAAAAATTCCTTCTATGTTATCAGGAGTTGAACCGATATAGCATGAGCTAAGTTGGTGTCTAGGTGTTCTTGCATTTGATAGAGTAGGAGTTGCGAGCATAACTTCAAACTTTGAAACCATGTTATAAAACTTTATAGCCCACTCCTCTTTGTTCTCTTCTCTTTGAGCTAAAAACATTGCTATTGCCATAAACATATGTTGAGGAAGCTCTATGGGATTGCCCTTTTTATCTTTTATCAAATATCTGTCGTAAAGTGTTTTTATTCCAAGGTAGTTAAACTGCATATCACGTTCGGGCTTTATATGTTTCTCTAACTCATCAAGGTTATACATCTCTTTTAGACCCAGAAGAATTTTCCCCTCTTTTTCACATCTCTCAAAGTACTCTTTTAGAGATGAGTAGCCTGTATATCCGTTTACTTGATGATATAAATTAAATAAAAATAGCCTTGAAGCGACAAATGTCCAGTTTGGAGCATCTATGTCTATCTTATCAACTGCTGTTTTTATAAGGGTTTGCTGAATCTCTTTTGATGTTATACCATCACGAAATTGAATCTGTGCATCGACTTCTAGTTCACTTTGAGATACATTATCTAAATCTTTAACAGCCGCTGAAGTGTACTTTTGAATCTTAGTTATGTCCAGCGTTTCTGTTCTGCCGTTTCTTTTTATTATAGTTATCATTCACTTTCCTAGATTGTTCATGTAGTTTGATATTCATTTTAAATCTCTATTTGCGCTAAAGGAATATTAGCACAATTATGTCATTTATTTTCTAAAAACTCTCTCAAAAATCTTATCTACATTTTTAGTATAGTAGTCGTAGTTAAAACATTCACGTATAGCTTCTTCATTTAGCGAACTTCTTAACTCCTCATCTGCTAAGAGGTGATTTAGATAAAGAGATTCACCCTTTTCATTTATAGTAGGTTTACCTTGCTGTATCTCTTCCCAAACCTTCATTGCATTTCTTTGAACAATTTTATAAGCATCTTCACGGCTTACACCTTTAAGCGGAAGCTCTAAAAGTACTCTTTGAGAAAAAACAAGTCCACCAGTTAGGTTTAGATTTTTCATCATGTTCTCAGGATAAATAGTTAAGTTGGCTATAACGTTATTCATTCGGTGAAGCATAAAATCACTTGTTATAAAACTATCGGGCAGCCAAAATCTCTCAGTTGAGGAGTGGCTAATATCTCTCTCATGCCAAAGAGCTACATTTTCCATTGCTGGTGTTGCGTAGGCTCTTATCATTCTAGCTAGTCCCGTTATATTTTCTGTTAGTATAGGGTTTCGTTTGTGTGGCATTGCAGATGAGCCTTTCTGCCCTTTAGCAAAATACTCTTCACACTCATACACTTCTGTTCTTTGCCAGTGACGAACTTGAACGGCAAACTTCTCAATAGAGCTTGCCATAAGAGCAAGTGCCGTTGCAAGTCTTGCATAACGGTCGCGTTGTATAACTTGGTTTGATGCAGGTGCAGGCTTAAGCCCTAACTCTTTACATGTATACTCCTCAAGCTCTAGGGGTGCATGTGCAAAGTTGCCCATCGCTCCGCTAACTTGCCCAACGCTTATAACATCAAGTGTTTGTTCAAGATTCTCTAAATGTCTTGCCATCTCATCATACCATACAGCTAACACGAGACCGAATGTTATAGGCTCTCCATGTATTCCGTGGCTTCTTCCTACCATAAGAGTCATCTTATGCTCATGCGCTCTTTTTTTGATAGACTCCATAATCATCTTAACATCTTCTATGATTAACTCTAAAGAGCTTTTAATCTGAAGCGCTACTGCGGTATCAACAGTATCAGAACTTGTCATGCCGTAGTGAAACCATCTACTCTCTTCGCCAAGTGTTTCAGATACGCTGGTAGTAAATGCGATAAGGTCATGACGGGTTACAGCTTCAATCTCATCTATTCTCTTAATATCAAAGCCTGCATTTTTAATGATTTTATCAGCATCTTCTTGTGGAATCTTTCCAAGTTTAGCCCATGCTTTTACAACAGCTTTTTCAACATCAAGCCAAGCCTGATATTTTGCCTGCATTGTCCACTTGGAACTCATCTCTTCTCTTGCGTATCTTTCGATCATATTTATTGCCCTTATGATTATTATCTTATGTTTTTGTGCTAAAATTCGCACAATTAATAGTGCTTTATTTTACAAAGTTTAGACTTACAAAGGATTAAAATTTGCCGTTTGTTTTAAAAAAATTGTTTGTTAAAGAGAAGCAGAGAGCTTTTATTTTTCTTATCAAGGAACTTGGCTATACGCAAAGAGAGGCTCAAAGTTTTATAGCTAGAGGCCGCTTGCGAGTAAACGGCGAAATTGTAAACGTATCCTCTAGAGAGATAGAGGGTGAAGTAGAGTTTATTGCTTTTGAACCGCTCACAAAAGGTTTAAAAGCTCATGCTGAATATGAGAGGTTTGTTTTATTTGATAAGCCAAGCGGAATGCTTATTCATCCTCAAAATAGATATACACCCTACTCTCTTATAGATGAGCTAAAAGCTCAATATGGAAAAGATGCAAATATAACTCACAGAATAGATCAAGAGACAAGCGGACTTGTGTTATGCGCAAAAGATAAGAGAAGTGAAATTGATTTGAAAATGATGTTTCAAGAGCGTAAGATAAAGAAGAGGTATCTGGCTATGGTTCATGGGGAGCTAAAAGATGAGCTAAAGATAGAGGAGCCGTTGCTTAGATATGATGATAAAAAGAGTGCACTTGTAAGAATGGTAGTTAAAGTTGATGAGAGCGGAAAGAGCTCCTTGACATATGTAAAACCTTTGAAATATTTTTCTGATTTAAATACTACCTTAGTTGAGTGCTCTCCTCATACAGGAAGACAACATCAGATAAGAGTACATATGTTTCATGTGAAACATCCTATAGTCGGTGATCCAATTTATGGACAGAGGGAAGCAGACGTAGTAAAGTATCTAGATAAAGAGCTAGATTCCAAAATAAGAGTAGGTTTAAGTGGCGCAAGAAGATTGCTTTTACATGCCAATGAGTTAGAGTTCGAGCTTTATGGCGTTAAATATAGAATAAAAAGCAGTATTGATTTTGAGAAGGTTTGCATAAAGAGCATGAGTAGCAAATCGCTCCATATATAGCTACTACTCCTAGAAAATGGAGCGAAATTAAAATCTATGTGAATAGTTCTGTGTAATATTCAAAGACATTTCATATAATTATATAACAAATTTTTCTAAAATTGTTAAATTTCCCTAAAATAGGGAGTTTGAGCGCTATATAAAAATTTGCATTTCAGCAAATATTTATATAAAATTATTCTTAATTTATAGAGAAATTTTCAAATTCTTTTGAATTAACCGCTCTACTATTCACACATTAGAACAATGTGTGAATAGTACACAAATAGATGAAATAAAGAATAATTTTTTTAGAATAATTTCTTTTTAAGAGATAAATTGAGTTTTTTTATGAGTTATTTATATATGTAAGGTATCATTATGCTTATAAACGACCTCCCTGGTGTGTTGGTCGTTTTGTATAGAGATGTTGTTGATATTTTTATTCTTAAACAGCATTATATCTTTTAATTATTTTCTTAACACGATTCTTTAAATTACGCAGAGCTTCAACACTTGTCTCTCCATCAGCAGTCAAATTTTCAAAACCATCATCAAACTGTGCTTTTGCTATCCAGCCTATTTTTTTGTGAAATTTTATCCCGACAAACACTATACCACCAAAGTGATCTTCACAAAGTTGATAAATTCTTTTTATCCTATCCGCGTTTGTTTTTTTATAGCTCATTTTTGACTCCTTAAATTAAATAGCAGTTAGAATAATAGCATTATTAGCTCTTTTAAGTAAATGGGCTACTTTTAAAAGCCTCTCTTTGTTTGCAAAATATTCGTTTTCTAAAGAAGCTAGCGCTTTGTGGAAACTATAATGAAGCTGACTATTGCAACTACAAAAGCAATAGATAAAAATACAATTTGAAAAATTTCTACATAACCCATTATGCTTCGCCCTCTATCTTCCCGCTCAGGTGGTCTCTCTCTTTAGCCTTGCTAAATTCACCTTGTTCTTTTAGTTGTCCGCAGGCTGCACTTATATCTATGCCCTTAGAGTCACGTATAGTACAGAGCAGACCATGATTTACCAAATACTCCTGAAAAGCAAGCATATCCTCTTTTAATGGTCTCTCATACGGGGTACCGGGATATGGATTGAAATAGATTAAGTTCACTTTTGCTTTAATCCCCGATAGAAGCTTGATAAGTTTCTTTGCCGAGCCAATATCATCATTTTTATTTTTTATAACTAAGTACTCAAACATAACTCTTTTTCTTGTATCTATAGGAAAGCGTTTAACAGCCTCTATGATGGAAGCTATATTATGGGCTTTATTCATAGGTATTAGCTCACTTCTAAGCTTATCATCAACTGCATGAAGGGATATGGCAATATGAACGCCCAAATCCATCTCTCCTAGCCTATCTATCTTGTTACTAAGACCGCTTGTAGAGACAGTTTGACGTTTACCTGATATAGATAGTCCATCCTCTTCTTTAAATATCTCTATAGCGCGTGAGAGATTATCAAGATTATCAAGCGGCTCACCCATGCCCATATAGACTATATTTATCATTCTGTTGTGTTTATGTTCATTATCTCTTTTTAGTGCTACAACCTGCCCTACAATCTCGCCAACGCTTAAATCTCTACTAAAGCCGCCTTTTGCAGTTAAACAAAACGAACACCCGACTTTACACCCTACTTGAGTTGAAACACAGATTGTGTACTTTGCTTCTTGAATAACTTCGCCGCTATCATTAAGCTGAGCATCTTTCATCTTTAACCAAACTGCTTCTACTGTTTTAGAGTCTTGAAGCTCAAATAGATACTTTATAGTCCCATCACTTGAATACTCTTTATTTACTATTTTAAGAGGGTTTAGAACAAATTTTTTGGCTAATTCATCCTTGAGTGCTTTTGGGATGTTTTTCATATCCTCATAGCTATCAGCATAGTTATGATAGAGCCATCCAAAAATCTGCTTAGCCCTAAATTGTGGTTTAACAATCTCTTGTAACTCTTTTAGTCTAAAATCAAGCAGAGAAGGCTTCATCTTTTTGTAAGCTCCTTGACT
>Ga0265293_10000403_pt1 | contig 103510 bp, 98 predicted proteins | sample Munlanlewell138R_FD_192505 | JGI IMG/M metagenome (GOLD analysis project Ga0265293, IMG submission 192505) | Leachate microbial communities from a municipal landfill in Southern Ontario, Canada - Leachate well 138R | ecosystem: Engineered > Solid waste > Landfill > Unclassified | place... | reverse complement strand
CCCATCCCGAACTCGGAAGTGAAACGACTCCGCGCCGATGATAGTGTGAGGTCTCCTCATGCGAAAGTAGGTCACTGCCAGGTGCTATCCCCAAAAACCCCGACCCAACGGTCGGGGTTTTTTTTGTCTGTCGCCGGGCGCGCGGCTCGGTGTACCGCGATTGCTGCGGTCAAAACCCTCGCCCACGGTGTGGGCTCCTACGAGGGCGGCCGTTGTAGGAGCCGACACTGTCGGCGAACACGCCGCCTCGGCCTACGGCACTCACTTTTCTCGTCATTCCGGCGAAAGCCGGGGGCCTATTGCAAGGCTGTGAAATGGATTCCGGCTTTCGCCGGAATGAACGAATTCTGTCGCCGATTTCGTAGGTCACGTTGCGAAATGACGTGAACTTTTTGTGGCTGTGCTGTCACGCAGCCGCCGGAGGAACTGGCCGTGGGTTACGTTGCGAAGACGGCGAATATGCGTAACCGGCGTTACGCAGGCGGGAAGCGTGCACGCTCAACATTTTTTCTATCGGTAGGATCAGCTCCTCCTGATAAAATCGCGCGATGCCTTCAACCGAAACACTGCTGCGACTCCTTGCTGATGGGAAATTTCACTCCGGTGAACAGATCGGTGAGGTGCTTGGCGTCTCGCGGGCGGCGATCTGGAAAGCGATCAAGGGGTTCGAGTCTATTGGCTTGCCTGTGGATGCCGTGCGGGGCCGTGGATACCGCTTGCGAAAACCTATGGAACTGCTGGACCGCGAGCGCATTCTGGCTGCCATCGATGGTGAAGCGCGGGCGAAGATTGCGGGTATGGAGCTGTTTTTTTCCATCGATTCGACCAGCCGATATCTTGCTGCGGGCCAGGGCGCTGACATCGGTACAGCGCGGGTATGCCTCGCTGAAATGCAGACAGCGGGTCGGGGGCGTCGGGGGCGCGCGTGGTGCTCTCCGGTGGGAGCGAACGTTTACCTGTCGATAGCCTGGCGGTTCGCCGAAGGTCCGGCGCGGATGATGGGCCTCAGCCTGGCGCTTGCCATCGCGTGTGCGCAGGCCCTTCAGCGGCTGGGCGTCCCCGATATAGAACTCAAATGGCCCAATGATATCTGGTACCAGGGACGCAAACTTGCGGGCCTCCTGCTGGAGGTGACGGGGGAAGCAAACGGCCCGTGCCAAGTGGTGGCGGGCATTGGCGTGAATCTGGGCATGCCGGTGGACATGATCATCGACCAGCCCTGGGCAGATCTCCATGAGGCGCTGCCGGATCTCTCACGCAATCGCCTGGCCGGCGTGCTCATCGAGGCGTTCGTGAGCGCCTTGGAGACTTTCGCTGTGCATGGGTTTGCTCCGTTTCATGCGGTCTGGGCATCGTGGGATGCCGTGCTGGGAAGATGTGTCTGCCTGATCCTGCCGAATGGTGTGGTGGAAGGCGTCGCGCAGGGTATCGACACCACGGGTGCGCTGATTCTGGAGACTCCGAAAGGCCGCCAGTGTTTTTCCGGGGGCGAAGTCAGCCTCAGGGTGGGGAACCATGTGGCTACTGCTTGACGCCGGCAATACGCGCCTGAAGTGGCGGCTGACTGATGGGCACCGCCTGCTTGACGGGGGGGCCGTTCGTATCGGGGAAGGCGCCCTCGTGGATCGGCTCCACGCAGCGTTCCGCAAGCAGATCACCATTGAGCGGGTCATCGCGACGAACGTGGCCGGCGACGTAGTAGGCGCCACCATCGACCTGCTCGCGTCTGACGGCTTTGGCTGTGCGGCGGAGATGCTGCTGCCGAGCGCGGAATACCGCGGTCTGAAGAACGGATACACGAATCCGGCCGCACTCGGCGCGGATCGCTGGGCCGCCATGATCGGTGCGCGAGAGCTGGTCAGGGGCGCCGTCTGCATCGTGGACTGTGGAACTGCGATCACCCTCGATTGGATTGACGCCTCCGGCGCTCACCAGGGCGGCATGATCATACCCGGGCGGCGGCTCATGACCGAGTGCCTGGTTGCGGGCACTCGCCAGATTCGGCTCCCCGAACCGAGCGAGGCGCTCGAAGGGAAGCTGCTTGGCACGGATACCGCAAGCTGTGTGGCTGCGGGTACATTCGGATGTGTCGCAGGCATGGTGGAACGGACCGTACAGCACATGGGTAAGGGCGCGGAGGTCACTTGTCTTGTGGCGGGTGGAGACGGGGCTGCCTTCGGTGCTCACCTTGCCATTCCTCATCGTATTGTCAACGATCTGACATTTCACGGTTTGCTGGCCTTCGCCAACGGGTGAACCCCATGCGGCTGTTCTTCGCGTTCCTGGTCCTGGCGAATCTCGTGCTGGCATTTTTCGGCACCGATGCCTCGCGCTCCGCGGCGCCGAGCGCGGATCGGGGCGGGGACACCGGGCTGACGTTGATTAAAGAGCTGTCGCCTGCCGAGCGCCCCAGGCCGCGCATGGCGGTTACCACGGCCGATCTGCCTGAGGACGTTCGCACCGCCGCGGACGAGTCGTCAACATCAGTGATGCCGGGCCTATGTCATCGCATCGAGGGCTTGACTGACGCTCAAGCCCTGGCGGCGGCGAAATCCCGTCTCATCGCGCTGGGCGCCGACGTGCGCCGCTCGGGCCAAGTGGCGCTCGAGAAGCGTCGCTACTGGGTCGTGCTGCCTCGCTTCCGGTCACGCCAGCAGGCCGAATCCGTCATGGCGCGGCTGCGTGCCGCCGGCATCAAGGACTTTTACTTCGTTGCCAGTGGCGAAGACAAGAACACGATTTCGCTGGGGCTGTTCAGCACCCCGGAAGCGGCTCAGCGGCGGGCTACACAACTGGGATCGCTGAAGCTCAGGACGCAGACCCGCGAGGTCATTTCGCACGGCAGGGGTTTCTACCTGGACGTGGATACCGATGAGGATTTACCGGTGCTGCGCGAGGCCCTGCGTCCGTTGGGCGTGCCTGAACTGCAAATTCGTGCCTGCCCGGATGCAGGGTGATTGCGGAGACCCACGCTTCTGCCTAAAATCCGCGGTTCGCTGGCGTAGCTCAGTTGGTAGAGCGGCTGATTTGTAATCAGTAGGTCGCAGGTTCGCCTCCTGTCGCCAGCTCCACACTGACAGTAAGCCCGAAATCGGGATTGACACACGGGTCGTTGCATCGCAGAATGTGTGGCTTACGTTTTTGGAGGGGTTCCCGAGCGGCCAAAGGGGGCAGACTGTAAATCTGCTGGCTCAGCCTTCGGTGGTTCGAATCCACCCCCCTCCACCAATTTCGCGTGGGAGCAGGTTTTCGACGCGGGTGTAGTTCAATGGTAGAACCTCAGCCTTCCAAGCTGATGGTGTGGGTTCGATTCCCATCACCCGCTCCATCAAAGCGGTAGAGGTTTGCAGTTTTTTTGCCCATGTAGCTCAGTTGGTAGAGCACGTCCTTGGTAAGGACGAGGTCACCGGTTCAAATCCGGTCATGGGCTCCAAGTTTTCAGTTGAAACCCAAGAGTAGACGTTCCACCGGAGGAATCGGTCCGTGGCTAAGGAAAAATTCGAGCGTAAGAAACCGCACGTAAACGTGGGCACCATCGGCCACGTAGACCATGGCAAGACCACGCTGACGGCGGCGCTGACCGTGGTTCAGGCGAAGAAGTTCGGTGGCGAATCGAGGGGTTACGACCAGATCGACAACGCGCCGGAAGAGAAGGCGCGCGGTATCACGATCTCGACCTCGCACGTGGAATACGAGTCGGACAACCGCCACTACGCGCACGTGGACTGCCCGGGCCACGCCGACTACGTGAAGAACATGATCACCGGCGCGGCGCAGATGGACGGCGCGATTCTGGTGGTGTCGGCGGCGGACGGCCCGATGCCGCAGACCCGTGAGCACATCTTGCTGGCCCGTCAGGTGGGCGTGCCTTACATCGTGGTGTACATGAACAAGGCCGACATGGTCGATGACGCCGAGCTGCTGGAGCTGGTGGAGATGGAAGTGCGTGATCTCCTGAACCAGTACCAGTTCCCTGGCGACGACACGCCGATCGTGAAGGGTTCGGCGCTGAAGGCGCTGGAAGGCGACACGTCGGAAATCGGCATGCCGTCCATCGACAAGCTGATTGAGGCGCTGGACCGTTACATTCCCGAGCCGCAGCGTGCGGTTGACGGCGCGTTCCTGATGCCCATCGAAGACGTATTCTCCATCTCCGGCCGCGGCACCGTGGTGACGGGTCGAGTGGAGCGCGGCATCGTGAAGGTGGGCGACTCGGTGGAAATCGTGGGCATCAAGGACACCACGACGACGACGGTGACAGGCGTGGAAATGTTCCGCAAGCTGCTGGACCAGGGCCAGGCGGGCGACAACGTCGGCGTGCTGCTGCGCGGCACCAAGCGTGACGAAGTGGAGCGTGGCCAGGTGCTGTGCAAGCCCGGCTCCATCAAGCCGCACACCAAGTTCCAGGCGGAAGTGTACGTGCTGTCGAAGGAAGAAGGCGGTCGTCACACCCCGTTCTTCAATGGCTACCGTCCGCAGTTCTACTTCCGTACCACGGACGTGACCGGTGCGTGCGACTTGCCGGAAGGCGTGGAAATGGTAATGCCCGGCGACAACGTGCAGATGACGGTGAGCCTGATTGCGCCCATCGCCATGGAAGAAGGCCTGCGCTTCGCCATTCGCGAAGGCGGCCGTACCGTTGGTGCCGGCGTAGTAGCCAAGGTCATCGAGTAACAAGAAGAACTGGTGGTGCATTCCGGCGTCAAACCCGGAGTGCCCACAAACGATTTAGGCCAGTAGCTCAATTGGCAGAGCGGCGGTCTCCAAAACCGCAGGTTGGGGGTTCGATTCCCTCCTGGCCTGCCATATCCGGCCAGTGGACTGGCGTGATTCCTCGGAAAGGCAATGGCTGACAAGCTTAAGTTGACGATCGCATCCTTCATCCTCCTGGGTGCGGTAGGGGCGTTTTACTATTTCGGCGACCAGTCGGTGTTCCTGCGCGTCGTCGGCCTGCTTGTTGCCCTGGGAATTGCGATTGCCCTGGCATCCCGAACTGCCCCCGGCGCCGGAGCACTCAGCTACGGCCGCGGGGCGCTCATCGAGGTTCGCAAGGTGGTTTGGCCCACCGGAAAGGAAACTACCCAGACGACGGGAATCGTCATGGTGATGGTCGTCCTGATGGGTCTTATCCTCTGGCTGTTCGATACGTTCCTGGTCTGGGCGGTGAAGCTCATGACCGGCCAAGGAGGCTGAACCCATGGCGTTGCGTTGGTATGTGGTCCACGCCTACTCAGGCTTCGAAAATCAGGTGAAGCGCTCGCTGGAGGAACGGATCCGGCGTGGCGGGATGCAGGAGATGTTTGGTCAGATCCTGGTCCCCACCGAGGAAGTCATCGAAATGCGCGAAGGCCAGAAGCGGAAGAGCGATCGCAAGTTCTTCCCCGGCTACGTACTCGTGCAGATGGAGATGAACGACGAGACTTGGCACTTGGTGAAGGACGTACCCAAGGTGATGGGTTTCATTGGGGGCACCGCCGATCGTCCGGCACCCATTTCCGATCGCGAGGCCGACGCCATCCTGGCACGGGTACAGGAAGGCGCGGAGAAGCCGCGGCCGAAGGTCCTGTTCGAGCCTGGCGAAGTGGTGCGGATCGTCGAAGGTCCGTTCAACGATTTCAATGGCGTGGTCGAAGAAGTTGACTACGAGAAGAACCGCCTGCGTGTGGCCGTGCTGATCTTCGGCCGCTCCACGCCGGTGGAACTGGAATTCGGCCAAGTAGACAAAGGCTGAAACCGACGCGGGAGTGAATTGGCCGGGTTCCCGAAGGGGCACCCGGCGGTTCGCTTCCGCGATTTTCAATGGCGGGGAGCTGCAAGGCGTATGAACCCGCGAGGAGAGAAACATGGCGAAGAAAATCACCGCATACATCAAGCTGCAGGTGAAGGCCGGTCAGGCCAACCCCAGCCCACCGGTCGGCCCGGCGCTCGGTCAGCACGGCGTGAATATCATGGAGTTCTGCAAGCAGTTCAATGCGCAGACCCAGAAGCTGGAACCCGGTCTGCCGATTCCGGTTGTAATCACCGTATACAACGACCGCAGCTTCACGTTCATCACCAAGACCCCGCCGGCAGCCATCCTTCTGAAAAAGGCGGCCGGCATCAAGTCGGGTTCTGCGGTGCCCAATCGGGACAAGGTGGGCAAGGTCACCCGTGCCCAGTTGGAAGACATCGCCAAGACCAAGATGCCGGACCTCAGCGCATCGGATATGGATGCGGCTGTCCGTACCATCGCAGGCAGCGCCCGCAGCATGGGCCTCGAAACGGAGGGCGTGTAAGCCATGGCTCTCACCAAACGTCAAAAAGTAATCCGCGAAAAAATTCAGCCTGGCAAGGCGTACGGCTTCGATGAGGCCATTGAGATCCTCAAAAGCCTGCCGCCGGCGAAGTTCCGCGAATCCCTCGACGTCGCCGTAAACCTTGGTGTCGATCCGCGCAAATCCGATCAGGTCGTGCGTGGCGCCACCGTGATGCCGAACGGCACTGGCAAGAGCGTACGCGTCGCAGTGTTCGCCCAAGGCGCCAACGCCGAGGCCGCCAAGGCCGCCGGTGCCGATATCGTGGGTATGGACGATCTGGCAGAGCAGGTGAAAGCGGGCCAGATGGATTTCGATGTGGTCGTGGCCTCCCCCGATGCGATGCGCGTGGTCGGCACCCTGGGCCAGATCCTGGGTCCCCGCGGGCTTATGCCCAACCCGAAGACCGGCACGGTCACGCCGGACGTCGCGGGTGCGGTGCGCAATGCCAAGGCCGGTCAGGTGCGCTTCCGCACCGATAAGGCGGGCATCATCCACGCCTCCATTGGTAAGGTCGATTTCGACGCGAAGGCCATCAGGGAAAATCTGCAGGCCCTGCTGAGCGAACTCAACAAGGCCAAGCCTGCGACCGCCAAGGGCCAGTACGTCAAGAAGATCACCCTTTCCACCACCATGGGTGGTGGCGTGATCGTCGAGCCGTCCTCGCTTGCGAGCGCTTAAGCAGTAAAGAATTTGTGCTGCCTTCGGGTGGTGCAACAGGTCCCCGCCCCGCAAGGGGCGGTGGCCGTCAAAGACCGCAGGTGCCGCAAGGTGTAAAGGTGCAAGCCGCCTGCGCAGACGGTGTCGCCTAAGGTGTTTTACGAGGGCCACCGTACAAGGGGGGAAGGGGTTTCGATCTCTTCCGTTTGTCAATGTCACAGGCATTCGGGCGCGGAACTTTCCGCGATACCCGAGTTCCATGTGCAAACCGAGAGGTGATTTCGCGTGGCTCTCAACCGCGATCAAAAGCAGGCCATCATCGACGAAGTCGCCGAGGTAGCTGCGAAGGCCTATTCCGCCGTTGGTGCGGAATACGCGGGTCTTTCCGCCGCACAGATGACCGCCCTGCGTGCCCAGGCACGTGCCGGCGGCGTGTATGTGCGTGTGGTGAAGAACACCCTGGCTCGTCGCGCCGTCCAAGGCACCGAGTTCGAGTGCATGCAGGAGGCCCTCACGGGCCCGCTGGTGCTGGCCTTCTCTCAGGAAGATCCCGGCGCTGCCGCTCGGGTTATCCAGGCGTTCGCCAAGGATAACGCCAAGCTGGTGACGAAGGTGGTCTCCATCGGAGGGAAGCTGCTCGACGCGAAGGAACTGGACCGCCTCGCCAAGATGCCGACCAAGGAGCAGGCCATCGCCATGCTCATGGGCGTCATGAAGGCCCCGATCCAGAAATTCGTCCGCACCCTGGCCGAGCCGCATGCCAAGCTGGCTCGTACCATCGCTGCGGTTCGCGATCAGAAGCAGGCAGCCTAAGCATCTATTCGTATCAACGGGCCCCTATGGGCAATATCCAAGTTACAGGAGCATTCACAAATGGCCGTTTCCAAAGAAGAAATCCTTGACACCATCTCCAACATGACTGTGATGGAAGTGGTCGAGCTCATCGAGGCGATGGAAGAGAAGTTCGGTGTGTCCGCTGCCGCTGCCGTGGCCGCTGCCCCCGCTGCCGCTGCCGCTGCTCCCGTCGACGAGCAGACCGAGTTCAACGTGATTCTGGCCGCTGCCGGCGAGAAGAAGGTTGAAGTCATCAAGGTCGTGCGTGCTGCGACCGGTCTGGGCCTGAAGGAAGCCAAGGACCTGGTCGAAAGCGCGCCCAAGGCCGTGAAGGAAGCCGTCTCCAAGGCCGATGCCGACGCGCTGAAGAAGCAGCTCGAAGACGCGGGCGCCAAGGTTGAGGTGAAGTAATCAAGGCACCCCATGCCGACAAAGGTCAGGCCTGGTCCTGGCATATGGAATTGGCCCGCCCTCAGGGCGGGCCGGTTTCCAGGGAAAGGTGCAGAATTTCGTGAAAACGGCTGGTGGCAAACGCCACCGGCCTTTTTCCGCTGGCGGGTAGTACCCGCAAACCCACGCACGACCATCGAGGGGATGGGGCGTGCGCCTGGTAGAGCCGATCTGAAGAGCTGAGGAACCCTGATGGCTTACTCGTTCACTGAGAAAAAACGCATCCGTAAGGATTTCGGCAAACGTTCCAGCATCCTGGACGTACCCTATCTGCTTGCTATCCAGCTCGATTCCTATCGTGGCTTCCTGCAAGCCGACGCGCGCCCCGAAGGGCGCAAGGAAGTGGGCCTGGAAGCCGCCTTCCGCTCGGTGTTCCCGATCGTAAGCTACTCGGGCTACGCCGCGCTCGAATACGTGAGCTACCGCCTTGGTACGCCGGTATTCGACGTCAAGGAGTGCCAGGTCCGCGGACTCACCTTCGCTGCGCCGCTGCGCGTGAAGGTGCGCCTGGTGATTTACGACAAGGACGCACCCGCCGGCAGCAAAGTCATCAAAGACATCAAGGAACAAGAAGTCTACATGGGTGAACTGCCACTGATGACGGAGAACGGAACGTTCGTCATCAACGGCACCGAGCGCGTCATCGTTTCGCAGCTCCATCGTTCGCCCGGTGTCTTCTTCGAGCACGACAAGGGCAAGACCCACTCGTCCGGTAAGCTGTTGTTCAGCGCCCGCGTGATTCCCTACCGCGGCTCCTGGCTGGATTTCGAGTTTGATCCGAAGGATGCCATCTTCGTGCGCATCGATCGCCGCCGCAAGCTGCCGGCGACCGTGCTGCTGCGCGCCCTGGGATACACCAACGAACAGATCCTGGATACCTTCTTCGAGAAGGATACGTTCACGTTTGCTGGTGAGCAGGTCCGCCTGGAACTCGTGCCAGAGCGTCTGCGTGGCGAAACCGCCGATTTCGACATCGCCCACGACGGCCAGGTCATCGTCGAAAAGGGTCGTCGCATCACTGCGCGCCATATCCGCGAAATGGACAAGGCCGGTCTGAAGACCCTCGACGTGCCGGACGAGTTCGTGCTGGGCCGTGGGCTCGCCCACGATGTGGTCGATACCGCAAGCGGTGAGCTGCTCGCCGCGGCCAACGATGAAATCACCTTCGAGGTCCTGCAGAAGATCCGTGCTGCCGGAGTGAAGTCGTTCAAGACCATCTTCACGAACGACCTGGATCGCGGCCCGTACATGTCCGAGACCCTGCGCATCGACAATACGCGCACGCCGCTCGACGCACTGGTCGAGATATACCGCATGATGCGCCCGGGTGAGCCGCCCACCAAGGAATCCGCGGAGACCCTATTCCAGAACCTGTTCTTCACGCTCGAACGCTACGATCTGTCGGCGGTCGGCCGCATGAAGTTCAACCGCCGTGTCGGCCGCAAGGAAGTGACGGGTCCCGGCGTGCTGACCAACGAAGACATCACCGACGTCCTCAAGGTGCTCATCGACATCCGCAACGGCAACGGTGTGGTCGACGATATCGACCACCTCGGTAACCGGCGCGTGCGTTCCGTGGGCGAAATGGCCGAGAACCAGTTCCGCGTGGGCCTGGTGCGCGTTGAGCGCGCCGTGAAGGAACGCCTGTCGCTGGCCGAGTCCGAAGGTTTGATGCCGCAGGAACTCATCAATGCCAAGCCGGTATCTGCAGCCATCAAGGAGTTCTTCGGGTCCTCGCAGCTGTCGCAGTTCATGGACCAGAACAACCCGCTGTCGGAGATCACCCACAAGCGCCGTATCTCTGCACTGGGCCCCGGCGGTCTGACCCGCGAGCGTGCCGGCTTCGAAGTGCGTGACGTGCACCCGACCCACTATGGTCGTGTGTGCCCCATCGAAACGCCTGAAGGTCCGAATATCGGTCTCATCAACTCGCTGGCCGTGTATGCGCGCACCAATGCGTACGGCTTCCTCGAGACCCCGTACCGCAAGGTGGTGGAAGGCAAAGTTACCGACGAAATCGAGTACCTGTCCGCCATCGACGAAGGCGAATACGCCATTGCCCAGGCCAATGCAGCCACCGATGAGAGCGGTGTGCTGGTTGAGGACCTGGTGTCCTGCCGCCATCAGAACGAATTCACGCTGATGCCGCGCGATCGTGTCCAGTACATGGACGTGTCGCCGCGCCAGATCGTGTCCGTGGCGGCCTCGTTGGTACCGTTCCTTGAGCACGACGACGCCAACCGCGCCCTCATGGGTTCCAACATGCAGCGCCAGGCAGTGCCCTGCCTGCGTCCGGAGAAGCCGTTTGTCGGCACCGGCATGGAGCGGGTGGTGGCCATCGACTCCGGTACCTGTGTGGTCGCGCGTCGTGGCGGCGTGGTGGATTCCGTGGACGCGGGCCGCATCGTGGTGCGCGTCAACGACGACGAGACCGAAGCGGGCGAATCGGGCGTCGACATCTACAACCTGATCAAGTACACGCGTTCCAATCAGAACACCTGCCTCAACCAACGCCCGCTGGTGAACACCGGTGACGTGATCGCGCGCGGCGACGTACTGGCCGACGGTTCCTCCGTCGATATGGGCGAACTCGCCCTGGGCCAGAACATGCTGGTCGCGTTCATGCCCTGGAATGGTTACAACTTCGAGGACTCCATCCTACTGTCCGAGCGCGTGGTGGAGGAAGACCGCTACACCTCGATTCATATTGAGGAGCTCACCTGCGTTGCGCGTGACACCAAACTGGGTGCCGAGGAGATCACCGCCGATATCCCCAACGTGGGTGAGGCAGCGCTCGCCAAGCTGGATGAGGCCGGCATCGTTTATATCGGTGCGGAGGTGAACACTGGCGACATCCTGGTGGGCAAAGTCACGCCGAAGGGCGAGACCCAGCTGACCCCGGAAGAGAAGCTGCTTCGCGCCATCTTCGGCGAGAAGGCCTCGGACGTGAAGGACACCTCGCTGCGCGTGCCCTCGGGCATGAACGGCACCGTCATCGACGTGCAGGTGTTTACCCGTGACGGCCTTGAGAAGGACTCCCGTGCGAAGTCCATCGAGGAGGCCGAGCTCGCGAGTATCAGAAAAGACCTCACGGACCAGATGCGCATCATGGAGGACGACTCCTACCAGCGCGTCGCGAAGCTGCTGCTCAACAAGGAGGTCGTGGGCGGCCCGAACAAGCTCAAGGCCGGCGACAAGATCAGCCAGGGCTATCTGGACAGCGTGGGCCGTGAGAAGTGGTTTGAGATCCGTCTGAAGGACGAGGAAACGAACACGCAGCTGGAAGCCATTGCCGAGCAGCTGAAACAGCTGCGCACGGACTTCGACGAGAAGTTCGAGTCCAAGCGTAAGAAGCTGACGCAGGGCGATGATCTCGCGCCGGGCGTGCTGAAGATGGTGAAGGTGTTCCTGGCGGTGAAGCGTCGCATCCAGCCGGGTGACAAGATGGCGGGCCGCCATGGTAACAAGGGTGTGGTGTCCATGATCGTTCCGATCGAAGACATGCCCTACTCCGCGGACGGCACACCAGTGGACATCGTTTTGAATCCGCTGGGCGTTCCGTCGCGTATGAACGTCGGTCAGGTGTTGGAGACACACCTCGGCTGGGCGGCACGTGGCCTCGGCAAGCGCATCGGCGAGATGCTCGATGCGCAGCGCAAGGTGGCGGAACTCCGCCAATTCCTTGAGAAGGTCTACAACAACAGCGGCAAGAAGGAAGATGTGGCGAGTCTGTCCGATGCCGAAGTCATGGAACTCGCCAGTAACCTGCGTCACGGCGTACCCATGGCCACGCCGGTGTTCGATGGTATGGAAGAGCACGAGCTGAAGTACATGCTCGAGCTCGGTGGGTTGCCGCAGAGCGGTCAGACGACACTGTACGACGGCCGTACCGGCGAGGCCTTCGAGCGCCCGGTGACGGTCGGCTACATGTACATGCTGAAGCTGAACCACCTGGTCGACGACAAGATGCACGCGCGCTCGACCGGTCCGTACAGCCTGGTCACCCAGCAGCCGCTCGGTGGTAAGGCGCAGTTCGGCGGTCAGCGTTTCGGTGAGATGGAGGTGTGGGCGCTCGAGGCTTATGGCGCGGCGTACACCCTGCAGGAAATGCTCACCGTCAAGTCTGACGACGTGAACGGCCGCACCAAGATGTACAAGAACATCGTCGATGGCGATCACCGGATGGAGGCCGGCATGCCCGAGTCCTTCAACGTTCTCATCAAGGAGATCCGGGCGCTCGGCATCGACATGGATCTCGAGCAGGAATAAGGCGCGGCCGAGCCGCTCACGGAGTTGCGGGCCGCATTGCGGCCCGCCGAACCGAATTTGAGGAGAGTAGACGGTGAAAGACCTCATCAAGCTTCTGAAGCAAACGGGTCCCATCGAGGACTTCGATGCCATTCGCATCGGCCTCGCATCACCTGACAAGATTCGTTCCTGGTCCTACGGCGAAGTCAAAAAGCCGGAGACCATCAACTATCGCACTTTCAAGCCCGAGCGCGACGGTCTGTTCTGCGCCAAAATCTTTGGGCCTGTGAAGGATTACGAGTGCCTCTGCGGCAAGTACAAGCGCCTCAAGCATCGCGGCGTCATCTGCGAGAAGTGCGGCGTCGAAGTCACCCTGGCGAAGGTGCGTCGCGAGCGCATGGGCCACATCGAGCTGGCCTCGCCCACCGCGCACATCTGGTTCCTGAAGAGCCTGCCGTCCCGTATGGGCCTGCTGCTCGACATGACTCTGCGTGACATCGAGCGCGTGCTCTATTTCGAAAGCTTCGTGGTGGTCAACCCGGGTATGACCCAGCTTGAGCGCGGTCAGTTGCTGACCGACGAGGCCTACCTGGACGCCATCGAGGAGTACGGCGACGAGTTCGACGCGCGCATGGGTGCCGAGGCCATTCTCGACCTGCTGCGCGGTATGGATCTGCAGAAGGAAGCGGAGAAGATTCGCGATGAGATCCCACAGACCAACTCCGAGACCAAGCTCAAGAAGCTCACCAAGCGCCTGAAGCTCATGGAGGCCTTCCTGGAGTCCGGCAATCGTCCCGAGTGGATGATCATGACCGTGCTGCCGGTGCTGCCGCCCGAGCTGCGTCCGCTGGTGCCCCTTGAGGGCGGCCGCTTTGCGACCTCCGATCTGAACGATCTGTATCGCCGTGTCATCAACCGAAACAATCGCCTGAAGCGCCTGCTGGATCTCGCTGCGCCCGATATCATCGTGCGCAACGAAAAGCGCATGCTGCAGGAATCGGTGGATGCGCTGATGGACAACGGCCGCCGCGGCCGCGCCATCACGGGCTCCAACAAGCGCCCGCTCAAGTCCCTGGCGGACATGATCAAGGGCAAGCAGGGCCGCTTCCGTCAGAACCTGCTCGGCAAGCGCGTGGACTACTCCGGCCGCTCGGTTATCGTGGTCGGCCCGACCCTGCGCCTGCACCAGTGCGGCCTGCCGAAGAAGATGGCGCTGGAGCTGTTCAAGCCTTTCATCTTCTCCAAGCTGGAGCGCCGTGGCTTGGCCACCACCATCAAGGCCGCCAAGAAAATGGTCGAGCGCGAAGGTCCGGAGGTGTGGGATATCCTCGAAGAAGTTATCCGCGAACATCCGGTGCTGCTGAACCGCGCGCCGACCCTGCACCGTCTCGGCATCCAGGCGTTCGAGCCCGTGCTCATCGAGGGCAAGGCCATCCAGCTGCATCCGCTGGTCTGCGCAGCCTTCAATGCCGACTTCGATGGTGACCAGATGGCCGTGCACGTGCCGCTTTCGCTGGAAGCCCAGCTCGAAGCGCGCGCACTCATGATGTCCAGCAACAACATCCTGTCGCCCGCCAACGGTGAGCCCATCATCGTGCCGTCGCAGGACGTGGTGCTCGGGCTCTACTACATGACGCGTGAGCGTGTGAACGCCAAGGGCGAGGGCATGGTGTTCGCCGACACCAACGAGGTACTGCGTGCCTACCAGAATGGCGTACTGGATCTGCACGCGCGCATCAAGGTGCGTATCCGCGAGGTTGAGATCGGTGCCAATGGCGAGTGCACCGAGAAGGTGTCCCTGAAGGACACGGTGGCCGGCCGCGCGCTGCTGTTCGACATCGTCCCGGATGGCATGCCCTTCGTGCTGGTCGACAAGCCGTTGGTGAAGAAGGCCATTTCGCAGCTCATCAACGCCTGTTACCGAAATCTCGGCCTGAAGGACACCGTGGTCTTTGCGGACCAGCTCATGTACATGGGCTTCCGCTACGCCACCCGTGCGGGTGTGTCCTTCGCCTCGGACGACATGGTGATCCCGGACGAAAAGGCCGCCATCTTGTCGCGCGCGGATCAGGAAGTGAAGGAGATCGAGAACCAGTACCTCTCCGGTCTCGTGACCAACGGCGAGCGCTACAACAAGGTCGTGGATATCTGGTCGCGCACCAATGACCAGGTCGCCAAGGCCATGATGGACAAGCTCGGTTCGGAAGATGTCGTCGATCGCGAGGGCAAGAAGGTCAAGCAGCCATCGTTCAACTCCATCTTCATGATGGCCGACTCCGGCGCCCGTGGTAGCGCCGCCCAGATCCGCCAGCTGGCAGGCATGCGCGGCCTGATGGCGAAGCCCGACGGCTCCATCATCGAGACGCCGATCACGGCGAACTTCCGTGAGGGCCTTTCGGTTCTGCAGTACTTCATCTCCACCCACGGCGCCCGCAAGGGCCTCGCGGATACGGCGCTCAAGACCGCCAACTCCGGCTACCTGACGCGTCGCCTCGTCGACGTGGCACAGGACCTCGTGGTGACGGAAGAAGACTGCGGTACTGAGCATGGCCTCGCGATGCAGTCCCTGATCGAAGGCGGTGACGTGGTGGAACCGTTGCGTGAACGGGTCCTTGGCCGCGTGACGGCCGCCGACGTGCTCGTACCGGGGACCGACAAGATTGCCATTCCGCGCGGCACGCTGCTGGACGAGAAATGGGTGCAGAAGATCGAGGAGTTCTCCATCGATCACATCACCGTCCGCTCGCCCATCACCTGCGAAACCCGCTACGGTGTGTGTTCCAACTGCTACGGACGTGACCTGGCCCGCGGCCATCTGGTGAACGTGGGTGAGGCGGTGGGTGTCATTGCCGCCCAGTCCATCGGCGAGCCCGGCACGCAGCTGACCATGCGTACCTTCCATATCGGTGGTGCCGCGTCGCGTTCCGCGTCAGTGAACAACATCGAGGTGAAGGCCAACGGCTCGGTGCGTCTGCACAATATCAAGACCGTGCAGCACGCCAGCGGCCACCTGGTGGCGGTGTCCCGCTCCGGTGAACTCACCGTGCTGGACGAAAACGGCCGTGAGCGCGAACGCTATAAGGTACCTTATGGTGCCGTTCTGAACGTTGCCGACGGTGAGCAGATCAAGGGTGGTCAGGTAGTGGCCCACTGGGACCCGCACACCCATCCGGTCGTTACCGAAATTACCGGTCGTGTCATGTTCAGCGACTTCGTGGAAGGCGTGTCTGTGCATCGCCAGACCGACGAAGTCACCGGCCTGTCCGCCTTGGTGGTCACCGATCCGAAGCAGCGCGGGTCTGCGGGCAAGGACCTGCGTCCCATGGTGAAGCTGGTCGACGCCGCGGGCAAGGACATCAAGATCCCGGGTACAGACATCCAGGCCCAGTACTTCTTGCCGGCAGGCGCCATCGTCAACCTGCAGGACGGCGCCGAGGTCGGCGTGGGCGACGTGCTTGCACGCATCCCGCAGGAGACCTCCAAGACCCGCGACATCACCGGTGGTCTGCCGCGCGTGGCCGACCTGTTCGAGGCCCGCAAGCCGAAGGAGCCGGCCATCCTGGCGGAGATCTCCGGTACGGTCAGCTTTGGCAAGGAAACCAAGGGCAAGCAGCGCCTCATCATCACCCCGGCCGAGGGTGACGCCCATGAGGAGCTGATCCCGAAGTGGCGCCACATCACCGTGTTCGAAGGCGAGCACGTGGAAGGCGGCGAAGTGATCGTGGAAGGCGCACCGGATCCGCAGGACATCCTGCGCCTGAAGGGCGTCGCGGCGCTGGCGAGCTACATCGTCAACGAGGTGCAGGACGTGTACCGTCTGCAGGGCGTGAAGATCAACGACAAGCACATCGAGGTGATCGTTCGCCAGATGCTGCGCAAAATCGAGGTCAAGAGCGCCGGTGATACCAAGTTCCTGCAGGGCGAGCAGGTCGAGTTCTCCCGTGTGCTCGAGGAAAACGAGCGCGTGCAGAACGAGAGCAAGCTGCCTGCGACCTACCAGCGCGTGCTGCTCGGCATCACCAAGGCTTCACTGGCCACCGAGTCGTTCATCTCGGCGGCGTCCTTCCAGGAGACCACCCGCGTCCTCACCGATGCGGCGGTCACCGGCAAGACCGACGAGCTGCGCGGTCTGAAGGAGAACGTGATCGTCGGCCGTCTGATCCCGGCGGGTACCGGCCTGGCCTACCATGCCACCCGCCGCGAACGGCGGCGTGTGGAGGCGGAGTCAGAGGCCACACCGCTGGCTCAACCCATCACGGAATTGAGCGCCGGGGAATGAAAGCCGGGGTGCAGAGGGGCTGTTGCTTGACAGCCCCTTGCGCCGTTCCTAAAATTCCGCTTCTTTTTTGACAGGCCGGTCGGAACCGGCCTGTCCTTTATTTCGTTGGAGAACCAGATGGCGACGATTAACCAGTTGGTACGCAAGCCGCGGAGCCACAAAGGCGAAAAGAGTAAGGTTCCCGCGCTGGGTGGCAGCCCGCAGAAGCGCGGCGTTTGCACCCGCGTATACACCACCACGCCGAAGAAGCCGAACTCCGCTCTTCGCAAGGTGGCGCGCGTGCGTCTTACCAACGGCTTCGAGGTCAGTAGCTACATCGGTGGCGAAGGTCACAACCTCCAGGAACACTCGGTCGTGCTGATCCGCGGCGGCCGCGTCAAGGACCTGCCGGGTGTGCGCTACCACACGGTGCGTGGCACGCTCGACACCTCCGGGGTGAACGATCGCCGTCAGGCCCGCTCCAAGTACGGCGCCAAGCGCCCGAAGTCGTAACAAAACGCGAAAGCGAAAACAGGTATACGCCATGTCGAGAAGAAAGCAAGCGATCAAGCGTGAAATCCTTCCGGACCCGAAGTTCGGAAACAAGACGCTGTCCAAGTTCATCAACACCGTCATGCTCGACGGCAAAAAGTCCGTCGCCGAGAAGATCGTCTACGGTGCCCTGGACCGTGTTTCCGAAAAGTCCAAGGTTCAGCCGATCGACTTGTTCGAGAAGGCGCTGAACAACATCCGCCCCATGGTCGAGGTCAAGTCCCGCCGCGTGGGTGGTGCCAACTATCAGGTGCCGGTGGAAGTGCGCGCTTCCCGCAGCATGGCGCTGGCCATGCGCTGGCTGGTCGATTCGTCCCGTAAGCGCGGCGAGAAGTCCATGTCCCAGCGCCTTGCCGGCGAGTTGCTTGATGCGGCTGAGAATCGCGGTGCTGCCGTGAAGAAGCGTGAGGACACGCATCGTATGGCTGACGCCAACAAGGCGTTCGCCCATTTCCGCTGGTAATCAGCAACGAGGTTTTTCACAGTGGCCCGCAAGACCCCCATCGAACGCTACCGTAATATCGGTATTTCCGCGCACATCGACGCCGGCAAGACGACGACTTCGGAGCGTATCCTTTTTTACACGGGTGTTTCTCACAAGATCGGTGAGGTACACGACGGCGCCGCCACCATGGACTGGATGGAGCAGGAACAGGAGCGTGGCATCACCATCACCTCCGCTGCGACCACCTGCTTCTGGAGCGGCATGGCTCGTCAGTACCCCGAGCATCGCGTAAACGTCATCGACACCCCGGGCCACGTGGACTTTACCATCGAGGTAGAGCGCTCCATGCGCGTCCTCGACGGCGCCTGCATGGTGTACTGCGCGGTGGGCGGCGTTCAGCCCCAGTCCGAGACCGTGTGGCGTCAGGCCACCAAGTACGGTGTACCCCGTCTCGCGTTCGTCAACAAGATGGACCGCACCGGCGCCGATTTTTTCAAGGTCTACAAGCAGATGCGTGAGCGCCTGCGCGCCAATCCCATCCCCGTGCAGATTCCGGTCGGCGCCGAGGACAAGTTCAAGGGTGTGGTCGACCTCGTCAAGATGAAGGCCATTCTCTGGAACGAAGCCGATCAGGGCATGACCTTCACCTACGAGGACATCCCGGCGGAGTTGGTGCCGACTGCGCAGGAATGGCGCGAAAACATGGTGGAGGCCGCGGCCGAAGCCAGCGAAGAGCTCATGAACAAATATCTCGAAGAGGGCGACCTTTCCGAGGACGAGATTCGTGCGGCACTTCGCAAGCGCACCATGAATCTTGAGATCTTCCCCATGCTGTGCGGTAGCGCCTTCAAGAACAAGGGCGTGCAGGCCATGCTGGACGCGGTCATCGACTATCTGCCAGCGCCGACTGAAGTGGCTGCCATCAAGGGCATTGACGTCAAGACCGAGCAGCCCGCGGAGCGTCACTCCAGCGACGAAGAGCCGTTTTCCGCCCTCGCGTTCAAGATCATGACCGACCCCTACGTGGGTTCGCTTACCTTCATTCGTGTTTACTCGGGTGTGCTGAATTCCGGCGACAGCGTGTACAACTCGCATACCGGCAAGACCGAGCGTATCGGCCGCATCCTGCAGATGCACGCCAATAGCCGCGACGAGATCAAAGAAGTGCGCGCCGGCGACATCGCCGCTTGCGTGGGCCTGAAGGACATCACCACCGGTACCACATTGTCCGCGGTGGACAAGCCCGTTCAGCTGGAGAAGATGGAGTTCCCCGAACCCGTCATTTTCGTGGCCGTGGAACCCAAGACCAAGAGCGACCAGGAAAAGATGGGCCTCGCGCTCAACCGCCTGGCGCAGGAAGACCCGTCCTTCCGCGTGCGTACCGACGAAGAGTCCGGCCAGACCATCATCGGCGGCATGGGCGAGCTTCATCTGGAGATCATCGTCGACCGCATGAAGCGTGAGTTCAAGGTGGAAGCCAACGTGGGTGCTCCTCAGGTGGCCTACCGCGAGACCATTCGCAAGGACGTCGAGCAGGAAGGCAAGTTCGTACGTCAGTCCGGTGGTCGCGGCCAGTACGGTCATGTCTGGGTCAAGATCGAACCTCAGGAAGCCGGTAAGGGCTACGAGTTCATCAATGCCATCGTGGGCGGCGTCGTACCGAGGGAATATATCCCGGCGGTCGACAAAGGCATCCAGGAGCAACTACAGAATGGCGTGCTCGCCGGTTATCCGGTGGTGGACGTCAAGGTTACGCTGTTCGATGGTTCCTACCACGACGTTGACTCCAACGAAATGGCCTTTAAGATCGCGGGCTCCATGGCCTTCAAGGAAGGCTGCTTGAAGGCGAATCCCGTGCTGCTCGAACCCATCATGGCGGTCGAGGTGGAGACGCCGGAAGACTACATGGGTGACGTCATGGGCGACCTGAACCGTCGTCGGGGCATCATCCTCGGCATGGATGACAATGCCGGCGTGAAGCTCCTCAAGGCAGAAGTCCCGTTGGCCGAGATGTTCGGGTATGCGACCACGCTGCGCTCTCTGAGCCAGGGTCGTGCGACGTACTCCATGGAATTCAAGAAGTACAACGAGGCACCGGCCAGCGTCGCCGAAGCAGTCATCAAGAAAGCGTCGTAATCAAGATTAACGAGCGAGGTACAGTACAGTGGCTAAGGAAAAGTTTGAGCGTAAGAAACCGCACGTAAACGTGGGCACCATCGGCCACGTAGACCATGGCAAGACCACGCTGACGGCGGCGCTGACGGTGGTGCAGGCGAAGAAGTTCGGCGGCGAGTCGAGGGGTTACGACCAGATCGACAACGCGCCGGAAGAGAAGGCGCGCGGTATCACGATCTCGACCTCGCACGTGGAATACGAGTCGGACAACCGCCACTACGCGCACGTGGACTGCCCGGGCCACGCCGACTACGTGAAGAACATGATCACCGGCGCGGCGCAGATGGACGGCGCGATTCTGGTGGTGTCGGCGGCGGACGGCCCGATGCCGCAGACCCGTGAGCACATCTTGCTGGCCCGTCAGGTGGGCGTGCCTTACATCGTGGTGTACATGAACAAGGCCGACATGGTCGATGACGCCGAGCTGCTGGAGCTGGTGGAGATGGAAGTGCGTGATCTCCTGAACCAGTACCAGTTCCCTGGCGACGACACGCCGATCGTGAAGGGTTCGGCGCTGAAGGCGCTGGAAGGCGACACGTCGGAAATCGGCATGCCGTCCATCGACAAGCTGATTGAGGCGCTGGACCGTTACATTCCCGAGCCGCAGCGTGCGGTTGACGGCGCGTTCCTGATGCCCATCGAAGACGTATTCTCCATCTCCGGCCGCGGCACCGTGGTGACGGGTCGAGTGGAGCGCGGCATCGTGAAGGTGGGCGACTCGGTGGAAATCGTGGGCATCAAGGACACCACGACGACGACGGTGACAGGCGTGGAAATGTTCCGCAAGCTGCTGGACCAGGGCCAGGCGGGCGACAACGTCGGCGTGCTGCTGCGCGGCACCAAGCGTGACGAAGTGGAGCGTGGCCAGGTGCTGTGCAAGCCCGGCTCCATCAAGCCGCACACCAAGTTCCAGGCGGAAGTGTACGTGCTGTCGAAGGAAGAAGGCGGTCGTCACACCCCGTTCTTCAATGGCTACCGTCCGCAGTTCTACTTCCGTACCACGGACGTGACCGGTGCGTGCGACTTGCCGGAAGGCGTGGAAATGGTAATGCCCGGCGACAACGTGCAGATGACGGTGAGCCTGATTGCGCCCATCGCCATGGAAGAAGGCCTGCGCTTCGCCATTCGCGAAGGCGGCCGTACCGTTGGTGCCGGCGTAGTAGCCAAGGTCATCGAGTAAAGTCGTCTAGCCATACGCGGGGGCGCAGTGTATACTGCGCCCCCTTTCGTATTGGTCTTCAGCTCTTTAGAAACGGGTAGGTTCAGAAAATGGCGACCAGTCAACGTATTCGTATTCGCCTCAAGGCGTTCGATCATCGGCTCATCGACCAGTCCGCACGCGAGATCGTCGAGACCGCCAAGCGCACTGGTGCCCAGGTGAAGGGGCCGATTCCGCTCCCCACCAAGCAGGAGCGTTTTACGGTGCTGGTTTCCCCCCACGCCGACAAGGATGCGCGCGATCAGTACGAGCTGCGCACCCATAAGCGTCTCATGGACATCGTCGATCCCACCGACAAGACCGTGGACGCGCTCATGAAGCTGGACCTTGCGGCCGGCGTCGACGTACAGATCAAGTTGAGCTAACGAGACCTCGGTCTCCTAACAGTACCGGTCAATCGAAATCGGTGCGGTGAGAGGTTTATAACAATGGCAATCGGACTCATCGGTCGCAAACGCGGTATGACCCGCGTTTTCACTGAAGATGGCGTCTCCATCCCGGTGACGGTCATCGAGATCGAACCTAACCGTGTCACCCAGGTAAAAACCCTGGAAACCGACGGCTATCGCGCCGTGCAGGTGACGGTCGGTTCGCGTCGCGCTACCCGTGTCACCAAGGCAATGGCGGGTCATTTCGCCAAGGCCGGTGTGGAAGCGGGCCGCGCAGTGTGCGAATTCCGCCTCGGCGAAGGCGAGGGCGACAGCCTGGCCGCCGGTGCGGAGATCAAAGTAGACATCTTCGAGGCAGGCCAGAAGGTCGACGTCTCGGGTACCACCATCGGCAAGGGTTTTCAGGGCACCATCAAGCGCCACCAGTTCTCCTCGCAAGACGCCACGCATGGCAACTCTGTGTCGCATCGCGCGCCGGGCTCGATCGGTCAGCGCCAGTCCCCGGGTCGTGTGTTCAAGGGCAAGCGTATGGCTGGCCACATGGGCGCTGTCGCCCGTACCGCCCAGACGCTCGAACTCGTACGTGTCGACGCCGAACGCAGTCTGCTCTTGGTCAAGGGCGCAGTCCCTGGCCCCAAGGGCGCAGACGTCGTTGTGCGCCCTGCGATGAAGGCGTGAGGAGCTGACCATGCAACTGAATCTCGTTAATGCAAACGGCCAGGCCTCAACCGGTACGGTGGAGGTCTCCGAAAACACGTTCGGCGCTGCGTTCAACGAAGCGCTGATCCATCAAGTTGTCACCGCCTACCTCGCCGGCGCCCGCCAGGGCACCCGTGCGCAGAAGAATCGCCAGGCCGTACGCGGCGGCGGTGCCAAGCCGTGGCGCCAAAAGGGGACGGGCCGAGCCCGCGCCGGCAGCATCCGCAGCCCGCTGTGGCGGGGTGGCGGCAAGATCCATCCCTCCATGGCCGAAGAAGTCTTCGCCCAGAAGGTGAACCGCAAGATGTACCGCGGTGCCCTGCGCTCCATTTTTGGTGAGCTGGTGCGCCAGGAGCGCCTGGTGGTCGTGGACCAGTTCGCGGTTGATACTCCGAAGACCAAGGCCCTCGTCGAGAAGCTGAAGGGCATGGGCCTCGATAACGTACTGATCGTTTCCGATCAAGTGGACGACAATCTGTTCCTGTCCGCCCGCAACCTCGCACACGTCGAGGTGCTCGGTACGCGTCAACTTGATCCCGTGAGTCTCGTCCGGTTCGAGAAGGTGCTGATTACCGTGCCCGCGGTGAAGCAGGTAGAGGAGATGCTGGCATGAATCAGGAACGCTTGATGCAGGTGCTGCTGGCGCCGCAGGTGTCTGAAAAAAGCACCATTGTGGGTGAAAGGCACAACCAGTACGTGTTCCGCGTCGTCGCGGACGCCACGAAGCCGGAGATCAAGGCTGCCGTTGAGCAGCTGTTCAGCGTCTCCGTCGATGCCGTGTGCGTCGCGAACGTGAAAGGCAAGAACAAGCGCTTCGGTCAGCGTTTTGGCACCCGCAGCGATTGGAAGAAGGCCTACGTCACAGTCAAGACGGGCCAGGAAATCAATCTCGCTGGCGGCGAGTAAGGGTCGAGGAACCGCAAGATGGCACTCGTAAAGACAAAACCGACTTCGGCTGGCCGCCGCTTCATGGTGAAGGTCACCAGTCCTGACCTGCACAAGGGCGCCCCCTATGCACCTCTGCTGGAGAAGCAGAGCCGCAATGGTGGTCGCAACAACCAGGGTCGCATCACCACCCGTCACCAGGGCGGTGGTCAGAAGCAGCACTATCGTCTCATCGACTTCAAGCGCAACAAGGACGGCATTGCCGGCCGTATCGAGCGTCTGGAGTATGACCCGAACCGCACCGCGAACATCGCACTGGTGCTGTACGCCGATGGTGAGCGCCGCTACATCATCGCCCCCGCGGGCGTTAAGGCCGGTGACGAAGTCATCTCCGGCGCCGGCGCTCCGATTAAGCCCGGCAACGCGATGGCGCTGCGCAATATCCCGGTGGGCACCAACGTACATTGCATCGAGCTGAAGCCCGGCAAGGGCGCCCAGTTGGCCCGCAGTGCAGGCAGTTCCGTACAGCTGGTGGCCCGCGAGGGTGCCTACGCCACGGTGCGTCTGCGCTCCGGCGAAATGCGCAAGGTGCATGTGGACTGCAAAGCGACCATCGGTGAAGTGGGCAATGCGGAGCACAGCCTGCAGAAGTTCGGCACGGCCGGCGCCAAGCGTCGCGTCGGTATTCGCCCGACGGTGCGCGGTATCGCCATGAACCCGGTCGACCACCCGCACGGTGGTGGTGAGGGTCGCACTAAGGGCGGCCGTCATCCGGTGAGCCCGTGGGGCACGCCGACCAAGGGTTACAAGACCCGCAAGAACAAGCGCACGCAGAGCATGATCGTGCGCCGTCGTAACAGCAAGTAGTTAGAGGGCTAGAACAGATGCCGCGCTCTATTAAGAAAGGGCCATTCGTCGACCACCACTTGGCTGCGAAGGTTGCTGAAGCTGTCGCGACGAACAACCGCCGCCCGATCAAGACCTGGTCCCGTCGCTCGATGGTCCTGCCGGACATGATTGGCCTGACCATCGCCGTCCACAATGGCAAGGCGCATGTGCCGGTGCTCGTCACCGAGAACATGATCGGCCACAAGCTTGGTGAGTTTGCGCCGACCCGCACGTACCGTGGACATGCGGCCGACAAGAAAGCCGCCGGGAAGAGGTAATTTGCGATGCAAACAGCCGCTAAGTTGAAGTTCGCAAAAATTTCGCCGCAGAAGTGCCGCTTGGTCGCCGATCAAGTCCGCGGTATGCCCGTGGAGAAGGCTCTGCAGCTTTTGGCCTTCAGCCCGAAGAAAGGCTCCGATCTGGTCAAGAAGGTACTTGAGTCCGCTATCGCGAACGCGGAGCACAATGACGGCGCCGATATCGATGAGCTCAAGGTGAAGAGCATCATGGTCGACGAGGGTCCCGTGTTGAAGCGTGTCCACGCTCGCGCCAAGGGTCGCGCCAACCGCATTACGAAGCGGACGAGCCACATCACTGTGGTCGTCGCGGAAAAGTGATGGAGAAGCTGTAATGGGTCACAAAGTCAATCCTACCGGTATTCGCCTGGGCATCACCAAGGACTGGACGTCCAAGTGGTTTGCCACCAGCAAGAACTACCCGGAGTTTCTCCGTACCGACCTGAAGGTACGCGGCTTCCTGCAAAAGAAGCTGGCGCAGGCGTCCGTGAGCCGCATCCAGATCGAGCGTCCTGCGCGCAATGCGCGCATCACCATCCACTCGGCGCGGCCGGGTCTGGTGATTGGCAAGAAGGGCGAGGACATCGAAAAGCTGCGTCGCGAAGTTTCCTCCATGATGAATGTGCCCGTGCACATCAACATCGAAGAAGTTCGCAAGCCTGAGCTGGACGCCAACCTGGTGGCTCAGAGCATCGCACAGCAGCTCGAGAAGCGCATCATGTTCCGCCGCGCTATGAAGCGTGCGGTGGGCAACTCCATGCGTCTCGGTGCGCAGGGCATCAAGATCAATGTAGCAGGCCGCTTGAACGGCGCCGAGATCGCCCGTAGCGAATGGTACCGCGAGGGCCGCGTGCCCCTGCACACCCTGCGCGCGGACATCGACTACGGCTTTGCGGAGGCTATGACCACGTACGGCGTGATTGGCATCAAGGTGTGGATCTTCAAGGGTGAGGTGTTCGGCTACGGCGAGCAGCCGGTCGAAGCCGAACCCAAGAAGGCCGCTGCCAAGTAGGAGTAGGACGTTATGTTGCAGCCTAAGCGAACGAAATTCCGTAAGCAGCACAAAGGCCGTAACCGCGGCCTGGCCCAGCGGGGCAACGAAGTCAGCTTCGGTGAGTATGGCCTGAAGTCGGTGGACCGCGGTCAGATCACGGCGCGCCAGATTGAAGCCGCGCGTCGAGCCATGACCCGCCACGTCAAGCGCGGTGGCCGGATCTGGATCCGGATTTTCCCGGACAAGCCGATCACCCAGAAGCCTCTCGAAGTGCGTATGGGTAACGGCAAGGGCAACGTCGAATACTGGGTGGCCCAGATTCAGCCCGGCCGCATGTTGTACGAGATGGAAGGCGTGAGCGAGGAAATTGCCCGTGAAGCCTTCCGTCTGGCGGCGGCCAAGCTGCCGGTCAAGACCACTTTCGTAACCCGGACGGTCCTGTGATGAAAGCCAAAGACATCCGACAGAAGAACGTTCAGGAGCTCGAGCAGGAGCTCATCGGCTTGCGTCGCGAGCAGTTCAACCTGCGCATGCAGAAGGGCACCGGGCAGCTTTCCCAGCCGCACCGCATTCAGCTCGTGCGCAAGGACATCGCCCGCATCAAGACGGTTCTGAACGAGAAGGCAGGTAGCTGAGCATGAGCGAACAAGCCAAAAACGCGCGCACAGTGGTTGGCCGCGTGATCAGCAACAAGATGGACAAGACCATCACCGTGCTCGTTGAGCGCCAGGTGAAGCACCCGATCTACGGCAAGTACGTCCGTCGCTCGACCAAGCTGCATGCTCACGACGAGGCCAACGCCTGCCAGGAAGGCGATCTGGTGGCCATCGCCGAAGGCCGTCCGCTTTCCAAAACCAAGGCTTGGAGCCTGGTGGAAATCGTCGAACGCGCGAAGTAACCGCCGGTTTCCGGCGCAAAACAAAACATTCTGGGGACCGGCCCAAAAAAGGTTTGGGCTGCGCCTCGTTGGTGCTATACTCGCGCGCCTTTGCCGGGGTAAGCACCGCCGGTATAAAGAAAGAGTGCGGAGACAGCCATGATTCAGATGGAAACCAAACTGGACGTCGCCGATAACAGCGGCGCCCGTGTCGTCCAGTGCATTAAGGTATTGGGCGGTTCCCATCGCCGTTACGCCAATGTGGGCGACGTCATCAAGGTAAGCGTCAAAGAGGCGATCCCGCGCGGCAAGGTCAAGAAGGGCGAGGTTTACAACGCCGTCGTGGTACGTACCGCGAAGGGCGTGCGCCGTCCGGATGGTTCCATTATCCGGTTCGACGGCAATGCGGCGGTGCTGCTGAACAATCAGCTTCAGCCGATCGGAACCCGTATCTTTGGGCCGGTGACCCGCGAACTGCGTACCGAGCAGTTCATGAAGATCATCTCCCTGGCGCCGGAAGTGCTCTAAAACAGGGCCGAGGGTAAGAAGATGAACAAGATTCGAAAAGGCGACGAAGTTATCGTCATCGCCGGCAAGGACAAGGGCAAACGCGGTACCGTGGTGCGCATGTTGGAAGACGATCGCGTGATCGTCGAGAACATCAATATGGTCAAGAAGCACCAGAAGCCCAACCCGGTCGCCGGTGTGGCAGGTGGTATCGTCGAGAAGGAGGCATCCGTGCACGTGTCGAACGTCGCGATGTTTAATCGCGCCACGGGCAAGGGTGATCGCGTGGGTTTCCGGGTTCTCGAAGACGGCCGCAAGGTGCGCTTCTTCAAGTCGAACCAAGAAGTGATTGACGCGTAAGCGGCAGGTTGAACATGGCCAGAATGAAAGATTTTTACCGTGACGTGGTGGTGGCCAAGCTCCTCAAGGAGTTCGGGTACGAAAATGTCATGCAGGTGCCGCGCATCACCAAAATCACCCTGAATATGGGCGTCGGTGAGGCGGTATCGGACAAAAAGGTGCTGGACCACGCGACCGCGGACATGAAGGCCATTGCCGGCCAGAAGCCCGTGATCACCCATGCCCGCAAGTCCATCGCCGGGTTCAAGATTCGCGAGGAGTGGCCGATTGGCTGCAAGGTGACCCTGCGCAGCGACCGCATGTACGAGTTTCTGGATCGCCTCATCAGCATCGCCATTCCGCGCATCCGTGACTTCCGTGGCCTGAATCCACGCTCGTTCGATGGTCGCGGCAACTACAGCATGGGCGTGCGCGAGCAGATCATCTTCCCCGAGATCAACTACGACAAGGTCGATCAGCTGCGGGGCATGGACATTACGATCAGCACCACCGCACGGACCGACGAAGAAGGTCGTGCACTTCTGCGTGCCTTCAATTTCCCGCTGCGCGGGTGAGGTGAGACATGGCCAAGACGTCGATGATTAACCGCGAGATCAAGCGCAAGAAACTGGCGGCCAAGTACGCTGCCAAGCGCGAGGAACTCAAGGCCAAGATCAGCAACCCCAATGTCGGCATGGAAGAGAAGGACGCAGCCGTTGCAGCGCTCCAGAAGCTTCCGCGCGACTCGAGCAAGACCCGTCAGCGCAACCGCTGCAGCCTGACCGGCCGTCCGCACGGCGTGTATCGCAAGTTCGGCCTGGGTCGCAATAAGCTCCGCGAAGCAACCATGCGGGGCGAAGTTCCTGGTCTGCGCAAGGCCAGTTGGTAAGACGCCGTACCTGATACGTCCGGCATTTCGGAGTTAACCGCATGAGCATGACTGATCCTATCGCAGATATGCTGACCCGCATCCGTAACGGTCTGGGCGCTGCGAAGACGGAGGTACAGATGCCTTCGTCCAAGCTGAAAAAAGCGATTGCCCAGGTCCTGAAAGATGAAGGTTACATCAGCGACTTTTCTGTAAAGGATATCGATGGCAAGCCGGTTCTTGGGATTTCCCTCAAGTACTATGAAGGCAAGCCCGTTATCGATCGCATCGACCGCGTGAGCCGTCCCGGCCTGCGTGTGTACAAGGGCAAGGACGAGTTGCCGAAGGTCCTTGGCGGCCTGGGTGTCGCCATTGTGTCGACCTCGGCTGGTGTGATGACCGACCGCGCGGCCCGCAAGGCCGGCCACGGCGGCGAAGTCATCTGTTTCGTGGCTTAAAGGAGGGTTCGACATGGCTCGCGTATCGAATCCGATCTCCATCCCCGCCGGCGTGACCGTCACAGTGAGCGGTCAGCACATTTCGGCCAAGGGGCCGAAGGGCGCGATGGAATATGCCGTCAATGGCAAGGTAAAGATCAATCAGGAAGGCTCGGAGCTGCGGTTCACCGCGCACGACGGCCAGGACGACGCCACTGCGCTGGTCGGTACGACCCGTGCGCAGGTAGCGAACGTGCTGCGCGGCGTCTCCGCCGGCTTCGAGAGGAAGCTGGAGCTGGTTGGCGTGGGTTACAGGGCGCAGGCCCAGGGCAAGACACTGAACCTTGCGCTTGGTTTCTCCCACCCTGTCAACTATGCAATCCCGACCGGCATCACCATCGAGACGCCGACCCAGACCGAGATTCTGGTCAAGGGTATCGACAAGCAGCTCGTTGGCCAGGTGGCAGCGGAAATCCGTCAGTACCGTCCGCCCGAGCCTTACAAGGGCAAGGGTGTCAAGTATTCGGATGAGACCATCATCCGTAAAGAAGCCAAAAAGAAGTAGGGTCTAGGCGATGGACAACAAGAAAGCGTCTCGTATTCGGCGCGCGACTCGTTCCCGCGCCAAGATCCGCGAACTGGGGGAGTACCGTCTGACGGTGCACCGCACGCCGCGCCATATTTATGCGCAGGTGATCGCGCCCAACGGTTCCCAGGTGGTCGCAGCGGCCTCGACGGTTCAGGCCGAGCTGAAGTCCGGCCTGAAGTACTCCGGCAACATCGATGCCGCCTCGGCGGTAGGCAAGGCGATCGCCGAAAAGGCGAAGGCCGCGGGTGTTACCAAGGTGGCCTTCGATCGTTCCGGCTTCAAGTATCACGGTCGTGTGAAGGCTCTGGCGGATGCCGCCCGGCAGAACGGCCTCGACTTCTAAGGGTTAAACATGGCTGGATTTGACATTGCTCCCAATTCTGACGGCTTGAACGAAAAGCTCATCGCCGTTAACCGTGTGTCCAAGACGGTCAAGGGCGGCCGCCAGTTCGGGTTTTCCGCACTGACGGTGGTCGGCGACGGTCAGGGCCGTGTGGGTTTCGGGCTCGGCAAAGCGCGCGAAGTGCCTGCCGCCATCGCCAAGGCGATGGAGAAGGCGCGCAAGAACATGCGCAAGGTTAATATCGTGGGCGGCACGCTGCAGCACCCGATCATGGCCTCGCACGGCGCCGCGAAGGTGTACATGCAACCGGCATCGGAAGGTACCGGCATCATCGCTGGTGGCGCCATGCGCGCTGTCTTCGAAGTGGCCGGTGTCCACAACGTATTGGCCAAGTGCATCGGCAGCAACAACGCCGTGAATGTGGTACAGGCGACTATGCGGGGCCTGGACGATATGCTCAGCCCCGACGCGATTGCCGCGAAGCGCGGCAAGACCGTCAAAGAAATCATGGAATAACCACCATGGCGACTGCGAAGAAAATCAAAGTGACGCTGGTTAAGACGCTGCACCACCGCCTTGCGAATCACAAGGCATGCGTAGCGGGTCTCGGCCTGCGTCGTCGCAACCACAGCGTTGAAGTGGAAGATACGCCGGCGGTACGTGGGATGATCAATAAGGTCTCCTACATGCTGAAGGTGGAGGAGTAATCATGCGTCTGAATACGCTCAAGCCTGCAGAAGGCGCCAAGACCAGCGAGAAGCGCGTCGGTCGCGGTATCGGTTCGGGCCTCGGCAAGACCGGTGGTCGCGGCCACAAGGGTTGGACTTCCCGCTCCGGCGGCGGTCGCAAGACCGGCTTCGAGGGTGGTCAGATGCCGCTCCAGCGCCGTCTGCCCAAGGTCGGCTTCAACTCCATGACCGCTGCCGACAAAGCCGAAGTACGCCTGCACGAAATCGCCAAGATCGAAGGCGGCGTGGTGGACCTGCTTGCGCTCAAGTCGGCCAATCTGATTGGCCACGCGGTCAAGCGCGTCAAGGTGATCGCTTCCGGTACCCTCGACAAGGCGGTGACGGTGCGCGGTCTGGGCGTCACCAAGGGCGCGCGTGCTGCGATCGAAGCAGCCGGTGGCAAGGTCGAGGAATAAGTGAGCACGTCGCGCTCCGCCATGGCCGAGATGCTCTCGGCCGGAAAACTGACGGAACTCAAGCAGCGCCTGCTGTTTTTGCTGGGCGCCCTGCTTGTGTTTCGCATCGGCGCGCACGTCCCCGTGCCTGGCATCGATCCGATCGCGCTTGCGGCGTTGTTCGACCAGCAGCGTGGCACCATCCTGGACATGTTCAACATGTTCTCTGGCGGTGCGCTCGAGCGTCTTTCGGTGCTCGCGCTGGGCATCATGCCCTACATTTCCGCATCCATCATCGTCCAGTTGATGACGAAGGTGCTGCCGAAACTGGAACAGCTGAGCAAGGAAGGCGCGGCCGGTCGACGCAAGATTACCCAGTACACCCGCATGGGGACGCTGGTGCTTGCGACCTTCCAGGCGTTGGGCGTGGCCATCATGCTCGAATCGCAGCGCGCAGGGAATCTGCCCCTGGTTATCGAGCCTGGTTTCGGTTTCCGCCTCGTCACTGTGACGACGCTGGTGACCGGCACCATGTTCCTTATGTGGCTGGGTGAGCAGGTCACTGAGCGTGGTATCGGCAACGGTATCTCGATGATCATCTTCGCAGGTATCGTGGCCGGCCTTCCGTCCGCTATTGGTGGCACCCTGGAACTGGCACGCACCGGTGAGATGAGCATTGCGTTCGTGCTTGCGCTGTTCGTGATTGCGGTGGCGGTAACCGGTTTCATTGTCTTCGTGGAACGCGGTCAGCGTCGTATCACGGTCAATTACGCGAAGCGCCAGCAGGGTCGACGGACGTATGCCGCGCAGACCAGCCATTTGCCGCTGAAGGTGAACATGGCGGGCGTAATTCCCCCCATCTTTGCCTCGAGCATCATCCTGTTCCCGGCGACCATCGCCGGCTGGTTCGGGACGCGCGAGGGCTTCGGATGGATGCAGGACATTGCCACGACCCTGTCACCCGGACAGCCGTTGTATGTCGCTCTGTATGCGGTGCTGATCATCTTCTTCTGCTTCTTCTATACGGCCTTGATGTTCGATCCGAAAGACACGGCCGAGAACCTGAAGAAGTCGGGGGCCTTCGTGCCTGGGATTCGTCCTGGTGAGCAGACGGCCAGGTATATCGACGGGATTCTGGGCAAGCTGACACTGGCCGGAGCCATCTACATCACGCTGGTGTGTCTGCTTCCTGAGTTCCTGATTGTGTATGCGAACGTACCCTTCTATTTTGGTGGAACGTCGCTGCTGATTATCGTGGTCGTCGTCATGGACTTCATGGCCCAGGTGCAGGCGCATCTGATGTCACACCAGTACGAAGGCCTGCTTAAGAAAGCGAACCTCAAGGGCGGTCGTGGCGGCCTGCTGCGCTGACCCGAACTAGATTCGACGGAGAATTCCCATGAAAGTACGAGCCTCAATCAAGAAGCTTTGTCGCAATTGCAAGATCGTCCGCCGCCAGGGCGTGGTCCGTGTCATCTGCTCGTCGGATGCGCGTCATAAGCAACGCCAGGGTTAAGTAGCGGGTTTGGTGGCCTGCGCTTGCATAGCGCTGCATTGGTCGGTATCATTGAACGTTTTCGGCGGCCTGCCGGTTCTGTAGACGAATAAGTGGAGTGGCTAAATGGCCCGTATTGCTGGCATAAACATTCCGGTCAACAAGCATGCCGTGATCGCCCTGCAGTCGATCTACGGTATCGGTAGCACGCGCGCCAAGCAGATTTGCGAAGCGAGCGGAGTTCGTGCCGAAACGAAGATCAAGGATCTCACCGAGGGTGAGATCGAACTGCTGCGCGGCGAAGTGGCCAAGTTCACCGTGGAAGGCGACCTCCGTCGTGAGGTGGGAATGAACATCAAGCGTCTGATGGACATGGGCAGCTATCGCGGCCTGCGTCATCGTCGTGGCCTGCCTGTGCGTGGACAGCGTACCCGCACCAACGCACGGACCCGCAAGGGCCCGCGTCGTCAGGTCAAGAAATAAGCGCTCCGAGCTAATCAAAGTCGTCAGGATTCCGGGTTATGGCAAAAGCGACCAGTACCCCTTCGCGTACGCGTAAGAAGGTCAAAAAGAATGTGGTGGACGGCATTGCGCATGTCCACGCCTCCTTCAACAACACCATCGTGACCATCACGGATCGCCAGGGCAATGCTATTTGCTGGGCGACATCGGGCGGCTCGGGCTTTCGCGGTTCTCGCAAGAGCACGCCGTTTGCGGCGCAGATCGCTGCCGAGAAGGCCGGCGCCGCTGCGCTCGAGGTGGGCATGAAGAACCTCGAAGTGCTGGTGAAGGGTCCTGGCCCGGGTCGCGACTCCGCGGTACGTGCCCTGCACAACAAGGGCTTCAAGATCACCAATATCGCTGACGTGACACCCATTCCGCATAACGGGTGCCGTCCTCCCAAGAAGCGTCGAGTTTAAGGCAGGAGAACAACTTTGGCTAGGTACATCGGTCCCAAGTGCCGCCTTTGCCGTCGCGAAGGCGAAAAGCTCTTTTTGAAGGGCGACAAGTGCTACACCAGCAAGTGCACCATCGAAAGCCGACCTGTGCCCCCGGGGCAGCATGGCCAGCGTCGTGGTCGCCTGTCGGACTATGCGCGCCAGCTGCGTGAGAAGCAGAAGCTGCGCCGTGTGTACGGTCTGCTCGAAGGGCAATTCCGTCACTACTATGAAGAGGCTGATCGTCTTAAGGGCTCCACGGGTGAAAACCTGTTGCAGTTGCTTGAGTGCCGCCTCGACAACGTGGCGTACCGCATGGGGTTTGGAGCGTCCCGTTCCGAGGCCCGCCAGAACGTACGCCACAGCAACGTGCGTGTGAACGGTCGCAAGGTAAACATCCCTTCGTACCAGTTGCGTCCCGGGGACGTCGTGTCGATCGCGGAAGATGCCAAGAACCATCTGCGCGTCAAGGCCGCTATGGAATCGCAGCAGCAGCGTGGCTTTGCAGCTTGGCTCGAAGTCGACGCGACGAAGCTCGAGGGTGTATTCAAGCAGCGTCCGGATCGCAGCGATTTGCCCGCCGAGATTCAGGAACAGCTCGTCGTCGAGCTCTACTCGAAGTAACCGCTTGTCGCGCTTGCGCAAGCAGTTAGGGTAGTTCATCGGCAGCCATTCAGTGAGGAAGGTTCATGCAGGGCTTTGTAGCAGAACTTCTTAAACCACGCCTCGTCGGTGTGCAGAAGCTCAGCGAAACCCGGGCGAAAGTAACGCTCGAGCCGCTGGAGCGTGGTTTCGGTCATACGCTGGGCAATGCCCTTCGTCGCATTCTGCTCTCCTCGATGGTGGGCGCGGCGGTAACCGAAGTCGAGATCGACGGCGTGCTCCACGAGTACACCACGATCGAGGGCGTGCAGGAGGATGTGATCGAGATCCTTCTCAACCTGAAGGGTCTGGCCATCCGCATGCCCCACAAGGACGAGGTCACGCTGACCTTGTCGAAGAAGGGGCTCGGTGTGGTCACGGCAGGCGATATCGTTCTAGATCATGGCGTGGAGATCGTCAATCCGCAGCATGTGATCGCGCACCTGACCAAGGCCGGTGAGCTGAACATGCGCATCAAGATGCGCAAGGGACGCGGATACGAGCCTGCAAACGTGCGCAACTTTGGTGAGGACGAAACCCGTCCCATCGGCCGGTTGCAGATCGATGCATCGTTCAGTCCGGTGGTGCGCGCCGCGTATGTGGTCGAGAGTGCCCGTGTCGAACAGCGCACCAACCTGGACAAGCTGGTTATCGAATTGGAGACCAACGGCACCATCGAACCGGATGAGGCCATTCGTCGCGCGGCAACCATCCTCCAGGATCAGTTGTCGGCCTTCGTCGAGCTGAAGGGCAAGGAAGAGGCCGCACCGCAGGCGCAGGAGCCGGAGATCGATCCGATTCTGCTGCGCCCTGTGGACGAGCTGGAGCTGACGGTACGGTCGGCGAACTGCCTCAAGGCAGAGCACATTTACTATATCGGTGATCTGATTCAGCGCACGGAAGTGGAGCTGTTGAAGACCCCGAATTTGGGCAAGAAGTCGCTCACCGAGATCAAAGACGTGCTCGCATCGCACGGTCTGTCTCTCGGCATGCGTCTGGAGAACTGGCCGCCCGCGAGTCTCCAGAAGCGGGACGAAGCCTGAGTCCATTAACGAATAACGCATTTCAGGGTAACGACCATGCGACACCGTAAAGCCGGCCGGCACCTCAACCGCCCCACGGCACACCGTGAGGCCATGTTCAAGAACATGACGGCCTCGCTGCTGCGTCACGAGATTATCAAGACGACCCTTCCCAAGGCGAAGGAGCTGCGTCGTGTGGCGGAGCCGCTCATCACCATGGCAAAGGAAGACTCCGTCTCCCGCCGACGTCTCGCATTTTCGCGCATTCAGGACCGCGACATCGTCACCAAGCTGTTCGGCGAACTGGGCCCGCGCTACAAGGCGCGTCCGGGGGGGTACTTGCGCATCCTGAAGTGCGGTTTCCGTGCTGGAGACAACGCGCCGATGGCCATCGTCGAACTGGTCGACCGTCCCGAGACGGACGCCAACGAAGGCGACGCCGCCTGAGCGTCCGCGCAAGGTCAGCGATAATGAAAGCCGGGGCGTGCCCCGGCTTTTTTTCGTCTGGAGTATGGCAGTGATCATGCTGTTTACGGATTTCGGCCTGACGGGGCCTTATGTGGGCCAGATGAAGGCGGTGCTGGCCCGGGAGGCCCCGGGTGTGCCGGTTATCAACTTATTCGCCGACGCGCCGCGCTTCGCACCGAGAGCGAGCGCCTACTTGCTCGCGGCCTACGTGGAAGAATTTCCGCTGGGAACCGTGTTTCTCGCGGTCGTCGATCCGGGCGTGGGCACCGACAAGTGCGAGCCCATGATCGTGGAGGTGGATGGCCGCTGGTTCGTGGGTCCGGGCAACGGCCTCTTCAACGTGATCGGCCAGCGCGCGGCAAACGCGCGGGCAATGACGATCACCTGGCGACCCGCGCGACTCTCGCCGAGCTTCCACGGGCGCGACCTGTTTGCGCCCATGGCAGCCCGTATTGCGCGAGGAGACAAAGTGGCGGGAACGCCGGTGGAAGACTGGATAAAGCCTTGGCCGGCTGACTTGATGGAAGTGATCTACGTGGACCACTTCGGCAACGCCATGACGGGGATCCGGGCCGTGAACGCGCCCGGGGACACCGTCGAAGTGAACGGTCACAGACTCAACCGCGCACGCACGTTCGGTGAGGTCGCGCCGGGCGAGGCCTTCTGGTACGAAAACGCCAACGGTCTGCTGGAAATCGCCGTCAACCAGGGCCGGGCGGATTCGGTGCTAGGCCTCTGTATTGGCACGCCAGTGACGGCCGGGTTGAAGAGCGATTGACCACGGAGGGGCACGGAGGCCCCTGAGAAAAGAAGAGAGGGGACAGGAGCGGTTGGTCTTCACTCTCGCTGACGGTTGGACGCAAAGGCGGTCAATTCGAGGCAGTACGGTGCCGCCGTTGCGGTTTCCCCTCCGTGTTCTCCGTGGCCCTTTGTGGCCTCCGCGGTCAGGCTTTTTTCTTACGCTTGGTCGGACCGGCCGCTACCCGTGCGAGGACCGGCTTGAGGAAATGGCCGGTATGGGAATCCTCGCAGGCGGCTACGGTTTCCGGCGTGCCGGTGATGACCAGGGTGCCGCCTCTGTCGCCGCCTTCGGGCCCGAGATCAATGAGCCAGTCGGCGGTCTTGATGACGTCCAGGTTGTGCTCGATCACCACGACGGTGTTGCCGTGGTCGCGCAGACGGTGCAGCACCGCAAGCAACTGTTCGATGTCCTGGAAGTGCAGGCCGGTGGTGGGTTCGTCGAGAATGTAGAGCGTGTTGCCGGTGTCGCGCTTGGACAGCTCGCGGGCGAGCTTCACGCGTTGAGCCTCGCCGCCGGAGAGTGTGGTCGCGCTTTGGCCGAGCTTCACGTAGCTGAGGCCCACGTCCAGCAGGGTCTGTAGCTTGCGCGCTACCACCGGGACCGGATCGAAGAAGGCACGCGCCTCCTCGATGGTCATCTCCAGCACTTCATAGATGCTCTTGCCCTTGTAGCGGACCTCCAGAGTCTCGCGGTTATAGCGCTTGCCCTTGCAGACGTCGCAGGGCACGTAGATGTCGGGCAGGAAGTGCATCTCCACCCGGATGAGGCCGTCGCCCTGGCAGGCCTCGCAGCGTCCGCCTTTCACGTTGAAGCTGAAGCGGCCCAGCTCGTAGCCGCGTGCGCGGGCCTCCGACGTTCCCGCGTACAGTTCACGGATGGGCGTGAACAGGCCCGTATACGTGGCGGGGTTGGAACGTGGTGTGCGGCCGATAGGACTCTGGTCGATGTCCACTACCTTGTCGAACAGTTCGAGGCCGATGATTTCCGCGACCGGCGCCGGGTCCTCGCTGGCACCGTTCAGTTCCAGCGCAGCGTGACGGTAGAGCGTGTCGTTGATGAGCGTGGACTTGCCGGAACCCGACACGCCCGTGACGACGGTGAACAGGCCCACGGGGATGTCCACGTTCAGTCCCTTCAGGTTGTTGCCGCTCGCACCACGGATGCGCAACTGGCGCTCCGGGTCCGGTGCCGTACGCTGATGTGGTATTGCGATGGTGCGGCGGCCCGACAGGTACTGACCGGTGACCGAATTGGCGTTGGCCATGATCTGCGCAGGCGTACCCTGCGCGACGATGCGGCCACCGTGGGTGCCTGCGCCGGGTCCGATGTCGACCACGTGATCGGCGCTGCGAATGGCATCTTCGTCGTGCTCCACCACGATCACGGTGTTGCCGATGTCGCGCAGATGCTCGAGCGTCTCGATCAGGCGCTCGTTGTCGCGCTGGTGCAGTCCGATGGACGGCTCGTCGAGGATATACATCACGCCCACCAGACCCGCGCCAATCTGGCTGGCGAGCCGGATACGCTGCGCTTCGCCGCCGGAGAGGGTCTCGGCGCTGCGATCGAGCGACAGGTAATCGAGGCCTACGTTCACCAGGAAGCTGAGGCGTTCGCCGATTTCCTTGAGCACCTTGGCGGCAATCTCGCCGCGCCAGCCGGGCAAGGTGAGTGCCGCGAAGAAATCGCGCGCGCGCCCCACCGGCATGGCTGTCACTTCAGGCAGCGGCCGATCGGCGACGTAAACATGACGTGCCGCCTGGTTCAGACGCGTACCGCCGCAGTCGGCGCACGGTGCGGTGCTCAGAAACTTGGCCAATTCCTCGCGCACCATGGCGGATTCAGTCTCACGGTAGCGCCGCTCCATGTTCGGGATGATGCCCTCGAAGGGATGCACGCGCTTGCGCGCACCGCCGCGCTCGCCCAGATAGGTGAAGGCGATTTCTTCGTCACCACTGCCGTGCAGCAGGACATTTCGGATCTTCTTCGGCAGCTTCTCGAATGACGTGTCGACATCAAAGCCGTAGTGCTTCGCCAGTGAACGCAACATCTGGAAGTAATAGATGTTGCGCCGGTCCCAGCCGCGAATGGCGCCGGCGGCGAGGCTGAGCTCCGGGTGGGTCACCACGCGTGCGGGGTCGAAGAACTGCCGTAGCCCCAGACCGTCGCAGGTGGGGCAGGCACCGGCGGGGTTGTTGAATGAAAACAGCCGCGGTTCAAGGTCCGCCAGCGAGTAGCCGCACACGGGGCAGGCATAGCGGGCGGAGAACAGCCACTCCTCCCGCTCGCCATCAAGAAAACTCACGCGCGCCAAACTGTCGCCGAGCGCGAGCGTGGTCTCGAAGGAATCGGCCAGGCGCTGCTGGATGTCCGCGCGCACCTTGAAGCGATCCACCACCGCCTCGATGGTGTGCTTCTTGCGCAATTCGAGCTTCGGCGGGCTGTCCAACTCGTGCACCACACCATTGATCCGTGCACGCACGAAGCCCTGGGCGCGTAACTCTTCGAGCACCTGCACGTGCTCGCCCTTGCGGTCCTGGATCACGGGGGCGAGCAGCATCACGCGCGTGCCTTCGGGCAAGGCCAGCACCTGATCGACCATCTGGCTGACCGTCTGCGCCTCGAGCACGGTGCCGTGTTCAGGACAGCGTGGCTCGCCGGCGCGTGCATACAGCAGGCGCAGGTAGTCGTAGATTTCGGTAACCGTGCCCACGGTGGAGCGCGGATTGTGCGAGGTGGACTTCTGCTCAATGGAGATCGCGGGCGACAGGCCCTCGATGTGGTCCACGTCGGGTTTTTCCATCATGGACAGGAACTGCCGCGCGTAGCTGGACAACGACTCTACATAGCGCCGCTGTCCTTCGGCATAGATGGTGTCGAAGGCGAGCGACGACTTGCCCGACCCGGACAGGCCCGTGATGACGATCAACTTGTCGCGCGGCAACTCGAGATCGATATTCTGGAGATTGTGGGTGCGCGCACCGCGGATGCGGATGGTGTCCATCGGCTATGCCTCGAATTCGAACCTGCTAATATACGGTTTTCCCGTGCTTGCGCGCAAAATCCCCTATTTTCCAGCAGGATTAGACCGACAATATGAATGAAAGTCCGATGCGAATGAGCGCTGGTGAAAAGCGTGCGGCCACGGCGCTGGCGGGGATCTTCACGTTCCGCATGCTCGGGCTTTTCATGATCCTGCCTGTGTTTGCGCTTTACGCGCAGGACCTCGATGGCGTGACGCCGACGCTCATGGGCCTCGCCATCGGCATCTACGGACTGACCCAGGCCGTGCTGCAGATCCCGTACGGCATGGCCTCCGATCGCTTTGGACGCAAGCGGGTGATCGCCTTGGGGCTGCTGGTGTTCGCCGCCGGCAGCATCATCGCCGCGAGCGCCGACAGCATCACCGGCGTGATCGTCGGACGCGCTGTGCAGGGTGCCGGCGCGGTTGCCGCAGCGGTGATGGCATTGCTTGCCGATCTCACCCGCGAGGAGCACCGCACCAAGGCCATGGCCTTCATCGGTATGAGCATCGGTCTTTCGTTCCTGGTCGCCATGGTGGCCGGCCCGCTGCTCAATCAGTGGATAGGCGTACCAGGCATCTTTGGCTTTACGGCAGTGTTGGCCCTGTTGGGTATTGCTCTGCTGTACGGATTCGTGCCCGACCCGGCCACCGAGCGCCGTCACCGTGATCTCGCTCCGGCCTTGACTCAGGTCCGGCGCGTGCTGGTCGACGCGGAACTGGTCCGCACCGACGTCGGCATTTTCGTACTGCACATGGTGTTGACGGCAGGTTTCGTGGCGCTGCCCCTGGCTTTGCGCGATGCCGGGCTGGCACCTGGGGATCACTGGCTGGTGTATCTGCCCGTCATGGTGGTCGCCATGGCCGTGGCGATCCCCTTTATCATCGCGGCGGAGCGCCGACGGGCCATGAAGCAGGTGCTGGTTGGGGCGGTCGCGGTCCTGGTGCTGGCCGAGTTCGGCCTGGCACAGTTCCACACCGGCCTGACCGCACTGGTGCTGCTGATGGGCGTTTTTTTTATCGGCTTCAACCTGTTGGAGGCCAGCCTGCCGTCGCTGGTCTCGAAATTGGCGCCCGTGGAGAGCAAAGGAACCGCCATGGGGGTCTATTCCAGTGCCCAGTTCCTGGGCGCCTTCATGGGCGGCTGGGTGGGCGGACGGATGTTCGGTGACTATGGCTTTCAGGGTCTGTTCCTGGCCTGCGCCGCCGTGCTCCTGCTGTGGCTGGGTCTGGTGGCCACCATGCGCCGGCCGCGGCACCTGTCCACCCGCATCCTTCACCTGGACGAGATGGACCTGCACGGCGCCGACCGGCTGAGACTGGAACTGGCCGCCGTACCCGGAGTGGCGGAGGTGGCGGTAAATGTGGAAGATCGTACGGCCTACCTCAAGGTGGACAACGAGGCATTGGATGCGGCGGCCTTGGGGCGGTTCTCGCGCAGTGCGTGAGCACAGCGGGAAAAACGAGACGAGATGGTGGAGAGCGTGAGATGGCAAGAGGCGTAAACAAGGTAATTTTGGTCGGTAATCTCGGAAAGGACCCCGAGGTGCGCTACATGCCGAGCGGCGGTGCGGTGGCGAATGTGACCATCGCGACCAGTGAGCAGTGGAAAGACAAGCAGACCGGCCAGACCCAGGAACGCACGGAATGGCACACCGTGGTGTTCTTCAACAGACTGGCGGAGATTGCCGGTGAGTACCTGCGCAAGGGCTCCCAGGTCTATGTGGAAGGCTCCCTGCGCACCCGCAAGTGGCAGGACAAGAACGGCCAGGACCGCTACACCACCGAAATCGTGGTGAGCGACATGCAGATGCTGGGTGGCCGTGGTGCGGGTGGCGGCGGCGGTAGCGCGAACTACGATGAGCCGCGTTCCGCACCGGCGGCAGCGGCGCCCTCGCGCGATGACGGTAAGGCTTCGTCCGCCCCTGCGCCGCGCGGTGGCTTCGACGACTTCGACGACGATATCCCGTTCTAGATTCAGTCGCTGGCGAACGGACCCGAGGCGAGAAATTCCGGCTTGTCGGGATCCGGTTCCGCCGGCGGCGGCTCTTCATGCTCGATTTCCTCGAGCACCTGGCCGTCTTCCAGGTCGAGCAGCACGCTGTTGCCTTCCTCGGTGATCGCCACCACCTTGCCGTCGAGGATCTTGATGGGGATGGTGGTCGGCCCCTTGAGCTGATGCTCCCAGATCTTCGCCCCCGTATAGCGGTTGTACGCGGCCACCAGGCCGCTGAACTGCCCGAGCAGAAGCCGATCGCCATAGACTGTGGTGGTGCTGGGCGTATCGAGCGTGGTTTGCCAATCGACGGCGCCGTTGTCGGCCGACACCGCAATCAGCTTGCCCTGCACGGTGCTGATATAGACCGGACCCTCGCGGCCGGCGATGGGCCTGAACACCAGTTCCTCGCCGGTCGTCCTTTGCCAACGCTTTGATCCGTCCTCGCCCGAGACGCCCCACAACACCCCGGCGCCGCCGCCCGTGACCAGTTGATCCCCCACCACTGCCGGTGAAAACACCCAGCCGCTGAGGTCCTGACGCCAGCGCACGTCACCGTCTTCGAGATCCAGTGCGCGCAGGCTGCCGTCTTCACCGCCCACGTAGGCGGTCGAGCCGATCACGGTGGGGCTGTACAGGGTGTGTGACGATGCCACGTGCCAGCGAATGGCGCCGCTCGCCGCATCGAGTGCGAATATACCCACCGGGCTGCCCACCACGACCAAATCGTTCACCACCACGGGTTCGAGCGGGAACAACCCTTCGAGTTGATGCCAACTCGGTTCCAGGCCGCCGTATTCCAGGCGGGTCAGCCCCGTGTCGGCAACGAAGACGGCCTCATCCGCCATGTTGGGATTGTCGGGGTAGAGTGCCTCGCGCTGCTCGCCTGCGATGCTGCCGAAGGGAAGGAGTGCGAGCAGGGTGATCAGGAGGCGCATGGCGGTGGCCCTCGGGCGGTGCCGCGTTTACCTAATCCATAGTCGAACGGTCAGTAAAAACCAACAGCATAGGCGCGAAAAAAAACGGCCGTTCGGCCGCTTTTTTCGGGAATGATGGTCGGGGTGACAGGAATTGAACCTGCGACTTCTACCTCCCGAAGGTAGCGCTCTACCAGGCTGAGCTACACCCCGCGGTGAACATCAAGACGTGCGCGCGACGGAGAACCGTGCCAGCGAAATCAGTGCCTGTTTGTACGGCGACTCGGGAATGATTTCGAGGGCGGTGATGGCTTGTTCCGCCTCACCTTGCGCAGCGCGCGAAGTGTACGCGATGGCGCCGGTGGTTTCAATGGCTTCTGTAATCGCCGTAATGTGTTCCTTGCCACCTTCCTCGATGGCGCGACGCACCAGTGCCTTCTGCGGCGCAGTGCCGTGCTGAAGTACATAGATGAGTGGCAGGGTCGGCTTGCCTTCGGCGAGATCGTCGCCGACGTTTTTGCCGAGTTCTTCACTGGAGCTGCTGTAGTCGAGCACGTCATCGACCAGTTGATAGGCGGCGCCCAGGTGCATGCCGTAGCGCGCCATCGCCAGTTCCTCGGCGGGGGAGCGAGCGGCGATGACGGCGCCGATCTGCGCGGCGGCCTCGAACAGCTTCGCGGTCTTGCAGTGAATGACGTCCAGATACGCGGCCTCGGTCACGTCCGCGTTGTGCACGTTCAACAATTGCTTCACCTCGCCCTCGGCGATGGTGTTGGTGGCCTCGGAGAGAATCTGCATGACACGCATGCTGCCCACGGATACCATCATCTGGAACGCGCGCGAGTAGAGGTAATCACCTACCAGCACACTGGCCTGATTGCCCCACACGGCATTGGCCGTGTCCCGGCCGCGGCGCTTGTCGGAGGCATCGACCACGTCGTCGTGGAGCAGGGTGGCGGTGTGGATGAATTCGATCACCGCCGCGAGTTCCAGCCGGTCTGTGCCGGTATGGCCGAAGGCCCCGGCCGAGAGCAGCACCAGCACCGGCCGCAGGCGCTTGCCGCCGCTGTTCACGATGTAGTGGCCGATCTGATTCACTAACGCCACCTCGGAATGCAGGCGTTCGTGAATCAGTCGGTCGACCGCCCCGCGGTCGGTTTCCACGAGCTTATATACGGCGTGGATATCCATGGTGGGTGTGCATGGGAAAGGCCAAGCATGCTAGGGAGCATGGCCCGGGGTGTCAAGGAATCGCATGGGGGCAGGTGTGAAGATGTTTGACCTGGTCGACTCGGGTCGTTAGAATTGCCGGTCTTTCGACCCTTGACCTGTTGGAGTAAGGCGGCCATGTACGCTGTAGTCAAGACTGGCGGCAAGCAGTACCGGATTTCTGAAGGCGAAACGTTGCGCGTGGAGAAGCTCTCCGCGGACGTGGGCGCCGACATCGAACTGAGCGAAGTCCTGATGATCGCCGACGGCGACAACATCAAGATCGGCGCTCCCTTTGTGGCTGGCGGCAAGGTGACCGCCACCGTGACCGCTCACGGCCGTGGTGAGAAGGTGCACATCCTCAAGTTCCGCCGCCGCAAGCACTACATGAAGCGTGCTGGCCATCGCCAGGACTACACGGAACTGAAGATCACCGGCATCCAGGCCGGCTAATTTGAGGTAGAACAGCCATGGCACACAAAAAGGCGGGTGGCAGCACCCGTAACGGCCGCGATTCCATTGCCAAGCGCCTGGGCGTGAAGCGCTTCGGCGGCGAGCAGGTCCTGGCCGGCAACATCCTGGTCCGTCAGCGCGGCACCGCGTTCCATCCCGGTAACGGCGTGGGTATCGGCAGTGACGACACCCTGTTCGCCAAGGTCGACGGCCGCGTCGTGTTCGAAGTGAAGGGTCCGCATCAGCGCCGGTACGTCTCCGTGGTGGCCGAATAAGCCAGCCGGACATGTCCTGGTGCGAGAAAGCCCCGCTCGTCGGGGCTTTTTCGTGCGGGGCTTTCGGGCGTTCCCGGCGGACGCATCGCGACAGCGCTGGTCGCCCCTGAGGTCCGATACAATCACCCCATGAAGTTCGTCGACGAAGCCCATATCCGGGTCGAAGCTGGCAATGGCGGCAACGGCTGCGTCAGTTTTCGCCGTGAGAAATTTATTCCCTTCGGCGGTCCCGACGGCGGCGACGGCGGCGACGGCGGCAGCGTGTTTCTGGTGGCGGATCCGGAGCTGAACACCCTGGTCGATCTGCGCTACACGAGCGCCTTCCGCGCTGAGCACGGGCAGGCGGGCGCCGGCGCAAACCGCACCGGTCGTTCCGGTGCGGATCTGCGTATCACGGTTCCGGTCGGCACTGAGGTCTACGACGAGGACACGGGCGAACGCCTGGGCGATCTGGTGAGCGCCGGGCAGGAACTGCTCGTGGCGCGCGGCGGCTTTCACGGCCTCGGCAACACCCGCTTCAAGAGCAGCATCAATCGCGCCCCGCGCCAGTCGAAGCCCGGTACGCCCGGTGAAAAGCGCCAGCTGCACCTGGAACTGAAGGTGCTCGCAGACATTGGTCTGCTCGGACTGCCGAACGCCGGCAAGTCCACCTTCATCCAGGCGGTCTCCGCGGCGCGCCCCAAGGTCGCCGATTATCCCTTCACCACGCTGCATCCGAATCTGGGCGTCGTGAGCGTGGATGCCCACCGCAGTTTCGTGGTTGCGGATATCCCCGGCCTCATTGAGGGCGCCGCCGAAGGTGCCGGCCTCGGTATCCAGTTTCTCAAGCACGTATCCCGCACGCGCTTGCTCCTGCATCTGGTGGACATCGAGCCGCCCGACAACGGCGACCCGGTGGAAGCGGTGCGCGTGATTGCGCGCGAGCTGGAAAAATTCAGCCCGGAGCTCGCGGCGCGCGAGCGCTGGCTGGTGCTGAACAAGATCGACCTCGTCCCCGCCGAGATGCGTGACGACATCTGCAACGATATCGTCAGGCGGCTCGAATGGACCGGCCCCGTGTACCGCATCAGCGCCGCGACACGCGAGGGCACCGGCGTGCTGGTGAACCACATCATGGAGCGCTTGGAACAGATCCGCCGTGAAGAAGCACAGTCGCAGGCGACTGCACAACATCCTCAGGAATTCCCAGACCAACCACTATGAGCAGCCGTGAACAGCTCGGTCGCAGCCAACGCTGGGTCGTGAAAATCGGTAGTGCGCTCCTGACCAGCGACGGGCACGGTCTCAACAAGGAAGGCATTGCCGGCTGGGTCGCGCAGATGGCGCGCCTGTGCGACCGCGGCACCGAACTGGTACTGGTTTCCTCGGGCGCGGTGGCCGAGGGCATGACCCGTCTGGGCTGGAACAAACGCCCCAACGCTCTCCATGAACTGCAGGCCGCTGCGGCCGTGGGCCAGATGGGCCTGGTGCAGACCTGGGAGAGCGCATTTCATGCCCATGGCCGCCACACCGCCCAGGTGCTGGTCACCCATGACGACCTTTCCAACCGCCGCCGCTACCTGAACGCGCGCAGCACTTTGCGCACCCTGGTGGGCCTGGGCGTGGTGCCGGTGATCAACGAAAACGACACCGTAGTCACCGACGAGATCCGCTTTGGCGACAACGACACCCTGGGCGCACTGGTCGCCAATCTGGTGGATGCGGACCTGCTGGTGATCCTCACCGATCAGGCCGGCCTGTTCGACAAGGACCCGCGCCACAACCCGGACGCACAGCTGATCCCCGAGGCCCAAGCCTGCGACGAGCGACTGGACGCCATGGTGGGCGGCGCGGGCGCCCTGGGCCGCGGCGGCATGATCACCAAACTGCGTGCCGCACGTCTGGCCGCCCGCTCCGGTGCGGCCACCCTCATCGCTCCCGGTCGAACGGAAGGCGCACTGGACCGCATCGCCGCCGGTGAAGACATCGGCACCCTGCTGCTGCCCGATCGCGAGCGCGAGGCGGCACGCAAGCAGTGGATCGCTGGCCACCTGCAGATGAAGGGCCGGTTGGTGCTCGACGCCGGCGCGGTGCGCGTGCTGCGCGAGCAGGGCCGCAGCCTGCTGCCGGTGGGCGTGAAGGCGGTGGAGGGCGAATTCCATCGCGGCGAAATGGTGGCGTGCATCGACGAGACCGGCCGGGAAGTGGCGCGCGGCCTGGCGAACTACGGGGCCGACGACACGCGCCGCATCATGGGCCAGCCCAGCAGCCGCGTCCTGGAACTCCTCGGCTTCCAGGGCGAACCCGAACTCATCCACCGCGACGACCTGGTGATTTTGTAAGAACAAAGCGCAAACACAGGGAACACGGGGATTTGTCCGGGCCGTAGGAGCCGACACCGTCGGCGAATCGTGTCTGGTTACCCGGCGGTTGGGGAGACCGTTCGCCCACGGTGTGGGCTCCTACAAGATTCATAGACCCCGTGTTTCCGTGTTAAGGCTTTTCTCTCAGGCCGTTGACATCGGGGAGGCGAATGCGCACACTATGCGGCCTTTCCGTGCTACCGAATTTTTTTAGGGAGACTCACCTTGGCTAACACTGCGCAAGCCGCGAAGCGCGCCCGCCAGGCCGAGAAGCGCCGCCAGCAGAACGCGAGCAAGCTGTCCATGCTCCGCACCTCCGTCAAGAAGGTGGTGAAGGCTATCGCCGGCGGCGACAAGGCCCAGGCCGAGGCTGCCTACAAGGCCGCCGTGCCCGTCCTCGACAAGATGACCGGCAAGGGCATCATCCACAAGAATGCCGCTGCTCGACACAAGAGCCGCCTGAACACGCGCATCCGCGCCCTGTAAGGCAAGGCTGCTTTGTGTTCCTGGAAGAGGCCGGTTTTACCGGCCTTTTCCTTTTTCCGACGTCCGAGCCTTTCGAGGCGAAGAGTTAACCACGGGGGACACGGGGTAAATGAATGTTGTAGGAGCCCACACCGTGGGCGAACGGTCTTCCCAACCACCGGGCGGTAACCGGACACGATTCGCCGACGGTGTCGGCTCCTACGGGCTCGGACCAATACCCGTGTCCCCCGTGTCCCCCGTGTCCCCCGTGTCCCCCGTGGTTTAGGCTTTTCCTCCCCCAATTTCGTATCATCGTGCGCTTTCCCAGCGCGGCACGCCTATGGGCCTCCTTCGTTCCACCGCCACGGTCGGCGGGTTGACCATGATCTCCCGGGTGCTCGGCTTCATCCGGGACGTGGTCATTGCGCGCGTGTTCGGTGCGGGCCTCGGCACCGACGCCTTTTTCGTCGCCTTCAAGATCCCCAATTTCATGCGCCGGCTGTTTGCCGAGGGCGCCTTCTCCCAGGCGTTCGTGCCGGTGCTCTCCGAGTACAAGGCACAGCGTCCGGTAGCGGAGGTGCGTGTCCTGATCGCCGATGCAGCCGGCACCCTGGGCGGGGTGCTGACCCTGCTGAGCGTCGCAGGCATGCTCGGCGCGCCGTTGCTCGTGATGCTGTTCGCGCCAGGATTCGTCGGTGAAGGCGAGAAGTTTGCGCTCACCTCGGAGCTGCTGCGCATCACCTTCCCGTACATCCTGTTCATCTCCATGGCCGCACTGGTGGGCGGCGTGCTGAACACCTACAGCCGCTTCGCCGTGCCGGCGATCACGCCGGTCTGGCTGAACGTCATCCTCATTGCCGCGGCCCTGTGGGCGGCGCCGTACTTCGCGCAACCCATTGAGGCCCTTGCCTGGGGCGTGTTCCTGGCCGGTCTGGTGCAACTGGGTTTTCAGTTGCCTGCGGTGGCACGCCTCGGCTTGCTGGCACGCCCGCGCTGGGGCTGGCGCGACCCAGGGGTGCGCCGCATCCTCAAGCTCATGCTGCCGGCCATTTTCGGCTCGTCGGTCGCCCAGGTGAACCTGCTGGTGGACACCATCATCGCCTCCTTCCTGGTGACCGGCAGCGTGTCCTGGCTCTATTACTCCGACCGGCTGGTGGAATTTCCGCTCGGCGTGTTCGGTGTGGCGCTTGGCACCGTGATCCTGCCCAATCTCTCGCGCCAGCATGCGGAGGCGGCGCCCGAGGATTTCGCGCGCACCCTGGACTGGGCGGTGCGCTGGGTGCTGCTGATCGGCGTGCCGGCGACCTTGGGCCTGGCGCTGCTGGCCGGGCCCATGCTGGTCACCTTGTTCCACTACGGCGCCTTCACCGACGAGGACGCGCGCATGGCGACCCTGAGCCTGGTCACCTTCAGCCTGGGACTGGTGGCCTTCATGCTGGTGAAGGTGCTGGCGCCCGGCTTTTATGCACGCCAGGACACCCGCACCCCGGTGCGCTTCGGGGTCTATGCCGTGGTGTTCAACATGGCCTTCAACCTGGCCGTGATCGTGCCGCTCGCCATGCGCGGCGTATCGGGGCTGCACGCGGGCCTGGCCCTGGCCACGTCCCTGGCCGCCTACCTGAACGTGGGCCTGTTATTCCGTCGCCTGCGGGCAGATCGGGTGTGGCGCGCGTCGCCCGGCTGGGGACTGTTCGCCCTGCGCGCCGTGCTGGCGAATCTGGCCATGGCCGCGGTGCTGTGGTTTGCCTCGGGCACCCTGGCCGACTGGCTCACCCTGGGCGCCCTGGACCGCGCGCTCTGGCTGGCGGGGCTGATCGGCGCCGGTGCCCTGGTCTATGGCATCACCCTGCTTGCCCTCGGCATGCGCCTGTCCGAGCTCCGCGGTCGCAGGCCGTGACAAGGGTGGGCGGTGGCTTATAATCAGGCACTTTGCCGCTACGACTCTTCGATGGAACTCATCCGCGGGCTGCACAACCTCCGGCCTCATCACCGTGGCTGCGCGCTCACCATTGGCAACTTCGACGGTGTGCACCGCGGCCATCGCGCCATGCTCGCGCGGCTCAAGGAGCGCGCGGGCGCACTCGGTCTGCCGGCGGTGGTGATGCTGTTCGAGCCGCAACCGTCCGAATACTTCGTTCCGGAACGCGCGCCGGCACGCCTGATGCGCCTGCGCGAAAAACTCGAAATACTCGCGCAGCTTGGGCTCGATCGGGTGGTTTGTGTGCGCTTCGACGCCCAATTCGCCGCGCTTTCCGCCGAGGACTTTGTGCAGCGCGTACTGCTCGACACCCTCGGCGCGCGCTACGTGTTGGTGGGTGACGATTTCCGTTATGGCGCCAGGCGCGGCGGCGATTTCGACACGCTCACCAGCGCCGGCCGGGAACACGGTTTCGAGGTGGCGCGCATGGGCAGCTTCCTGCTGGAAGGGGAGCGCGTGAGCAGTACGGCGGTGCGCGAGGCGCTGATGCGCGGCGATATCGGCAAGGCCGCGCGCTTCCTCGGTGCGCCCTATTACGTCTGCGGACGCGTGGCACACGGCGACAAGCGCGGCCGCTCCATCGGCTTCCCCACCGCCAACATCCATCTGCACCGCCGCAACGTGCCGCTCGACGGCGTGTTCGTGGTGGAGATGCGCGGCGTGGCCGAGCACCCGTGGCCGGGCGTGGCGAACGTGGGCGTGCGCCCCACCGTGGACGGCACGCGCGCGCTCCTGGAAGTGCATCTGTTCGACTTCGCCGGCGACATCTACGGTCGTCACGTGGAGATCGAATTCCTGCACAAGCTGCGCCCCGAGCAGCGCTTCGACTCGCTCGAAGCCCTGAAGCAACAGATCGCACTGGATGCCCGCGCCGCGCGGGCCTATTTCGCGGCGAGCGGTCGCTGACCGCGCCGCACGGATTCAAGCAGAGAGGCACCTGTGAAGGACTATAAAGACACCTTGAACCTGCCCGACACCGCCTTCCCCATGCGCGGCAACCTGCCGCAGCGGGAGCCGGAGGCGCTCAAGCGCTGGGCGGGGATGGACCTCTACGGTCGCCTGCGCGCGGCCGGTGAGGGGCGTCCGCGTTTCGTGTTGCACGACGGCCCGCCGTACGCCAACGGCAGCATCCACATCGGCCATGCGGTCAACAAGGTGCTCAAGGACATCATCGTCAAGGCCAAGACCCTGAGCGGCTTCGACGCGCCCTACATCCCGGGCTGGGACTGCCACGGCCTGCCCATTGAACTGCAGGTGGAGAAGAGCATCGGCAAGGCCGGCACCCAGGTGGATCCGAAGACCTTCCGCCAGGCCTGCCGCGACTACGCCGCCGAGCAGGTGAACGGCCAGCGCGAGGACTTCAAGCGCCTGGGCGTGTTCGGTGACTGGGAGCGTCCATACCTCACCATGGATTTCCGTTTCGAGGCCGACATCGTGCGTGCCCTCGGTCGCATCGTGGAGCGCGGCCACGTGCACAAGGGCTACAAGCCCGTGCACTGGTGCACCGACTGCGGCTCAGCCCTCGCGGAAGCGGAAGTGGAGTACGAGGACAAGACCTCGCCCGCCATCGACGTGCGCTTCGAGGTGCTCGACGAGGTGGCCTTCATGCAGCGCTGCCATCACGTGGAGCAGCACGAAGGGCAGGGGCCCATCGCCGTGGTGATCTGGACCACTACGCCCTGGACGTTGCCCGCCAACCAGGCAGTGGCGCTCAATGCCGAGCTGGAATACGTGGTAGTGCAGACCGACGGCGTGGACGGCCACGAGCCGGAGCGCCTCGTCGTCGCCGATGCCCTGCTCAAGGACGTGATGCTGCGCTGGGGCGTGGAGAACTACCGCGTGGTGGCTTACTGCCGCGGCAGCGACCTGGAAGGCGTGAAGCTCAAGCACCCGTTCTACAACCGTGAAGTGCCGGTCATCCTGGGCGAGCACGTCACCCTCGAGGCCGGTACCGGCGCGGTGCACACGGCCCCCGGTCACGGTCAGGAAGACTATATGGTGGGCATGCGCTATGGCCTCAAGGTGGACAACCCGGTGGGCGGTGACGGCAAGTTCCTGCCGGACACCGAACTGTTCGCCGGCCAGCACGTGCTCAAGGCCAACGGCGCGGTGATGGAGGTGCTGAAGGCGCACGGCGCGCTGGTGCACGCGGAGAACCTGCGCCATAGCTACCCGCACTGCTGGCGCCACAAGACGCCCATCATCTTCCGCGCCACGCCGCAGTGGTTCATCAGCATGGAGCAGAACGGCCTGCGCAGCGATGCGCTCAAGGCCATCGCCGCCACGCGCTGGGTGCCCGAGTGGGGCCAGGCACGCATCGAGGCCATGGTGCAGAACCGTCCCGACTGGTGCATCTCGCGCCAGCGCACCTGGGGCGTGCCCATCGCCCTGTTCGTGCACAAGCAGACCGGTGACCTGCATCCCGAGACACCGCGCCTCATCGAGGAAATAGCCAAGCGCATCGAACAGCAGGGCATCGATGCCTGGTTCGGTCTGGAGCCGGCCGACCTGCTCGGCGCCGAGGCGGAGAATTACGACAAGGTGCGCGACACCCTGGACGTGTGGTTCGACTCCGGCGTGACGCACTATGCCGTGCTGGAGAGCCGCGAAGGCATGACGGACTTCCCCGCGGCCGATTTGTACCTGGAAGGTTCCGATCAGCACCGCGGCTGGTTCCAGTCCTCGCTGCTCACTTCCGTGGCCATGCGCCAGGTCGCACCCTACAAGCAGGTGCTCACCCACGGCTTCACCGTGGACGCCAAGGGCCAGAAGATGTCCAAGTCCAAGGGCAACGTGGTGGCGCCGCAGCAGGTGGTGAACCAGCTGGGCGCCGACATCCTGCGCCTGTGGGTGGCGGCCACGGATTACCGCGGCGAGATGAGCGTGTCGGACGAAATCCTCAAGCGCACCGCCGACGCCTATCGCCGCATCCGCAACACCGCGCGCTTCTTCCTTGCCAACCTCAAGGGCTTCGACCCCGCGCAGCACGCCGTGGCGCCCGCCGACATGGTGGCGCTCGACCGCTGGGCCGTGGCGCGTGCGCAGCAGTTGCAGCAGGAACTGGTCGCTGCCTATGAGGCTTACGAGTTCCACCTCATCTACCAGAAGGTGCACAACTTCTGCTCGGTGGACATGGGCGCGTTCTATCTCGACGTCATCAAGGACCGCCAGTACACCGCGAAGGCCGACAGCACGGCGCGCCGCTCCACGCAGACCGCGCTCTATCACATCGCCGAGGCCTTCGCGCGCTGGATTGCGCCCATCCTCAGCTTCACCGCCGAGGAGATCTGGAGCCATCTGCCCGGTGAGCGTGGCGAGTCGGTCTTTCTCGCCACCTGGTATCAGTTCCCGGCACTGGGCGACGACCAGGGCATGGGCCTGGATTACTGGGCGCAGATCCTGGAAGTGCGCGATGCAGTGAACACAGAGCTGGAGCGCCTGCGCGTCGCCGGCGGCATCGGCGCCTCGCTGGATGCGGAAGTGGACATCCACGCCGGACGCGAGATCCACGACAAACTCGTGCGTCTCGGTGACGAGCTGCGCTTTGCGCTCATCACCTCCTACGCCAACGTACGCCTGATCACCACGCCGCCGGAAAACGCGGCGCACGTTACCTTGAGCAGCAAGGACGAAATTTGGGTGGAGGTGCGGCCGTCCGCCCATCCCAAGTGCGTGCGCTGCTGGCATCATCGCGAAGACGTCGGCGCAAACGCGGAGCATCCGCACATCTGCGGCCGTTGCGTGGAAAACGTGGAAGGCGGCGGCGAAGCGCGCCGCTTCGCCTGAGGTTTGCTGATGCGCTGGTTGTGGCTTTCCGCGGTGGTGGTGGTGCTCGATCAGGTCACCAAGGCGATTGCCAGCGAGCTGTTGGCGCTGTACGAGGCGGTGCCCGTGCTGCCGGGGTTCAATCTCACCCTGATGCACAACACCGGCGCCGCCTTCAGCTTCCTCAGCGACGAGGGTGGATGGCAGCGCTGGTTCTTCGCGGCCGTCGCGGTGGTGGTGACTGCCATGCTGGTGCTTTGGCTCCGGCGTGTGCCGCCGGGGCAGCGCTGGCTTTCCATCGCCATCGCCCTGGTGATTGGCGGTGCCCTCGGCAACCTGTGGGATCGCTTCATGCTCGGCTACGTCATCGATTTCATCGACGTCTACGCGGGGCGCTGGCACTGGCCGGCCTTCAACGTGGCCGATTCCGCCATTACCGTGGGCGCGGCCATGCTGCTCTTCGACGCCTTCCGGCCGCAGCGGCAATCGCCATGACCAGGTCCATTCGATGCGGTGCGCGGGTACGCCTGCACTACACGCTTTCGCATGCGGACGGCACCGGGATCGATTCCACCCTGGACGATGGCCCGCTGGAGTTCGTCATCGGCGACGGCACCATCGCGCCGAACCTCGAGCAGTTGCTGCTCGGGATGACGGCGGGACGGAGTGAGCGCATCCTGCTCGGGCCGGGAGAGGCCTTCGGCGCCCGCGACGAGGGCAACGTGCACGCCATGCCGCGCAGCGACTTCGGCGATCTGGAACTGTCAGAAGGCAACCTGGTGAGTTTCGCGCTGCCTAATGGTGACGAGATCGCCGGCGAAGTGAAGTCCGTGGATGCTGACACGGTGGAGGTGGATTTCAACCACCCGCTGGCCGGGCTGCCGTTGCAGTTTTACGTGGAAATCCTCGAGGTCATCGCCCCGGAGTGAGCATGCGAATCCTTCTCGCCAACCCGCGCGGTTTCTGCGCCGGCGTGGACCGCGCCATCGAGGTCGTCGACCGCGCCATCGAGCTGCTGGGCGCGCCCATCTACGTGCGCCACGAGGTGGTGCACAACAAGTACGTGGTGGAGCGGCTGCGTGAGAAGGGTGCGGTGTTCGTGGACGAGCTCGATCAAGTGCCGGACGACGCCACGGTGATCTTCAGCGCCCACGGCGTGCCCCCATCGGTGGAGGCCGAAGCGGCTGCGCGCGGCCTGCGCGTGTTCGACGCCACCTGTCCGCTGGTCACCAAGGTGCATATGGAGGTGATCCGCCACGCGCGCGCCGGACGCGAGGTCATCTTCATCGGTCACGCAGGACATCCGGAAGTGGAGGGCACGCTGGGTCAGTACCGGGACGGGCCCGGGATCTACCTGGTGGAAAAGCCCGCGGATGTGGCAACCCTGACGGTGCAGGATCCGGACAATCTGGCCTACGCCACCCAGACCACCCTGTCCACCGACGACGCAGCGCACGTGGTGAATGCACTGAAGCAACGTTTCCCGGCCATTCAGGGGCCGCGCAAGGACGACATCTGCTATGCCACGCAGAACCGCCAGGATGCGGTGAAGGAACTGGCCTCTCATTGCGATGTGGTGTTCGTGGTGGGTTCGCCCAACAGCTCCAATTCCAACCGCCTGCGCGAAGTGGCCGAGCGGCTCGGCACCCCGGCCTTCCTCATCGACAACGCAAGAGAAATCGAACCAGACTGGTTGCAAGGCCGGCAGCGCATCGGCATCACCGCGGGGGCCTCGGCGCCGGAGGTGTTGGTACAGGCCGTGATAGAGCGCCTGCGGCAATTGGGTGCGAGCGGCCCGGTGGAGAACGAAGGCCAGGCGGAGCAGGTGGTGTTCCCGTTGCCGAAGGCCTTGCAGCGCGAGTGACGCCGCGGCATGGCCTGCGGGGGATGCGGCTATGAGAGATTCCGTTTTATGACAAAAATCCATGTGATTGGCGGCGGCCTCATCGGCATGCTCACCGCTCGCGAGCTGGCGCTGGCCGGGCGTGACGTCGTCCTTCTCGAACGTGGCGAGACCGGCCGCGAGTCGTCCTGGGCGGGCGGCGGCATCCTCTCGCCGCTGCATCCATGGCGCTACCCCGACGCCGTTACCCAGCTCGCGCGCTGGGGCCAGCAGCATTACGGCGCGCTGACGCAGGCACTGGCCGCGAACACGGGCATCGATCCCGAGTGGACCCAAAGCGGATTGATGTGGCTGAGTACCGACGAGAAGGCCGAGGCATTGGCCTGGGCCGCGCGCGAGCGCTACGACCTCGGCGTGCTCGAGGGCGAGCCTGCGTTGCGCGACTGCGAGCCGGCGCTCGCCACGGGCTTTGCAGAGGCGCTCTTCATGCCGTCCGTGGCGCAGCTGCGCAATCCGCGCCTGTTACAGTCGCTGCGTGCCGAACTGCTGCGGCTGGGCGTGGCGATCCACGAGGCCGTGGAGGTGCGCGGCTTCGTCACGCGGGGCGAACGCCTGAAGGCGTTGGTGACACACGCGGGCGAACTCGACACCGAACTGGCGGTGGTGGCTTCCGGGGCCTGGAGCGGTGATCTGCTGGCGCAGACCGGATTGTCCCTGCCCATCAAGCCCGTGCGCGGCCAGATGGTGCTGTTCAAGACCGAGCCCGGCCTGCTTACCCGCATGGTGATGCACCAGGATCGCTACCTGATCCCGCGCCGCGACGGGCGCATCCTGGCGGGTTCCACGGTCGAGGACGTGGGCTTCTTCAAGCAGACCACCGACGAGGCCCTCGCTGAGCTCAAGGCCGCGGCGTTCGCCATGGTGCCGGCCCTGGAACGGTTTCCCGTCGAGCACCATTGGGCCGGCCTGCGGCCGGGCTCGCCCACCGGCATTCCATATATTGGCGAACACCCGCACATGCGCGGCCTGTTCGTGAACGCCGGCCATTATCGCAACGGCGTGGTTCTTGGCCTGGCCTCCACACGCCTGATGGCCGACCTCATGCTCGGTAGAAGCCCGATTCTCGCGCCGGCGCCTTATGCACCGGCCACCGAAACCATGGACTTGTAATGAACGGCTGTACTATACTCCGCGCCATGAACCACGCTGAACTGCTTGGCAAACAAGAGGTTGTCACCAAACTGCAGGCCAAGGGGATCACCCCGACCACGCAGCGCGTGACCATTGGCCAGGTATTATTCGCGCGCCCGCAGCACGTGTCCGCCGAGCAGGTGCTCGACATGGTGAACACGGAAGGCAGCCATGTCTCCAAGGCTACCGTCTACAACACCCTCAACCTGTTCGCCCGGTCAGGTCTCGTGCGCGAGGTAATCGTCGACCCGACCAAGATTTTCTACGACTCCAATACCCGTCCGCACCATCGCATGTTCGCCATGGACACCGGCGTGTTGTCCGATCTACCGAGCGATCAGTTCCAGGTCCTCGGCATGCCGGACCTTCCCGACGGTACATCCGTGGTGGGGCTCGACGTGGTCCTGCGGGTACGCTCGTCGGACTGAACGCCGCGCGTTGTCTCTGCCCCGGCGTTTCTTTATACTCCGCGCTTCTTCGCCGACGTAGCTCAGTTGGTAGAGCAACTGATTCGTAATCAGTAGGTCGGGGGTTCGACTCCCTTCGTCGGCACCATATTTCTTCCAGGTCCTGGACAAAAAGCCCGCTATGCGGGCTTTTTGTTTTCCGGCACAGGGCGGGCCGTCCCGCCAGGATCGTGGTTTGGGGGAAGGCGGCCGCCATGGCCGCCCTATGGGCACATGGGGTCGTTGCCGGACGGCAGTGCGGTGATCCGCAATTCATAGCCGCCATAGCGCCCTGCCCACGGCCGCGGCACCGGTGAGCGGGTCACTTCTGCGTAATACCTGCCGGTGGCGGCAGGGACGAAGGTATCGATGCGCGAGGCGAGGGCGCAGCCGCTATTGGTGTTGGCCGGTGGCGGTGCGGCATCGTCGTTCTCGGCCAGTGGCGTCCCGGACGCGTCCAGGATGCGCAGGTAGGTGTCTGCGCCGTTGGCGAGGGCGTAGGTCTCGATACGGTACCCGGTGCCGGCCATGGCCTGGAACGGGATCACGTCGATTTCGGGCGCACCCGCGTGCTTGTACAGGTTGTGGCGTTCGAGACCGACGAAGTCCGTGTCACGCCCGCCGATTACGTCATCGACCTCGTACGTATCCGGCGCGTACTGCACGTCGCGTTCCACAAATGCAGCGAGCGCCTCGTCCGCTGGAGACGTAATGAGTTCGCTCGCCTGCCAGCCATCCCAGAACGTCTCCAGGCTGGCGGGATGGAGCGCACACACGGCCGGCATGTTCGCGGCGAAGGCCTCCCAGATGTTCGCCATGCCGCCCGGCGCGCCGTCGTGCAGATTCCACAACACCTTGGCCACGGCGCTTTCATTGGTCGCATGGCGCAGCGACAGCGGCAATGCCGCGAAGTCAAAGTACAGACCCCGCCCACCGCCGGCGATACCGTCTTCGGTATCCAAATAGAGCGAGTGGGGCAGATCGGTGCTCGACAGCGTACCGTGCCGGCGTTCCGCCATCCACGCCTTGATGGCGCCGCCCAGGAAACTGCTGAAGCCTTCGCTCCAGGCGAGCCGCAAGTCCTGCCGGGCATCGTTCAGGGTGTGATAGCCACCCGGTGAGTGGAGGATGCCGATGCTGTGCTCGACAAAATGGCCGTACTCGTGCAGCAGCACGTCGTCATCGAAATGATCCGAATCGCCGGCGAGTGCGTCGCCCACGTAGGCGCCGCCCAGCACATAGATCGCCGCAGGGCAGGTGGCACAGAAGTAGCTGGTTCCGCCTGGTGGCGTGCCACCGGGTTGCCAGTGGGCGGTGAGCGCAGGTGGAGGACGTCCGTGCATTTCTTGCATGAACTCCCCCGCCGCCGTGTAGACATCGAGCATGTTGAATGCGCCGGCGAGGTCGCCCGACACGGCCACATCGAGCTTCGTGGTGAGTGAACCGGGCGCGAATCCCGTCGATACGGCAAGCACGTTGCCCGCGAGATCCTTGACCGTCACCGAGGCACCGCTGGCCGTGCGCGCGAGCACGCGCAGGCGCATGGGCTCCTGGTCACCGCCCGCTGCTGCAACGGTGTAGCGGCCCAGGTCGTCGGTTCCGGTTTCGGCGACCACCGCACCGCCTGCATCCAGCACCTGCACCGTCGCGAACCGCACGGGCTTGTCCTGGCTGCTGACGAAGCCGTAGTCGCCCGTGGTCAAGCGTGTGTAGAGGCGATCCGAATACGAAACCGTACCGCTTGCGGTGAAATTCACGGGTGGTCCGAGGTGATCGCCGTTGCCACTGCATCCGCTCAGCGTAAAGGCCAGCAGGCAAGCCGCGAAAAGTCTCATGTCAGTCAAGAGGGAAATCGCGGATGCCACCCCGTGCGGGCGGCAGGGTCGGCGTGGCGGGTTTGGCGCGACTGCCGAGGATCAGTTGGGCGTGTGCGCCGAACACGTTGCCCTCCCAATGGGCGAGCGCCTGCGCGCGAATCATGGCGCTGCCTGTTTCCGGTACGCGCACCGTGAAGTTCATCACGCGCACCTCAGTGCGTTGCATCGGTCCCTGCCAGTGCGTATCGCCGGAGAACAGCGCGACGTCTTCCGGGAGATCCACGCGGATGATGACCAGGGGATTGTCGGACAACGCGCGCGTGGTGACGGAGATGTCGGCGAGTCGTCCGGGCTTCAGGGCGGACGTTGCGAAAATCGCGATTTGCACTGGCGCGGCGATCTTCCCCGCATGCGGCGTGGCAGGCGTTCCACACGCGGTGAGCGCCAGTACCACCAGTGCGATGCTTCCCAGGCGGATCATAGGGCTGCTAGAGAATTCGACGACCGAATACTAGCGCAGCAGGGAAGACCGTATTATGCCGATACGTTATGGAGATACGCTGAAAATGCGTGAGTGCACATCGGTGCGCAAGCTTCCTTGCGGGCGATCACAAAAGCGACGACGATCGCCTACGCGATTCCGCGAAACGCCTTGGCTGAATGGTGCGCTTCATCACACGCCGAGAAAACGCATGGAGAGATCCACAGCGCGCACGTGCTTGGTCAGCGCGCCCACGGAAATGAAGTCGACGCCGGTTTCCGCCACCTGGCGCAGTTTTTCCAGTTCCACATTGCCAGACGATTCCAATTCGGCGCGTCCTGCCGCGAGGTTGACGGCCTCGCGCAGTTGCGCGAAATCCATGTTGTCGAGCAGCACCCGCTGGACGCCGACATCCAGTGCCTCGTGCAACTCGATGAGGTTTTCCACCTCCACCTCAATCATTACACCCGTGCCAACGAGCGACCGTGCGTGTTGCACGGCGGCGGTAATGGAACCGGCCGCGGCGATGTGGTTTTCCTTGATCAGCACGGCGTCATACAGGCCCATGCGATGGTTGTGGCAGCCGCCGCAACGCACGGCGTATTTTTGCGCCTTGCGCAGCCCGGGGATGGTCTTGCGGGTGTCGAGCACGCGCGCGCGGGTGCCTGCCACCGCGTCTGCATAGCGTCGCGCCAGCGTGGCGGTGCCCGAAAGCGTCTGCAGGAAATTCAGCGCGGTGCGCTCCCCGGTGAGCAGTGCGCGCGCAGGTCCCGCAAGGCGACACAGGCAACGCTCAGGTTCGACACGCTCACCTTCCGCCACCTCCCAACTGATGGCGACGCGCGGGTCGATCCGGTGAAACACCTCATCGAACCAGGGACGTCCGCAGATGACCGCGGCTTCGCGGCAGATGACCGTGGCCTGCGCCGTGGCCTCCGCCGGGATCAACCCGGCGGTGAGGTCGCCCGGCCCCACGTCTTCGGCAAGCGCAGCAAGCACCTGGCTGGCGATGTCTTCGGTGGTGATGAGGGTCATGATTCGGTGGTCTTGGCAGGTTCGTGAAGTTTGGCGGAGCGAACGAAATAGTCATCCTTGAACTTCTTGGCCAAGCCAGCAAGCAGCAGCAGCGAGAGCAGATTGGGTATGGCCATGAGCAGGTTGGTGATGTCTGCAATGTTCCACACCAGCTGCAAGGGGACGGCCGCGCCGAACACCACGAGCACGGTGAAGATGACGCGGTAGGGGACCACCGCGCGCTCGCCAAACAAGAAGTGCGCGGAGCGATCGCCATAGTAGGACCACGACACAATGGTGGAAAAAGCGAACAGCGCCAGGCCCACACCCACTACGAGAGCACCCGCGTTACCGAGCGCCGAGTTGAAGGCGAACACGGTGAGCGCGGCGCCTTTCACACCCTCTGGCGCGCCGATGTAGGCGCCGGTGACCACAATCACCAGACCGGTCATGGAGCAGATCACCAACGTGTCGATGAAGGGCTCCATCATGGCCACCAGACCCTCGCGCACGGGCTCGTTGGTGCGTGCGGCGGCGTGGGCCATGGGGGAGGAACCGAGGCCTGCCTCATTGGAAAACAGACCGCGCGCTACGCCCCAACGGATAGCCTCGCCGACCGCGGCGCCGCCCACGGCCCAGGGATTGAGCGCGTGGTTGAGGATGGTCGCGATGGCGTCCGGAATGGCGCTGGCGAAGTTGGCCAGCACGATGAGCGCCGCGACGATGTAGAAGATGGCCATGAAGGGCACGATGGTGCTGGCGAACCGCGCGATGCGCTTCACACCGCCCAGGATCACCAGACCTACCAACATGGCCATGATCACCCCTACCATCCAGTCGTACTCGCGCATGTCGGGCCAGATGAACACCAGTCCGTCCACCACCGAGTTGGCCTGGACCATGTTGCCGATGCCGAACGAGGCGATGAGCGCGAAAGTGGCGAACAGCGTAGCCATGCGCTTCATCTTGAGTCCGTGCAGCAGGGTGTACATGGGGCCGCCCGCAACGCGCCCCTGCGGGTCGACTTCACGGAAGCGCAGCGCGAGGCTGCATTCGGCGAACTTGGTGGCCATGCCGAAGAAGGCCGTCATCCACATCCAGAACAGGGCCCCCGGCCCGCCCAGGGAAATGGCCGTGGCCACGCCGGCGATGTTGCCGGTGCCCACGGTGGCAGAGAGCGCCGTGGAAAGGGCCTGGAAGTGCGACACCTCGCCCTGGTGGCGCGGATCGCTGTACTTGCCCGAGATGAGTTCCGCGGAATACCGGAAGCCGCGCACCTGGATGAAGCCCAGGCGCAACGTAAGATAGACGCCGGCGCCGAGCAGCGCGGCGAGGGTGAAGGCATTGCCCCACAGCAGGCCGGCGATCTGGCCCGTGATGTCGGTCAACCACTGAATGGTGCTGTCCACGTCTGGTTCCCCCCCCGAGATGACCGGCACATCTTACCGGAAGCCACCAGGTCGTGTTGTGCCCATGCCGGCGCGGATCGCCGCCGCTGGTGCTGGTCTTTTCGCGGGCGGCCGGTATGATCCCTGCTCGGAAGGTCCGGCCTTCCTGCGAGGACACGTCTTGATGATGCTGCACATCGATACCGCGACCGGACTGCTCGAACAGGCCCGCCAGGTGGCGTCGCCCAACCAGGATGAGCGGCCAGCGGGGACGCCGGTCGACCTGGTGGTGGTGCACGGCATCTCGCTGCCGCCGTGCCAGTTCGGCGGACCCTGGATCGACCAGCTGTTCACCAACACCCTCGACCCGCACGCCCACCCCTATTTCGCCACCATTCACACCCTGCGTGTCTCGGCCCATGTGCTCATCCGGCGTGACGGTGAACTGGTGCAGTACGTGCCGTTCGACCGCCGGGCCTGGCACGCGGGCGCGTCGTGCTTCGAGGGGCGCGAGCGATGCAACGATTTTTCCATCGGCATTGAACTGGAAGGCTGCGACGAACTGCCGTACGAAGACGTGCAGTACGCCCGACTGGGCGCGTTGCTGACCGCCCTGATGACGGCCTACCCGTCCATCCGCCCCGCGCGCGTGGCGGGGCACTGCCACATCGCGCCCGGGCGCAAGCTCGACCCCGGTCCCCATTTCGACTGGCCGCGCCTTGATGCGTTACTGGGCGAAGCAGGGCGCGCGGCAGTGTAGAATCAACCCTCCGGTAAGGGAGCGGCTCCATGGCTTTGTTTACGGTTCTTCTAAGTCTTCTCATCGAGCACTACCTCGGCACGCTCGAGGAATTCCGGCGTTATCGCTGGTTCACGGAACTCACCGACCGGGTGCGTGCGGCGCTCCCGGAGCGGCTCGCCGATTCGCCGCTGGCGGTGGCGCTGGTGCTTGGCCTGCCGACCCTGGTGGTGCTGGTGCTGTCGGCCGCGCTGGCGGAGACCTGGCTGGTGCTGGGCCTTGGTTTCGGCCTGCTGGTGTTGCTCTACAGCTTTGGCCCGCAGGACTTGGAGGCCCGCGTGGAGGCTTGGTTAGAGGCCCGCGAGCGCGACGACGAGGAATCGGCGCGCTGGCATGTGGCCGAGATCCTCGGCGCCGACATGCCCGAGGACCCTCAGCAGATCGCACGCACGGTGATGGAAACCGCCTTGGTGGAGATGCACGAGCGCTTGCTGGCCGTGGTGTTCTGGTTCGTGGCGTTCGGTCCGGCCGGCGCCTTGCTGTATCGTCTCGCCGCCCTGTTGCGCAACCGTACGCGCAACGACGACAGTGCCTTCGCCGAATGGACCGCACGTGTCCATTACGCGCTTGGCTGGATACCGGCCCGCTTGACCGCCCTCGGTTACGCCGCGGCCGGCAGCTTCGTGGATGCGTTGCAGTACTGGCGTGAAGAGGCGGGCAAGTGGCGCGATGTAAACCGCGGCGTGCTCATCGCCGCCGGGCTGGGCGCCCTCCAGTACGGCGCCGTGGAGAGCGCCGGCAAGGAAGCGGAACTGGATGACATGCGTGCCGCCATCGCGCTGCTGCGCCGGACGCTGGTGGTGTGGGTGGCTGCCCTCGCGGTGATCACCCTGGCGGGTTGGACCAGCTGACGCCCAAGCCCATGACCGTTCTGGATCTCATCCGTCACGGTGAACCCGTGGGGGGCCGGCGTTATCGCGGTCACCTGGATGACCCGTTGTCCGAGAAGGGCTGGCGTCAGATGCGCGAGGCGGTGAGTGAGCACTGCCCGTGGGACGCCATCGTCAGCTCGCCCCTGCGGCGCTGCGCCGCCTTCGCCGAGGAACTGGCCACGCGCCACGGCCTGCCCCTGGTGCTGGAGCCGCGCTTCAAGGAAGTGGGGTTCGGCGCCTGGGAGGGCCGTACCCGCGAGGAACTGGAGACGGACAGCCCGGGCTGCCTGCGGCATTTCTACAGCGACCCGATCAATCACACACCGCCCGGTGCGGAGCCGCTGCTGGACTTCCGGCAACGGGTCCTCGCTGGACTCGACGACCTGCTGGCCCGCCACGACGGCCGCCACGTGCTACTGGTCGGCCACGCGGGACTCATCCGCGTCATCATCGGTCACGCCCTTGCCATTCCGCTCGCCCACATCTTCCGCATCAACGTGGACAATGCCTGTCTCACGCGCCTGCGCGTGGATGCGGGGCAGCCGGCCCTGATGTTCCACGCCGGCCGGCTCTGAGCGCCCACGGCCACGCAGCACCGCTATGCTTTTTCTGACACACCCGCCGGACTCGGGAAATCCATGCCGAACGATCGCACCGTCTATCTGAAGGACTACGCCCCTCCCGCCTACCGTATCGCACGCGCCGATCTGCGCTTCGAACTGGACGAGGCGAATACCCTGGTGCACGCCAAGCTCGCCATCCGCGCCCAGCGCCACGGTGAGCCGCTGCGCCTGCACGGCGAGGCGCTGGAATTGCTATCCATCGCGCTGGACGGTGGCGCGCTTGCCGCTTCAGCCTATCGCGTCGAGGACGGCATGCTGGTGATCGACGACGTGCCCGCCGAATTCATCCTGGAGACCACCAGCCGCATTCACCCCAACGCCAACACGGCGCTGGAGGGTTTGTACGTCTCGGGCGGCAACTTCTGCACCCAGTGCGAGGCGGAAGGTTTCCGCAAGATCACCTGGTTCATCGACCGCCCCGACAACATGACGGTGTTCACCACGCGCATCGAAGCGGACAGGGCGCGCTATCCGGTGCTGCTGTCCAACGGCAATTGCGTGGGCCAGGGTGAACTGGCCGACGGTCGGCATTTCGCCGAATGGCACGACCCGTTTCCCAAACCTTCCTATCTCTTCGCCCTGGTGGCCGGCGATCTGGCCTGCCTGGCGGATCACTTCACCACCGCATCGGGTCGCAGCGTAGCGCTGCGGCTTTACGTGCAGCACGGCAACGAGGACAAGGCGCAGCACGCCATGGCCTCGCTCAAGAAGGCCATGCGCTGGGACGAGGAAGTCTACGGCCGCGAATACGATCTGGACGTGTACATGATCGTCGCGGTGGACGACTTCAACATGGGCGCCATGGAGAACAAGGGCCTCAACGTATTCAATTCCCGCTACGTGCTGGCGCGCCCGGAGACGGCCACCGATGCGGACTTCATGGCCATTGAGGGCGTCATCGCCCACGAGTATTTCCACAACTGGTCGGGCAACCGCATCACCTGCCGCGACTGGTTCCAGCTCTCCCTCAAGGAAGGCTTCACGGTGCTGCGCGATCAGCAGTTCAGCGAAGACATGACCTCGGGGCCGGTGGCGCGCATCGGCGAAGTAGGCGTGCTGCGCAGCCAGCAGTTCCGCGAGGACGCGGGCCCCATGGCCCATCCGGTGCGCCCGCCGTCCTACCAGGAGATCAACAACTTCTACACCCTGACCGTGTACAACAAGGGCGCGGAAGTGGTGCGCATGCTGCGCACCCTGCTGGGGGCCACAGGCTTCCGGCGCGGCACCGATCTGTATTTCTCGCGCCACGACGGCCAGGCGGTCACCACGGACGATTTCGTGCATGCCCTGGAAGATGCCAACCGCGTGGACCTCGCCCGCTTCCGGCGCTGGTACGACCAGGCGGGCACGCCGGAGGTATCGGCGTATGGCGACTACGACGAAGGTTCGCGGCGCTACACCCTGCGCCTGAGCCAGCACACGCCCGCGACGCCCGGCCAGCCGGAAAAGCTGCCGTTTCACATCCCCGTGACGGTGGCGCTGCTCGGCGGCGACGGCAGTGAGCTGCCGTTGCGCCTGGAACACGAGTCCGCGCCGAACGGGACTTCACGGGTGCTTGAACTCACCGAGGACGAACAGAGCTTCGTGTTTGCGGACGTATCCGCCGCACCGGTGCCGTCGCTGCTGCGCGGATTTTCCGCGCCCGTGAAACTCACATTTCCGTACACGGATGCGGACCTCGCCTTCCTCATGGCCCATGATGCCGATCCCTTCAACCGTTGGGATGCAAGCCAGCGCCTGGCGCTCGGTGTGATGCTGCGCGCCCTGGACGCGCGCAGATCCGGCGTCGAAACCGCGCTGGATGCCGGCCTCTCCCAGGCCTTCGCGACCACGCTTCGTCATCCGACGCTGGACAAGGCCCTCATTGCCGAGGCGCTCACCCTGCCCGACACCGACTACGTGACTGGCTTCGTGGATGTGGCGGACCCGGTGGCGATCCACGCCGTACGCGCCGAGCTGCGTCGCGCCCTCGCCGAGGCGCACCGCGACCTGCTGCTCACCACCTTTGATGAGAACCGTGAGCAGGGGACGTACAGTCTCGACATGCCGGCGGTCGGACGTCGCCGTCTGAAGAACCTTTGTCTCAGCTATCTGTTGGAACTGGACGAACCGGCACTACGAGCGCGCGCCCTGGCGCAGTACCACGAGGCCGGCAACATGACGGACGCCCTCGCGGCCCTCACGGCGCTGGTGCATACCGCGGGACCGGAACACGAAGAAGTACTGGTGGCGTTCTATCGTCGCTGGCGGGGGGACCCGCTGGTGCTGGACAAATGGTTTACGTTGCAGGCAACCGCGCCGCTGCCAGGGACGCTGGCGCGCGTGCGCGAGCTGACCCGGCATCCGGATTTCAACCTTAAAAACCCCAACCGCGTGCGCGCACTCATCGGCGCCTTCAGCCAGCGCAACCCGGCGCAATTCCACGACGTCGGCGGTGAGGGGTATGCGCTGCTGGCCGAACACGTGCTTGCCTTGGATGCGCTCAATCCGCAGATCGCCGCACGGCTCGCCGGTCCCTTCACGCAATGGCGCCGCTACGATCCGACCCGTCAGGCACTGATGCGCAGACAATTGGAGCGCCTGCTGGCCGCGCCCGGCCTGTCGGCGGACGTCTACGAGATCGCCAGCAAGAGCCTCGCGTAAGGCACGCTCGCGCGAGTTCACCGGTGCTGTAGGTCACGTTGACGCGAAGCGTCTACGTGCCAGAGCCCTGTGGACCCGTCACGTAGCTTCAAAACGTGACCACCCACCACGATTGCCTCCCTATGCCAAGAACACAGGTAGCCGCGCGCACCATCACTCCAGCTCAGGCGAATAGAAGCAGAGCTGGTTCTTGCCCCGTTGCTTGGCCACGTACATGGCCGTGTCGGCGCGATGGAGCAGGTTGTCGGAATCGAGGCCATGCTGCGGATACAGGCTTATGCCGATGCTGGTGGTGATTCGGACCTCCTGCTCGCCCGCGAAGGTGAAGGGCCTGGCGAGCTCGTCAATGACCTTGCGCGCCACCGCCGAGACATCACTGCTTTCGCCGAGGTCCGGCAGGATGATGGCAAATTCGTCCCCGCCCAGGCGCGCGACCGTATCGGATTGGCGCAACTGTGCGGTCAGGCGCTGCGCCACCTGGCCGAGCAGATCGTCGCCCGCCCCGTGACCATACCGGTCGTTGACGTCCTTGAAACCGTCGAGATCGAGAAACATCACCGCCAGTGATCTGCGGTTGCGCCGCGCCCGCGCCAGCGCCTGCTTGAAGCGGTCCTGGAACAGCACGCGATTGGGCAGTTCCGTCAGGGGATCGTAGTGCGCGAGGTGGTAAAGCCGCTCCTCGTTTTCCTTCTCGGTGGTGATGTCGCTGAAGATACCCACGTAGTGGGTCAGTTCGTTGCGTTCATTCCTGACGCTGCTGATGGATAACCACTCAAGATAGATGTCGCCGTTCTTGCGGCGGTTCCATATCTCGCCCTGCCAATGCCCGAGTTGTTGCAGCGCGCGCCACATGGCCGCATAGAAATCGCCCGATTGCCGTCCGGAATACAGGAGATGCGGCGTATTGCCAATGGCTTCATCGGCAGCATAGCCGGTGACTTCGGAAAACGCCGGGTTGACGTTGAGGATCACGCCGCCCGGCGTGGTGATGACGACACCTTCCTTGGCGTTTTCGAACACCTTGGCCATCAATCGCGAGGCAATGCCGCTGTTCTGTTTGATACTCTGGCGCACGGCCTTCAACAGCTCGCGCAGCTGGACGCCGATTTGGATGAAATGCTCGTAATCTTCTTGCAAGGCTTGCGCCTGCTGCCGTTGCAGCAGCAGACGTCGCGCGACGTCGTGCAGGCGGCCGTGCACCGCGCCAATCGCAGCGAACTGGGGGATGTCGAGCAGCGCCGTGTCGTCCATGCCGTGATACCAACGCCCGAAATGACACAGCAAATGCGGTTTGTCCGAGACATCGTGGGGATGGGGCGCACATCCGAAGATGAGGCTCTTGTTCACCCGCGTCAGCCATAGCGCATGCATTTCGATGGCCTGTTCGAGCTCATTCGCGTACTGATCGAGCTCGCTGCTGGTGAGCTGTTCAATGAAAGCGGCATTCATGAGGAGCGCTCCCCGGCGGCCCGCAATGCGGCGAGGCTTTGGCCGCTACGCAGCAGCGCAGTGAACCGCTCAGCCGGCACGGCGGGGCTGAAGTAATAGCCTTGGAAGGCGTGGTACCCCGAGCGTCGTATCAGATCCACGTCGGCGTCGGTTTCCACCCCTTCAGCAACAACCTCCATGCGCAACGTGCGGCCCAGTGCGGCGATGGTCTCGACGATGGCCGCGTGGTCCGGGTCTTGGGCGGCATCGGCGATGAAAGCTCGATCGATCTTCAGGATGTCGATGGGAAAACGCTTCAGGTAGCTGAGGCTCGAATAGCCCGTGCCGAAATCGTCGATGGCCACGGTGATGCCGCCTTGCTTGAAGCGCTGAAGAATGGCGATGGTCTCATCGGGATTATCCATGAGCAGCGTCTCTGTAAGCTCCAGTTCGAGCAAGGACGGCGGCAACCCCGTCTTAGCCAGAATGGCCTCCAATCGCTCAACCAGGTCCGGCTGGACCAGTTGCCGTGCCGACAGATTGACCGAGACGCGCAGCGGATAGCCCATGGCTGCCCAGAGGCGTGTCTGTTCGCAGGCACGGCTCAGCACCCATTCGCCCAACGGCACGATCAGACCGGTGTCTTCCGCGACGGGAATGAACTCCGATGGCGCGATGAGGCCCTGTTCCGGGTGCTGCCAGCGCACCAGAGCCTCCATGCCGCAGATGCGGCCGTCACTGATGCAGACACGGGGCTGGTAATGCACCTCGAATTCCTGACGCTCAAGGGCGCGGCGCAGGCTGTTCTGGAGCGTGACGTGCGCCAGTGCACGCGTGTTCATGTCGGCGGTATAGAACTGGATTCCGTCGCGGCCGCGTTCTTTGGCGCGGTACATGGCGGTATCGGCGTTCTTAAGAAGGTCGACGGCCGTATGGCCATCGCTTGGGTAAACCGCCACCCCCATGCTGGTGGTTACCGACAACTCCCTCCCGTCGATCAGGAAGGACTGCTGAAAGGCTGAGGCGATCTGTTGTGCCACATGCTCGATGGCGTTCAAGGTCTTCGCTGCGGTGACAAGGACCACGAACTCGTCGCCGCCGAACCGGGATAGGGTGTCGCTGGTGCGTAAGGCGCCAAGGATGCGCTTGGCGACCGCGCGCAGCAGTTGGTCGCCCGCATTGTGGCCCAAGGTATCATTGACGAACTTGAAGCGATCCAGATCGAAGTAGACGACGGCAACGTGCTCTCCGGAACGGCTGGCGCCCGACAGCGCCTGTTCGAGACGGTCATTGAACAGCAGGCGGTTCGGCAGATCCGTGAGCGCGTCGTGAAATGCCTGGTGGTGAATGCGGCGTTCCTTTTCGTGCAGTTCAGTGACATCGCTGAACACGGCCACATAGTTTTGCGGTTTGCCGACCTCGTCATGGACCATGGTGATGGTCAGCTGCTGGAGGTAGGCCTCACCGGTCTTTCGTCGGTTCCACAATTGGCCTCGCCATGTGCCCGAGGCCAGCAGTGTTGCCCACATTTTCTTGTAGAAATCGTCCGGCTGGTGGTCGGATTTGAGAAGCCGTGGATTATTGCCAACCGCCTCCTCGAGTGAGTAACCCGTGATGGCCGTGAAGGCGGGATTCACCAGCAGAATCGATGCCGTCGCGTCGGTTACGAAGACGCCCTGCACCGTGGTGCGGAACACGATATCCGCCAGCTTGAGCTGATCTTCAGCCTTGCGACGGACGGTGATCTCCTGCTCCAGACACCGGTTGGCATTGGCGAGAGCGGCGGTGTGTTCCGTTACCAGCTCCTCGAGGTGTTCGCGGTGAGCCCTCAGCTCATCCTCCGCCTTGACGCGTTCGCTGATGTCGTTGTGAATGGCGTACACCAGCGGTCGGCCGAAGTCGGTGATGGTGCGCAAATGCACGTGCACATCGCGCATCTCGCCGCCTTTGCAGCGGTGCCGGGTGGTGAATTCCACGTACGCTTGACGCGGCAGTTCTTCGGCATGACGCTGGGCACCGTCGAAGCCCAGCACCATGTCGAACTCGGGAACAGTCAGGCCGATGAACTCGTCACGCGTATAGCCCAGTTGGCGATACGCGACGGCGTTGCAGTCGAGGACGCGCAGTGTGACGGGATCAACGATGACAATGCCAAACGGTGACAGCTCGAAGAGGGTCCGGTAACGCGTTTCCTTGCTCTCAATGGCTCGGATAAGCGGTGACGTAAATCGGCGGAAGAGCAGCACGCCGATGAACGCAAGCAGCAGCACCGAGGCGCTCGCCAGACTTGCGGCGCTCAAAAACGGCGCGCGGATCTCGGCCAAATCCGCCTTCACAACCAGCCCGACGCCCAGCGTCGGGATCGCATGGAACGCTGCGATGACGCGGTTGCCGCGGCGATCCTCGGCCAGCATCCGACCTGACTCGCCTTTCAAGGCGCGCGCCATGGGCAAATCAACCGGCACAGGCGCGCCCACGAAGTCATTGTTCCGCCCCAGCAAGTAGTGCACTTCATCACCTTGCCGGCGCGCAATGAGCAGCTCGCCAGTGCGCCCGAGGCTGCCATGCACGTATTGCGCATCCGCCATTTGCGCGGCCACAGCTTGCAGAGGAGCGGCGCCTTGCTCGCCGGCCGCCAGTGTCTGGAACAGCTCGCTCAGGCTGCGGCCCGTTTCGGACAGACGTTCACCATGGAGCGCAACGGAGTGACGATAGAGCGTCAGCAGCGCGAGGCAGGCCGCAGTGATGGCCACCACCATGATGAGTGCGGTGGTGACTAGGAGAATCCGTTTGTGTTGGCGGGAATGGTTCACGCAATAAATCGCGAGCCCGGGCCACATTCCCTGTAGGACCTGGCCCCTGTAATCCAAGGTCTGTCGTGACGCGCATTATATGCACACCCAGGCCGAAACCCGGTGCGGGAGCCTCCGACTGCATCACAGGTGGAGCGCGAAGGGTGTCGCAGAAGTCTCCGGCGACCAAGGCGCGTGGACGCGGGTGGCAGAAACGGCAACGGGTTGATCCGATGGCATGGGAACAGCACAATCGGTACGGTTATCGGAACCGGACCCGCCATGGAACGCATGGGCCGCATCATCCAGCTTCATCACCTGCTCCGGCGCGGGAAGCCCGTAACGCTGGCGCACATGATGAAGACACTCTGCGTGTCCCGCGCCACCGTGGTCCGTGATCTGGAATACATGCGTGACCGCATGGGGGCGCCCATCTTCTACGACAGGGCAGCCAACGGTCACCGCTACGACACCGATGCCCCCGCTTTCGAGCTGCCCGGCCTGTGGTTCAACGCCGGCGAACTCTATGCCCTGTTGGCCAGTGAACAATTACTGGAAGCCGTGCAGCCCGGCGTGCTCACACCGCATATCGGCCCTCTCAAGGCGCGCATCCGCAGCCTGCTCGAGAAAAGCGGCCAGCAGGTGGATACCGTTATCTCCCGCATCCGGTTGGTGGGCTCGGCCCGGCGCCGCACCGAAAGTGAACACTTCGGGACGCTGGCACAGGCCGTTCTCAACGCCCACACACTGGATATCGAATACCATTCCCGCAGCCGCGACGAAATTTCCCGGCGGCGAATCCATCCCTACTGGCTGATTCATTACCGCGACAACTGGTACATAGTCGGCCACTGCGAGCGCGCCCGCGCGCTGCGCTTCTTCGCACTCGACCGCATCCGCCGCTGCGGGTCCACAGGCGCCCCCTTCAAGCCGCCATCGGATCCCGCCCTCGACCGCTACGTGGGCGCCAGCTTCGGCATCTTCGGCGGCGAGGCACGCGCCTGGGCCGTGTTGCGCTTCACCTCTGGAGCGGCCCGCTGGGTTGCCGACGAGGAATGGCACCCGGAACAGAAAGGCGAGTGGAAGGACGACGGCTATGAACTTCAGGTGCCTTATGCCGATGGTCAGGAATTGATCATGGATATCCTCAAGTACGGGCCTGACGTGGAAGTCATCGGCCCTGAGGAACTGCGCGAGCAGTTGGCTGCGCGTCTGCGGGAGGCGGCAGTTCGGTCGGATAAGCACGGCTCGTCTACGGAGCCACTGATTTGTTCGGTTTCGCCATGGGGCTGTAGGAGCGGCCACCGGCCGCGATTCTTCGCGGATTTGGGGGGCATTCGCGGCCGGTAGCCACTCCAGCAGGGGGCGGGTGTGTTCTCGATGGCGTCGAGTCGATAGACGCGTTCCGCTATGGCCGAGGTAGGTGGCTCATCTCCTGAGCCACCACCCCGGTTATCTTCGCAGGTGGCACGGCGACCGGCGATTGCGTCTGTTCTGGCATGCGGCCGTGCCGGACAGATGCTTCGGTTTCCGGAAAACGCTGTTGAATGTGATTTCAACGCTGGACGTAACACGGGAGCGCTGCGTGCAATCAGCACGCCCAAGTAGTCAGGACAAATTCATGCAGTCGTCATACTTCGCGTTTTGGGGCAAGAGCGAACGGGACCAGGACGGCGCACTCCAGTGGCACCCGGTCGTCTTTCACTGTCTGGATGTTGCGGCGGTGGCTGATGCGCTGCTTGAGCGTCATGAGCGCCTGCGCAGCGTCTTTGTCCGTTTGTCCATGTTGCCAGAGCCGCAGATGCGGGCGTGGGTCCGCTTTTTCATCGCTCTCCATGACCTTGGAAAATTCAGCAGTGCCTTCCAGCAATTGATTGGTGAGCTGGCCCCCGCCCGCACGAAGACCTACAGCTATTCCAAAAGGCACGACACACTCGCACACATCTATTGGCGCCAGCGGCTTTACGAGCGGGTGAGGCATTGCCTGCTTGGCGAGTGGGGTGATGGCACGGGTGCCCATTATGCGCAAGACCTTCTCGACCAATGGATGTCAGCCGTGAGTGGCCATCATGGTCAGCCGCCGAAGACAATGGCAGGGGATATCCACACGTTTTACTTCGATCCAGAGGACGAACAAGCGCTCAACGCCTTTGTCGATGAAGTTGCTGATCTCTTCCTGAGCGAGCATCAGGCGCCCTCGTTTCCTTCAGGAAAGGAGTTCCTGCGCGCAACGAAACTCTTCTCCTGGTGGCTCGCGGGCATCACGGTCCTTGCAGACTGGCTGGGTTCAAACCGCGATTACTTTCCCTTTCGCACTGAGCCCATGCCGTTGGCGCGTTACTGGGCTGACGTCGCCCGTCCTGCGGCCGAGGAGGCGCTGAACCACAACGGATTGCTTCCAAACCCACCGAACGGCTTACAACCCATTCAGCGACTGTTCGATGCCATCGAATCACCAACACCTCTTCAGGCCGCCTGTAGCGAGCTGCCGCTGACCGCTGGCCCGCAGTTATTCCTGATCGAGGATGCGACTGGCGCCGGCAAGACAGAGGCGGCATTTTTGCTGTTGAACCGGTTGCTCGCCACCGGTGCGGCTGAAGGAGGCTATCTCGCCCTGCCCACCATGGCGACTGCCAATGCCATGTACCGGCGAACGGCGCAGGTTTACCGGCGGCTTTTTCTGGAAGGGGCACGCCCAACTTCGTTGGTCCTGGCCCATGGGAGCCGCCATCTGGATGACGGCTTCTCCGATTCCGTACTGCCGCACTCCACCGCACAGGACGAGTACGAGCGCGGCGAGGCGGAGGCTGGCGCCCACTGCAATGCCTGGTTGGCAGACGGCAGCAAACGTGCGCTGCTGGCGCAAATGGGTGTCGGCACCATCGACCAGGCCTTGATGGCGGTGCTCACTTCACGGCACCAATCACTGCGCCTGCTCGGCTTGCTCGACAAGGTGCTGATCGTCGATGAAGTGCATGCGTCCGATGCCTACATGCACCGGCTGCTTTGCGAGCTTCTCGCCCTGCATGCGCGCTCGGGTAGCAGCGCCATCCTGCTTTCCGCCACATTGCCGAAGAAGATGCGTGACGAGCTGGTGGAAGCATTCATCCAAGGCATCGGTCGTGCGACGCCCATGCTCAAGGCAGAAGGCTATCCGCTCCTGACGCGCATCGGCACCGACGACCACGCCCAGGTGGCGGTGCCCGCCCGCGAGACGGTGATGCGCACGCTGGCGTTCGAGTTGTTCCATGACGAGGCTTCCGTGGAAGCATGGATTACGGCGCAGGCCGAGGCGGGCGCCTGCGTCGCCTGGGTGCGCAATACGGTCGGGGACGCAACGAGTGCTTACCAACGCCTGAGTGCTTGCCTGGGCGCTGACAAGGTCGTCCTGTTTCATGCGCGTTTCGCCATGGGCGACCGCCTGCGTCTGGAAGAGGCGATCGTCAACGCGTTTGGCAAGCGTCAGGGGGCAGACGCGCGTGTCGGTCGGGTGGTGATCGCCACACAGGTGATCGAACAGTCGCTCGACCTCGATTTCGACGAAATGGTGACCGACCTTGCGCCCATCGATCTGCTGTTGCAGCGCGCCGGCCGTTTGCGCCGACACTGCCGTGACAAGCTCGGCAATTCAGTCACCGGGAACGATGAGCGCGGCCCCGCGATCTTGCGCGTCCTTTCGCCCGATCCTGACTCGGAACTGGACGCCAACTGGTACGTACGCCTCCTACCCCACGCGGCCTCGGTCTATGCCGACCACGGTCAGCTGTGGGCCACCGCTCGCCTGTTGAAAGAACATCGGCAGATGGCGGTTCCTGGCGAACTGCGCTTTTTCATCGAAGCGGTTTTCGGGGAACAGGCGCCGGAGATTCCCGCAGCCTTGCAGGCACGGAGCCAGCGCGCCGAGGGCGCACGCAGCGCTGACGCCTCGCAGGCCCGGTTCAACGCCATCAAAGCGGTCCAAGGCTATCGCCACGAAGGCGGTGACTGGTGGGACGAGAGTTATACCCCGACCCGCCTCGGCGATTTGGCGACAACCGTGCGCCTCGCCCGCTGGGACGGCATCCAGTTGCGCCCTTGGTCGGATGACGCCAGATACCCGTGGCCGCTCAGTGAGGTGAGGGTGCGCGGCCGGTTTGAAATGGACCCGGACACCTCCAGCTCCATGGGGCAGGCCATGAAGGTGCTGTTGGATGCGTGGGGCAAGGGATTCAGCGGCGTGGTTCTGCCCCTGGCGAAGGTCGAAGGGCAATGGCGCGGGGTCCTGGTGGGTGGCAAAGGCGAGCAGGTTTCGGTGACCTATTCGGATACGGGTGGGCTGGTTTTGGAAAGAGGTGCGGCCTCGGCGTGAGGCCGCACCATCCCCGCGTGCGCGGGGAACGCCTGTGAACACGATTTCAAGCACGGTTCATCCCCGATTGATGTCGGGGAAGTGGGCAAGTCGAAGTTTACTGTAATTATGATTTAAAGCACATTGATCGGACGTGGCTTACTCGCATATACTGCCCGCTAGCCGGCAGGGATATTTTTGTTAGGCACAGATTGGAGAGTGGGTCCAAACCCACCGCAGCAGAGTTCGCAAAGGGAAACGGAGGAAGATTGCGTGAACCTGATTGATGGAGCGCCATGGCTTCCGGTACGGCGCAAACACGGGGCAAGAGAGCTGATCCTGCCGTGGCAGATCACCGACCGTATCGACGACGACCCCATCGTTGCCCTCGATCTGCCCCGGCCCGATTTCAACGGCAGCCTGGTGCAGTTCTTGATAGGCCTGCTCCAGACTGCCTGGACGCCCGAGGACGAGGCAGATTGGGGTGAGGCTTACGAAAGGCCTCCGATACCCGCGGTGTTGCGTGATGCCTGTCTGCGCTACCGCGACGCCTTCAACGTGGACGGCGACGGGCCGCGTTTCCTTCAGGACCTGGAGCTCGCGGGTGAAGAACCAAAGGACATCGGTTCACTCTTGATCGATGAGCCCGGTGGCCAGACCCTGCGTGACAACCGCGACCTGTTCATCAAGCGCGGGCAGTACCCGGCGCTCGGCGTCACCGCGGCCGTGGCTGCCCTGATCACCCTCCAGACCAATGCACCCAGCGGCGGCAAAGGTCATCGCACGTCCATGCGCGGTGGAGGCCCGCTGACCACACTCCTGGTCCCGGATCCGCTTCACGATCCCTTGCCAGCTAACCTGTGGCGGCTGGTATGGCTGAACGTCTTGAGCGCAGAACACCTGGAGGGGCTCACAGGAAACAGCCATCTCACCGACCCCGCCGCCATTTTCCCCTGGTTGGCGCCGACGCGTACCAGCGAAAACCCCGGCGGCATCGACACCACGCCGGAAGACGCTCATCCCTTGCAGATGTATTGGGGCATGCCCCGCCGCATTCGTCTGGAAATGGGCGATCTGGTGGAAGGTGAGTGCCCCATGACGCACCGACGCGAGCCGCTGGTGACGGCGTTCCACACCCGCAGCTACGGCGTGAACTACACCGGTGCCTGGGCGCACCCCTTGTCTCCCCACGTTATCAATGAAGATGGGAAACCGTTGCCGCTCCATCCCCAGCCCGGCGGCATCGCCTATCGCTACTGGCTTGGCGTGGTGCTCGGCGACGCGCAGGGCGTGCGGCCCGCACAGGTGATCACGGCACGGGGCAGCAGCAGTGCCCGCCGCCGCCGCGCCGTGCGCCTGTGGGCGTTCGGATACGACATGGACAACGCGAAAGCCCGTGGTTGGTACGAGTCACTGATGCCCGTTTATCACCTTGATATCGAGCAGCGTGAGCGCTTCAGTGCGGAGGTCAACCGGTTGCTTGACGCAGCTTCCGACGTGGCGCGGAATCTGCGTCTCGCCCTCAAGGATGCCTGGTTCAGCAAAGGGGCGACGGTACGTGGGGATTTCAATTTCGCCGTTGACGCTTTTTGGCAGGACACACAGTCCGGGTTCTACGGCGTGCTTGAGCTGTTGCATCGCCACGTGACGGAGGAGGGCGCCGAACCTGACCGGCGCGGCTGGTTACGCCTGCTCAACGATTGCTCCTTGGCACTGTTCGACACCTGGGCCGTGAGTGGTGCTATCGAGAGCGAAGACCCGAAACGGATAGCGGTCGCCCGCAAGGGGCTGGAGTGGGGCAACTACAGCAAGAAGATGATGAACACCCTTGGACTTGAGATCAGGCCCCGGCAGCCAGCAAGGAGCAACGCATGAGTGAATCGCCAGTGACAGACAACGAACAGGTCACAACACCGGAGACAACTGTTCTCGAATGGTGGAAGGAGCTTGCAGATAAACGCGGCGATCGGGCGGAACTGCGCCGCGCCCGATCACTCGAAGCCGTCATTTTTACTTCGGCCTACCAGCGCCTTTGGCGGCGTCTGCGCGCCACGGGCTGGAAGAGGGAAGACGGCGTGGCGTTGGTGGCTGGTGTGTTGGCGCATGCCGCCGCCCATGATCCCGCTGCAAGGTTCGCTGCACAGCTGGCGGCGCCGGCTCATGGTGACAAGCCGCGCTACTCCGGTTTGCGTTTTCGCCGCCTGCTCCAACATGAAACCCGGGAAGAGTTGTTCGAACCAGCCATCCGCGCCCTGGCGCTCATCGGTGGACGTGCCAACCTGACCGATCTTGCCAGGAGCCTTTACGACTGGAATGACAAAACACGGCGTTACTGGGCGTTCGATTACTACGGCAGCAATCCCAAGGCGGACTGAACCGCTCCAATTCCAAGCAAAAGGAAGGAATCTCATGAACCGTTTTCTGCAACTTCACCTGCTCACTGCCTATCCGCCGTCCAACCTGAATCGTGACGATCTGGGACGTCCGAAGACTGCTCAGGTGGGTGGTGCGACCCGCTTGCGTGTTTCATCACAAAGCCTGAAACGCGCCTGGCGTACCTCGGACGTGTTCGTGGAGGCGCTTGATGGGCATGTGGGCATACGCACCAAGGAGATTGGCGTGCGTATCGCGACGCGCCTGATCGAAAACGGAGTCAAGGAAAAGAATGCGCGCGAGTGGGCGCGCAAGGTAGCTGCACAGTTCGGCAAGCTCAAGGAGTCGAAGGACAACGGAAAAGACGAAGCGTTGCATATCGAACAGCTCGCCCATTTCAGCCCTGAAGAGTTGGCGGGCATAGATGCCCTTACGGACACGGTGGCCGCGCGTAACAGCGAGCCGGTATCGGAAGAACTGGGTCTCTTGCGCAAACAACACAGCGCCGCCGACATCGCCCTGTTTGGTCGCATGCTGGCCGCGAGCCCCAGGTTCAACGTCGAGGCCGCGGCGCAGGTGGCCCACGCGATTACAGTGCACAAGGTGGCCGTCGAAAATGACTTTTTCACGGCGGTGGACGACCTGAATACCGGTGAAGAAGACGTGGGTGCGGGCCACATGGGGGAGACCGAATTCGGTTCCGGGCTCTTTTACCTCTATGTCTGCATCGACCGCGAACTGCTGCTGGAAAACCTCGGTGGTGACGAAACCCTGTGGAAAAAGGCCATCGCAGCGCTGGTGGAGGCAACGGCCACGGTGTCGCCCACCGGAAAGCAGAACAGCTTCGCCTCCCATGCCCGCGCCAGTTACCTGTTGTGCGAGACAGGCAACCAGCAGCCGCGCTCGCTGGCCGTCGCCTTCCTCGAACCGGTTGCAGGTGCGACACTGCTGAAAACCAGCATCGACCGGCTGAATGAAACACGCAAAAAAATGGACGCCGTTTACGGCCCCTGCGCACAGAACCTCTGCGAGATGAACGCCCATACCGGCGACGGCAGCCTACAGGCGATCATCGCGTGTGCCGTGGAGTGAGGCCATGACCGACTACCTGCTGTTTCAGCTCTATGGCCCGTTGGCCGCATGGGGTGATGTTGCGGTAGGAGAGGCGCGCGTCACATCCACACATCCCGGCCGCTCAGCGCTCATAGGCCTGCTCGCGGCAGCGGTCGGTTTGCGGCGCGATGACGAAGAGCGACAGTGTCAGATGGCAGAGGGCTATCGGTTCGCCGTACGCGTGCTTACGGCCGGGCATTTCCTGCGTGACTACCACACCGCACAGGTTCCCTCGAAGGCGGCGGGCAAAGGCTATCCCAATTACACGCGGCGTGACGAACTGGCCCTGCCCAAGGACGATTTAGGAACCATCCTCTCCAGCCGGGACTACCGCAGTGACGCGTATTACCAGGTCGCTGTGGAGGCGAAGGCGGGAGCTTCGTGGTCGCTCGATATCCTGAAGAGGTCACTGGAAACACCGCGTTTTCCGCTCTATCTCGGACGCAAGTCGTGTTCATTGGCGCTCCCCCTACAACCGCAAGTCATCGGTGCGGAAGATGTACGGACTGCCTTCGCCGCGGCACAGTTCACCGAACCCGACGACTTGATGGAAGGCATCGTGCGCTGGCGCAGCGCCAAGCGCCTGAACAGCGGTGCGGCATCGCTCTATTGGGAAGAGGGAATGAACGCCGGCGTCCCCGCGCGCGCGACCTTCACCCGTCGCGATCAGCCGCGCACGCGGCGTCGCTGGCAATTCGATGAGCGCGAGGAACACCATGCGCGCCTGGACGGCAAGGAGTGAGCCATGTACATGAGTCGCGTGACCTTGAAAAAAGCATCGTGGGACGGTGCGTTGAGCAGAGTGGCCACAGGTTATGGCGTTCACCAGGCGCTCTGGCGCCTTTTCGATGAAGACCCGAACGCCCGCCGGGATTTTCTGTACCGGCAGGAAACGGAACAGAACCTCCCTCGCTTTCTGATCGTGTCCCAACGTGTCCCGGCCGATCGTGAAGGCCTCTGGCATGTGGAAACGAAGGAATATCACCCTCGATTGGCCGCAGGTCAGTTGCTGTCTTATTCCCTCCGGGTCAATCCTGTCGTCACCCGCCAGGACGAAGCGGGCCGCTCCCATCGGCATGATGTGGTGATGGATTTCAAGCGCCATCACCCGGAAGGCAGCAATCGGTTAAGCCAAGCCGAAAGGGTGCAGCAGTCCGTGTGGCAATGGCTGGAAGCCCGCGCCGGAAAGGCCGGTTTTTCCGCCAAGCAGCGCGATTTTCGCGCCGAAGGATATCGGCAGCACGAGTTGCGCAAAAAAGGCGGGCAACGCATCCGTTTCAGTACGGTGGATTGCGCAGGCTTGCTTACGGTGACTGACCCCGACGTGCTCACCCGCTCCCTTTTCAACGGCATTGGTCCGGCCAAGGGATTCGGCTGCGGTCTGTTGCTGGTCCGGCGGTTATAGTCAGCGGGCCGGACCAGGGCTACAATCTGGCTAGTCTGGCTAGAAGTCGGAGGGGCTATGAATTGGCAACTGCAAGAAGCAAAAAACCGCCTGAGCGAGCTGGTGAAGGCTGCAGAGTCTGAAGGTCCGCAGGTCATTACGGTTCATGGTCGGGAAAAGGCAGTGGTGTTGTCGACCAGCGAATATCGCAAGCTTACTGCGCGTCGTGGGACGATCGTGGAGTTTTTCCAGAAGTCGCCTTTGCGAGGAATCGAGCTTGACCTGACCCGCTCCAAGGATGTCGGCCGAGAGGTGGAACTTTGAATTATCTGCTCGACACCTGCTTGCTATCGGAACTGTTCAAGACGGTTCCGGACCGAGGTGTGGTCGAATGGCTGTCGGGTATCGAAGAGGAGCGACTTTTTGTGAGCGTGCTGTCGCTTGGCGAAATCCGCAAGGGCATCGCCAAGCTCGATGATGGCAGGCGCCGGCGAAACATTCAGACCTGGCTCGATCAAGACGTGCGAAAACGTTTCGACGAACGCGCCATCGCCATCGACATGGAAATTTCGTTGGAGTGGGGACGCCTTTGTGGTGAGAGCAGCAAACGCGGACTGCCCATTCCGGTGATAGACAGTCTGCTGGCGGCCACTGCCATTTGTCGGAGTTTCACCCTTGTGACGCGCAACGAAAAGGATTTCACCCCGTACCCGATTCGTGTGATCAACCCGTGGAATGGCGGGTGATGTCCCCATGTTGCCGCCGCTCAAGCCTATTGCCATGAAAGAACGCATTTCGATGATCTTCATCGAAAAGGGCCAAGTGGATGTGCTTGATGGTGCGTTCGTGGTCGTGGACAAGACAGGTGAGCGTACCCACATTCCTGTCGGTAGTGTCGCCTGCATCATGCTGGAGCCGGGAACGCGCGTTTCCCATCGGGCAGTGGCGCTTGCCTCACGTGTCGGCACCTTGTTGGTGTGGGTCGGTGAGGCGGGCGTTCGGCTCTACGCGTCGGGCCAGCCCGGCGGGGCACGCGCCGATCGCCTGCTGTACCAAGCCCAGCTTGCGCTCGACCCGCAGGCCAGGCTCAAGGTCGTGCGGAAAATGTACGAAATGCGATTTCGCGAAAAACCTCCGGAGCGGCGCAGTGTCGAGCAGTTGCGCGGCATCGAGGGCGCGCGTGTACGCGAGATGTACAAGAACATGGCCCAACGGTATGGCGTGAAGTGGCAGGGTCGGAAATATGACCCAACGGATTGGGATGCGAGTGATGTGCCCAACCTCTGTCTTTCTGCGGCAACAGCCAGCCTTTACGGCATTACTGAAGCGGCGGTACTGGCGGCCGGCTATGCCCCGGCAGTCGGTTTCATCCACACGGGAAAGCCGCTTTCCTTCATTTACGACGTTGCTGACATTTTCAAGTTCGACACGGTAGTCCCCGTGGCGTTTCGTATTGCTGCCCAAAACCCGCCGCAGCCCGAGCGTCAGGTTCGACTGGCCTGTCGCGATGCCTTCCGCGAGACGAAATTGCTGTCCAGGATCATCCCCTCAATCGAAGAAATCCTTTCAGCTGGCGAAATGAAACCACCAGAACCACCTGAAGATGCGGTAGGGCCGGCATTTTCGGATGGGGAAAACCTGGGCGATGCTGGTCATCGTCACTGAAAATGTTCCGCCAAGGCTGCGCGGCCGGCTGGCCGTCTGGCTGCTTGAAATCCGCGCGGGCGTTTACATTGGGAATCCGTCCAAGCGTCTTCGTGAGTTCATTTGGCACCAGGTCAGAGAAGGGCTCGACGATGGCAACGCGGTAATGGCCTGGACTACCAATACAGAATCCGGCTACGACTTCGAAACGCTGGGTGCAAACCGGCGCATCCCCGTTGATTTCGACGGGCTCAGGTTGGTCACCTTCTTGCCACCAGACACCCCCGGCGACGCTCTTTAACAATCCGGCGAATACAAGCCCACTCGAGATGGCCGCGCGTGGGCTTTTTTCTTGGTAGAATTTGTTGACCGAAAAAAATCTCGGTAATTCAATCGGGTACAACAAGTGTGTTCCCCGCGCACGCGGGGATGAACCGCCCTTCGATTATCGTCGCGGCTCGGCTTGTGAGTGTTCCCCGCGCACGCGGGGATGAACCGGAGCCCATGCAGCGCACTGCTACTGATGGGCCGTGTTCCCCGCGCACGCGGGGATGAACCGGTCCAGGGCCAGCGATTGCGGGTCCAGCACCCGTGTTCCCCGCGCACGCGGGGATGAACCGGTCGCTTCCGATGGAGGCGGCCGCCCAAAACAGTGTTCCCCGCGCACGCGGGGATGAACCGCTGCCGGTTGTCGAATTGACGAGCGTCCACCGGTGTTCCCCGCGCACGCGGGGATGAACCGAACTCAGCGCAAAAATGGAGGCCATGAATGGTGTGTTCCCCGCGCACGCGGGGATGAACCGGACGTGACAATTCTTAACTAATACCCATCCATGTGTTCCCCGCGCACGCGGGGATGAACCGCCTTCCGGTAGACGTTAGGCATGATGTATCAAGTGTTCCCCGCGCACGCGGGGATGAACCGGCCCTGGCCCTGATTGCTGAGATGAAGGCCGCGTGTTCCCCGCGCACGCGGGGATGAACCATCCCGCACCCGCGCAGGTGGTGGTGTCGGATCGTGTTCCCCGCGCACGCGGGGATGAACCGGAGAATGGCGCGACGGTGGTTTGTCTTCTGCCGTGTTCCCCGCGCACGCGGGGATGAACCGTTACTTGGTTACCGAAACAGGTGGCCGCGTGGGTGTTCCCCGCGCACGCGGGGATGAACCGATGGAAATGCTGAGATACGGCATGGATCCATCGTGTTCCCCGCGCACGCGGGGATGAACCGCGGAAAACCAGTCTTTCGGCCACCAGTTCGCCGTGTTCCCCGCGCACGCGGGGATGAACCGGGGCCAGAATCTCCGCCGCACGCTCAAGAATGGTGTTCCCCGCGCACGCGGGGATGAACCGACGGCCCGCACAATGGGCGACCTTCTGGAGCGTGTTCCCCGCGCACGCGGGGATGAACCGCACGTGGCATTCCCATTGCCAATCATCAATCCGTGTTCCCCGCGCACGCGGGGATGAACCGTCCAATAGCTACATCGATACGCCGGACGATGGGTGTTCCCCGCGCACGCGGGGATGAACCGCGAGACGAAATTGACCGCATCCGCAATGACGAGTGTTCCCCGCGCACGCGGGGATGAACCGGCCGAGCGCATCGATCCAAAGAAGGGCAGCGCGTGTTCCCCGCGCACGCGGGGATGAACCGTAGTCGATAGCGGCAGGCGCACCGATAGGGCGGTGTTCCCCGCGCACGCGGGGATGAACCGGGCGGCCGCATCGTCAAAGCGAAGAAGCGCGGGTGTTCCCCGCGCACGCGGGGATGAACCGTACTTTAGGTCAGTTATTGACATTGCCTGGCGGTGTTCCCCGCGCACGCGGGGATGAACCGGCGTTAGCCGTGCCGTCCTCCTTGGCGTATGGGTGTTCCCCGCGCACGCGGGGATGAACCGGAGCTTCACCAGCTCGGCATCGTCTTCCGTCAGTGTTCCCCGCGCACGCGGGGATGAACCGCCACAGGAGGCGCGCAATGACGCCGAAACAAGCGTGTTCCCCGCGCACGCGGGGATGAACCGAAAAAATCTTGAATTTGGTGGTGACTATCCATGTGTTCCCCGCGCACGCGGGGATGAACCAGAATGCCATTGTCTTATCCCATGCGCTCGTGAGTGTTCCCCGCGCACGCGGGGATGAACCGATGCCGAACGCCTCCGTTCTGCGCTTGGCGCGGTGTTCCCCGCGCACGCGGGGATGAACCGGGACGTGCGAGGACCGCGGCGAGGCGATGGAAGTGTTCCCCGCGCACGCGGGGATGAACCGACCGAGCAGATCGGCAACCTTCAGGGCGTGTTGTGTTCCCCGCGCACGCGGGGATGAACCGATCCCCACCAAGTTCGGCGGCAACGGCAGCAAGTGTTCCCCGCGCACGCGGGGATGAACCGTATGGGAACAGAACGCCGTGTTCGATGGGAAGGTGTTCCCCGCGCACGCGGGGATGAACCGCCCTCGGGCGCGTGGCGCACACGCAGATCAAACGTGTTCCCCGCGCACGCGGGGATGAACCGTTGGCAACCTTGCGCTTGGCGCGTGTCACGGAGTGTTCCCCGCGCACGCGGGGATGAACCGAGCCCGCCGCGCGTGTCGTGGGTCTCGAGTGCGTGTTCCCCGCGCACGCGGGGATGAACCGGCCCGGCGCCCAAGCTGGCCCTGGCCATCATGGTGTTCCCCGCGCACGCGGGGATGAACCGGCGACCGGGACCGGGCCAATGGCCGCGCTGGAGTGTTCCCCGCGCACGCGGGGATGAACCGTTTCGAGCAGGTGCAATACCTGTTCTGCGTTCGTGTTCCCCGCGCACGCGGGGATGAACCGAAAATCGCCTTCATCGCCGCCGTCGCTATCGTGTGTTCCCCGCGCACGCGGGGATGAACCGGCAATTTTTTGAACGGCTGCATTTGTTCGACGGTGTTCCCCGCGCACGCGGGGATGAACCGATTCTGCGCCACGGCTACGAGAGCCGACACCCGTGTTCCCCGCGCACGCGGGGATGAACCGCTCACCATCCTGGTGCAACAGGCGGAAGAGCAGTGTTCCCCGCGCACGCGGGGATGAACCGATCTGCGCGTTGACGTAGCGTTCGGCTTGTTCGTGTTCCCCGCGCACGCGGGGATGAACCGATACCGTAGATAGCCTATTTGTGGCGGCGGCAGTGTTCCCCGCGCACGCGGGGATGAACCGGATCGCCGCCTTCTTCGCGGTCTTCTGGCGCGGTGTTCCCCGCGCACGCGGGGATGAACCGGCACTATTAAGCCAATCCATCGATCACCTCCAGTGTTCCCCGCGCACGCGGGGATGAACCGCCAATAGGCGAACTGTGGCCAGTGTTCAGCGAGTGTTCCCCGCGCACGCGGGGATGAACCGTGTCCAAAAAAATCCTAGCTACGCCAACGGATGTGTTCCCCGCGCACGCGGGGATGAACCGGCTGAAATTTTTGAGTTGTACTGTTCGGCTACGTGTTCCCCGCGCACGCGGGGATGAACCGCGGCGACTGGCTAGCCGACATCCGACCCGAGAGTGTTCCCCGCGCACGCGGGGATGAACCGGGGGCTACCGTCCCCATAGCGTCCGGCGTCGGGTGTTCCCCGCGCACGCGGGGATGAACCGCCGGCATCGTACGCGGTCTCGACGATCAACAGGTGTTCCCCGCGCACGCGGGGATGAACCGCTGTGGCGCAGGGTGTGCGCGCCGATGGGCTGGTGTTCCCCGCGCACGCGGGGATGAACCGACGTCGTGAGCGCTTGGCCGGCGTGAACGATAGTGTTCCCCGCGCACGCGGGGATGAACCGATGCAGGAAGCTGCGCGCGCGTTTTACGGCGCGTGTTCCCCGCGCACGCGGGGATGAACCGAACAAGCCTACCCTCAGCAAAAGAGAGGCGAAGTGTTCCCCGCGCACGCGGGGATGAACCGTCTCCGGCCGCGATGATCCGCCAGATGCAGTGGTGTTCCCCGCGCACGCGGGGATGAACCGGCATGGGCGGCCTCGCGTTCGCTCACATGCACGTGTTCCCCGCGCACGCGGGGATGAACCGCTTCTCTGTCGGCTTGTGCTCAACCTGATTGAGTGTTCCCCGCGCACGCGGGGATGAACCGGCGATCGCATCCACGTGCCCGCCTTCGACCGCGTGTTCCCCGCGCACGCGGGGATGAACCGGCGTTGGCGGCAACCTCGACCCACATGAACAGGTGTTCCCCGCGCACGCGGGGATGAACCGTAATATCGCTTCTACCTCGAACGAGAAGAGCAGTGTTCCCCGCGCACGCGGGGATGAACCGATATCGAGCAGCTTCAGGGTGGCCGGGCAGGCGTGTTCCCCGCGCACGCGGGGATGAACCGATCCCGAGGCATCAGCGCTACCGTTACGCCACGTGTTCCCCGCGCACGCGGGGATGAACCGGAGGTTGATGTGGATCGGCGGTACTACACGCAGTGTTCCCCGCGCACGCGGGGATGAACCGAGTTGAAAATGGTCGCGCCGCACGAGTAGCCGGTGTTCCCCGCGCACGCGGGGATGAACCGCCGGATTGATGGTAGTGTACGCGAGTTCAGAGGTGTTCCCCGCGCACGCGGGGATGAACCGATTTGGGCCACCGAACACGGCGGATCGCTGCAGTGTTCCCCGCGCACGCGGGGATGAACCGCAGTACCTGATGCCGTTGTGGGACGCGCTGAAAGTGTTCCCCGCGCACGCGGGGATGAACCGACATCGACTTCGACCGTCGCCTCATCCTCGTGGTGTTCCCCGCGCACGCGGGGATGAACCGGCGCGAAGATGGTGGAGCGCCCGGTGGTGAAGGTGTTCCCCGCGCACGCGGGGATGAACCGTCCTCGCTACCTTTCTGCGTTGCCGATCCGATGTGTTCCCCGCGCACGCGGGGATGAACCGACTCTGCCGGGTACATCCTGACCGGCCTGTAAGTGTTCCCCGCGCACGCGGGGATGAACCGCCGAACCACATAGAGTTCAGCGACTTCTTGTAGTGTTCCCCGCGCACGCGGGGATGAACCGTTCCCCGCGGCAATGGTGCCCTGACACGTGATGTGTTCCCCGCGCACGCGGGGATGAACCGAGCGGCGACGGTGAAAATAGAGCGTTTCATCTGTGTTCCCCGCGCACGCGGGGATGAACCGAGGAGAGGGGATACCGGCCCAGGGGCTCGAACGTGTTCCCCGCGCACGCGGGGATGAACCGCTCCAGTTCGAGGTACACGCGCGCGGGCAGTTGTGTTCCCCGCGCACGCGGGGATGAACCGAAACGGGAGAGGTCGGACATCCATACGGTTTCGTGTTCCCCGCGCACGCGGGGATGAACCGCGACGGAAACCGGCTTCCTGTCGGTTGTTACGGTGTTCCCCGCGCACGCGGGGATGAACCGCGCGACGGTGACAGAACGCGCGGCGGCGTTGGGTGTTCCCCGCGCACGCGGGGATGAACCGGCGGACGTGTCGCTTTCGGCGGTGTCGGCCTGGTGTTCCCCGCGCACGCGGGGATGAACCGGTAGCCGTCCCACGTCTTGCGGCACTGCGAGCGTGTTCCCCGCGCACGCGGGGATGAACCGGACTCCGGTCTTCAGGTCTTTAGCCGAGCGGCGATGTCGCGCAGTTTGGTGACTGCCAATTCCGCGGCGTCCGCATGACCAATGGCACGCGCGAGGCGGGCGGGGGCGCTGCGGCCGGTGCATGGGTGGGCCGGGTCGCCTTCGATGCCTGCGACCATGCCAGCGATCAGGGCTTCGCGATCCAAGGCGGCGCCGATGAGTGCGAATTGGATGTCCATGACCTCGTTCGCCACTTCCAACGCCAAGTCGCGATGTTCGGTCCAAAGCCGGTCCACCGTTCCTCCGACCACCAGTCCCGCGATGTTGGTGGTGAGGATGTAGACGTTCTTTCGCACCAATTCGAATTGCATTGCCTGCGCGTCGGCAACTTCCCAGGCGGGAATGCCCAGCGTGCCGAGGGCGTCCACGAGCAGGCGGGCGTGCGGGCCGTGCACGGGGGACGGCACCAGCACCTTCACGTCCTGCCCCTGCTTTTTCTCGAACCACACCGAGACCACTGTGGGTCGTGTGAGACTGTGCGCCTGCCAGTCGCGCGGCAGCAGTTCGTTTTGCACCAGGCCAGTGCGATCGCACCATGCAGCAGGTAATTCTCCCAGCACGGCGTGCAGATCATTCTCGCCGACCGTAACGAGCACGAGCTGTGGCTCGCGCACGTGTTGCGCCACGGCGTCCGCCTGCATGTGGCGGGTGATCGGAAACACGGGATGGCCGAGCTTGAGCAGGCTGCGGCTGAACACCCCGCCCATCTCGCCCATACCGATGATGATGACAGGGTCTTTCATGGCCTCACCGTCGGAAATCAGTTCGTGCGCTAGTGTAGCGGGCCGCCGAGTTTCCCGGCACGGTTCATGAGCAATCCCGCTTCTATAGTTGAGAAGGTGTGTCCGACCAGGGAGGGGGCGGCGTGTACAAGATCACCATCGTGGGTGCAGGACGCGTGGGTGAAGCGGCGGCGCAGTTCCTGGCGCAGCACCAGCACTGCGAGGAACTGGTGTTGCTGGACGTGGACGAGGGGCTTGCTGTCGGCACGGCGCTGGACATCCAGGAATCGGCGCCGCTGTTTCGTTTCGATACCCGAGTGATCGGTGGCGCGGACGCGTCGCTCATGGCCGCGTCGCAACTGGTGATCATCACCGCAGGCTTTCCGCGCCGCCCCGGCATGTCCCGTTCCGACGTGCTGGAGGCGAATGTGCCGATCATCGACGCCATCGTCGATCACGTACGGTGCCATGCGCCGGAGGCGACGCTGCTCATGGTGACCAATCCGGTGGACGTGCTCACCTGGCGCGCCTTCCAGCGCAGCGGCTTCGAGCGTCAGCGTGTCATCGGTCAGGCCGGCGTGCTGGATGCCGCACGCATGGCCAGCTTCGTGGCGTTGGAGACGGGCTTTTCCCCCCAGGATGTGTGCGCCATGGTGCTCGGCGGCCATGGCGACACCATGGTGCCCCTGCCGCGCTACACCTGTGTGGGTGGCGTGCCCATCGATAGTTTCCTGCCGCCAGAGGCCATCGAGCGTATCGTGCAGCGCACCCGCCAGGGCGGCGCGGAGATCCTGGCGTTGCGGCAGAAGAGCAGCGCCTACGATTCGCCTGGCGCGGCCATCGCCGCGATGGTCGATGCGGTGCGCCACAACCGCCGACGCCTGATGCCCGCGGTGTGCGTGCTGGAGGGCGAATACGGGCAGCACGGGGTGGCCATGGGGGTGCCGACGGTACTCGGTGCACGCGGCATGCAGCGCGTGATCGATCTGCCCCTGGAGGCGGACGAACGCGAGCTGTTCGCCCGCTCGGCGGAGCGGGTGCGCGAGGACATTGCGCGCATGGCGGAGATGGACGAGCGCATGCAGCGCATTGCGGCGTCGTGAGTCGGGGGAGGGGACAGCCCAACGCAGAGGCACAACGCTCGCAGAGGAATGGACGAAAGACAATTCGCCCACGGTGTGGGCTCCTACGGGGTTGTCGAAACCTTGTCCTCAGCGCCTTTGCGTTGAATTCCAAATTTCGTTCAGCCCGCGCCGCGGCCCGGTTGCCAGTACACCTCCTGGCCGTGTTCGCGCGCCAGCACGCGCGCCACCACGAACAGCAGGTCCGAGAGGCGGTTCACGTAGGCGAGTACCTGCGGATTGATTGACTCGTCACGTGCGAGCGTGACCAGGCGACGTTCAGCGCGGCGGCACACACTGCGTGCCACGTGGCAGGCCGCCGCGGCGGGGCTGCCGCCGGGCAGGATGAACTCCTTCAGTGGCGGTAACCCGGCGTTGAATCCGTCCAGTCGTCGCTCCAGGCGTTCCACATAGGCGGCCTGTACGGCCTCGCGGCCGGGTACGCACAGCTCGCCGCCCAGATCGAACAGATCGTTCTGTATCTCGGCCAGGCAGGCGCGCACGGCGTCCGGCAGCGGCCCGGCGAGCACCACGCCGATGAGGCTGTTGAGCTCATCGAGGGTGCCCATGGCCTCCATGCGCGGCCCGTCCTTGGGCACGCGCGTGCCGTCGGCCAGGGCGGTGCTGCCGTCGTCGCCGGTGCGGGTGTAGATGCGGGTGAGTCTGGGCATGGGTCAGCCTTTGTGCAGCCGGTAGCGCACCGGCAGTTCCAGGGTGAAGGCGATGCCCGGCGTCCACGACAACGCGGGCACCCGGGCGAGTGCGGCCAGGGCGGCGCGGTCGAGCACGGCATGGCCGGAGCTGCGCAACACGGTAGTCGGGCCAAGGGAGCCGTCTGCCGCCACCGGGACGCTCAACAGCACTTCACCCTGCCAGCCCTGGCGGCGCGCCAGCAGGGGATAGCGGAAGTGCCGCGCCAGGGCGAGGTCCAGTTCCCCGCGCGCCGTGACCATGGCGTCCTGGTGATCGGCGTGGGCATTCGGCGCCTTTGCGAGGACATCCGTGGTGGCCGGCGGCGGATTCGGCACGACAGCCGCGGCCGGGGCGGCAGCATTCATGACCGTAGACCGCGGCGCGGTCATCTCGCGCTTCGATGGCGTTGCGGGCTTCTTGGCCGGAGGAGCAGGCGTGCGCGTTGCCGGCTCCGTGGCCGCCCGGGACAACTGCACTTGCAAGGGCGCCAGCCCGATACGCGGCTGCGGTCGCCCGCTCAGTGGCAGGGCGAGCAGCGCCACGTGCACGGCAGTGGCCGCGCACAGGGCGAGGGCGAACCGGCGGTGGGGCGAGCGTGAGGCCGCGATGTCCATGGTTTCCATGTTGGCAGGGCAATACATGGAGGACGCGCGGGCGAGCCCGGCAGTCGCCCTCCGCGACTGGAACCGTCGTTCCGGGCCGGTCTCCGGACTCGCGGTGGGATCACATTCCGACGGGCCGCCTTCCCGCGCCGCGCGCAGTGGCATCGAGGCCCGTCCATACCGCTTACCGTTGCGGGGGCAGTGCCGGCCTTGCGTGAGCGCACCGGCTTCCCGTTTCATTCCTCGGGCAAGGCCCTCGGAACACCTGGAACGGCGGGTATTCTAGCAGGCTCTTGAGAAACCCCGTCTCGGGAGCGCACTGCCCTTCGGCACGTGCTCCATGCGGTGTCCTCGAACGCCTGCCCCGGCGCGGTTTACCTCCTCCATCCATGGGGTCGTACCTTCTGCATTCATGCAGTCGTCGGCAACTGCTCCCTGCGTTGCCCTCGACCGCTTGCTCCCGGCGCGGTCTACCTCCTCCATCCATGGAGTCGTCTCCCGGAGGGAAAGGGGGCGTTCAAATCAACTGCGGCGCGTTGCCGATACCGCTTGTTTCTTACCCCCTCTCCCTGTCCCTCTCCCGGAGGGCTGTCTCTTAGTCACATCATTTCCACGAGAGACAGAAGCTTGCGTCCCTTCTCCCTCCGGGAGAAGGACAGGATGAGGGGATCAATTGGTCGAGGTGCTCGATGAGCTCGCCTCCCCCATTGCGGCCACCGGTTGGGAGAGGGAAATCGTTGCCAAGTGTCTTTCTCCAGACAGGCCGCAACGTTGCAACTGGCCAAGTGATGGCCGGACCGAAGCTTTTGCTAACCTTGGCTGACCAGAACATCGTCATGCCAGCCGCCGGACCGTGCGTTGCCGTTCTCCCTTGCGCCTTTTCATGCCCTGACGCGGCCGCTTGGCGGCCTGCTGGCCGCGCTCGTGCTGATGCTGGCGGCGCCGCTGCATGCTCAGTCCGCCCATCCGGTGGAGATCGTCATCACAGGGGTGTCGGGTGACCTGCGTGAGGCCTTGCGCGGCAGTCTCACCCTGCAGCGTGAACTCGGCCACCCGTTGCTCGGTGACCTGCGCATCAAGCGCCTGCATCGCCGCGCCACCGATGAGCTGCGCGCGGCCATGCGGCCGTTCGGTTATTACCAGGCGGAGGTGGAGAGCGCGCTCAGCCAGGATGCGGATGGCACCTGGCGCGCCGTTTACCGGATCAGCCCCGGCGAGCCTGTGCGTGTGGCCCGCGTGGACCTGCGCATCGAGGGGGCGGGGGCGGAAGACCCGCGCCTGGTGCAGTGGCAGCGCGAATTCCCGCTCGCGCCCGGCGACATCCTGTTGCACCGCATCTACGACGGCGCGCGCGACCAATTGCTGCAAGTGGCGCGCGACCGCGGCTTCCTGGAAGGTGAACTGATCACCCATGAGGTGCGCGTGCGCGTGGCCGAGGCGAGTGCAGACATCGTGCTGCATTTCCGCACCGGGCCGCGCTATCGCTTCGGCAAGGTGAGCTTTTCGGAACTGCCGCTGCGCGACAATTTCCTGCAACGCTTTCCCGTGTTTCGCGCCGGCGATTACTACGATGCGGAAAAGGTGTTCCGCCTGCACCGCGACCTCACGGACAGCGACTACTTCGAACGCGTCGAGGTGGTGCCGCGCGTCAACGCCGCCGAGGACCGGCGCGTGCCCGTGGAGGTGAGTTTGGAGATGCGCAAGCGCGACCGCTACACCATGGGCCTCGGCTACGGCACCGACACCGGCCCGCGCCTCACCCTGGGCATGGAGCGGCGCTTTGCCAATGCGCGTGGCCACCGCTTCGGCGGCGACGTGCTGATTTCGGAGGTGCGCAGTAGCGGCATGCTCAGCTACCGCATCCCGCTCAATCGCCCGAGCACCGATTTCCTCGGCTTCAACGGCGGGCGTGAGCACGAGGAGACCGACACCTTCACGCGTGACACGGACATCATCGGTGTCAGTCTGACGCACCTGCTGGACAGTGCCTGGTTCCGTACCGTGTCGCTCAATTTCCAGGAGGAGCACTTCGAAGTCGGCGATCAGGTGGAACGCAGCAGCATGCTCTACCCGACCCTCGGCTTTCAGCGCGTCGCGGCCGACGACCGCCTGTTCCCGCAACGCGGCTGGCGCGTCATCGCCCAGGCCCGTGCGGCCTCCGAAGACCTCGCCTCCACCACCACCATGGTGCAGGGGCGGCTCGCCGCCAAGGCGATCCGGCGCATGCTCGGCGGGCGCACCATCGGCCGCTTCGACGTGGCGGCCACCTATGTCACGGATTTCGCTCAGCTGCCCGTGTCCATGCGCTTTTTCGCCGGTGGCGATCAGAGCGTGCGCGGCTTCGCCTACCAGGAACTCGGTCCGGAAAACGCCGCAGGTGAGGTGACGGGCGGGCGCCATCTGCTGGTGTGGAGCGTCGAACACGATCGCTATTTCAGCGAGCGCTGGGGTGCCGCCGTGTTCACCGATCTGGGCAATGCCTTCGACTCTTTCAGCGACTACGAACTGCACCAGGGCGTTGGCGCCGGCCTGCGCTGGCGCCTGCCGTTCGGGCTGATCCGCCTCGACCTGGCGAGCGCCGTGAGCGAGGACGGCGAGCCCTGGCGGCTGCATCTGACCTTGGGGCCCGACCTGTGACCCCGCGCCTCCGCCGCCTGCTGTGGGTGCTCACGGTCGCTGTGTTGGGACTTTCCTGCGCCGCCGGTTATGGGCTTCTGGCGACGGAGGCCGGCCTGCGTCTTGTCGTCGAACGGGTGAATGCACTCGGCGCGGTGCGACTGTCGGCCGGCGCCCTGCGCGGTACGTTGCTCGGCCCGCTGGAGGCCGAGTCACTGCGCGTGGAGACGCCCGCTGCGCGCATCCGTGCGGCGCGGGTGCAGCTCGACTGGCGCCCGCTCGCCCTGCTGCGCGGGCGCGTGAGGCTCGACGGCGTCGAACTGCACGGCCTCGAGGTGACCCTGCTGACGGAGGAGGATGCGCCACGGGTGCGCCGCGCGCCGCCGGCGTTGCCCCTGTCCCTGGGACTCAAGGGCGCCGTGCACGGACTGACCGTGCGGGGGGCCGAAGGCGACACGCTGGTGGCGCTCACCGCGCTCGCCGTGGACGGTGTGCTCCACACCGATCTCGACATCACCCTGCGGAACGTCACCGCGACGCACCCCTACGGCACCCTGGAGGTGACCGGCCGTCTGGGTCTGCGTGCGGATGCCGAGGTGGCGCTCGACACCCGCTGGCTGGCGCGCCTGCCAAGCGGCGCGGTGCCGCTGCACGGGGCCGGCACGGTGCGCGGCGTGCCCTCGCGCTTCGCCGTCGACCAGCAGCTGCAAGCGCCCTGGCGTGGGCGTCTGCAAGCCCAGGTGGATCTGGAGCCGTCACCGTTCACCTGGGCGGCGACCCTGGCGCTGGAGCCGGCCAGCCTGGCCACGCTCGCGCCGCACTGGCGCGCTGTGGGCCTCGGCGGGCATTTGTCCGGGCGCGGCGTGGGCGGGGACCTGACACTGGAGGCCGAGCTGGAGATCGACGACCCCGCCGCGGGACCATGGACCGGCAAGGCGGAGGTGCAGCACAGTGCAACCGGCTGGCGTCTGCCCGGCCTCACCCTCACCCAGCAGGGCGGACCGGGACGCATCGACGCCAGCGGCCGGTTCACCCCGGCGGGGGAATCACCGATGGAGCTGTCCCTGGCCTGGCGCGATCTGGGCTGGCCCGTCGCCGCGCCGCACACCCGCAGCCCGCGCGGCGCCCTCGACCTGCGGGGCCGGCCGGACGCCTACATCCTGACGGGTGATACGGTGTTGGTGCAGTCCGGCCGGCCGCCGGGGCAGGCGAGGCTCGCCGGTCGCGGCGATCTCGACCAACTGGTGCTGGAGCGGTTCAGCGCCGACTGGCTGGGTGGTCAGCTGCGCGGCCAGGGCGCTGTGCAGTGGTCGCCGGAGGCGGGTGCGCGCGCCGAGCTGGCCCTCGCCGGGGTCGATCCGGGCCAGCTGGTGCCCGGTTGGTCCGGGCGTGTGGATGCGCAACTCGCTATTGCGGGTGCGTGGGGCGCCCGGCCCGGCTGGAACGTCGAGTTGCGCGCGTTGGGCGGCCTGCTGCGCGGCCAGGCCCTGACGGGAGGGGGGCGGTTGGACTGGCGCCCCGAACGCCTGGTCATCGACGGCCTGACCCTCGGCTTGGGCAAGGCCCGGCTTGCGGCGACGGGGACCTGGGCCGAGGCCGCCTCCGATTTGCGCTTCGACGCCGTGGCGCCGGACCTGGCGCGCCTGCTTCCCGAGGCGCGCGGTCGCCTGCGTGCCTCGGGTCGCCTGAGCGGCAGCGCGGTCGCCCCGCAACTGGCCGCCGAGATCGACGGCGCCGGCCTGGGCTGGCAAGGCTACCGCCTGGAAGCGCTCGACGCCCGCGCCGCGTTGGACATGAGCGGTGGCGGTGCCTCCATTTTGCGCGTGCAGGCCCGTGGTCTGGCGGCCGACGAGCTGGCCATCGCCTCCCTCACCCTGGCAGGCGAGGGCCGCCCGGCGGGGCACCGCCTGCATCTGGAAGCGGGCCTCGCGGCGGGCAGCGTGCGGGTCGCAGCGGAAGGCCGCTACGCGGACGGGCGCTGGCAGGGCGTGCTGCACGACGGCGCCTGGCGCGGCGCCACCGGCCCCTGGGACCAGCAGCAACCGGCGGCGCTCGCGGTCGCCGCCGACGGCCTGCGGCTGGACCCGCTCTGTTGGGCCCAGGGCGCCGCGCGCCTGTGCCTGTCGGGGCAAGGCGATGCCCAGGGCCTCAGCGCCGAGGCCTCCGGCGCCCGCGTGCCCATGGCGCTGTTCAACCCCTTCCTGCCGCGCCGGGAGCTGCGTGTCAGCGGTGCACTGGATGGGCGTGTGGCGCTGGCCTACCGTGACGGCCTCCAGCATCTGCAGGTCGAGCTGCGTGCCGAGGGCGGCGACCTGCGCCTGGACCTGCCCGGTGACGAAGCGCTCACCAGCGCCTATCGCGAGGCGGTGATCGAGGCCACGGGCGACGGCGACGGGCTGGCGGTACGTGCATCGCTGGCGCTGGATGGGGGGGATTTCGCGCGCCTGGAGGCGCGCCTGCCCGACTGGCGTCCGGGCGCCGTGTTCGGCGACGAACTGCCGCTGAACGGCCGTGCCGAGGCATCGCTGCGCCAGCTCATGTGGATCTCCCTGTTCGTCCCGGAAGTGATCGTCCCGAGCGGGCGGCTGACGGCGGATCTCGCCCTCGCCGGCCGCCTGGGACAGCCGGTGCTCGACGGCCGGCTGGCACTGGAGGACGGCGTGGTGGCCATCCCGCTGCTCGGCATCGAACTCGCCGAACTGCGCCTGCGCACCCGTGGGGGGGCCACCGGCCGCATGGAGGTACTGGCCTCAACGCGCTCCGGGCCGGGGCGCGCCTCCGTGGAGGGCTCCGTGCAACGTGCCGGGGACGGCTGGCAGGCCGACCTGCGCGTGCAGGGACAGGACTTCCAAGTGGTGCGCCTGCCCATGGGCGAGGCGCTGGCCTCACCGGACCTGCGCATCGGCCTGCGCCCGGGCCTGGTGCGGCTGTCGGGCCAGGTGGTGGTGCCCCGGGCCCGCGTGAACCTGGCGGACCTGACCGCGCCCGTGAGCGCCTCGCCGGACGTGGTGGTGATCAACGGTGGCGTGGCGTCCGAGGCACCGCGCTGGCTGACCGAAAGCGAGGTGGAGGTGGTGCTTGGCGATGCCGTGCAGGTCAGCGGCTACGGTCTGGAGGCGAGCCTCGGTGGGCGCCTCACGGTCATCGAGCCCGCGCGCGGGCCTGCCATCGCGCGCGGCGAGGTGAGCGTGCGCGAGGGTAAGTACGAGGCCTACGGCCAGCGCCTCAACGTGGCCGTGGGCCGGCTGTACTACGCCAACATGCCGCTCGGCAATCCGGGCATCGATGTGCGCGCGGTGCGCACCGTGGAGCAGGTGACGGTGGGCATCGTCGCCACCGGCCGCCTCCGGAGCGCCGAGCTGCGGCTCTATTCCGAGCCGCCCATGGACGACAGCCAGATCCTGGCCTACCTGGTGATCGGCCGGGCGCTGGAGACCGCCTCGCGCGAGGAGGCCGACCTGCTGCAACGCGCCGCGCTCTCCCTCGGCCTGTCGGGCGGGAGCCGCCTGACCGAAGATCTGGCCGGCGAACTGGGCGTGGACGTACTGGAGGTGGAGACCAGCACCCAGCACCAGGAGGCCTCGGTGGTGCTCGGCAAGTACCTGTCGCCGCGCCTGTACGTGCAATACGCAGTGGGTTTGTTCGAGACCCAGGACTCCCTGCGCGTACGCTATTCGCTGTCCGAGCACTGGACCCTCGAAGCCCAAAGCGGCGCCCGAGCCGGGGGCGACCTCCTCTACACCATCGAGCGCTGATGGATTGACGCGCTTCACCAGATTTGTGATGCCGGTTCAATCCTTTGTGTGCACTTTATGGCGAAAATCGGTAACGTACCGATGACGTACCCAGGTCATCGCAGGGCCCGTCGCAGTGACCATGGCCGGTTTAACGCATGTTTGATGAGCCCCTGAACATCTTTCCCCGCCGGACCGACAAGGCCGAGCCCGACGCCCCGGTGGCGCCCCGCGCCCAAGACGTCGGCGTGCCGACGCGGCCAAGGCGCATTCTTGTGGCAAACGGCAAAGGCGGTTGCGGTAAGACCACCATCGCCACCAATCTGGCCGGGTCGCTGGCGGCGCGCGGCCGAGCGACCGTGCTGCTCGATTACGACCCGCAGGGCTCCAGCCTACAGTGGCTGAGCCTGCGCCAGGGTGTGCCGCCCATCCACGGCGTGGCGGCCCATCGGCGCGCCAACATGGGTGTGACGCGCACCTTCGCCCTGCGCCTGCCCATCGGCACCGAGCGCGTGGTGCTCGATGTGCCGGCGGGCATCCACGGCCAGGACCTGCTCGAACTGGTGCGCGAAGTGGACATCATCATCATCCCCGTGATGCCCTCGGTCATCGATATCCATGCGGCCGCGCGCTTCATCCAGGAACTGCTCATCACCGGCAAGGCGCGCGCCCGCGCCGTGCGCATGGGCGTGGTGGCCAACCGCGTGCATGAGCGCTCCGTCGGTTTCCAATCCTTGCAGCGCTTCCTTGCCACCCTGTCCATCCCCTTCGTCACCAAGCTGCGCGACTCGGAAGGCTATGTGATGGCCGCGGAAGCGGGGCTTTCCATCAGCGAACTCCCCAAGCCGCCGCGGCGCGAGCTGTTGCTATGGGAAGACCTGGTGCGCTGGGTCGAGGGCGAGTCGCCGCTCAACGGCTGAGCTCGGGCAGCGCCAGAAAATTCCGGCGCTACGCCGATCCGGTGACTGTTCCACCATCTCCACACGACGCTTCCGGGCTTGCCCATCAGGGCGTTCATCACCGCCGCGACACGGGCCTTCGAGAGGAGATTGTCTTCGAAGCTGCCGATGCGCTGCTGTCGTTTCGGGGTCAGGCCGCGACGAACACCGGGCCGTGCGGTCCCGCCACGGCCTTCACCGGGTAGCCGTACAGACGGCCCAGGTTCTCTTCCGTCAGCATCTCTGTGACGCCGCCCGCGGCCCAGTGCCCGTCGCCGTAGAGCAGCAGCGTGTGGTCGCAGCCGCGTACGGCGAGGTTCGGATCGTGCAGCGACATGAGTACGCAGCGGCCTTGCACCGCGAGGGCGCGCAGCTGGGTGAGCACGCCCACGGTGTGGCGCAGGTCGAGATGGTTGAAAGGCTCGTCCAGCAACAGCACCGCCGGGTCCTGGGTGAGCAGGGTGGCGATGGCCAGACGCCGGCGTTCGCCGCCGGACAGGCGGGCCACGCTGCGCGATTCGAGCCCCGCCAGGTCCACGGTGGCCAGGGCGGCGCGCGCCAACGCCAGGTCCGCAGCGCTGTCCGGGGACCAGGCGGAACGGTGCGGGTGACGCCCCAGCAGGGCCGTCTCCAGGACCGTGGCGGGAAACGGATCCGCGGTGTCCTGAGGCAGCAGGCCCACATGCCGGGCGAGCAGGCGTCGGCGCCACGCGCCCAGTGGCCGGCCGGCATACTGCACCTTGCCGGCCGCCGCCGCGCGCAGGCCCGCCAGGGTGTGCAGCAAGGTGGTCTTGCCCGTGCCGTTCTGGCCGAGCAGCGCCCAGCATTGCCCCGGGGCAAAATCGAGTTCCAGCCCGGTGATCAGGCGGCGCCCGGCCATGGCGACGTCAAGCCCGTTGGCCTGCAGGCACGGGGTCATCGCGTGCCCCGCGCCAGGAGGTGGAGGAACACCGGCACCCCGAGCAGCGCCGTGAGCACGCCCACCGGGAGTTGCTGCGGGGCCAGGGCGGTGCGCGCGAGGGTGTCCGCGGCGGTGAGCAGCGCGCCGCCCGCCAGCACGCTGGCGGGCAACAGCAGACGGTGATCGCTGCCCGCGACCAGGCGCAGCAGATGCGGGACCAGCAGGCCGATGAAGCCGATGCTGCCGCCCAGGGTCACGGCCGCGGCGGTGAGCAGGGAGGCGACCAGGTACAGGTGCAGGCGCAGTCCGTTCACACTCACGCCCAGGGCGCCGGCCTGCAACTCGCCGCGCGCCAGCAGATTCAGATCGCCGGCCACCGGCAGGGTGAGCAACAGGCCGAGACCCAGCACCAGCAGCCCGGCGCCGGGCGCGCCCACCAGGGACAGATCCCCCATCAGCCAGAACAGCATGCCGCGCAGCGGCGCGTCCGGTGCCAGGGCGAGCAGCAGGTTGATGACGGCGCCCCAGCCGGCGGCCATGACTACGCCGGTGAGCAGCAACCGGGTCGGTGAGCGCTCGCCCCGGCCGGCGAGGCCGAACACCAGCAGGGTCGCCGCGAGGGCGCCGAGGAAGGCCCCGGCGGTGACGGGCAGCCCGGCCAGGCCCAGCAGCAGGGCCAGCAGGGCGCCCACCGCGGCGCCGCCCGACACGCCGAGCACGTAGGGATCGGCCAGGGGATTGCCGAGCAGCACCTGCATGAGCGCCCCGGACAGCGCCAGCAGACCGCCCACGGCGAAGGCCCCGAAGGCGCGCGGCAGGCGCAGTTCGAGCACCACCTCGCGACCGAGGCCCGGCTCACCGGTGAGGGCCGCGAGCAATTCGGCGGGGGAGAGGCTGATGCTGCCTGACGCCAGCGCCGCGAGCAGACTCGCCAGCGCCAGCGACGCCAACACGAGCAGCAGAGCGCCGCTGGGCAGCCGCGGACTCATTTGAACATCCCGCTCCGCAGTCGCGAAGACATGGCACCGACAGAGAAGCCGCCACCCACCTTCAAACCCTCCGCGTCCTCCGCGCCTCCGCGCCCTCCGCGTTTTGGCGCTGGAGCGAAATCAACCATTCCCGACCGCGCCGAAGTCCTGTCCGCGCAGGCTGATCACCGGCCAGCCGCGGGCGCGGGCGTGGTCGAGCAGGGTGTCGTCCGGGTCCACCGCCACCGGGTGGTCGACGCATTCCAGCAGCGGCAGGTCATTGTGGGAGTCGCTGTAGAAGGAGGCACCGGCCAGGTTGAAACCGGAGCTGGCCAGCCAGTCCTCCAGACGTTTCACCTTGCCGCCCTGGAAACAGGGCACCCCGGTCATGTTGCCGGTGTAGCGGCCCGCCACCAGTTCGGGCTCGGTGGCCAGCATGTGGTCCACGCCGAAGGCCTCGGCGATGGGGCTGGTCACCAGTCGGCTGGTGGCCGTGATGATGAGCAGGTAATCCCCGGCCCGGCGATGGCGGGCCAGCAGTTCCTGCGCGGCCGGCAACATGATGGGCGCGATCTTTTCCGCCATGAACCGTTGGTGCCACTGGCCGATCTCTTCGGGGGTCCGGCCGGCCACCGGGCCGAGTGCAAAGCGCTGGTATTCGAAAATGTCCAGCGTGCCCGCCTTGTATTCTTGATAGAAGCGCTCGTTCTCGCGGGCATGCCAGTCGCCGTCCACGAGGCCCTGTTCCACCAGGAAGCGGCCCCACAGGTAGTCGCTGTCGCCGCCGAGCAGGGTGTTGTCGAGATCGAAAATGGCCAGTTTCAAGAAAGGGATCCGTCACAGTCAAACAAGGCCTATAGGATACCGGGGAAAGGAACCGAACGCCCGTGCGCGCCATCGAACAGTTGATTGCCAGTAGCAAAATTGCGGTGTTGCCCGTTTGCCCACGAAGCGCTTTTTGTGGAACAATCGGGCCGAGATCGGGGGGCGCAAGTGATTGATCCAGACGGGTATCGGGCGAATGTCGGCATCATCCTGACCAACCGGTCGGGCGAGGTGCTGTGGGCCCGGCGCGTCGGTCAGAATGCCTGGCAGTTCCCCCAGGGGGGCATCCTCCGCCACGAGACACCGGAACAGGCGGTCTACCGTGAGCTGAACGAGGAGATCGGCCTGATACGCAGCGACGTGGAGGTCATCGGCTGCACGCGCGGCTGGCTCCGCTACCGGCTGCCGCGGCGCCTGGTGCGCTACGATCGCAAGCCGGTCTGCATCGGCCAGAAACAGCGCTGGTTCCTGTTGCGTCTGGTCGGCGAAGAGGGCAGTGTGCGTCTGGACACCACCGCGACGCCCGAGTTCGATGCGTGGCGCTGGGTCAGCTATTGGCAACCCCTCGATGAAATTGTGTTCTTCAAGCGCAAGGTCTATGAACGCGCCCTGCGCGAGCTGGAACCGCTGCTCTTTGCCTGTCCGCGCGACGGCGCCGCCGAGCGCCGCGACGCCGCCCTGAAGTAGCCGCGGACCCCCCTGTGCTCAATCCCCTTCGCAGCATCGTCCAGGAAGTCAGCGCCGCGCGCGGCCTCGATCAGGCGCTCGAGATCATCGTCGCCCGGGTGAAAGAGGCCTTGGGCGTGGATGTGTGCTCGGTGTATCTCACCGACCAGCAGTCCGGGCAGCTGGTGCTCATGGCCACCGACGGCCTGCATCCCGAATCCGTGGGCACCGTGCGGCTCGACATCACCGAGGGCCTGGTGGGTCTGGTGGCCGAACGCGCCGAACCGGTGAACCTGGACGACGCCCCCACCCATCCCCGTTACCGCTATTTCCAGGAAACCGGCGAGGAGCGCTATCACGCCTTCCTGGGCGTGCCCATCATTCATCACCGCCAGGTGCTTGGTGTGCTGGTGGTGCAACACCACGCGGAAAGCCGGTTCAACGAGGAGAACGTCACCTTCCTCATTACCATCGGTGCCCAGCTCGCCGGCGCCATCGCCCATGCCGAGGCCAGTGGCGGCATCGACGGCCTGATTCAGCGGCCCATGGACGGCCGTGCCATGCTGGGCCAACCCGGCGCCCCTGGCGTCACGGTGGGCACCGCGGTGGTCATGGCTACCCACGAGGACTTGGACGGTGTGCCCGATCGCCCGGCGCAGGACCCGGCCGCGGAGCAGGATCGCTTCCGCAAGGCCGTGGTCGCCGTGCGCAACGACGTCACCGAGATGATCGGCCGCATCGGTTCCGTGCTCACCGCCGGCGACAAGGCCCTGTTCGACGCCTACCTGCTCATGCTCGAGAGCGACACCCTGGTGGGTGTGACCCTCGCCCGCATCGCGGCGGGCAACTGGGCGCCCGGCGCCCTGCGCGAGACTATCCAGGAACACGTGCGCACCTTCGAGATGATGGAAGACCCTTACCTGCGCGAGCGCGCGCAGGACGTGCGCGATCTCGGCCGGCGCATCCTCCTGCGCCTGCGCGAGGAAGCCCCCGACATCCGCGAGTATCCGAAGAAGACGGTGCTGGTGGGCGAAGAGATCACCGCCTCCATGCTTACCGAGGTGCCGCCCAAGCGCCTGATCGGCGTGGTGTCGGTGCGCGGCTCGCGCACCTCGCACACCGCCATCCTGGCGCGCGCACTGGGCCTGCCGGCGGTGATGGGCTGCACCGACTTGCCGGTGGCGCGCATCGACGGTCGCGAGATCATCGTCGATGGCCACAGCGGCCGCGTCTATGTGTCGCCGTCGGCTCAGGTACGCAAGGAATATCAGCGCCTGCAGCGTGAAGAGGCCGAGCTGTCCGCGGGCCTGCTGGAGCTGCGCAACCTGGTCTCCGTCACGCCGGACGGACTGCGCGTGCCGCTGTACGCCAACACCGGCCTGTTGTCCGACACCACGCCGTCGCTCAAGAGCGGTGCCGAGGGCGTGGGCCTGTACCGCACCGAATTCCCGTTCATGATCCGCGACCGCTTCCCGGGCGAGGAAGACCAGTATTCGGTGTACCGCCAGGTGCTCGAATCCTTCCACCCGCGGCCGGTCACCATGCGCACCCTGGACGTGGGCGGCGACAAGGGGCTGCCGTATTTCCCCATCAGCGAAGACAACCCGTTTCTCGGCTGGCGTGGTATCCGCATCTGTCTCGATCATCCGGAGATCTTCCTCGCCCAACTCCGCGCCATGCTGCGCGCCAGCGTGGGCCTCGACAACCTCAAACTGCTGCTGCCCATGGTGAGCGCCGTCGCCGAAGTGGACGAGGCGCTGGCGCTGGTGCGGCGCGCCAAGCAGGAACTGCTCGAGGAAGGCCATGCGGTGCACATGCCCGAGGTGGGCGTGATGGTGGAAGTGCCGTCCGCCGTCTACCAGGTAGGTGCGCTGGCGCGGCGGGTGGACTTCTTCTCCGTGGGCACCAACGACCTCACCCAGTACCTGCTCGCAGTGGACCGCAACAACTCGCGGGTGGCCGAGTTGTACGAGCCCTTGCACCCGGCGGTGATCCGCGCCATCAAGCAGGTGGTGGAGGGCGCCCACCGGCATCACAAGCCAGTGAGCGTGTGCGGCGAAATGGCCGGCGATCCGGCGGGGGCGCTGGTGTTGATCGGCCTGGGCGTGGACTCGCTCAGCATGAGCGCGTCCAGCCTGCTGCGGGTGAAGTGGATGATTCGCACCGTGATGCAATCGGAGGTGAAGAACCTCATGCGCCGGGTGCTGCGCTTCGACGATCCGCGCGAGGTGCGTGCGCTGCTCAATCAGTTCCTGGAAAACGCCGGCCTCGGTGGCCTGATACGGGCCGGCAAACCGGCCGCCCCGGCGGCCGCGGCCTGAGCGAGTACGGGAATGCCGCCTATGCAGTAGGTCACGTTGCCGCCTAGCGGCTACGTGACAGCTGCGACCGCGCCGGAGCAGCCTGCGCTACTGACCGGTGACGGCGAGACTCTCCAGGATCTGCGCCACTTCTTCGTCCTCCACACCCTCACCCTCGCGCGGGCAGTCGTAGGTGACGTAAAACGCGCACTCGCCGGCGGCCAGGAACCATTCCTTCCAGGACTGATCGCCGTCGTAGTAACGAAACATGATTCCCTGCTTTCCGCCGATCTCCACGTCGGTGTGGCGCTTGCCCTCATCAACCAGTTCGGCGGCGAGATCGAGCAGGTCTTCGCGCGTGACCGGCTCGTCCGCGCAGATACAGCTTACCTGTACGGTGCCGACCTCGGCTTCGCTGTCGTACAGCACCACGCTGTCGTCGGTATGTTCTGCGCTCCAGCCATCTGGATAGACGGCTTCCCAAGCGGTGTTTTCGAGATTGGGCATGGGTTTTGGGTCCGAATGAATAATCTGCGGATGGTATGCCGAACGCGAAGGTATTGCATGGGGAAAAACAGCAAACCACGCACCCTCGCAGCATCATTCGCCGGCATCGCTGCCGTTAACATCCAACAGTGCCCGTGCGCGCCTCAGGTCGGCGACGAAGTTGGTGTATTCGCGCGCGTAGTCGTCACGCCATTCCGGTCTGGCGCGCAGGCGCAGGATGGCGGAGGGATGCACGGTTACCAACGTGTGCGGCGACAGGCGCGTGACGTGGAAGCGGCCGCGCAAGGCGTGCACACGCACCGCATGGCCGAAGGCTGCGTGCGTCGCGGTCGTTCCCATGCACACTACGGCGGCGGGGTTCAGGGCGGTCAATTCGGCCAGCAACCAGGGATTGCACGCCATGATCTCCCGTTCGTTCGGCTTCTTGTGGATACGACGTTTGCCGCGCAGCGCCCATTTGAAGTGCTTTACCGCGTTGGTCACATAAGCGTCGCCGCGCGCGATGCCCGCATCGGCGAGGGCACGGTCGAGCACGCCCCCGGCAGGACCGACGAAGGGCCGGCCGGCACGATCTTCCTTGTCGCCGGGTTGTTCGCCGATGAGTACCACACGCGCGTGGGCATCGCCCTCGCCGAAAACTGTCTGGGTGGCGCCCCGGTAGAGTTCGCAGCCCCGGCAGGCCGCCGCGGCGTGGGCAAGGGACGGGAGATCGAAGGTGTCAGGGATCCAGGCGGCGGCGGAGCGCTGTTCCATGCAGGGAACATAGCCGGAATCGCCTGGGAATGACGGGCCCGGCAACAGGTGCCGGGCCGCGCTTTCGTCCCTGGTTACTTCGGCAGCGCGTAAACGCCGCGGGAAGGGGACACCACGCGTCCGTTGCGCTTCAGGTAGGCGAGCATCTGGTTCAGGTTCTTGGTCTCGACACCGCTCGCGTCCAGGCTGGCCTTCAGGTCTTTGGTGCTGATGCGCCCGGAGGCTTCGAT